>ERZ894251.287-NODE-287-length-31998-cov-16.639170_pt1 | contig 31998 bp, 26 predicted proteins | sample MGYA00380301_ERZ894251 | MGnify/ENA primary metagenome ERZ894251 (study PRJEB32331, sample SAMN06328418) | human gut metagenome | biome: human gut microbiome; feature: stool | host: Homo sapiens | collected 2014-02-13 ... | reverse complement strand
TCCCCGATGAAAAGCTAATGCTTCCCGTCGGGGCGAAATTAAGGTTAAAGCGTTTGTAGGGTGTGTGGTTGGGCGTTCCCGTAGCAAAAAGGATATTGTTGCAGCCGTACTTGTCATTGAGATACTGCGTTTTCATAAGCATATCCTCAGATTTCTGTGCCGCTGTTGTCTGTACGCCTGCCACATTTGACATTTTTGTTGTAACAAAGCAGTTTTTGTAGTTGTGAGCCTCGTCACAGACAAGATAATCAAATCCCAGCTTTTCAAAGCAAAGAGAATTATCCTTTTTGGAGGACAACAGCTTTTCCAAGCGTTCTTCAAGCTGCCTTTTCTGTCGTTCAAGAGCCTTCACGGAAACTCTGTCCGTACTGTCAACCTCCTCCATAGCGTCCATAATTTCGCTCAGCTCACGTTCCATAAACTGTTTGCGGTATTCATCCGACATAGGTATTCTTTCAAACTGCGTAAAGGACATAATAACTGCGTCATAATCGCCTGTTACACAACGGGCGATAAATTTCTGTCTGTTGTCCTTTGTAAAATCTTCGGGACGGGCAACAAGCAGCTTTGCATTGGGATACAATCTCATCCATTCGCTTGCCATCTGCAAGGTAAGGTGCTTCGGAACTACAACACAGCCTTTGTTGATAAGTCCAAGCCTTTTCTTTTCCATTGTTGCGGCAATCATCTCGAAGCTTTTTCCTGCGCCAACGCAGTGAGCAAGAAGCGTATTACCGCCCAGCTTTGCCCTTAAAACTGCGTTCTCCTGATGTGGTCGCAGCTTTATGGCAGGATTCATACCGGGAAAGGTCTGGTGTGAACCGTCATACTCTCTGCCACGAATTGCATTGAAAAGCTCATTGTATCTTTCAACATACTTTTCACGGCGGTTAATATCTTCCCATACCCAACTTTTAAATGCTTCCTTCATCTGTCTTGCCTTTTCTTTGGCAAGCTGTGTTTCCTTTGCGTTTAACTCATACCACACCCTGCCTTCTTCCTCACGTCGGTCACGGATAACCACATCACGTTGATTGAGCAGATTTTCAAAAATGTGATAACTACTCATACGGCTTGTACCGTAAGTCTGATTTGCGGCAATGGATTTGTCCTGATATTTGCCCTCAATCTTGTATTCGCCCATCTTTGTACGGGTTACGGGGTGACCCCACATTCCCGTATCGGCTTTTGCATATTCTTTCAGAAATCTGTTGTAATCCTCTACGTCAATCCAGTTCGCACCTATACGGACGGAAATTTCGCTTGCTTCAAGGTTCTTTGGAATAACCTTCTCAAGAGCCGCCGCATTTCTCTCAAAACTGTTGTCAATATGCTTTGCATACTCCCTTGCAATTTTCAGCTTTTCTCTGACATTGCCCGAAAGATATTCGGAAGCCTCCTCATATCCCGAAAAAGGCTCATTGTCCTTTACTGCGGCAGGGTTTCTGAAAATATCATCACCTAAATCGGAAATTAATTTTTCAGGCTCACAGCCTACCAGCTTTGCCATATATTCAATATCAACCTTACCGATACGGTCAAGCGATACCTGTAACGCTTCCTGCGGAGTATCAACGCTTGTAACATTAACTTCGGGCTGAATGGTACGCTTTGAGAAAATCTCAGCTTTATTTACTGTCTTTTTCTCTGTATCCACGACTTCCAATGCCGCAATGGTATTGAAATCATCATCCTGTCTGAAACAGCGTTCATTTGCACTGTCGGTTATATTACCGTAAGCCTTACGGAATTTATCGTATACGGCATTCAGTTCTGCCTGAAGCTCTTTCAGTTCTTCATCGGAACAGCCCGCCGCCTGCGCGTCGATTACCGCCATAGCCGCCTGACGTATTTTGTGCATACCCATCATTCTGTCAAGGGTCTTGCCAGTTTCGGCTACCTGCGTCATAATCTCGTTTTCACGGAAATACAGTTTTCCGTCAACAATGGTATGCGTGAAATTTCGTACCGACGGGTCGGCAGGAATAATGTCAGCTTCATCACGCTGCTTTTCTTCGGCTCTGACGGTTTCGATACTGCCCTCGATTTTTGCAATAGCCGCTTTGAGCTGCTGTGAAAGCGGAATTGTATCATCGGCAACACAGGTTGTCACTTTACTGTCATCGCCGTACTTCCCCTTCATTCGCTCGTCCCAAGCCATAGTGCCAAGCACCATGTCGGGATTATCCACGAAATACTTATTACAAGGAATACCGTCCGCCGTTTCGCTCATGTGAACCCAATCGGGAACCTCGACGGTTAAGGTATCTCTTTTCTTTAAAAAGAGAATATCCGTAGTAACTTCCGTTCCTGCGTTCTGCTTAAAAGCAGTATTCGGAAGTCGCACAGCTCCCAGCAGGTCACAGCGTTCAGCAAGGTATCGTCTTGCCTTTTCGTTCAGCTTGTCCATAGTAAACTTACTTGTGACAAGTGCAACCACACCGCCGGGCTTTACCTTATCCACAGACTTTGCGGCAAAGTAATCATGTATCTTGAAATTATGCTTATCGTAGGCTTTATCGCTGACACGATAATCCCCGAATGGAATATTGCCTACAACAACATCAAAGCTGTTGTTATTAAAAGAGGTCTGCTCAAAGCCTTTAATCTGAATACGCTCGTTAGGATAAAGCTGCTGTGCGATTCTGCCCGAAATACTGTCCAGCTCCACACCGTAAAGGCGTGAATTGTCACGCATATTTTCAGGCATTTTCGCAAAGAAATTACCTACGCCCATACTCGGTTCAAGTACATTACCTCCCTCAAATCCGAACTGTGAAAGCGCCTGATATACACCGTCTGTAACTTCGGAAGGCGTATAGAAGCTTGTGAGCGTTGACGCTCTCGCCGCCTTGTATTCATCGGGAGTAAGAAGCTCACGGAGCTGTTTCTGCTCTGTTTCCCAGCCGCTTGGTGCAGCTTCCCCTAAATTACCGCCTAAGCTCTCGGCTGCTCTGTCTGTTGTAAATGCCTGCGGAATACCGCCCCAGCCGACATACTTTGCCATAACAGCCTGTTCTTCGGGAGTTGCGTATCGGTTCTCAGCTTCGATTTTTTGCAATACCTGTATTGCCTCAACATTCACCTTGAACTTTGATTTCGCACCGCCTGTCACGACATCACCGGCATTGAAATGATAGGTGTATGGGACGCCGCTTTTGGGTTCATTCTTTGAAAAAGTTATTTTTTCGGGAGCATTTACTGTGGTCGCTTCCGCCTGCTGTTCCTGCTTCGGTTCTTCCGCTTTCTGCACAGGAGCAGTATCGGAAGTATTTGCAAGCGCTTCATTTTTCAGCTTTGCAAGCTCGGAGGGAATATCAAGGTCGGCATTCATATCCGCAAGGTCTACGAATTTATCGTAGTCCTTGATTTCCGTAAGGTTATATATACTCGTCTGCAAAAGTGAAGCGGCAGCTTCATCCAACTCCATAGCTTCTTCCATTTCCCATTCGCCGCCATCAACAGGGGTAAGGTCTGAATTATATATTGTATACTCAATTCCGCCCTCTGACTGCTGAACCTCAACAAAGATTTCATCACGGTTATCCATATATACCGCACGTTCCTTTGCAGGCTCGACCGATATTTCAATGGGAATACCCTCTGCTTCCGCCTTTGCAATAATTTTTTCAAGAGGTGATTGGTTAGGTTCTTCATCGGGAGAAATTCCGTATTCTTCAAGAACCTTTTTAGCCTGTTCAATCATCGCCCTGTCATAATCGTTATCGGGAGTTCTGGTTTTTAATGTCCGCTTTGCGTCCTTGATACGATTATCAATATCCCTCTGCGTTACATATCTTCCCTCGTCGATAAGCCTGTCAATACGCTGTGCGACCTCATTCCATTTCATAAAGGCTTCGCAATCGGGAACCGAAAGCGAACCCTTCTTGTAGCTGATACCCTTTGAATCGTGACTTTCATTGAAGCCTGACCGTCCCTGACCGCCTGTGCCGTATTCATTTTTCAGAAAAGCAATCTTTTCTTTTTCGGTATGTTCTTCCTTGAAGAACTTTTCGATACGGAATTTACCGTACTGCACACCGCTGCCGCCTGTCAGGAGCTTGTCCTTTTCGTCCTCTGTCACAAAGAATTTCGGCTCGTAATTGAAATCCGATTTTGTGATAAAATCACGCCTTTGAAGCTGTAAATCTTTCAGACGGGAAAGAAGCTCCCTCGGCTTATGGAAATGGAAACGCAGTACATCTCTGTCCTGCTCGTACTGATTTACCAAATCTTCAAGTCCGTCAACATATTTCTGCAAGATTGCGGAATCTGTAAGGTTTGCCTTAATTCTTTCCGTGCTGTCAGGAAAACCACCCTTGAACATTTCATCTGGAATGAAATATTCTACCTCGCAATCCTGATGAAGATACCACAGCTTATCCGCAATATCTTTAATTTCATTATCTGCCGCACGGTCAATGATGTCCTGTGAACAATATTCGCCTTTTTCAAGCATTTCACCGATACGCTCGGCAACCTCATCCCATTCAAGGTGTGCTTTCTTGCCTTCGGGAAAAGCTGTATTGCTGATAGCTACCGTAATTCCCGTATTGTCCGCCCAGCTTGCCACAAGTGCGGAGCTGCTGAAATCGGGAGAAGCATATTTATATCCTCTTCCGCTTTCTCCAAATTCCTTGCGGAGAAATTCGGCATTTTCGGCTGCGCTCTTGCCTTTCTGAAATTGTGCTACAATTCTTTCAAGGCTTCTCAGCTCATCACTTCCTCCACGCAGAACGTGATTTACCATATCCGTTGTGGGAGCAGTATGAGAAACGGCTATATTTGTCGGTTTTGGCTTTGCTCTTGTTTTCTTTTCTGACTGCTCTACGGGAACAGGCTCACCGAAAAATGTAAGCTGTTCGCTTTGTGTATATGCCTTAGTCGGTTCTGCAAATATCGGTTCGTCAACCATAAGCTGCGGCTTTTCATCAAGATACTGTCCTTTGTCGATAAGGGCGGCGGTAAAGCTCTGCACCAAATCCCAGCTTAGCTTTGATTCTTTTGTGCGGGAAAGATAACTGCCTTCCCATACAGTAAGACCATCGGATTCCGCCTTGTAACCTGCACGAATATCATTTACATCAAATTCTGTATATTCTTCCATACGGAAAACAGATTTCATAAACTCACAGCGTTTATCATAATCCTCATTTTCCTTGAAGAACCCTGCGATTTCATCACGCTTGACCTTGAAAAATTCATCGTGCTTCATAATGCCGTTTATGATATTCTCATCAAGAAGCGGCGGAAGCTCTGTTGTTTCTACAACCTCGTTATGTACGATAACGGGTTCTTCTTCAGTCACAGGTTCGGGAATATATTCACGGCTCTCCATTGCCGCTTTGATAATGTTTCTGATTTCCTCTGCCTGCGTATCGGAAAATCTGTCGGAATGGAATCGGTCAAAAAACTGCACAGGGGTAATTGACATATCAGCAGAATCCATAAAGACCATACCTGCTGTTTCATAGCTGTCAAGCCGACGGTTGAAGTCAGCGTGAAGAAATCTGTCAATCAGCTTGTCAACTACTGCGTTCTCGGATTGAATACCACCTCGCTCATCAACTGATGTTCGATTGTCAGTATTCTTGCTTTCTCCCACTGCTGAATTTCGCTGAACATCTGCGGACGGGGATTCTGCTGCCGATACTGTTCGTCCAGCTCCTGAAAGCGTTTCGACCCTTCTGCGTCGATTTCCCTCGGAATTATGCTCCAGCGACCCTCCATTATGAGTACGCTCACCTCTGTCGGATACTCTGTTTTCATCCACTCCTGCCACATTCTGCCCCATCTGCCGATTGGCTTCTCCAGCATTTTCTGTTCTCTGGGGTTGTCCGTGTACTGCATTTCGGGGTTCCAATGTCCTGTTGGACTGAGTTTGTAAATCATAAGTCTTTTCTCTCCTTTTTCTAATAATTTGTACGATTTCACGCTCCATTTCAAGAAGCGTATCCTTTGCGGATTTCTGAACCATATCGCAAAAACGGATAAGGTCACGGTTATTTCGGAAAAGGTCTGCGGCATTCAGATTTATACCGCCCGATATTTTCATATCACTGCCAAGCTCACAGCGGTTTGATACAACAAAGCGAACCGCCGACACCATAGACTGCTGATATGTTTTTATATCCCTTTCCGACAGCCTCATCTGCTCGGCGGCATACTGCATATCAGGGAGATATGACTTCATATTATCCACTGTCATCGCCGCTATTGTTTCCTGAATGTTTTTACAATTCTTACCGTATTTTTCATTGATAACAGCGGTAAGCTCTGCCGACAAATCCTCGTTCAGCTTCCACAGCTCAGGAAGCCTTTTTCCGTTTGTCTGCGTAATATCAAAGAGATAACGACATTTGCTGTCCTCACCAAAAACAGCAATACTGCGTTCTCCCTTATTTACAAGTCTGCCCAGCTTGTTCCAAGTTTCAAGGGTTGTAACCTTTGTGGCATTGGGATTCTGATGATAGATTAACGCTGCGTCGGGAAAGCTCTGCTTATACATTCCCGCTGAAAAGCGTAGGAACTGTGCAAGTTCCTGTTTATCCGAACGCAGACGTTCTGTTATTTCTGTCCAGTTTGCTCGGACGGTTTGTAATCTTCTCATTTAAGGACTCCTTTCGTAGGATATTGAAATTTTAAGAAAAATGTGGTATAATTAAAAAAATAAAAATTAACCAAGGAGGTTAGCATATGAAAAATATCGAACTATTCAAAGATATTATGTCTGATGTTCAAGAACATGTCTTGAAAAACGAATCACCATATATCGTTTTGGAATATTATGGATATATAAGAGAAGTAATCACGCTTTATGCTAAACAACATAATTTAGTTGAAAGCACTCTCCTTTTATTGGAAAACAATAATAATGAAGAGGCTATGATTCTTGCACGTTCTGTATTAAACAACTATTTTCTAATAGGTTATTTATTAAACGACCCCGATAAATCTCATATAAAGGAATATCAATCCCAACCGCTAATTTCTCAACTTTATTATTGGAAAAATGTAAAAGAAATATTAAACGGTCAATTTGGGCAAGACCTTCAGAATAGTGGAAAACAACTTATTTTCACAAAAGAAGATGTTAACAATAAAATCGCTTTTTTAGAACAAGAAATTACAAATGCTGGGTTTCAAACTAATAAACGCCCTTTAAGAATCATTGACTTAGCTAAATACGCTGACAATCGTGGCTTTGAATTGTATTCAACATTTTATGCTTATGCAAGCAAGTATGAGCACTCAGATATATCTACGCTTGACATATATAAGCAAAAAATTCTTGATGACCACTCCAATAATGAAGCGTTTACTTTAGATATGAACCGAACAGATGATAAGCTAAAAGAAACAGTTTTAACCATTATTACAACTGCATATACTCAATCTTTATCCAAGCTAATTGATGAAATTACCGTAAAACAATCACATTTAAAATCTCAATTTGATGAAAAGAAATTGGTGTTATTGATAAGCAAGTTACTATGTTTTATCAACGCTTAATTATATAGTGCGGAAACCCTCTCAGGCTTCCGCATTTTCATATCCGATAAAGCTTCCAAAGTTTTTATTTATAAATGAAAACTCAGAACCTATTGATTTTTCTCGGAACAGGTGATATAATGGGGAAAAACTTATCAGGAGGCTTCATATGGTTTCTGTAAAAACACACGCAAAACTTGCAGGTATGTCCGTAGAAGAACGAAACAAAGCAATTGATAAGCTCAGCGAAGAAAATGCAAAATATCTGCTAAAAATTGCTTACAAGGCAATATTTAATCCTCCATTTCCGATGACAGCAGATATAGACGCTGATAAAGGCGAAAAATGATATTAAGCGGATTTCTTTTTCTTACCGCCCACAAATTCCTCCAGCTTGAGATTTACATACTTGCCCGTATCTTCAAGCGAGAACACCGCACTGTACTTATTCCCCTTTGACGAAGTGCAGTTCTTCAGCGTAACCTTGCCGCTTGACAGAAGCTCTGTAATTTCCGCTGCCGTATAATCTCTGCCGATACGCTTGTCGGTTTTGTAAATAAAGAAACCGCACTTATCACGTCCAGCGGAGCAACTGAAAGCCTTGCTGTTTTCAATAACAGAGCTTCCGCAGCGAGGACAATTGCCCACGCTTACCTTTCTTGTAACCTTAATACGATTGTCCTTGCTCTTTTCAAAAGCAACAATTTCGGAAACATTGTTCTTGATTTCATCCAGCAGCATATCAGCATTGCCGTTGCCGTTTTCAATGTCGGAAAGCACCTGCTCCCAATGTGCTGTTAATTCCGCAGACTTCACATTATCGGGAACAGAAGCCACAAACGCCCTGCCATAATCCGTTGAAACAAGCTGTTTCTTCTTACGCTCAACATAGCCTGCGGAAATAAGTTCTTCAATAATCGAAGCTCTTGTTGCAGGTGTACCGAGCCCACGCTCCTTGACAAAGCCTTTCAGCTCCTTATCGTCAATCAGACGGTCAATATTTTCCATAACCGCCAGCAAACTGCTTTCCGTAAAGCGTTTCGGCGGTTTTGTTTCGCCCTGCTTTACAGTAATATTATCAGCAACAAACGTTGCATTTTCGGAATAGAGTACCGACAGTACCTTTTCTGTATCATCAAGCTCGGTAGGCTCGGACAGCTTGTACTGCTTCCAACCCCGTTCAATCGGAGTCTTAACTGTGAGCTTAAAAATCTCATCCGCTACCGTAAATTCATACTTCGTTTCGGAGTAGATATACGGCTTGTCCAAAGCGCAAAGAAAGCGATTGATAACAAGCTTTGCAACACGCTGCTCATTTTCATCGAGAGTTGTGCTGTAAAGTCTGCCGATGAGATTTGTGGGAATAATGGCGTGATGGTCGGAAATTTTACTGTTATCCACCACACGCTTGTCAAGGCTCAATCCCTGTTCCAGTAAACGCTTAACACGTTCACTGTCATAATCAGCAAGGCATTTTACAATGCTCTCTGCAAGCGGAATCATATCCTCGGAAATATAACTGCTGTCAGTTCTCGGATATGTCAGCAGCTTCTTTTCATAAAGGTTCTGTGCCGACTTTAAAGTATCGGCGGCGGTCATACCATACACATCGTTTGCCTCCTGCTGTAACGAGGTCAGGCTGTGAAGCAAGGGACGGTTTTCCTTTTTCTGCTCTGTCTTTGAGGAAGATACAACGGCAATCTTGCCGCTGCATTTTGCCCTTACTGCTTCCGCCTGTTCTGGCGTATCATAAATATTTTCACATTCAGCGCCGTTTTCAAGGATAACCTTGTAGAACGGTCTTTTTGTAAATGCGGAAATCGCTTCATCACGGCTTGCGATAATATTCAGGACAGGCGTTTTCACCCTGCCGACCTTGTGCTTATCGTCATTGACAATGCTGTAAAGACGGGAAAGAGACATACCCAGAATCCAGTCAGCCTTTGCTCTTGTGAAGCCTGCCTCAAAGAGATTGTCCTTTTCCTTTTCGTCAAGCAAGTTCTTCATACCCTGTTTGATACTTTCATCTGTAAGCGAAGAAATCCAAAGGCGTTTTGTCGGCTTGGTACAGCCAACATAGTCGTAGATATATCGGAATATACATTCCCCTTCGCGCCCTGCGTCGCAGGCATTGATAACCTCTGTCACATCATCACGGCTCATAAGCCTTTTGAGCAGCTTAATCTGTGCGCTGTATCCATCAAGCGGAAATAATCCGAACTTATTGGGAACAAGCGGTAAGGTATCAAGCTCCCACTTTTCCCAGCCGTAATCAACCGGCATTCCGATACCCACAAGATGACCGAGGGCATTGGAAACTATGTATCCATTTCCACTCCAGTAAAAAGTATTCCCCTCCGAAATTTTTTCGGTTGCTCCAACACAGTAAGCTAAAGACGCACTTACACTGGGTTTTTCAGAAATAATCAGTCTGTACATATTACGCAGCCTCCTTTACTGAAACAGGGAGAGAATATCCCTGCACATTTTTTCCAAAAAGCTGAGCCGAAAGGTCAATAATAAATTCATAGAAATCGAACATTTCATAAATCTCAGTTTCAATTCGGTAATTGGTTGTTACATTGCTGTCAGATGTAGTAATACGATAAAAGAGCTTAACCTCATTGCTTTCACAATCATACAAAACATCATAGCCTCGAATGACAGATGTTTCTCCGCTTTCATCGGAATATCCATCAATCATAAATGAGCCGAGGTGTACGCAGTTCTGATAAATAATACCATTCTTCTTGATTTCTTCGGGTAAGATTTCCTCCGTGAAACCTTCGCCTGCACTAATGCTGTAGCTGTAAACAGGTGCAACGGGAAGAAGCGCCGCAGAATACTTTTCAAGCACCATATATGCTGATTTCAGCATAATTTCTGTTATATCGACAGCAGCATAACCATTCAGGCATTCCTGTTCCATACAAAACTGCATAACAGCTTTCCGCATTTTATCTGTAATTCTTGTAAATCTCATCATATTTCATTTTTCCTTTCATTTTCATATGTTTTTGAAGGTTTGGCTGCTGTTCTTTCAGATACATCAGCTTTTACAGAAATGCCGTGAAATTCTCCGTTCTGAACAGCTTTTCTTATAAGGTCAATATCATAACCACCCTTATTGATAATCTCACATAGCGATGACATCTTCGCCTTTTCAAGCTTACCCGATATTTCATTTTCCTTGCTTTCCAAGGATTTAAGCATTTTTCTGTGATATTCAATCAAGCCTTTTGTTTTCTGAATGTTTTTCCTGCACCGTGCCAGCTCCGCAATATATTTCTGCTCTCTGTCTTTCAATCACTTACGCCCCTTTCTGATACGAGTGATGATATATGCTAATGTAAGACCGCCGAGAATAACGCAATCAGAAATGTTGATTTTAAAGTCAAAATCATATTCCGCCGCAGAACCGCTTGCCACATTTGAAACACCTGTTACAAGACTTACCACTATGATAACTGCGAAAACAATAAGAATACCGATAAAAACCTTATCATGTTTAGTCTTTGTATTCGTCTCTGTTTCGTCATTCTCAAACTGCCGCTTTTTCATTTTCCTGAAATAATCAACCATAGAATATATCACCCTCCCGTAACCGTTTCTATTTGTGTAAGGTAGATTTCATATATCTCCCTCTGCTCATCATTGAAGTTTGCCTTACGCATTACTGTTTCCAATCCGTAATTTACAACCTGACCATATAAATAACAGTGATTAGGATTATTGCAATAAATTGTCGTAACCGTGAGATATACATTGTTCCAATCAATTTGACTATACAGCTCCGGCGTAAAGTTATAGGTTGTGCTCCAAGTACCGCTGTAAACGCTGCATATCCAAGAGCCTGTTATCGTACCTCCGTCAATCATATAAATTTCAAGGTCATTTGTCATAGAAGCGTGTTCATATGTAGAGCCCTCAAATGTAATTTCATATACTCCATATTCTGTGTTATATACATTGCTTGTAACATAAAAGCTGCCGTCAGACAAGCTTAGCAGACAGTTTTCATCAATGGAGCAATCCCAAACGGGGCAATAATCGTATTCATAGTAATAACTGAAGCTGTAAAACATCTCAACGGCATTTCGGATTTCTTCCTCTGTAAAGGTAAAATCCGCTGTTCCGTTATCCAGTACCTTTTGGAATTTCTGCGTTGCAAGCACCGCAAGTACAGCGTTATAATCAACGAGCTGCAAATCGCTGTTCCCAAACTTGTTAAGTCCGTCAATCTGAGTTCCGTCATATCGGTATTCGGGAGCAAGACCATTTACAATAGCGTCTATCTCCGCTTGAACATCCGTTTCACATTGCTGTATCTGCGATATATATGTGCTGATGTTATTCTGCACAGCAGTATCAGAGGTATCGCCATCGGGAAACATCCACGAAAACAGACTGCTTACAGTTGTGCAGATAACAGTAATAAGACCGTTTAAAAGCATAATAATCAGCATAAGCAGAATAACCGCAAGAATAATTATCAAGCCAACCTTTGATGTTAGAATTTTTTTGATAACAACAGCGGTTTTTTGTGCTGCTTTTTTGGCTCTCTGTGCATTTTTCTTAATACGCTGAACCCGTGCTTTTGTATCCTTCGGCATATTCTTTACAGCATATCCGGCTTTCACAGTTGTTCTTGCTGTATTAAGAACAGCTTTCCTTGCATTGTCTGCATAACGCAAATCGGTAAGTCCCTGCTTTATTGCTTCTGTTCCCGTATCAGTAATTTTTGACTTGTCAATTTTGGTTTTGAGAAGCTGCTGTCCCGTATCCTTGGCAATGTTTTTCAAGCTTCCGCCGACAGAGGTTGCAATTCTGCCGACGTCCTTTGCCGAACCGATTTTAACACCGTTTTTCACCATGGAATGAATTGTTCCGACGCCCTTGGAAGTCCCTTTTACCACCGTTTTCAGCATACCGCCAGCTTGTGAAATAGTTCCCGCTGCCGCCGTTACTGTCTGCACACTTTCAATAGCAAGTGAGTTTTCGCTATCGGTTTTGGCTATGGTGTATTTCTTGTTTTTCAGCCGCATTTGCTTTATCTGCATATTCCGCAGAACAGTTTTGCGGTGAAGTGATTTATCTGCCATTTTCATTTTTTCATAAATATTAGCAGATAGTGAAATAACAGATTTCACATTGTCGGAATATATAATCCTTGCCGTTTTGATATAGTCGGTGCTTCGCTGTGTTTTGATATAACTTCTATCAACAGATTTTGAAATTACAGGTGCGGTAACGATTTTCCCTGTCTGTATCTGCGTTGCTGTCTGCAATTCAAGCTGAATTGCAGACGTATGTACAACTGCATATGCTGTGCTGATTTCAGCAGAACTTGATAATTCCGAATTATTTTTGTCTGATTTTTTACCATGCAAAGCAGAACGCTTTTCAAATCTGCGATAACTTTCCGCAATCATTTCTGACTGCATTTCCTTGAGAATTGCTTTCTTTCGTTCGGAAGAAATAACCGCAGATTTTAACTGCCGAGCATAATTTTTCACCACCTTGTTTTGTGAATGAATCTCCTTTTCGGAGCGATTGATAATTGTCTGTATCGGCATAATATCGCCCCTTTATTCTTTCTGCACTTCTTCAAGCTTTGTGGTCATCAGGCTGTAAAGCTCATTATGCGGGAACTTGTCCTTGAACGGAATAATACTTCCTCCGCAGCAGATAAGTCCGTGTCCGCTGTCCGAATTGGTTACATAGGTCAGCAAGTTATCCGAAATATTTAAGATTTTTGCAAGCTGATTACGGTCGCTTGCCGCTTGATTTAACATCATTACAAAATCCGTGTTGGAAAGCATGGAACGTGCCGTTTCGGACTTCAATAAATCCTCAACATTTTGAGTAATACCTGTGGGAACGCCGCCCCATTTTCTCGCTCTCTTGTAAAGCTCGAAAAGAAAGTTTGCGGAATACTCGTTTGCAAAAAGCAAATATATTTCGTCCATATAAATCCAAGTACGTTTACCCTTTGCACGATTCATTGTGATTCTGTTCCAGACATAATCGAGAACAATAAGCATACCGATTGTTTTAAGCTGCTTGCCCAAATCCTTGATGTCATAGGAAACTACACGGTTGCTTGTGTTGACATTGGTTTGATGTGCAAAGATATTCAAATTGCCCTTGATGTAAAGCTCAAAGGAAAGAGCCAATCCCTGCGCTTCCTTTTCGGGCTGTGCCTTTAGGTTTTCATAAAAATCCAATAGTGTCGGCGTTTTGGAAACATCAAAATCCTGTATATATTCGTGATAGGTTTTCGTCAAACAGCGGTCGATAATGCCACGCTCTTTTGCGGTCAGTCCCTGTTTTCCCACTAAGCTTTCGCAGAATGACAGGATAAAGTCGGACTTCATAACAAGCGGGCTTTCATCATCGGAATAATCCTTTGTCATATCCAGCGGATTGATGTAATTGCTTGAAGCAGGGGATACATTGATTGTTTCTCCGTTCAGCGCTTCTACAAGGTTTGTGTACTCACGCTCTGGGTCGATTATGATGATGTCATCGTCCGTTGCAAGGAACACATTGAGCATTTCACGCTTAGCACTAAATGACTTACCACTTCCGGGCGAACCGAGAATAAAGCCGTTAGGATTCTTTAAAAGCAGACGGTTGAAGATAATCATATTGTTGGAAAGTGCATTCAAGCCGTAATACATACCGTTTTGCTGTGAGATTTCCTTTGAGGAAAATGGGAAAAATACGGCTGTACTTTCCGTTGTCAGCGTTCTGCGGATTTTCAAAGTACAGTTGCCAATCGGAAGTACCGACTGCAAACCCTTTTCCTGTTGAAATTTCAGAACTGACAGGGAACAAATATGCTTGCGGATAACCGCTTCGATTGCTTCGGTATTGTTCTCCAATTCATCAAAATCATTGGCTGTCACCATAATGACAATGTTATCAAGGAACATTTTCTGATTTTTGCTTCTCAAATCATCAAGCAATTCCTCCGCTTCAATTAGAGAATGCTTTAAATCCTCATTGATAACGTCGGAAGTATATCCCGATTGAATCGCCTTTTTCTCTGCTTGCAGCTTATTCGCTCTCATGGAGGTAAGCTGATGATTGACGATTTTCAGCGCCTTGTACGGATCAACGGGAGCAATATTCACGCTAACCATAACATCAAGGTTTGTGTTTGCAATATCCGTCAGCAAATGGTCTTTCAGACTTGCAGGCATATCCTTGATAAACATGGTACGGGCATATTTATCGTTCCACATAAAATAGTCCTTTTTGAACTCAAAATAATCGGGACAGCAATATGCCCGTTCCGCCTGTCGCTTAAAATCCTTTTCGGTAAGAATCGGGATTTTCTCATCAACACTTCTGAAAATATCCTTGAGCAGATTTACTCTGTCATTGCTTGTGAGTGGAGTAATTACAGAACCAATTTTCTTAAACGTATTTGTCAGATCCAAATCAATAGAAACAAACTTTGCCTGTGCTGTTTCAAGGTCAGCCGCCTGAACTGTAACTGTCAGATATTTATTGCGAATAATACCGTTTTGTCCCTGCTCCATTTTTTCAATTAGCATATCATTGTACACGTCAATGTAGTGGTCGAAATCATTTTCCTTGTGCTTGAGCAAAACCATTTTATTAAAATCCGCCTTGTTGACACGATTGTTATGTACCGTAATCTGAATGTCCGCATTGGTATCAAAGCTGTTGAGAACCGAACAGTATCCGAGGAAAATCCCCTCCTGCTCCTCCTGTTTGGCAATGGAATAATTAATGTCCTCAAAGCGATAGGTTTTGCTGTACTTGTTTTCGTCCACCTTCATCAGATAATTGTCGCAGATTCGCTTATACGGCAAGGTTTTCTGTACTGTTTTTGCAACAATACGCTTTTTCTTGATTTTCTTTTTCTTAGGCTTTTTTCGTTTCTGCTTATTCAGACGAATTTCATCACGTTCCTTTGCGGATAACTCAGATATATCGGTATTTGCAGAAGCCTTTTTCTTTTTCTGCTTCATTACATATACAGCCGCCGCAACTGCTGCACCAAACACGCCTGCCAAAAGCAAAAAAGCTTGTGTATTGTTATTTGCAGATGTCTTTACTTCTGCCGCTGTTTCTGTAACCGCACCTGTTTCAACAATACTTTCATTTGTCGTTGAAACATATTCCGTTTCGGAAATTTCCGTAATTAACCCTGCTTCCGTCTGAACTGCCGGAATTGCTGTTTCTGATACTTTAGTTTCATCTCCTGCGGCTTCACTTTCCGGAACTGCTGTAAGTGCGGTAATTTCCTGTTTTTCTGCTGATACATCAGATGTTTCATGGAACTCTGACTGCGTGAACTCATTTTTATGTACCTCCGTATTTTTAATACCTGATTCCTCCGTTTCGGGAATCAGGTAAATTGTCTGCGGCATAACAGGCGCTTCCTTTATATCCTCAACTGTTTCCGGCAGAATTGCATCCGTCTGCAATGATTTTTCGCTGACCGTTGTTTCATCTTCAAATATTTCTGCCGGAACGCCGTCCTCATCAAGCACTGTATCATCAAAAAATTCTTCATAAACAAAGTTATCCATTCTTAAAACCCACCTTTCTTAAAAATCGTTTTATCGGCGATTTTTCTTCTCTTTTCTCTATTTCTTCGTCCAATTCCTGTGCAAGATACACTTTTCTGAATTCCATAAAAGGCGGTTCATAGAAATACACACGTTTCTGAGGTGTAAAGGTGTGGAAGAAAAACTCCACCGCAAACTGCTCGAACATCATATCGTTATACCGGAAAAATCCAGTCATCATAAGCGGAGCCGCTATCAGAATTACAAGCCATGATACCATTTCCTGCGGCAAGAATCTGTGTCCGAATATGTAAAGCGGCACACAGATAAGCAGTGCAGTTCCTGCACAAATACACTGGCGCAGAGTAAGTCCGAAAAACAGCTTTTCACGGTAATTTTTAATCTCCTTCGGGATACGGATTTCTATCATATTTTCTCCCCTTTATATCTGTAACTGTGATTGCTTTACACAGCCTTACAAGCTGCGGGACAAAATATATCCCGCAGACAATGCCGCACAGCAGAAAAGCAATGATTAGTACGTTTTCCATTGTCGCCGTTCCTTTCCTACCCTTTAAAATGTCTGATGATTTTTACGGTCACATAAATGACTGAAACCGTACCCGCCGCTAAAAACATCAGCGGATACACGTCCTCTTTTTTCGGCTTCCATATCCTAAATCTCATAATTTCACTCCTTTTGTATGTTTAATTCTGAAATGCGCTTTTCAGACATATCACAATACTTCTGATTAATATCAATTAAAATGCAATCCCTTTTATTTTTTACCGCCGCTTCCCCTGTTGTTCCGCTGCCGCAGAACGGATCCAGTACGATTCCGTTTTCGGGACAGCCGGCCATTATGCAGCGTTCGGCAAGCTTAACGGGATACGCCGCATAATGCTTTAATCTTCCGCAGTTTTTTCCGAAGCTCCATACGTCCCTGCCACGTCTGGTTTCGGGAATTTCCGTTACCTTCCTCGGCAATTGAATCGGCTGGGGCTTCTGCCCGTAATTTTCAGCGCCGTATTTATCTGATTTAAACGGGTATTTGATACGATTTAAAGTGCTTTCAGCCACAGGTTCTTTCAGCGGCTCAAGGTTGAAATAGTATTTTTCCGACTTTGTTAGCAAAAAAATATGCTCGTAACAGCTTATCGGGCGGTCTTTTACCGGATTCGGCATTGCGTTTGTTTTATGCCAGATAATATCGCTGCGCAAATACCAGCCAGCGTTTCGGAGTGCAAAGGCAAGCAGCCACGGTATGCCTATCATATCCTTTGGTTTTATCCCTCCGCCCCTTAAATTCACCTGCAAATTTTTATTTTCAAGAGAGCCGATATTTGTTTTTTGCTTTCCGCAGGGAACAGCTCCTTTGCCCTTAGAGCTTCCGCCGTAGCTGTCGGCAATATTCAGCCACAAGGTTCCGTCATCTTTTAATATCCGTCTGACCTCCGAGAAAATTTCGGTTAATTTATTTATATAGTCATCGGGTGACTTTTCCAGTCCAATCTGACCTCTTGCGCCGTAATCCCTAAGATTAAAATACGGCGGAGAGGTAACGCAGCAGTTTACAGATTCATCGGGTATTGTTTTAAGTATCTCTACCGCATTTCCGCAAAATATTTTCATCAAACCGCCCCTTTCCTTATTTCATACGCTCCGGCTTCCGCAATGTATCTTGCGGTAATATCCGGTTCAAACCTAATAACGTCCCTTATTTGTTCAAAGCTGTAAAGATAGTCTGCTTTTCCCCTCCGTATTTCAGCAAGGGCGGTATTAATCAGCTGTACATAATACCCGTCCAGTGTTGTAATTCCGTCGTTATAGCTTCTGCTATCATTGATAACGTTACGCTTCATCGTTTTTTCCCTGCTCGGTTCTACCGTACCCCGCAAGGTATTAATTGCATAGTCCAGAAATTCACGCATATTTTCCGGATAGAAGCTTTCACAGGCTTCCGCGCGGTTTATGCATTTCCGGCAGCAGCTTTTGCAGCTATGCGGAATATGTGCTTTCTGTAAGTCAATATGTAGGTTCATTTTATTTTCCTCCGTTGTTTATTTCTGTTCCTTTATGCTCCGACCGTCTGCCTTGCCCATTGCCCGCTTTTAGCGACTCCCAAAGCAAGAGCCAGAGCAGTTATCGTTATTCCCATAGCGCTTGTTCCTCCAAGCAGCTCCGACACCTGTGCAAATGCGTAGAACATAACAATTACAACAAGTCCCTGCAAGCATACTGCTGCATAGCTTTTTATAAAAGCCTTTGCACTATCGTGCCAGCCTTCGCCCGCAAATGTTGCAAGAGGTATCGGAGATATTACGGTATATACGATAATTTCAAACAATCTGCCTATAAGGATAAGGTTAATTACCCAACAAGCTCCCATAAGAATAAGGAAAGTAGGCATTGTTTCAAGGTATTTCAGCAGGTAATTCAGATTCAGAAAGCCTGCGTCCGAGGGCTGCTGTATAAGGGCGTCCGTTCCGAATGAGGAAAGAAAACCGTAGTTGGCTTCCCCAAGACTTGAAGCAATAGAGTTAAAGCCGTTATATAAAATCCCCATAAGACCTCTTGCGTTCTGAACGATTACCTTTGCAAGAATAAACTTGAAAAACAACTTGAACACTTGTTCATAGCTTTGTATTTTCAGCAGCATAGCGTCGCTGCATAGCTGTATGGCAAAGAACATTGATACAAGCACAAGCGCTACGCCTTCAACCGCTGTCATTGCTGTATCTATCACCGTAATACTGCTGTTGAAAGGAGAGATGGTAAGAGCCTGAATTGCATTATCAAATGTGTAGTTAATCATATCGAGCCAAGTTCGAACCCAACCTTCAACAGTTTCCCATTCAATCATTTTTTCAGCTCCTTTCCTTTTTTTAGAATGCCGCTCCCCGAAATATGGGGAGCGTTATCCATATTTAACAGGCTTATACCGTAAACATATCGTAAGCCTTAGCTACAGCGAACACGATGAAGCCTGAAGCAAGGCACATAAGACCTCTTGTCTTACCGTCGGCAGAATCGTCCTTGAATCCCATAGCAAACTGAACAGCGCCGATAAAGCCGATAACAAGACCGATACGGGCAACCCAGTCAACAATAAATTCTACTACTGTATTAAAGGTATCGACGCCCTCTGTTCCATCAGCCGCAAAACAGGTGATACCCATACAGGACATCATCATCGAAGCAGCGAGAAGTCCCGTAGTAATCTTGCTTACGGAACGCATTGTCTTACGCTCACGCTGCTCTACCGTAAGCTGGCTGTTGGGAGTGAAATCCTCCTTGAAATTTGTTGTCATTTCAATCTTCTTTCTCTTGGCTGCCGCCTTGAGGTCGGTACACTTATCCTTAATAACAGTTGTAATTCTTCTCATTTGCATATCCTCCATATTTAAAAAGTGTCGAATGTATCAAGATAATCCTCCGCCGTAACTTCTATAAACGGAGGCTTCAAATTCGGCTCTGCTGTTACAATCTTGTCGGCGTTATCCAGCTCCGCAGGTTCGGAACCGCCGCCCACAGGTCTTTTTGGAATAGGCTTCTGCGGTATGTAGGTATGAACCTGACCGCCGATAATTTCTTCAATAGTGACAGACTGCTCAATTTCATCTTCTTGTTTGGGAACATCTTCACTTGAAGCTTTTCGGTCTGATTCTGCCGATGCTGTAACAGCATTGCCCTCGTTATTTTCCGAATCCTCTACAGGCTCGGAGTTTAAATCTTCATTTTCCTGCTCACTTTCAAAATTGAACTGAACCGTATTTACATTGCTGAGTAAGTAGGCGTTATTCTTGTCTGAGTCCTCTAACAGCTTGTAATTCGGGTGTTTCTCAATTTCGTATTTATCACAGAAAAACGGGAATATGCCACGGACGAACAATATACATTCGTTATCCTTCATAACCTTCAGCTCGTCCACAGTCATAAGCTCACGTCCCAAGATACCGTCATTTTCCGAGGTAGAACCATTCTTGCCTCGTGTACGGTTATGGGAACGGGTATCAATCGTTTCCTTGCCCAGCGTTTTTGAAACGTGTTCAAGAGTAGTCGGCTCCTGACCGCCCAAGAACAACAGGCTGTCGCAGTTACCGAGTACGTTTTCCCAGCTATCCTTATACATCTTTTTAAGCTGTGAAAGGTTCTGGATAATAACGTTTGCGGAAATTTCCATAGAACGCATTGTTGCCAGCAGCTCCTCAAACCGAGGTATCTGACCAAGGTTTGCAAACTCGTCCAGCAGACAGCGAACGTGAAAAGGAAGTCTGCCGCCGTGCTTGAAATTTGCCCTGTCATAAAGCACGTCGAAAAGCTGTGTATACATCATCGCTGCCAAGAAATTAAAGGTATCGTCCGAGGACGGAATGATGATGAACATCGCTGTTTTTTCATCGCCTATCATTTCAAGGTGAATGTTATCACAGCAGGTAAGGTTCATAACTTCGGGAATATTGAACGCCTGTAATCTTACCGCAGTAGAAATAAGGATAGATTTTGCAGTATCGCCCGCCGCCTTTTTGAAGTCCTTATAATATTTAAGGCACATATACCGGCTTGCAGGCTTTGCATTTTTAGCAAGGTCGATAAGGTTCAGCTCATTGAACTGCTTATTTCCTGCCGCTTCCTCGGATTTATATTTATCGGGATTTTCAAGTGCGTCGAAAATCAAATCCAAATCGGATTGAAAATCGTCCGAACCCTCCTTAACCTCTGCCTTTTTCAGTAGCTTCATAACCTCCGAGAAATTCTGCATTGATTTATCCTCGCATTCAACGAGATAGAAGCACAAAGCCGCAAGCAACGCCTTTGTACTGTCGTATAGCAATAGGTAATTCTTTGAAATAATCTCCGAATTTTCCCCTGCTTCACACCGTGCGTGCGACTTTCACCGCACACGGCGTTCCATCGGTATTGCATTTTTGTCAGATTAGTGTAAACTTCAAAGCGTTAGAAACTTATATTGCGGTGTTACCCACAGATTTACGAAATTTATTGATTTTATCCAGCATTGTATTGTTCGGTTTTACCTTTTCAAAATAAAATTTTATTGTTTCTTCGGTGTTAACGTGTATCAGCCTATGAACATCACTATGAATAATTACAAGATTTCTGTATTCATCCGTGCCGCCTTGACTTACAGGTTTTATATGGTGACAATGAATTTCATCAATCCATAAATCTTTGCCTGTTACCGCACATTTCCCGAATTGTGCCGCATAAAGTGAAACTCGGTTATCCATATATTCAACGCTTCTGTTCGGCATCTGTGCCGTTGCCAGCATATGTAATACCATACATTTAAAATCGTTGAATTTCAGGTTTTTGTGAATTTCCGCTCTCCCTTCTTCGGTATATTTGCAGATGACAGATTTCTTATACATAGGATTTTTAGTTTTTATATATCCTATGGGACATACTGCAATACCGCCGACATATCTCACTTGTTTGCTTGCACCATAATTTTTCCGAACGTATTCGCTTTTTATTGTGCCATTTTTCTTAACCCTGTCCCTAAGACGATTTCTCATAAGGCTGTTGATTTGAAATTGAATTTTTCGGCAGTCAATATTTACGTTTGTAGCGTAACGGTAATAATTGTGTATGCCCCATACCATTGAATTGTATAGGCTTACCGCTAACGCTTCTTCCTTTTCATTTTTCGGAAATTCAATATATTTTATTTGTGCCGATAGTTTTTCCGTTTCTCTTTTTAGAGCTTTGTCAGACATATGCGATGAAACAATATATTTACCGCTTTTAGGTACTGCTTTCAGCTTAAAACCTAGAAAATCAGAATAGTGCCGTTTGAGATTTACAACCATTGATTTTTCTTCGCTTACTTGCAATTTCAGCCGTTCGTTCAGCCATTGCTTTACTGCAATGAATACTTTGTCCGCTTCACTTCGCTTTCGGCAGAAGATTTTGAAATCGTCTGCATATCTTACAATATACATTTCTTTGAGATTGCTGTTATTTCGCAATGTTGTGTATTTCTTGCCATTATCCATTGAGCCGTCTTTTTTATAATTTGTTTTTGCCGTTTTAGTCGGTATGGTTTCCCATTGTCCCGACACCCACCAATCAAACTCATTAAGGACGATATTTGCTAAAAGCGGTGATAATATACCGCCTTGCGGCGTTCCCTTTTCGGGATAAACAACACTTCCGTTTTCCATAACAACAGGGGCTTTCAGCATTTCTTTTATAATACAAATCAACTGCTTGTCCCTTATTCCCATAGTCCACATCTGCTTTATCAGCTTTGCGTGATTGACATTATCGAAAAAGCCTTTAATATCAACGTCAACAACAAAATGCAAATTCATTTGCTGTATCATTTTATAGCATTGTGCCAAGGCGTGTTCTGCTGACCTGTTAGGTCTGAAACCGTTGCTTCTTTCGTGAAATTTCGCTTCGCATATCGGCTCTAACACCTGCAAAATACATTGCTGAACAAGTCTGTCAATTATTGTGGGAATGCCTAACGGACGCACACCGCCATTTAGCTTTGCAATCTCTTTTCTCCTAACGGGTTTAGGTTTGTAATACGCTAATTTTCGCTGAATAATTTCAACATATTTTTCGGCATTTAACTTTTCAATATCTTTTATAGTGATACCGTCTGTTCCTGCCGTATTACTGCCTGCGTTTCTCTTGATATTCCTATATGCCAGCCGTATATTATTTTCATCACGGATTATATCCATAAGATTTGTGAAAATTTCACCTTGCTTGCTGCCAGCATACAATTTATCGAAAACTTCTTGCAAGTCGTAATATTCCAAATGTCTTAGTTTCTTTTGCTTTGTCATAGGCAACGCCCCCTTTCGGGATTGTTTTTCTTAGTCTTACGGGAAGCTATGAAATTCTACACCTATAACTTTTTTTACAATATCGACTTGTGGCTGTTCCTCCGTTTTCCGTTACATAAACATCATCAGTAATGCCACTGCTTTGCCCACAATTAAAACAGCTTATTATTCTTCGTCTGTACCGCTATTGCGTATTGTAGGCTGCCACGTTCCGAAAATCCTATCTTTACATATGTACTTAGGTAACTGCTATGAGCCTGACCGCTTGACAATGCCTTTAACAAAGTAAGGTATTTCATATTTGGGACTTTTACTTTACCTCACGGTCTTGTTTTTAAACACCCGATACATTTCTATACCGTCCAATTATAGACCCGTACATTCGCAGTTTCGTCAGACGTTTCCGTCATTCTTACCATATACATTTTATAGACCTCCGACATATAGGATACACCGTCCACCTCTGAACAGCTTTCGTAAAAGCATTGCTTTCTTACGGTATCTCTCTGCCGACTTCACCGAGCTTACGACAACAGCAGTTTCCCACTAATGCCGTTCGGAGTATCAAGGGAGGCGTTTCCGCACGTTACAGCTTCATTCCACCTCTCGGATTTTCAGTTCTCCTATACAGAACTGTTACGTTCTTTTATTTATATAGTGCCGTATCTTTTCAATACGGAACGTGTCGCACCCCAGAATTGGTCGCCTCCACCGCCGCCCTCTTTCTGAGTGTTCTTCATCAAGACGTTTACCATCTTGATTACGGCTGTGGTACTGTAATTTCCGTCAACGTCATAAATGTAGTTGAACGGATTATAGTTATGGGAATGCGACATATCAATCAGATTGAAAACCCTGATTTTGTAGCCGTAGCTCTCCAGCATTTTTCCCGTTGAGCGAAGAAGCTCGCCCTTCGGGTCGGTACACACATAGCTTGTATTTGCCTGCATAAGATTTGGCTTTACATAGAAACGGGATTTACCCGAACCTGAACCGCCGATAACCATAACATTAAGGTTTTTCCTCGTCTGTCTTGTGTTAAGGGACATTTTCACATCGTTTGTGAGAATGATATTTTTATCCTCCACAAACACTCCCTTTTTCGGCTTAGGCTGGTCACAGGGTTTCTTTTCACCCTTTTTCTTCTTAGGCGGTTTGTCCAGAAGTGAAGCAATTTCCTTTTTATTTGCCCATCTTGCAGAACCGTGTTCCTCTCCCTTTCGGTGAAATTTCTTCTTTCCCGTAATTTTCATAAGAACATACAAGCCTATGCCAAAAGCGGTAAACACAGGGAACATAAGGGCATTGCCGCCCTCCTTGACCTTTTCAAAGATAAGGTCGGTATCCATAAGAGTGCTATCCAAACTGTTGGCAAGGTTATCAAAATCGACCTTGCCATCCTTATTAGTGGACAAATCGAAGCAAGCTCCAAGTGCCGCTGCAAAATAAATGACGAATACTGCAAGCACCGCATAAATGCTGATTGTCACGAAATCAGGCTTTTTTGCTACTCGGCTCATTTGCGTGACCCCCTATCCAGCTTTTTATGCTTGATGGTGTCGGCAGTCTGTGCTACTTTTTCTCTTGCCTTGTTCAGAAGATTATTTGCAAGCTTCTGTTTTTCCGCCTTTGCGATAATTCTTTCAGCCTTTGCCGCCGTCATTCCAAAGCTGTCCATAAGCTGTTTCTTTGCAGTTGTCTTATCTGACAAATCCAGACGGACAACCGTAGAACCGCCACGAACCGTGAAAGAAGACTGTGTATCCTTTTCAATAAGGTATTCCTTGAACTGCACCTGCTTCGGAACTTCAACGAAACCAAGCCGTTCCGCCTTTGTCATAATTGCCTTTACCGTTTCGGTATCGGCAACCTTTAAATGCTGACGGATACTTTTTTCGGCTTCGGCTCTGTCCCTGAGATTAGCAGAGAGAACAACAAAATGCCCTCGCTCATCGGTAATAGTAAGCCTCGGAGTATCGTCCTCCTTGAATTGCATTTTAGCAAAGGAGAACTTATCGGTAAGAACATTTTCGTTTTCAAACTTAATGTCCTTTTCATAGTACGCCATCTGCTCAAGCTGTCTTGACCCGCTTAGATAATATCCCATCTGCTGGTCGGTCAGCTTTGAGGTGAGAGCGTTTGCAGCTTCCACAGCCTTAACCTGACTAAATCCCATACGCTCCTGCAAAACTCTTTCAAGCTTTGCTTTGGTACAGAAATTCATTTTAAGTGATTTTCCCTGCTCGGTATCAGCAACCGTAATTTTCAGCTTGCCCTTTTCGTCCTTCTGCACTTCAATGGAAGTCTTGGCAAGCTCGCTGTGGAGCTTTTGAAAATTCTCCACAGCCGCTTCCATTTGCTTTTCATAAGCTGAACCGAAAATACATTTAACGCCGTTCTGCGTTTCCATAAAATTCACAGGTATGTCATGGTCACTGCAATACATCTGGAAACCCTCAACCTGTTCCTTTTCGATGGTAATCATACGCTCGGTCTGTTCAGGCTGATTCAGCTTTTCTCGGACAATATCCTGAACTATGGCATTGACCGCTTCCGTATCCTTTACATTAAAGAATATGGAAAGCGTGTTTTCCTTGCCGTTCTCCTGTATCGCCGCAACAGGAATATCCATCTTCTTTGCCCTTTTGATTAGCTCCCCGAAATCGTCCTTTGCAAACGATGGGAGCATTGTGATTTCGCCGCCCTCTTTCAGCTTCTGGTATGTCACCTCGCCGCCGGACAATACCTGCTGATTTTCGGACTGCTGCAAGCGTTTGGCTTCACGTTCCCGTTCAATCGCTATTTTCAGCATATCAAGAATAATTTCTGTTGCTTTTGAAACGATTTGTGTGGTAACGGTTACGCCCGCACTTGCTACATCATCTCCGTGCATTTTTGCGCCTCCTTTCGCAAGAACTTTGAAAGGAGTATTTTGCCCCTTTCATAAGTACCTACAAAAACGGCATTTTTTTTAAGTCTAAAATCGAGAAAAAATAAATATTTGTGACAACTCACAAATAAACGCCGTGTATCATTCGGAGAAATTAGCGTTTTTGTGCAGAATTTTTCTGAGCTTTTCAGCCGTGTTCTTGATATTGTAATGCACGGCTGTTGTAGATACCTTTTCTCTGTCAGCTATATCCTTCAGCGTCAGTCCGATAACATAATAGAGGTAAAAACGCTTTATTGATACCTCGTCAAGCTCTCTCATCGCCATATACAAGGCTTCGGCTTCCAGCTTGAAGAAAAACTTTTCTTCAACAGAACGTTCAAATATTCCCAGCATTTCCGCAGCTTCCACATCGTCAAATCCGAATGCTGCTGTGTTGCGGTAATCATCGACCTCTTTCTTCTTCTCAACACGCTTCTGTGCAATGAGGTAATCAAGCACTTCCTCGGTAACTTCAACCTGTTCAGGTCCTACAAAATCTGTTCCGTAAAACTCGGAAACCCTGATGATGTATGTGCCTGCCGCTGTTTTCTCCAAATCTGCCTTGTAGTCCTTTTTCAACATAATAAATTCCTCCGATAAATTGATTTTGATTGAATGTTCCTGTGAATGTAAAAATCAATTTTTCGGCTAAGGACTACGTTCCCGATACCATTTCATAATGCGTACTTCCTCTCGTCAGAATCGGGAGTACACAAAAAGCTGTGCCTGAAATCAGACGCAGCTTAAAAATGGGCATAAAAAAAGCCCCGCATCTCATATTTCTATGAAATGCGGAGCTTATCGCCCTATTCAATTTTTAATGTGTACTTTCCCACCATACACATTATATCATATATAAAATTTCAAGTCAGTAGCAAACAAGTAGCAATCAGGTAGCAATTATGTTGCTTGAATTTGCGACTTTTCACAGTGGAGGTATTCGGGCATTATCCGCCCGAAAAGAATATATCCAAGAAGCATCGTAGCTTCCTTTTTCTTTCGGTAATATGTGCTGCGTTCCAAATCAAGCTGTTCCAGTATCTCATCCTCCGTAAACTGAAAATATCCGATATACCTTAAATCAATGATAGAATAATATATCTTCCCATTGTCGGGATAATCCTTCAGCATTACCACAGCCTTATCTATCAGGTCAATCAGAACTCTTGTTTCCATAGCACATATCGCTCTTTCCTTAAATATGTCAAGCTCTTTTTTGGGAGCGAAATGCAGAAGATAGGTAAGCGTTTCGGTATCCCCAAGACAGCTTTCGTAGGTTATGGCATTCAAATCCTCAAAACGCTCATCCATACTCCAGCTTACCTTACGGTACAGCTTTAAGAGCATATCTGTTTTCTTAAACGTGTCATCAACGTTAAGACCGATGAGCCGATAATTTCCCTGAAGCATTCGTATAATTTGCGAAACTGCCATTACGTCCTCCTATCTTCTGTTAGCCATTTAGCGAACAACGGTGTATAAAAATAAGTTACTTTTTATATGGTGCGGTTAGTATATCCGCACCATTTATATAAGGTTATGCGATTCAAGACGTATCTGCATAGCCTGCTTGGATACCTGAAAATTCTCTGCCATTGCTGTTATTAAATTCGAACGGCTGTAGCCTTTACCAAAGAGAGAATAATAATATTTTTTCACTGCTCCCATCGGCATAAGGAGAGCCGAAGCGAAATAATCAGCCTGCTTCTCCATTCTTGTATTGTGTACTCCATCAATAAACGCCGCCTCGGTATTGTCTGATAAAATCAATTCTTTGTGGAGTATCCAGTGTGCAAGCTCGTGAGCAAGCGTGAAACGGTATCTGCCTTTGTTGTCGTGTTCGGAAAGACGAACCTCAACAAGAATGGTTTTCGCACTGACCTGCAAAAACATATACTTTTGAAGCTCCATATCGTAATACGGAGTAACGCCGTCTGAACAAATCAGCTTACCAAGCACCTTATCACCGTTTTTGGTAAGATACTGATAATCAATATCAAGACCCATAGCTTCTATAAGCTGTTCAATAGGTATAGCTGTAATATTTCTCAGACATTCGGGACAATATTCTTCGAGAACCATTCTGGCTTTGGTTTCCATTGTCCTTTGATTACACACTCCCAGCATTTACTTCCTCCAAATTATGGTTTCTGTCCCTTAGCTTTGATTTTATCAATAAATTCCTGCCACTCCTCATCATCAATATCATACTGCTTCGCTGTTCTGAGTGCGGTTCTGACTATATCATTATCCATAATATAGTCTGGTAAATCGGGACTAATCCCTTTTTTGCAGGCTTGTCCGCTGGCGGCAAGGTCGTACATCTGATTGCGTTCTTCCTCGTTTAATTTCAAGTAATCGGCAATTATTTCAAGGTGTTCCGATTTTGGAGCAGCCTTTCTGCCCTTTTCAATATCGCATAAATATACCTTTGATACCCCAAGCTCGCCTGCAAGGTCTGTAAGAATTACGCCTCTGCTTTTTCTTTTTTCAGAAAGAAAGCTTCCGAATGTAAGCTCCTTATCCATAATGCTACCTCTCATTCTATGTCCGTTTTCAATAACGGAGAGTTAACCAAACGGCTAACCTTTACATACCATTATACCACTAAACAAACGTTCCGTCAATAGAATGGAGAAAAATAAAAAGCCTGTACTGGTGCAAATATACACCACCACAGGCTTGACAAAATATTTTTGTTTATACTTTTTCGGAATTTTTAATCTTCATCGCAGAAAATCTTTTTTCCCATTTCCTGAAAAGCTCTTTTTACCTTTGCAGGCTTCATAATCTGAATATCTCCGCCGAACTGAAACACCCAGCCGAAAAAGGTCTGACTTGCGCTGACATCAACCACAGCCGTGAAATATTCCTTATTCAAAGGCTGTGTCTGCACATCCATTCCAAAGCGGTCAATCACAGATTTCATAACCTTATTTCTGCATTTCAATGTAACTGATACTATCGGCTCACCATCGTACATTCTGAAAACCTTGCCCACATAATCTGCAACGCTGAATTTATCAGGCTTCGGAAAGCTCAAATTATCTGTAACAACCACATCGCTAATTCTGTCCACACGAAAAGAAATTATCTTGCTATGTTTAACAGAATATCCTACAACATAATATTTATTATCCTCCCATGTCATTCCGTATGGGCTGAACTGATACCTGTTACCATTGTTCCTGAGAACCCGATTTTTCATATTATCATATTCGTAATAAAGAAAGGTTATCTGACGGTTACTGTTTATGGCTGTATGGATTTTATCAACAACTTCATATATTTCCTCGTTTTCGGATTTCATTCTCTTTGAAAGAAAAATATGTCTGCTAAGTTTGTCTGCATTATGCCCGCTTGTCAAATCGCTGAGCTTACCGATAAGTTCAGCACTCTTTGATTGAGTAATGAAATAGGAAGCTTCAACAGCGTCAACCAAAAGTTTCAGTTCAGAAAGAGTAAAAACATTACTATTTATATAGTATCTATTCTGTGAACTTCTTTTGCACTCAATATCAAAACCAAATTCCCTGAGTTGTCTGATGTCCGACTGCACAGTCTTTCTGTACGCAGTTATCCCGACTTCGGAAAGTCTGTCTATTATCTGCTGTATCGTAATCTGATGCTCACAGTCTGTTTCTTCTACAAGTATCCTGTATATGTGGAGTATCCTCGATTTGCTGTCACTCTTTGGCATTATCCTCACCAACCTTTAGTTTCTCGTAACGCTTTTTATAATGACTTTTCCTGCTGTTAAAATATCTTTCTAATTCGCCGAAAGGTAGCCAAATTTCAGCTTCCTCAATTTTATCATATACTACATTCAATATGTATTCGTTGTAACGGCTGTCAGGCGGAAGATTATTCGACTCATAAATTTTTGAATACTCCTCGTAAAGCCAATTACTTATTTTCTGTTTCTGACTCTGCCTTAACGATGAAAAACGTTTATCAATCCGAATAATCCTGCCGCATACAATCTGATGATTTTTTCTTGACATACATACCACCCTTTTTCAGTATACCATAAAAAAGGAGGTTGAGTCTATAATCTCCAAATAAAAATGCCCACAGCAGTATGCTATGGGCAGTAACATTATTCACGATTGAGTATAATCCCAAATACAGGTTTACAAGGATAGAAAATAAACAAAGGCAAACCATTTGAGTGGTTCGCCTTTGTCCAGTTTGGCTCCCCAAGTTGGACTCGAACCAACGACCCTGCGGTTAACAGCCGCATGCTCTACCGACTGAGCTATTGAGGAATATATATACATTACAAATAAAAAGCGAAAAGCCGGCATTGATATATTTTCCCAGGACGTCACCGTCCAAGTATCTTCTACGCAGATGAGCTTAACTTCTGTGTTCGGAAAGGGAACAGGTGGAACCTCATCGCCATTAACACCGGCTGACTCTTTTAAATTGAACAGAAAAGCAAAGATTTGAACTCTGACAAAAGGAAAAGCCCTCGACCTATTAGTATCCGCTGGCTTAACATGTCGCCATGCTTACACCTCAGACCTATCAACCTCATAGTCTTTGAGGGGTCTTACTTACTTACGTAATGGGATATCTTATCTTAAGGCCGGCTTCACGCTTAGATGCCTTCAGCGTTTATCCGTTCCGCACTTAGCTGCCCAGCTGTGCCACTGGCGTGACAACTGGTACACCAGAGGTGCGTCCATCCCGGTCCTCTCGTACTAGGGACAGCTCCTTTCAAATATCCTTCGCCCACGACAGATAGGGACCGAACTGTCTCACGACGTTCTGAACCCAGCTCGCGTACCGCTTTAATGGGCGAACAGCCCAACCCTTGGGACCTACTTCAGCCCCAGGATGCGATGAGCCGACATCGAGGTGCCAAACCTCCCCGTCGATGTGGACTCTTGGGGGAGATCAGCCTGTTATCCCCAGGGTAGCTTTTATCCGTTGAGCGACGGCATTTCCACTCACATACCGCCGGATCACTAACTCCAACTTTCGTTACTGCTCGACCCGTCGGTCTCGCAGTTAGGCTCGTTTATGCGTTTACACTCACTGCACGGTTTCCGTCCGTGCTGAACGAACCTTTGAGCGCCTCCGTTACCTTTTAGGAGGCGACCGCCCCAGTCAAACTGCCCACCTAACAGTGTCCCCCGACCGGATTCACGGCCGCAGGTTAGAAAACCAGCAAATCAAGGGTGGTATCCCAAGGGTGGCTCCACCTGAGCTGACGCCCAGGCTTCCAAGCCTCCCACCTATCCTGTACATGATTTACCGATTTCCAGTATTAAGCTACAGTAAAGCTCCATGGGGTCTTTCCGTCTAGTTGCGGGTAACTGGCTTCTTCACCAGTACAACAATTTCGCCGGGTGGGCTGTTGAGACAGTGCCCAAGTCGTTACGCCATTCGTGCGGGTCAGAACTTACCTGACAAGGAATTTCGCTACCTTAGGACCGTTATAGTTACGGCCGCCGTTTACTGGGGCTTCAATTCAATGCTTCGCCTTGCGACTAACATCTCCTCTTAACCTTCCAGCACCGGGCAGGCGTCAGCCCCTATACGTCATCTTTCGATTTAGCAGAGACCTGTGTTTTTGGTAAACAGTCGCTTGGGCCTATTCGCTGCGGCCTCCCGTAGGAGGCTCCCCTTATCCCGAAGTTACGGGGTCATTTTGCCGAGTTCCTTAACAACCCTTCTCCCGTTGGCCTTAGGATTCTCTCCTCATCTACCTGTGTCGGTTTGCGGTACGGGCACCTTAGCATACCATACACCTTTTCTCGCCACAGAGCATCGCGGACTTCCCTACTATAAGTTCGGTCCCTTACGCCCGGGTCAACCAACGCCCGGGTCCCGCTATCTCCATGTGTCAGTGTACTTAAGGTTCGGTGGCTACGGAATTTCAACCGTATGTGCATCGACTACGCCTTCCGGCCTCGCCTTAGCTCCCGGCTTACCCTGGGCGGACGAACCTTCCCCAGGAAACCTTAGATTTTCGGCCATTATGATTCCCACATAATTCTCGCTACTCATTCCGGCATTCTCACTCGAATACAGTCCACCGCTCCTTCCGATGCGACTTCACCCCGTATTCGACGCTCCCCTACCCCGCACTTGCGTGCAGCCCAAGCTTCGGTTAGACGCTTAGCCCCGTTATATTTTCCGCGCAGAGTCACTCGACCAGTGAGCTATTACGCACTCTTTTAATGAGTGGCTGCT
>ERZ894251.276-NODE-276-length-33152-cov-21.169351_pt1 | contig 33152 bp, 38 predicted proteins | sample MGYA00380301_ERZ894251 | MGnify/ENA primary metagenome ERZ894251 (study PRJEB32331, sample SAMN06328418) | human gut metagenome | biome: human gut microbiome; feature: stool | host: Homo sapiens | collected 2014-02-13 ... | reverse complement strand
TGAGAAAGACAGAAGGAGAGACCTTGACAATATATACTCCGGTAAAAAGTATATACTGGACGCGTTGCAGACCGCTGGAGTTATACCAAACGACAGTCAGAAGTACGTTGTAGGCTTGGTGGATATGATTGCTTTTGATAAAGCAAACCCCAGAGTGGAGGTTACGATTTGCGAAGAATAATAAAGAGGAGGGACAAGATGAAATATGACGAAGGAAAGCCGAAACTTACCTTGTGCCCGACCGACATAATTACTGCGGTTGCCAGGGTAAGAGAATACGGAATAAAAAAGTATGGAGATAGTGACAGCTGGAAAGATGTTGAGCCGCAAAGGTATAGAGACGCGGCTTTCAGACACTTTGTGTCATACATAAATGACCCGTCGGGTGTAGATGAAGAAAGCGGACTGCCGCACTTGTGGCATTTGGCTTGCAATATTGCATTTTTGTGCGCTATGAAAAAATATTCATCATTAGGGGGATAAAAAAATATTAAATAAAGATAATTTATTTCTTATAATTGATAACAAAAATATACAAACAATCCATTGCAAAAAAATAAATTTAAAACAATCAAAAGAAGATATGATATTTTCACAAAAAAATAGACCGTTAAGTTGTGGAATATTAGAGGGTCATTTTAATGAGTTTAATCTTAATTTGCCGGATTTAGATAAATACGATAAACATTTTCTAATATGTGCAATAGTGAAACAAAAAAGAAAAAATAATAAAAAGCGGATAAATAAAAGATATTACATAAATTTAAAAGGAGGCACAAAATGGATTATCAAAATGAATTTTATCAAGCTCATAAATATGAGCTGAAAATGCAAACTTTAGAAAGTCTCAAAAATATAGAGGATACATTAAGAATACCGAGTGTGAAATTGTGTCTGGAAGTATATGCAGAAATATTAGCAGAACTTAAGCAAGATGAAAAGAACAATATACAAAAAATGATGAAAAAGAAAGGCGATAATAATGAGTAGAAATTACATACAATTGAGATATTGAGATATAAAAGATATTACATAAATTTAAATGGAGGAATTAAAATGCTACATGAAGTGAAAATTATACCTAAATATTTGAACAAAATAATAAAAGGGAAAAAATCATATGAAGTTAGAAAAAATGACAGAGATTACATTGCTGGGGATTGTATTGCACTAAATGAATATGACCGCGGAGAATATACGGGACGTTTTGTGTTAGCTCATATTATTAGCGTGGAAGAATATCCTCAATGCTTAGCTCCGGATTATATTATTTTACAGCTTGAACCGTTGGAAATTCGTGATAAAATAAATCGCTATGACTGTTATGTAAATTCCGAAAGAATCAAGGAGGCACAAAATGAATAAATAATATTATTTAAACAAAAAAACGCCCTGCATATGCGAGGACGCTCAAAAAATAATAAACATATTATATCACATAATAGTGATAAAGTCAAGGAGTGTTAATTAATATGCAGGGTGTGACTATAGAAGAAACAAAACAGTGGTTAAATCGTGGTTATAAACTACGAGAGACGATAAGAATTTTAGAAAAAGCGCAAATGCGCGCTTATGACATAGTGACGGGTACGACAATAACACTATCGGAAAGGGTACAGGAAAGTCACGGGAATGGAACAGAGAATAAATTAATTACATACGCAGATTACTGCAGGCAGATAGACTGTCATAAGACAGATTTATTTGAAATCTTGAAACAAATAACAAATGCAATAATGAAAGTTGAAAACAACATCTATAAAAACATACTCATATCAAGATACATTAATTTCGAGACATGGGAGAATATATCACAAAATATTGGATATTCATACAGACAAATACTGAGATTGCATGAAAAAGCGCTACGAAAAGTTAAAGATGTCCTTGAATGTCACATTGAAAGTGTGATATAGTGTATAATGTAGGAAATAAAAAATTTCTCCTTTTTAAATTTTTTTCTATGAGCCGTTACCTTATGGGGACGGCTTTTTATATTGCGATTTTAGGTCTTGTGGGAATGATACATCATAAATAAATGCTGAGGGGTGGGCGGCTGTGATGTTAATGGAGGTAATTAATTGTGGAAATAATATATAAATCAACAAAAGAAATTAAGCCATATGAAAATAATCCGAGAAATAATAATGAAGCTGTTGAGAAAGTAGCAGTTAGCATAACAGATTACGGATTTAGGGTGCCAATTATTATTGATAGTAATAATGTAATAGTCGCAGGCCATACAAGGTATAAAGCCGCGTTAAAAATAGGCTGTGAATCTGTACCATGTATAGTTATTGATGACTTAACACCGGAGCAGATAAGAGCATATAGATTGGTAGACAATAAGACGGCAGAATATTCAAGTTGGGATTTTGAAATGCTTGAAAAAGAATTAAAAAGTTTAGATATAGATATTTCAGAATTTGAATTTCCTGATTTGGGAGAAACATTGGATATTTCAGATGATGATTTTTATACAGATGAGACAGTAAAAAATGTTAAAGTGAAATCTATTAAATGTCCGCATTGTGGAGAAACTTTTGAACTATGAAAATATATCTTGCTACATCAAGTAGTGGTGTGAAAAAAGAACAAAGAAAAGAAATGATAAAATGTTGTAGACCATTATATTTACTAGAGACTTTTTATTCAGGCGAAAAATGTTGCGCAATGGTTCAGAATGATGTTGGCACGGATAATTTTCTTCTTGACAGTGGAGCATTTTCATATATGAATGGAAAGTCTATAACAGAAAAACAAATGGAGGAATATATAGAAAAGTACATCTGCCATATAAAAAAATACAATGTAAAATACTTTTTTGAGATGGATGTTGATTGTATATTTGGTCTTGAAAAAGTTGAAATTTGGCGCAAAAAAATTGAGAACCAAACTGGTATTAAGTCTATACCTGTGTGGCATAAGTCAAGAGGTATAGACTATTTCAAACGAATGGTCGATGAATATGATTATATAGCTATAGGTGGTTTCGCAAATGGTGATATAAAAAAGACAGAATATCCATTAATAAACAAAATGATTAAATATGCAAATGTGAGAGGAACAAAAGTTCATGGTCTCGGCTTTACGCGAATGAAGTATATATATGATTATCCGTTTTATAGCGTGGATAGTTCAGCATGGTGCACAGGTGCTGTAAGAGGAGGACATTTATATTATTTTGACGGTAAGATAATGAAATATGACATAATAAAAAATGGGAAAAAATTAAATCTATCTATAATGGCTATGCGGTCATTTTCAGAATGGGTGAAATTTCAAAAATATCTAAACACAAGTAGAGTAGTATGAGAAAAACAGAAAAGAATTTATCAATATTAACAATATTGTTTGTAGTATCATTAATAATTTCAAATGTAATAACAGGTAAAATCATTAATACCGGTATTCCGTTTTGGGGTTCAGTGATAACGATACCCTGTGCGGTTTTATGCTATCCTATAACATTTTTAATTACAGATGTAGTCGGTGAGGTTTGGGGGAAAAATGAAGCAAATCATATAGTAAGATTAGGACTTATTTCACAGATAGCTGCTACGATTATAATTATTATTGGGAAATATTTACCTTTTATTGACGCAGAAATGCAACAAGCATATATAAAAATATTAGGACAAAATTGGATATTCGTGATTGGTTCTTTAACTGCTTATCTAGTAAGTCAGAATCTTGATGTTCATATATTTCATAGATTGCGAGATAAGTATATTAAAAAACATGGCAGTACAAAAGGTGGTCGCTGGATATGGAATAATGCAAGTACAATGACAAGCCAATTTGTAGACACATTAATTTTTATAACGATAGCTTTTGGATTTGGATTTGGTTGGATATTTAACAATCAGATTACTCTAATAGGTATGTTGATAGGGCAGTATCTAATTAAGTTGATAATAGCGGCACTTGATACGCCGTTTTTTTATTTTCTGACAAAAAATATAAAAGAAATAAATTAGGCAGTGTGGGGCGTCCCGCAACACCCCACACTTACGCTAGAGCACATGCCTCTAACGCAGATAGCCCTTCTCGGCCGAGATTGCTACCTGCACCATTATATAGGAATTAGAGGTGCGATGTCAATGGAAATAGATACCAAAATAAAAGAAGCGTTAGAAAAACGTGCTTATGGTTTTGAAGTTGAAGAAAAAGAGTTTATAAAAAATAAGAATAATGAAAATACTGGGAGAATAAAAGTAACAAAAAAATATATTCCCCCGGATGTAACTGCTTTAAGAACGATTTTGCAATTAAAGCAGGCAGGGAAATGGTGAGGTTATGGCAAAGGGCAAATATAAAAAATGGTTAAAACCTGAAAATTTATTATTAATAGAGGGCTGGGCTAGAGATGGATTGGTTGATGAGCAGATAGCGCATAACATGGGTATAGCATGTTGCACTTTGTATGAATGGAAAAATAAATATGCAGAGATAGACGAGGCCTTAAAAAAGGGAAAAGAAGTTGTAGATTTAGAAGTTGAGAATGCACTGCTTAAACGAGCGTTAGGTTATATAGTAGAAGAAAAGAAGATTGAGGAGAATGGTATAGGCGGAGAAAAAACTATAACTACTAGAAAGCATATACCGGGAGACACGACAGCGCAGATATTTTGGCTTAAAAATCGCAAGTCAGATAAGTGGAGAGATAAACCAACAACAGAAGGCAATACACAAGACCAAAACATTATTATTAATATTAGTCCGGCTACAACAAACGATATGGAAGATAGTTATGGAGATTAATTTAAAAGTCAATAAGGTATATATACCTTATTTACAAAAACCACAATTTACACAGATATATTACGGCGGTTCCTCAAGCGGAAAGTCGTTTTTTTTATGTCAAAAAATTATTATTGATAATATGAATGGTTGTAATTGGCTTATATGTAGAGCGGTCGGCAAAAGTATTAAACGTTCAGTTTTTAATGAAATCTATAAAGCTATTAATTATATGGAACTTAGTAATTTATATAGCTTTAATTTTTCGGATATGGTTATTACAAACAAGGTAAATCAAGCGCAAATAGTCTTTGCCGGATTAGATGACGTTGAGAAATTAAAGAGTATAACACCACGAAAGGGCGTTATAGAACGAATATTTATTGAGGAAGCTACAGAAGTCAAAAGAAATGATTATTTGCAACTCAAGAAGCGTTTGCGTGGACCGTCTAAAATAAGCAAATGTATTGTTATGGCTTTCAACCCTATTTTCAAATTACATTGGATTTATAATGATTTTTTCGACAATAAGGTTGAAGACGGTTGCAAGAAATATGAAGATAAAAAAGTATCTATTTTAAAGACTACATATAAAGATAATATATTTCTTACAACTCAGGATATAGAAGCGTTAGAAGACGAAAGTGACCCATATTTTCACAATGTATATACATTAGGCAATTGGGGAGTTCTTCAAGGTCTCGTATATAAGAAATTTGTAGAGAAATTCTTTAATGTTTACGAAATTAGCAAAAGACCTGGAGTAGTATCGGCGTTTGGACTTGATTTTGGGTACACAAACGACCCTTCAGCTTTATTCTGCGGATTGGTAGACGAAAAAAATAAGGAGATATATGTATTTGACGAGTTATACGAAAGGGGACTGACCAACATGGAATTGGCTCCAAAAATACAACTAATGGGTTACGGCAAAGAAAAAATAATAGGTGACAGTGCTGTACCTCAAACGATTGAAGAATTAAGGCAATTAGGATTATCAAGGATAGAGGGAGCGTACAAACATGAGGTTATGTACGGAATACAAAAACTTATGAATTTCACCTTTATTATACACCCTAAATGCAGAAACTTTATAAACGAAATTAATAATTACTCATACGCCGAAAAAGACGGAGAGAGTATCAATAAACCAATAGATAAGTTTAACCACTTAATGGACGCTATGCGATATGCGGTTATCCCGAAATTAGAGGGAGATGTATTTAGCTTTAAGTAGCAGGAGGATAAAATGTTTAATTTTTACGAAGAAACGCAGAGAATTATTAATATTATATCAAAAGGCGCAAATAAAGCGCCAACTATGAAAAGAATAGCGGAAATAGAATTAAATAAATATAAGCAGAGCAAAAAGCGTAAAAAAATGCTTACAGGAATAAATTATTATGATGGAAAACATGAGATACTCAAAAAAAAGCGACTTGCCATTGAAGAGGGCGGTCAGGCTTCCGAACAGCACTATTTGCCTAATTCTAAAATAATTAATAATCAATATCGCAAAGCTGTAGACCAAAAGTCTAATTTTCTTTGCGGTCGCCCTATAGCAATTGACACGGATAACGATAAATACGCCAATGAACTTAATAAGATATTTGACGAGAATTTTCACGCAATACTTAAACAGACGGCAAAAAACGCTTTAAACTGTGGTATATCATGGCTATATCCGTATATCAACGATAGAGGAGAGTTTTCCGTTAAAATATTCCCAGGCATTGAGATATTACCTTTTTGGCAAGATGAAGAGCACAGATATATAGATATGGCTTGCAGATTATATGTTGTCCCAACATATGAGGGGGAGAATGAAAAAGATGTGGAGCATGTTGATATATTCTTGCCTGAGGGGATTGAATATTATATATATGAAAATGGAAAATTAGTGATTGATTCTGAGCGTGAACCTGAACCATATCTTACATACAAAGATAAAGATGATAATGTTATATCTCTGAGCTGGGATAAAATACCGCTCATACCATTTAAATATAACTACGAAGAACAACCGCTTATAGAAAGGGTGCAATCTATACAAGACGCTATAAATCTAATAATGTCAAATTTTGAAGATAACATGCTTCAAGACCCTTATAATACTATATATGTATTGCTTAATTATGACGGTGCGGATTTAGAAGAATTTCGACATAATATTGCGCAGTATGGAGCGGTAAAAATAAGGTCCGTTAATGGTATTGATGGAAATGTAAGCACTATAGAAGTAAAGGTGGACAGCGAAAATTATAAAGCTATCCTAGACCAATTAAAAAAAGCGTTAATAGAAAACGCAATGAGTTATGATGCAAAAGACGACAGGCTTGGCGGTAATGCAAACCAAATGAATATACAGAGCATATATAATGATATTGACCTTGATGCTAATGGTATGGAGTTAGAATTTCAAAGAGCGTTAAAAGAATTATTGTGGTTTGCTGATATGTATTTATACAATACTACAGGTCAGGATTTTACGAACGAAAAAGTAAAATTTGTATTCAACCGCGATATGATGATGAACGAAAGTGAAATAATGACAATGCTTCAAAATTTAGGAGTGCAAATTTCACAAAAAACGTTAATTTCTCAAGTGCCTTGGATAGATGACGTTGAAAAGGAATTGAGAAGAGTTGAAGAGGAATACAATACAACGAACAACGATGAGTATAATAACTTAGTCAATCAGATGAGAGGTGAAAGCGGTGATTTAGGAAATGCCGAAGAATGAAAAAATAGAAAAGTTACTTAAACGCAACGGCGAATATTGGTCGGGGCGTTTTTTGTATCTTGAAAAAGTACAAAGTAATAAAAATATAGAATACTTTCACAATCTTGAAAAACAGTACAATGAAGCTGTGCAGACGGTAACAAACGATATAAATAACTGGTATATGCGATTTGCTGAAAACAATAAAATAACATTTACAGAAGCAAAAAGATTATTAAATGCAAAAGAACTTAAAGAATTTAAATGGACTGTGGAAGAGTATATACAGAAAGGCAAAGAAAACGCCCTAAATAAACAGTGGGTAAAACAGCTTGAAAATGTTAGTGCTAGGGTACATATTAATCGTCTAGAGAGCCTTAGAATACAAATGCAGAATCAGGTTGAGGTATTAATGGGTAATGAGTTAGATGATATAAGCAATCTTATAACTGACATATATCAAGATACCTATTATCGTTCTATTTTTGAAATACAAAAGGGTTTTGGAGTAGGGAGCAGCTTTGCAAAATTAGATACAAAATTAATTGAAAACTATATACATAAGCCCTGGACACCCGACGGCAAAAATTTCAGTGAAAGAATTTGGGGTACTCATAGACCCCAGCTTGTGAGAGAACTTGAAACAACGTTAACACAGTCAGTTATCAGAGGGGAGCAGCCTAAAAAAATAGCCGCTAAGATAGCAAAACGATTTGAGGTGAAGAAACATCAAGCCGAAAATCTTGTATTGACAGAAACAGCATTTTTCAAATCAAAATCTACATTGGACGGATTTAGAGAAATGGGAGTTAAAGAATATCAGAACGACGCAACTTTAGATAACAAAACATCTGATATATGCCAACATATAGACGGGACACATTTTTTAGTATCCGAGTATAAGCCGGGGATTACGGCACCGCCTTTTCATAATCGTTGCCGGACTGTTGCAATACCGTATTTTAACGATGAATTTACGGTCAATGAAACAAGGGCGGCGAGGGACAAGGATGGGGATATATACTCAGTGCCGGGTGATATAAAATATGCAGAATGGAAAAATAAATATGTTGAGGATTCTATATCAGATAATGACCGTAAGTTATTTAATAAATATGTAACAATTCTAGGACTAAATGCGCCTACTATTGACGAATTTGTGAAAATGAGGTATAATAAAAAAGAGTGGGGACAGTTTACATCTTATTCGAGTTCAATAAAATCCGGTGAATTATCTCCTTTGGCTACATTTGAATTATATAAAAGTATCAGCAAAAAAATTGATGATAACTTAATAGGCACTATTACAAGCAATGGAATAAAGATAACAGATAAATCTAAGCATTTTATATCAAGAGTAATAGGGTCGGTTGAGCAGAGGCGTAACGGCGTAAATGTCAAAGATGTATTAGACGTGCTTCAAAATCCTGCAAGATTAGGTGATATTAGAAAGTTGAAGAATGGAAAAAGCCAAAGATTTATTGGCGACTTATTAACGGCTACTGTTAATCCTGATACCGGAGTGTTAATACAGGTTAACCCAACAACTAGAAGAAAGGGGTTTAAGTGATGAATATTACTGAAAAACAAAAAGAACTTGTGAAAAAATATTTGAAAAAGTCATATACTGAAATATATCAACTCCTGTTAGATTTAGATGATAAAATAACAGAAATTGGTTTTGATGAGAATTACGACATTAACGAAGAGGGCATATTATTGCAAAGGCTATATGATGACCTCTATTATCAAAATTCTGAAATATAAATAAGCTCCGATTTATCGGAGCTTTTATTATGCTTTAAAACAGAGGTGAAATTATGATTAAATGGGCGTTACCGATTTTACAAGTAGTCTTTATTATCTGCAAGGTGTTCAATTTATTAAATTGGAGTTGGAGTATAGTTTTCATACCGAGTTATATTTGGCTGACTGTATTCTTTATATTCCTAGTTTTCTGTTTAATATTTATATATTTGGGGGGCAAAAGATGAAGTGCCCGTATAAAGATAATAGATTTGAAAATACAACATCAAAATATATCTATGACGAAGACGGAAGTCTAATAGAAAATAAAATAACGACGTGTACCGCTTCTACTTTTGGAAAGTGTGACGGCGAAGAGTGCGCAGCATATAAAGATGGTGTATGTCAATATGTATTGGTCGAAAAGGGAGGTTGAGAGTTAATGGCAAGAGAGCCAACTGGAAATAAATTTAATAATGATTGAGCCGCATAAGGCTCTTTTTTTATGTGCAAAATTCGTCTTTTTGGTATTGCAGACGTAAAAGAACAAGACTGATAGCCGCGGACTATACCGCGTATAAAAAATGTAATCAAGAAAGGTGTAGTGTTTAATGGATAAAGCATTTTTAAAGGAGCTTGGGATAGAAGATGAAAATATAACAAAAATTATCAAAGCTCACAATGAGGAAATAAAGGACAGTTATGTACCGCTTTCCCGATTTAACGCAGTTAATGAGGATAAAAAGGAAGCGGAACGAAAAGCAAAAGAATTAAAGAGCCAGCTGGACGGGTTGGACAATGTAGATGTTGCGGAATTGGAAAATACAATTGAGACATTAAAGAACGAAAACAAAACCGCACAGGAAAATCACGAAAAAGAACTTAGGAATATAAAAATTGATTATGCTCTTGATAAAGCTTTGATAGACGCTAAAGCTAAAAATATTAAGGCTGTAAAGGCGTTTTTTAATTTAGATGAACTAGAACTTGATAATGACAATATCAAGGATATAGACGATAAAATCAAAGCGTTAGCAGAAGATGATACAACAAGTTTTCTTTTCGGTTCCGACGAATCGAGCAAGGGTAAATTTAAGGGTGTTAATCCTGTGCAAGTACCAGGTGCCGGAAGCGGTCAGTCTGACGATGATAGTGTAGGCTCAATGTACGCACAAAAATATAATGCTAAATTTGGCGTTACAAATAACGAAAATGAATAGGAGTGAAAGTAATGGCTTTAACAACAATAAAAAGAACAGAAACTAGACCTAACTTTTTAGAATCGGAAGTAGGTTTGGTGCTTAAAACGGCACAAGTAGACAACGCAAATATTGAAGCTGATGAATATGGATATAAAACGGTGAAAGGCGGTACACCTTATCCAGCGAATGATTCAACCGCAAAAGGTCTTATTTTTGAAGATGTAGACGTAACTGTTGGCTCTGACAATGGGGTAAGACCGGCCAGCCTAATGGTTGCAGGAAGAGTTTTAGAAAATAGACTGCATACTCCGTTGAGTTCGGCGGCAAAAACAGCACTTACAGCATTGGGGTTTGTTTTTGTTGACGAACCTGTAATCATGAGAGAACCAATTGAACCCAAAGAGTATACAGCAGGAACAACCGCGTTCAGCGGTAGCGATATAGCCTACGGAAGTGGTGAGCTAACGATTACTGCTATTGATGACAGCAACACTGATTCGGCAGTAGCTACAGTTGCATTGTCGTCTTCAACTCATAAGGTTACAGCAACTAAGGTAACGGCAGGTAATACAACGGTTGATTGCACTGTATCAGACGGCACAAATACAGCTGTGATTACTGTACCAATAGAATTAGTATAGGAGGACTATAAATGAATATTTTACAATTAATTTCAGACAAAGACAGATTGTCATTTTCGCAAAATCTGTCTATACAGAGAAACTATTTAGGGGACACTTTATTTCCTGATTTGAAGACACAGCACTTAGAAGCTGAGTATTTTAGACTGACTGACGGTCTTAATCTGCCAACAATGGCGCAAGTACATGGTTTTGATACAGAAGCGGCAATAGGCACAAGACCGACGTTAGAAAAGGTAACAATTGAGAAATTATTGATTAAAGAAAAGATTAATCAGTCTGAAAAAACTCGAATGTATCTAAAGACCGGAGTATCTGAGCAAGCATTGGTTTCATATGTATTTGACGATATGGGTCGTCTTGCTGATAACGTAAAAACAAGAACTGAAGTGGCAAAAATGGAAGCGTTATCAACTGGTAAGCTGACAGTTAAGGAAAATAATCTTGATTTTACCATTGATTATGGAGTGCCTAAAGAAAATAGAATGTCAGTAGATTGGAGTTCTCCCGAAGCTGATATTTTAGGGGACATACGGTCAATGATTGATATTGCGAAAGAAAACGGTCATACTGTTAACAGATGTGTTGCAAGTAATAAGATAGTAACCTTGATATGCAAAAATAAGGCAGTAGAGACGGCTATGTATGGTGTAAATGGAGTTGGAACTTTTGTTTCGCTCGGTCAGCTTAATACAATGCTCAGTAATATGTTTGGCTTTACAATAACTGTAAACGATGATAGATACAGATATAAAATCACAAAAGACAAATACAAGACAAAGCGTTATATAGATGAAGATGTATTTATTTTATTTCAAAGTCTAGACGGTTCTATAGGTACCGGACTTTGGGGACCCACTCCCGAAGAGGAGGATATGGGACCTTATACAGAAAAGTCAAGTCAGCAGTATATTACCTTGACACAGTGGGAGACACCAGACCCTAGAGCGGTTTGGACAAAAGCGAGCGGTGTATTTATTCCGGTTCTCCCGTCCCCTGAAAGCCTGATTATAAGCAAGGTTAAATTAGCGTAAACGAAAGGGGGAACGGATATGTTAGAAGAAATATATGCAGCTCTTGAAAGTTATGGTTACAACGAATTTGACGGTTCTGATGAGATGATTATAAATCTTATTATTGATAATGCTGAACAGCATATAAAAGGGTTTTGCAACATTTCTCAAATACCTAAGGACTTAAAACATACATTCATACATAGCGTATGTGGTGAGTTCCTATATCAAAAATATAATAGCGGAAATTTGCCGGATAGTTTTGATTTTGAGGTAGCGTGTTCGTCAATTTTGGAAGGAGATGTAAAACTTGATTTCAACATTAACGGAACATCAACAGCAGAGCAAAGATTTCTTAAAATGGTAAACGAACTCCGTTCCCCTGATTACAATTGCTTGATAAGACATAGAAAGCTGGTGTGGTAAATGAGGATTAAAACGCCAACAGCTATCCAGATTCAGAATGCAATTACAAGCATGTGGAACGGCAGAATGACCGTGTACGGAAATAAAAGCGTGTTTAACGAAGTTACCAAAATAACCGAAATAGAAAATGATGTAGTCTTAGCCAAAGATATACCATGCAGGATATCCTTTAAGACAATTTCAAAAGTTTCTGAACAGGACGGCGCATTTAAAACTGCACAGGAAATAAAACTTTTCTGTGCCCCTGAAATAGAAATAGCGGAGGGGTCAAGGCTTGTTATTACCCAAAACGATATAACAAACACATACGAAAAAAGCGGCACACCAGCAATGTACACATATCATCAAGAAATTATATTGTCTCTTGTAGAGGAGTGGGTATAATGATACGCTGTAATTTTAATGATTTAAAAGTGTTTAGGGATAATCTAGATAAATTAACAAATGCAGAATATGACAGATTAGCAAAAGAATGTTGTAATGAAATTGCCGCACGACTGTTACGAATGACACAAAAAAATACACCTGTAGCTACTGGCACATTAAAACGTGCTTGGAATATAGAGCCGGCAGAGAAGAAAGGTAATGTGTGGGTATCTGTTATATACAATACAGCTGATTATGCAATCTATGTTGAATATGGGCACAGGACAACCAATCATAAAGGCTGGGTAACCGGGCGTTTTATGCTGACAAATGCTGAAAAAGAAATAGAAAGGATTGTCCCACAATTGCTAGAAAAACGGTTATTGCAGAAACTAGGTGAAGTATTTGACTAATGAAACAATTGCAGGAATATCAAATAAGTTGTATAGCTTGTTTGGAGAAAATTATAAAATATATACTAAGGAAATAAAACAGGACTTGAAAAAGCCCTGTTTTTATATTGTCAATTTATCTGTCAGAAACAGGGTTTCACTAGGTTTGAGATATAATCACGAACAGTCATTTGATATTCATTTCTTTCCTGGAAAATCAGGCAGTCAGTCTGAGATGTCAGAGATTGCGGATAAATTGATGACAAACCTTACATTTATTCAAGTACAGGATAAAAGTTATTTGTATGGGTCTAATATCAACTCCCAGATTGTTGAGGATGTGTTGCATGTTTTTGTCAATTATGACGTGCCGATGAAAATTGTTAAGACCGATAATGAGTATATGAATAATTTAGAAATTAATGGAGGTATGAAATATGGCAATTAAAAAGCCGGATGAAATGGAAGTAAAAGACAAATATAATAAATCCGTTATTTTGCAGTCTGCAAAATACAAAAATAGACGTGATTTGCTTGATGTCTTATTAGATGAGAAGAAATACTATACAATTTCGGAAGTTGAAAATGCAATAAAAAAATATATGAACGGAGGTAGAAAATAATGTTAGGTGGAGGTACTTTCACGACTATGAACAAAGTTCTGCCAGGTTCATATATCAACGTAATATCAACTGGCAATGCGACGGCGGCTTTGTCTGATAGAGGTTATGTAGCCGTACCAATGGAGCTTGATTATTCTCCTGAAGGAGTTTTTGAAGTAACAGCTGCGGATTTTCAGAAGAATTCTGTAAAGTTGTTCGGCTACGAGTACAACTCAGAAAAAATGAAAAATATACGAGAGATATTTTGCAAGGCAAACACTGTGTATTTTTATAATATCTGCGAAGGCGGCAAAAAAGCAACAAATACATATGCTACAGCTAAATATCCGGGCGAAGCTGGAAATCAATATAAAATAAAAATTGAAGAATCGGTAGATGATGAAAACCGTCTTAATGTTTTGACAATTTATAACAGTACGGTTGTTGATGTTCAGCAAATAGAAAAAATTACATCAGCAAGCACAGAAAACAACGGACTTGTTGATAATGATTATGTTGATTTTAAAAAGAATGTTGTACCAACCGTAACATCTGGGAGTTCTTTATCCGGTGGTACTAAGGGAACCTCGTCAGGAGCCACAATACAAAAGGCTTTGGATTCGTTAGAATCTTATTCGTTTAATATTCTTATTTGCACATTGACACAGACAACAGATAAGAGATTGTATGTAAACTATGTGAAGCGATTAAGAGACGAAAACGGTATTAAATTTCAGGTTGTTATACATGACCCAGAAAATGAAATTCCGGCAGATTATGAGGGCTGTATTAGAGTGCCTAACAAGGTCGCTGACGGTTCTGAATCTGCGCATGAATTAGTTTACTGGACAGGCGGAGCAGAAGCGGCGTGCCGTGTAAATGGCTCTTTAACAAATGTTGAATATGACGGGGAATATACCGTTGACACTAATTATACACAAACGGAGTTATCTAACTTTATTCAGTCGGGGTTTTTGGCGTTCCATAGAGTTGGAAACGAAACCCGTGTGCTTGATGATGTTAACAGTCTTGTAACTGTAACCGATGGTAAGTCGGAAGATTTTAAACGCAACCAAACTATACGGGTAACAGACCAAATATCTAATGACATAGCTGTTCTTTTTAACACAAGATATCTGGGAATATCACCGAATGATAATATGGGCAGAGCCTCACTAAAAAATGACATTGTGAAAATACACGAGGATTTGAGAAATATAAGAGCAATTGAAAACTTTGCATCTTCTGATGTTACAGTCGAGGCAGGAGATAAAAAAGGCTCTGTAATCGTTACTGATACAATTACAACAATTGAAGCTATGAGACAGCTATATATGACTGTTTACGTTTCGTAAGGAGGGAAAATAAATGGATGAAAAAGACTATAACATAGCAAATAATGTGGTGATGAAAGCTAAGGACAGTTTGCAAGCTAACTTAGGAAAATGCACCATAACTAATGGCACTAAGCGTTATAACTTTATGCAAGCAATTAACCTTGAAGCCAACTTTGAAAAAACAAAAGAAGAAATTCCGATACTCGGTAAAACAGGTAAAGGAAATAAATCTACAGGCTGGAAAGGAACAGGGTCAGCAACATTTCATTATAACACTTCAATATTTAGGGAAATGATGGCTGATTATAAGAATACCGGAAAAGATGTCTATTTTGACATTACAATTGAAAACGGTGACCCAACGTCAGACGCTGGGTATCAAATAGTAACACTTAAAGACTGTAATATAGACGGTGGTATTCTAGCAAAATTTGACGCTGACGGCGGGTATCTTGATGAGGATATGGACTTCACATTTGAGGACTTTGAGATTACTCATTCTTTTACTGCTTTGACAGGATTTTTAATAAACAATAATAGCAACAACAATAACAACAATAATAGAAACAACTAATAATAGGAGGTAAAAAGATGGGAACATTAAAAGGGTTTTTGAATCCTAAGAAGGTTGAAAATATAAAATTCGTGGTGAGCAACAGATTCGTTGATGATGACGGTAATCCGTTAGAATGGGAACTTAGAGCACTTTCGGCAAAAGAAAGCGAATTGCTGCAAACCGATTGTATGATAAAAAAAGCTTCCAGCAGAAGAGGGGTGTCAAGTCTTGATTTAGATGCTGCTTTATACACAAAGAAGATGATGGCAAAATGTGTTGTTAAGCCGGATTTGAACGAGATTGACATACAGGACGCTTACGGCGTTTCTTGTGCGGAAGATGTTTTGGGAAACATGTTGACAAGCGGAGAGTACACAGCCCTTTCTAACAAATTATTAGATGTAAACGGTTTTAATGAAATATTTGAAGATGAGGTAAAAGAAGCAAAAAACTAATAAAAGGTGGAGACGCAGACAGTAACTATGCTTATTACTGTCTGCATGAACTCCACCTTTTACCTAGAGAATATTTAAATTTGTCCCGAAAAGAACAGGCTTTCATTGCGGCGTGTATTGAGATAAATCAGGAGGAGATAAAAAAGATTAATAAAAAGAACAGTAAAAAGAAATAGGGGGTGGTTATTATAGGAAAAACAATGAAAACAGCAATAGAAATACAGGATAAAGTTACCGCACCTATTAAATCAATGTATAATGCTATGAATCTTCTTATTTCCGGATTTGAGAGAATGCAGAATATGCCTGGAAATCTTGTAGATACAAAGTCAATTGCCGCTGCACGTTCTGAATTAACAAATGTAAAAACGGTATTGAGCGGAGCAGAAAAGGGCGCTAAAAAGTTGAACACAGCGTCAACATCTGCCGGAAATGCTGTTAAGACTATTGGTCAATCATCAGCTAACATATCCAGAGTTTCAAGCTCTATGAATTCAGCTGTAAACTCAACCAAAAGATTTTCTACAGCCACAACTCAATCTATTCAAGGATTAAGAGGTCTTGTGACAAGCCTATCGAACGTAAAAAATAAAATTGTAAGCGCAACTACTACAGGTGTATCAAAATTTAAACAGCTTGCAACATCAATGAAAGAAAGTTCCTCTTCCGGTAATAGTTTGGTTGGTGTGCTAGGAAAAGTAGCGGCGGCTGTAGGCTCTGTTATGGGAGTAAAACAAATCATCGGATTATCTGATACCATGTCTCAAACAAAGGCTCGGCTTGATTTAATGAATGATGGACTTCAAAGCACTAAAGAATTACAAGATAGAATTTTTGATTCTGCCCAAAAGTCCAGAGGTTCATATCAAGATACGGCTGACCTGGTGTCTAAACTTGGCTTAAATGCAAAAGATGCGTTTGAAAACACTGCACAAATCGTTGATTTTGCTGAACAAGTGAATAAACAATTCGTTATATCCGGTGCGAGTGCGGAGGAAACAAAAAATGCAACATTGCAGTTAACACAGGCACTATCATCTGGAGTTCTTAGGGGCGATGAACTACGCAGTATATTTGAGCAAGCGCCCACATTGATTCAAAGTATAGCGAATTATATGGGTGTGCCAATAGGACGAATCAGAGATATGGCAGCAGAAGGACAAATAACAGCTGAAACGGTAAAAAATGCACTATTAGAGTGTGCTGATGAAACAAACGCTAAATTTGCTAGTATGCCATTAACATTTAGCCAGTTGTGGACAAATTTTAAAAATAGAGCTATGCAAGCATTTCAGCCAGTTCTTGAAAAAATAAACGAACTTGCAAATAATGGAAGGCTGGAAGAATACATAGGTAAAATAGCCGAAGCAATGGCGACAGTCAGTGATGTAATTATGAACGTCATAACGTGGGTATTAGACCATCAAGATATAGTTAAGGCGGCTTTTATTGGGCTTTCTGTTGCTATTGGTGCAATGACTGTAGCTATGTGGGCTTTTAATATTGCTTCATATGCCAATCCGGTCATTTGGATTGTTTTGGCTATTATAGCGGTTATAGCCTTATTAGTGGCTGGGATAGTTTTAGTCGTCGAACATTGGAACGAAATAAAAGATGCGGCGAGTGCTTGTTGGGAAGGTGTTAAAAGTGCTTGGGGCAATGTTACAGATTTCTTCAAAGGAATTTGGGATAAGATTGTTTCCGGTGCAACAGGTTTGTGGAATAGCATAGTTTCGATATTTACAACGATAAAAAATTTCTTTGTCAGTATTTGGAACAGTATGTATACTGTTGTTTCTACATTTTGGGGAGCAATATGGAACACTATTTCTCCGATAGTTATGGCTATATGGAATTTAATAAGCACGATATTCACTGTGATATGGACAATAATTTCAACCATAATGCAGGGTATATTCCACGTAATAAGTAATGTGTGGAACGTAATATATAACGCCGTTTCGGGTGTACTAATCTCTATATGGAACATTATAACAAGTATATGGAATATTATATATACTGCTGTTTCAGGTGTGTTGTCCTCAATATGGGGTGCAGTGTCGAGCATATGGAACAGTATATATAATGCAATTTCGGGCGTGTTAAGCAGTATATTCAACACTGTTTCTAATATCTGGAACAACATATTCTCAGTTGTAAGAAATAAGGTTGTTGAAATATACAACAATGTTAAAGACAAGTTTACGGAAATACTTAATTATCTTGGCGGCTTGAAGGATAAATTTTTACAAAAGGGACATGAAATGATAGACGGTCTTATAACAGGTATTGCGGATAAAATAAACGGTGTTACAAGTAAGATTAAGGAGTTGGGAGAAAAAGCGGTTGGGGCTATAAAACAATTCTTTAACATAAATTCACCGTCAAAGGTAATGCGTGAACTCGGTAACTTTACATTTGAGGGATTTAATCTTGGACTTGCAGACCAAATAAACGCTATCAAAAACACATCACTTAATATGGGTGCAGTGGTTACGGCTAATTCAATGCCTGACCTTAAAGCAAATCTGGACTATTCAGGAAAAAAAGATTTCAGCGCAATGCGTGAGACTATAGCTAGTAATACTACTAACAGTACATATATTCACGCTCCTGTTACTGTAACCCAAAAGAATGATATTGTTGTTCAAAATGGCGAGAGCACTGATAATCTTATTAAGAAATTATCAAGAGGAATGGAAGAAAACGCAGAAATTGTGTGGAAAGGGGTATTAGCATAATGGCTTATTCTTTTTTTGTGGCAGGAACAAAATTACCAGTGCCGCCGTCATCCTTTACAACTAAAATCGTAAATAAAAATGAGACGTATGAACTAGTTGATGACGGAGAAATAAATATTATTAAAAAAGCGGGATTGAAAGAGTTTTCATTTGAGGTTGAATTACCGTGTACAGAACGTCCATACGCTAATTATGAAGATGGTTTTCTTCCGCCTTTACATTATTTAGAATTATTTGCATATTTAAAAAGCGAATTATTACCGTTCCAACTTGATATTTATAGAGAACTCCCTAGCGGTGAAGATACATATTACACGAACGAAACTGTGACACTCGAAGATTATACAGTTACCGAGGAAGCGACTAACGGTCAAGACGTAAAAGTCGAATTGAATTTTAAAAAATATAGACAGTATTCAACCGCTACCGTTATGCAAGATGAAGACGGATTGCATTATACTATTGTCCGGGGTACAGATAAGCGAATAAACAGGGTTGTAGATGTGAAAGACGGTGACACTTTAGCCACTATAGCTATGAGAGAATTTGGACGGGCAGACCAAAATTTGATTGATTATCTATACGCTATAAATAAAGAAAACATAGATGCTGAATGTGCAAAAAGGGGAGTATCTCCACCACAGATATTCCCCGGTATGTCTATACGACTTACTGACGACAGTTTCGGGAATATCGATGAATACAACGCCAATAACAATGTTGGCGATAATAAGTTACAGGTTGAAGACGTAAACAAGATAACTGAGGAGGGATTAACAGTGACACAATACGAAAGTATAATGCAGACTGTTATGGGACATCAAAACAGATTAAACGCTATGAGCAGTTATATGATATATAACTATGTTGATAAGAATATGCCGAAAGAATTTCGGCCAATAGTAAGATTTTTAAATTATAAGGGTTGGTTAAAAGGAGATGACAGCGGAGAACTCGGTTTAACTGATGATATGCTTAGAATTTTAGCGGCTCTTGCCCGTTCCGGTGCTTTTGGTAATGACTGTCCTACCCCTGAAGATGAAAAAGACTGGGGGGATTAATATGAGTGTTTGCAGAGTGTACATTGACCCTCTGAGAGATTACAGCGGCAATAATGCAGGAGCTTCATATTTTGGAGTGCGTGAACAAGACATGAACTGGTTTGTGGCAAAAAGAGTTTCTGAAACACTTGATAATTACACATTTATGAACTCACAGAAATATTCATCTTTTGAAACTCATTTAAGCCGGGAAACAAAAGAAACTACGAAAAGTGAAGATATGTGGGAGAGCTTGCGTATACGTCTGAATGAGAGTGAAAAGCTATGGGACGATGGAGGAGAGCAGACACCTTATTACATTTATTTGGGGATAGGCTCTGAACCGTCCGGGAATAAAGAGACCAGTACAGAAAGAGGTATAAGCTGTCACTATGAAAAGAGAAATGCACCGGGTATTGATAACGATACGTGGAACGCATGGAGCTATAGTTTAGCTGATACTATACTTAATACAGTTGTGAAAAATACTGATATGCCTGAATATAAAATACCTATAACGCTGACAAGGTATCTGCCAATAAATGAAAATGAAAAAATAATGTGCGGTGTTACGGCTCACGTAGGACGAATAAATAATGCAAATGACGCTAGATTATTATACAACGAAGAGACAAGGAATGCTATAGCTGACAATATAGCGGAGGCTATAGCATATTGGGTAGACCAGGATTACACAAGCGGGAACGTGCCTGATAAATATAAGACACCATATACAGCCATAGATAACGCCAAAGACAGGGCAAAGGCAGTTCTTGCCGAAATACAGAAGAACGAGGAATTATTGTCTGAAATAGAAAGCCGAATGGTATACAATTACATAGATAAAAATTTCCCGTCTTATGCTATAGGAACCATTGAATATTTAATTGACAATGGATTTTTAATTTTAAAAGGAGACGATAGCGGAGAACTTGGGTTGACTGATGACATGATACGTCAAATTTGTATTTTTGCCCGAGCTGGTATTTTCGGAAAAGATTGTCCTACACCTGAAAACTATATCCCGTTATGATAAATGTAATTGACAATATTTTCCTCATATGATATATTAATTACAATATATTATATGGGAGGTAATTTTTTGAAAAAATTTGTTTGCGGATTATTGGTTGGAGTAATTATAAGTGGCTTAGTTGGAGTGTATGCGGTAAATCAAATATACGATAATCCATATTCGATATATGTTAACGGAGAGCAAAAACAGATACAGGGTTATAATATTGACGGTTATAGCTATTTTAAATTAAGAGATATAGCGCAGGCAACGAATAAGTTCAATGTTGATTTTCAAAATGATAATGTAATTATTGATACGTCAAAAGGGTATTCAGAGGAGAATAAGCAACCGGAACAATTAAAAATAGATGAAAAGAAAATATATTGTGATTATTTAAATAATGTTGAAAAGATTGAAGTTCTTAATCATCCGGCAGGTGATACAACTGAATATATTAGTGTAAATGATTTATTATATTATATGACTGATGTTAATAACGACGGGGTGCAAGATTTAGCGTTTTCATCAAAGAACTATCCTAATAATGGGTTAGGTATTTTAACTATAGATAATAATAGGGTTACCGAACTTATAACTCCTTCTATTATTCCTTATAGTGCTGGTTCCGAAACATGTACTTTAGCTATGTATGATAATAAATATGGGATATTTAAACATAGGGAGAATTCAGCTGATGATTTTGTTTTTACCACTATTGTTGGAAAGAGTAAATTTAATACAACTTTAAGTGGCTATCATCATGAAGATATTGGTTATATAATTAACAATGAAAATGTTGGAGAATTAAATTGGTGGTCGATATTTAACAATATTATTCCAGTAAAATTTTATGGTTTTGATTCTCTTGTATCTACTTCAAGTGAGTATTCAGGGGAAGAGCCAGACGATATTATATATTATGATTATGGAAATAATAGTTGGGCTCCTGATTATGGAGCATATTCTGGTTTAAAATATGGGATAAATAATTTAGAATCAATCATTGATTACACCGAAAAACAATTAGTTTCTAACAGCAGTGTTATTACGTATGAATATGTATATAATGAAAAACAAATTAATTCATATATAGAATTATTAATGAGTATTGGGTTTAGTAGAAGATACCTTGAAAATGACTTGTTTGTATATCAAGAAAAGTTTCCTATTTTAATGTATAAAAAAAGTGATATAGTGCTATCAAAAAACGGTAATTATATTACTATAAATAATTCTCCTGATTATGAAAAGGTTTTTGTTTCGACTTCTCCCGGTAAAAGTCCAGAAGATATAATAAAAGAGGCTCAAAATAATATAGATAAACTTTACTTATAATATATACTATAAATAAATATTTTTCAAGACACCTTAGAGGGTGTCTTTTTTATTGAAAAAAGAGGTGAACAAAACTGGCTACGGCAAAACAGTTAGTAGAAATCGCAGAAAAGGAAATAGGATATACTGAAAACAGTGGTGTATACAAAGAATATGATAGTACCGGTGACCCGTGGTGTGCATATTTTGTTTCTTGGTGCTTAAAAACAGCCGGAATCAGTGTTTATGGAACTCAAGGCGCAGCGGCGGCTTTTGCATACATGGCAGAAAATGAGGGAAAGGGTACATTTCACGGTAAAGGAAGTGGCTATTCACCAAAAATCGGGGATTTGTTTTTAGAAGATTATAACGGGGTTGATTGGGCTTCACATATAGGAATAGTAAGAACGGACGCCGCAAATGGAAGTTTCTCAAGTGTGGAGGGAAACTTTAGCGATAGTGTTGCTTCTAATACCCGCAATGTTTCTGATTACTGCTACGTAACGCCGCCGTTTAACGGTTTAAACAGCAGCAAACCGTTACTAAATTTAAGAACATGGTCTGATATTGTTACAGCTGATAAATTGAATGAAATATTCAGAGGCGGACTTGCGAATCAGGGGGAATTATTCTGTGAGATATGTATAGCATATCAGCTTAACCCTGCATTTGCGGCTTCCATAGCATGCTTTGAAAGTTCTTACGGTGATTACGGACCTGCTGAAAGAAATTATAATTTCTTTGGCTATATGTCGGGAAGCGGCTCTATGACGTTCACAAAATTTGACAGCTTAGAGCATGGATTGACTAAATGTATATCCAATATCTCATGTAATTATCTATATCAAGGATTAAATTTTAAGCAAATACAAGAAAAATACTGTCCTGTTGGAGCAGCTAACGACCCATACGGCACCAATAATCAATGGTACGGAGGCGTATCTGCTGTATATAAGAATTTGACAGGCGGAGATGTAGCGAGTGCAGATTTGGGAAGCGGTGTTGAAAGTGACAGCGAGGGGCAGGATAATCTTGCTAAAATGCGAAGCGGTGACTATTCAATGGACGGTTCTGACAGTGGTGATAACAGTGATTCTTCATCTATTCCTATAACTTCCGCACAGACTATGTCATATATAGGCGCCAGTGTAGATTTTAGAGAAAATCCTCTTAACAGCAAAAAAATGTTAAAGCAAAATAATATAGAGCTATATATATCAGGAGCAGAAGGAGTGATATACAAGCCTGTTGTGGTTGATGAAATAACGTGGGAAACAGAAGCGTACGGAAGTCCGGCACAGCTTGAATTTACTATTATCAAGGATGCGTATATATCTTTTGAGGAGGGTGACCAGGTTATATTTAAATATAAGGGTGCTCCTGTATTTTACGGTTTTATATTTCAAAAACAGCGAACAAAACAACATCATATAAAAGTAACTGCTTATGACCAGACAAGATATTTTAAGAATAGTGACTGTTTTGTATTTGAGGGCTGTACAGCTACAGAAATAGTAAAATCTATTTGTAATGATTATAAAATAGCATATGGCCAACTTGAAGACACCGGAATTAAGTTACCGCTTACAGTTTGTGACAATGTTCAGGTTTTTCAAATAATCGAAAATGCTTTAGATTATACGGTAGCACAAGGCGGCTATCGTTTTTTATTGTGGGATAATTTTGGCTCTTTAGTTTTGGCTCCTAAGTTTTGGTACAAAAAAAATTATGTTGTATGTGATTTTACCGCCCAGGATTTTGATTATACAACAACCATAAATGAGGGTACATATACAAGAGTTAAGCTATATTATGACAACGACCAAACAGGTACAAGAGAAGTATATATCAGAGATAAGTCTGCCGAATATCCTAAATTTGGTGTACTGCAATATTGCAGTACCCTTGATGAGGGGGAAGACGGAGTAAAAAAAGCTGAGGAAATTATAAAAATTACTACTAATAAAATAAGAAAACTTGATATAAAAGGAGCGTTAGGAGATGTAACGGTAAGAGGAGGAACTCAGGTATATGTTGAGCTTAATTTAGGGGACATAATTCAAAAAAAGTGGATGGAATGTTTTAGTGCAAAACACACATTTAAAAATGGAGAGCATTTTATGGATTTACATTTAGTAGGAGGTCAATTTATATGATTGATATAACAGAATTTACAAGGGCGGTAAAACGTGTTGCCGTTCAGGCTGTTAAAGAAACAGTTCCGGCTAACGCTGTGTTTGGGACGGTTGTTTCTGCTGAGCCGTTACAAATAGATGTTGGATACGAAAAACCTATAAGCGGAAGTCTTATAATACTACCGCTATGTTTTGATAAAAAAACATATACAACTACAAGCAGCGGTAGTCCGCCGCATAGACACACAATAGAAATTGATAACAGCCTAAAGGTAGGAGACAAAGTTGCACTGCTTAAAATGCAGGGCGGTCAAAGACATGTTGTATTGGGGGTTGTGTAATGTTACCAGTTATATCTACGCCTAGAGAAAAAATTATTGAGACTAAAGTAGTTATATACCCCTCTAAAACATATGAAATAGATTGGGAAAACAAACGTATAGCTGGGTCAATTGACGGCGTAAAAGCGTTACAGCAATCAATACACTTAATTTTACTAACTCAAAGGTATCGTTATCCAATATATAGTTGGGATTATGCTACAGATATTGACCCTCTATACGGTATGAGAAAAGATTTTGTTGTGCCTGAACTGCAATGTAGAATACGTGAAGCATTATTACAAGATGATAGGATAACGGACATTATAGATTTTAAAATTAACCATATAGAAAGAGGCAAATATGATGTTAGTTTTGCGGTGAAGAACAAAATATCAGATACGCTCTACATAAATGAGGTGATAGAAGCATGATTACTAGCAACTATGATTTTGGAGATATAACAAATAGAATGTTGCAAAGAGTACCAAGTAAAATTGATAAAAGACAAGGCTCATTGATTTATAACGCTGTAGCCCCGGCAAGTTTGGAATTTGCAAAAATATATCTTATGTTACAAGCAATAGAAAAAGAAGCCTTTCCCGATACTGCAAGCATAGAATATTTGAAGAGACATGCCAAAATGAAAAATTTATCTCTTAATGAAGCCACTTATGCCATTGTTAGGGGTGAATTTAACAAGAAAATACCTGAGGGAACACGATTCAGCTTACAAGACAGCGAATTAAATTATATAGTAATGTCTGAAAGTCCCAAATGGGATGGGGACAATGCACGGTTATATTATTATTTGATGATGTGTGAAACAACCGGGAGTAAAGGCAATCAAACCGGAAACTTAATACCCATAACCGACATAGAGGGATTAACTATTGCAAAAATTGTTGGAATTGCAACCTATGGCACAGACACAGAGGATACAGAAAAATTTAGGGACAGATATTTTGATACTATTTTAAACCCACCTTTTGGCGGCAACCGTGCTGACTACAAGAGATATATCAGGTCTATAAATGGTGTAGGAGCTTGCCGATTGATAAGAACGCCATCAGGCGGCGGTACTATTGGCGTTATTATCTGCGACAGCGAATATAACGAGCCGTCTCACGATTTGGTTGACAGTGTGCAAACATTAATTGACCCGGTTGTTAACAGCGGCGACGGTGTAGGAATGGCACCAATAGGACATAGAGTTACTGTATCGGCTGTAGAAACGGTTGGAATAGAGGTTATTTCCGAAATTGAGTATCAAGAAGGTTATACCTGGAACGATATAGCCGAAAGTTATCAAAATACTATATCAGATTATTTTGCTGAATTAAACGAATCATGGGGAGATATAGACCCTGATAATATAGTCGTTAGAATGACACAAATAGAACAAAGAATTTTGAATTTGAATGGGGTTTTAGACGTTGTTGATATAAAATTATATCCTTATGGAGAGAACGCGACTACAAATAATTTTTCGGTGCCTGACGGCAAACTTGTCTCTAATTGCTCTACAGGTTGGGAGCCGTTGTCGTTAAATGCAGGGGTAGAAGCCAAAATATCAAAAGACCCATCAGGAAACGGAAATGCTGTTAAGTTTTTATGCGGCTCAGACGTATATGGAAACGGTTGGTCTTATGATATAGCTAGACTTCTTGATAAAAAGCCAACAGATTTCATAGAGGCAACGGGATATTTAACTGTCTCGTTTGAACTTTTTCAGCCTGAAAACAGTAGGGGATTAGGTAATTTCTATATTGATTTGAGCGGTAATAAAATCATTAAAAACAGCGACGGTGGAAACACATATACATACGGACGGTTAAGCGGTTATGAACCAAATACAACTGAAATAAAAATTATTGGCGGTAGTGCTAAGACGAGCGACGGTGTGGATAAGGTGCACATAGCAAATGAAAAAGTTTTGGGAAATTGGGTAACTGTAGAATTTAAAATTGATTTTACTACACGTCAGAATTTCACTTGTATATATAATAATAGAGAACATATTGTTACGGGATTCCCGTCAACTGTTGACCCGTCTTCATTATATCTTAATATACAGCTTTCTGACAATCCACAACATACCAATGATATAGAAACGTATATTAAAAATGTGTCTGCGGTATATATAACGGAGTAGGTGAAAATATGGGGAAAATATACACATTAAAATATTTGCCTGAATTCTTTCATGACATAATTGATTTTGCCGAATTATGCAAAACGTATGACGTTGAATTTTTGCTTCTCGAAAAAGAAATTGAAAAGTTATTAAATAACTTTTTCTTTAATTTTTTAAATGAGCAAGGGTGTAAACGCTGGGAAGACATATTAAAAATATCTATGCGTGAAACTGATACGTTAGAAGACAGAAGATTTAGAATAAAGTCTATATATTTTGGAGATACGCCATACACGGAAATAACAATGCTGGAAAGATTAGAAATGCTTGTAGGCAAAGGAAATGTTACTGTTAGTATAGATGTAAAAAATTATAAAGTTACGGTCAGATTGTCATTGAGCAGAAAAAACCAATTAGCAGAAATTATAAAAATGATTGAAAAAATGGTGCCGCTTAATATGATTATAGATGTCAAGCTGTTATATAACACCTATGAGACTTTAGGATTATATACGCATGATTATTTAGGTAGATTTACACATTATGCGCTGAAAGAAAATGTTTTGGGAGGTTAGACATGGCTACAACTACAAAAATATACGGTTTAAAAAAACCGTCATTAACAGATGTTTATAACATTATGGATTTTAATAACAATTTTGATAAAATTGACACTGTTTTAAATACAAAAACAGAAATTGAAGATATAGGAACATTAAACGGGACTGAAAGCGTATTTAATACACAAATAAGTCCAGGTTTTTATAAAGGAATATGGAATAATCAGTCCATGAAGCAAAAGGGAGATTTTACGCTTTTTGTTTTTGATGTATCGTCTGTTAATACGGCAGAAGATACAAAGGAAACAGCAGTAATGCAAGTTTTATTTCATGAAAATCAAGTCTCGGTCCGTTTAGGTGTGTTAGGTGTTCCGGTGAATTGGGGGAATTTCTCTCCTATTGCAACAATGTCTAATGTATCAAACATAGAACAAAAGATAGGCAATTTATCAAATCTTACTACAACGGCTAAAGAAAACATTGTTGCAGTGATAAATGAGTTGATAACGTCAATATCAAAAAAAGCGGATAAAGTTACAAATAACGGATTTATAGCCGGCGGAGCACAAGCAGGCGGAGCTCAAAATATATCAATAGGCGACGGTATAGCTTCTACCGGCGAACGCGGAGTAGTAATTGGAGCGGGAGCAGAGGGAGCCGGTCGCTGCGTTGCAGTCGGAAGTGCGTCTACGGCGGCAGCGGCTAATGCTGTCGCGATAGGATACGGTGCGGAAAGTTTGGCTCAAAATGCTGTACAAATTGGAAACGGTAGTAACAGCGAAAGTGAAAGTCTGCAATTCAGGCGGTATAAGATAGTTAGATATGACACTACAGACGATAGATATTATCTTAAAGATGTGGGTCATCTGGGGAGGTTATATACAACTAATCAATCAAGCATTGTAGATGCCATCAATGAATTAGAAAATGAAGCGGAAAATAACACAGCTGAATTACTATCCAAAATAACAGAACAAAATAATAGCTTGATTATGCTTATACAAATGCTTGCTAATACTGGGATTAACATAGTACCATTGCTTGAAATGCTGGGCAACACTATTACCGTTATTCCTGATACTGTAACTCAGATGTTTCAATATTCGGATAATAATAATCCTGATAATAAATTAAAAGGAATTGTTTATGCACCAAATCTTGAAACAGTTGAATCACGTTCGATAGACGATAATTCAGGCATGACAACAATAATCATGCCAAAAGTCAAGACAATTAAAAGTCAAGGCTTTTGGGCTAGTTATGGACTTAAAACGGTCTTTATACCTAATAGTTGTACATTTCTTGCCACTAACGCATTTTCTATGTGTGGAAATTTAACTAACATATATATTGATAATGTCGAAGGTACATTTGGAGATATAGCAGCAGATTCAAGTTTGCCTAATTTAAAAGTTACATATTTAAGAAAGTGAGGTGTCTAAAATGGAGTATAGACTAATAAATGGTATTTGCCATATATGTAAATATAAAACGGTTATAACAAAAGAGAATGACACAAAACTTGAATTTTATCATTTGGACGAGGTTGAAGCTAATCAGTCGTTAGAACTACATCAGCAAATCAGCGACTTGCCAGCTGAGATTGTTCCTCTTGATGTATCAGACTGTATTTGGCTTGACGGTAAAGAGTTCTCGTTTGATACAGAAATTATTCAGGCTTATGAAATGGGGGAAACAGAATATATAAAATATCTTTTGGAAAAATCCCGTCTTAACAATGCAAATCTGCTTAATGAAATTAAAACATTGGGTCAGGCTCAGACTGATTTAGAGTTGGAATTAATTGAACAGGGACAATACATAACAGACCTCGAATTACAACTTTTGGGAGGGGGTGAAAGCAATGTATGAAAAGATTAAAAACAGATACGAAAAAGGTTATGTAACCAATAGTCAGCTTATGCGTTATATATCACTCGGAGTATTGACGGAAAAGCAAGCAGAAAAAATAAAGGCGTTGGAGAATGAATAATTATGATAATTGATTATAAAGTTGATTCACAAATATTGCGCAGAACCAGCAGAAATTTAATAGTGGCGGACAGCATAAAGTATTTGGCTGTCCGTTTTAATTTTTCTGATGAGTGGAAGAGAACAAAGAAAACAGTCATTTTCACATATAATGAAAACAGCTATAACGTCCTGTTAGATGATGATAATATTGTAGTTGTGCCGTATGAAGTAATACATCACCCCGGCTTTACATTATCGGTATATGGGACTAATAACGGAATGCGGATAACGACAAGCACAATCAGGGTCCCAGTAATCAAAAGTGGATATACTGAGGGAGAAACACCGCCTGAACCGACACAAACTGTCTATGAGCAAATATTAGATAAACTTGACAGCGGAGGAGGCGGAGGAACCGGGAAAAATGGAAAGTCAGCGTATGAATTAGCTGTAGAAAACGGCTTTAGCGGAACTGTTGATGAATGGCTGGAAAGCTTAAAAGGTCAGCCCGGTAAAGACGGAATAAACGGCAAGGACGGCGCAAACGGTAAAGACGGAGTTAATGGAATAAATGGTAAAGACGGAGCAGACGGAAAAGATATAACTAGCATTGACGATAGCGCAGTCGGAACCGATACCACATATTCAAGCACAAAGATTCATGAGCTATTGGCAGCTCTTGAAGAAAAAATAAATGCAGTACCTCAAGTAACACAAATAACACCTCTTGTCACATGGCAATTTCAAAAATCTACAGCAGCAGAGGTGTCAGTTGTCAGTCTGCCGCATACCTGTAATGCGGTGGACGGCAAAAGCGCAAGCTATTACAGAGGTACGGCGACATATACAAGGAGTCTTAACCTCACAGCGGCACAGGTCAATAATTCCTCATATTTATGTTTTTCCAAAGCCGGGCAGAAATGTACTGTCACGGTAAACGGTCACGCACTGCCAACTCACTACGGCGGTTACACGCCGTTTATTTTTGACATTTCAAATTATCTCAGCGTTGGCGACAATAATATATCTGTTGTATGTGATAATAGCCTTGATTGGGACTTAGCTCCTATTTCCGGGGATTTTAATTTTAACAACGGCTTATATGACATGGTGTATTTTGTCAATTGCGCAAATGTATATTTTGACACAGAAAAATATGGTATAGACCGACTGCACATAACACAGTCGGAAGTGTCAGAAAGCAGCGCAAAGGTATTGGTTGAGACGAATATCAAGAACAACAGTCTTAATATATCCGGCGGTGCTCTGGTATACGAAATAAAAGATACAAACGGAACTGTCGTACATAGCGAAACCGAAAATATATCTATAGACGGCAAATCAAGTTATAACGCCGCCAAAAGTATAACTATACAGAATCCCACCTTATGGGACGGGTTAAATAATCCTTATCTGTATACTGTCAATGTTTCATTAAAAGTAAATGACAGTATTATTGATACATGCAGTCACAAGCTGGGTCTTAGATATTATGAGTTAGATAAGGAAAATGGCTTCAAACTTAATGGCAAACAGTATCTTTTACGTGGATTCGCAATGCACCAGGATTACGAAAATGCTGGAAGTGCTGCCACAAAGGAATTGATAGATAAGGATTTGGAAATTGTTGTTGAATCAGGGGCAAATATGCTCAGACTTGCACATTATCCGCATAACGATTACATATATCAGCGTTGTGATGAACTAGGAATAATTGTGCAGACTGAAATACCTTGGGTTAATCATTGCGGAGTTAATGCAACTACAGCGTATTTCAATAACATAAAAAATAACATGAAAGAGATGATTATTAATTACTATAATCACCCGTCTATCATATTTTTTGGAATGTCAAACGAATTAGGCGGCTCTCACTTATCCGGTGTTACTAACCAACAGGGCGATTATGATTATGACAATGCGCTTATAAAGACAAGAGAGTTGTATAACTACGCAAAAGCGCTGACAAGTCAACACCTTATTGGAATTGTAGCACACGACCCTACATTTAAGTACGTGCGTTCTAAAATTGCCGATTGGTCGTTTTTGGACTGGGTAGGACTAAATATATATAAGGGTTGGTACGGTGGCAACTTTACAGACTTTACAACAATGGTTAATGAATACCATAACAGTTATCCTAATTTGTGTATTTGTGAGTACGGTGCAGGCGCAAATACTGATTCGCACAGCGAAACGCCCGAAACAACCACCAACACCGGGTCGGGCGGAATGCGGCACGATGAGGAGTATCAAAATTTATTTCATGAAAGTTATTTATCGCAAATCGACCAAAAGCCTGGACTAATTTTCACCACTGCCTGGTGTTTATTTGATTTTGCTGTGTCAGGTCGTAATGAGGGTGGATTACCATACATTAATGATAAAGGTCTTGTCACAAGAGACAGAACTGTGAAAAAAGACGCATTTTATCTTTATAAATCATATTTTAGTGATGTACCAACAGTATATATAACATCACGCAGATTTAACCAGCGTGCTACTGACAGTATTAAAATTAAGGTATATTCTAATTGTGATACATTAAAATTATATCAAAACGGGAACCTAATTCAAACGCTGACCGCTGCTTCATCTTTAGACTGTGTGTGGGAATTTGACCGAGTAAATTTTGTTAACAGAGTTGATGAATTTACTGTTAAAGGGACTAAAAATAATATTGAATATACTGACACAGTTAATTTTAGTACAACCAATATTGCTGTTACAGCAACAGATTTTACTGTTGGTAATAATCTTGTAGTATTAAGCAATGACAGCCCATCAGATAATTTAGATATTGCTCTTGTACCTGAAAACTCCATAGGTAGTGTGAATTGGGCTGGTGTAGATGGTGTTAGCATAGCGAATAATACTGTTACATTAATTGACACAAGTTTGAGTAACGTTGTGAAAAATCTTGACGGCACCCTTAGCGGTACAGAGATAACTAAGACTGTACCATGCGCTATTAATTGTGACTATTATTGTAATGTTAAGACGACAGGTGCGTCAGGCGCAGTTGTGCCGGAAGTTATAATGGATACAAGCGGTCTAGGCAATAACCTAATGTTGAGCGGATTCGCAAATACAGCAGACAGCGGCTACAACAAATATGGGGTACTTAAATTAAGCGGCACCGAAACGGTAAAATTGGATAATCCAATATTGCCACACAACAAGCCTTATACAATACACTTATTAACAGGAAGTGTTAGTTACAGTATTGTGAATCAGCTGGATAGGGTCATAACCATATGTGATAATGACAACAACGATTTGTTTGCACTCAGGCTAAATATGAACAGCAGTGTTAGATATTATAAGTATTTATATAAGGATACCAGCGGAAATATTATAGTATCAAGCTCTATAGATTTAGGCGATATGGGAGTATCCAACGCATTGATTGAGGTTAATATTACGGTCAATAATAGCAACATACATCTCCAATTAAACGTGAGAAATTCCAATGACCCAAATCCAATAATAGGGACATATGAGACAGATATAACTACGGGGATTAGTTACGAAAATGGATTTAACATACAGCTGTTAAATAATCCGGAGTTAACCGCTCCAACAGAAACAAGTATAAAAAAATTTTGGATAACGTCTAAGGGGGTATAACGTATGGACGAAAACGAAGCGGCAATTAGAGAGCGGCTGACGGCGGTTGAATCCTCCGTCAAGTCTGCTCATCATAGGATAG
>ERZ894251.248-NODE-248-length-36118-cov-7.130244_pt1 | contig 36118 bp, 29 predicted proteins | sample MGYA00380301_ERZ894251 | MGnify/ENA primary metagenome ERZ894251 (study PRJEB32331, sample SAMN06328418) | human gut metagenome | biome: human gut microbiome; feature: stool | host: Homo sapiens | collected 2014-02-13 ... | reverse complement strand
ATTCTGTACTGCATCTACTCCGGACACACCGGAGGCAGAATTGCCAAGCATTCCGATCACAGCATTCAGACTTGCCGCAGAAACCATTCCGTTTTCGTCTGCCGAACCCTGAATTCCCTGGATTGCCGCCTGAGCATTTGCCATAGATGCCTGCATACCTGATATCTGCTGATTTGCCGCATCGATCTGCCCGTTTGCAGAAGCAATCTGTGCGTTTGCCGCATCAATCTGTGATCTTGCCGCATCCAACTTTCCATTTGCATCCTGAGCACACTGATTTACAATGCCAGTCACTCCGTTTACTGCATCTGCCACAGGCCTGGATGCATTCTGAACCTGGGCTGCCACAGAAGAAATCCCCTGCCCTGCCTGAGTGATCACGCCTGCCGCATTTGTCATTCCCTCTGCGGCCTGGGTCATTCCGGCAGAAGCAGTAGTCATTCCTTTGCCCGCGCTTTCCATTCCGTTTTTCGCTTCATTTAAACCGGCTGTCAGCTTTTTGATATTTTCTGCTGTCAGGCTTCCGCCAAGCTCTTTTAACTGTCCGTACAGTTCTCCTAATCCGGCTTCGATCTGTTCTGTTCCTGCTTTCAGAGAACCCTCTCCTTCGGAAACAGAACTGTTCAGCTGTGAAATGCCTGAAGATACCTGATCGATCCCCTCCAGTGGAGAGAGCTGCGCGGCTCCGGCTGCCAGCTGGTCAGCTCCGGCAACATACTGAGTCACTCCGTCTGCAAGAGTATTGGCTCCGCTTACATACTGGGTGGTTCCGTCCTTCAGAGTATCCAGACCTTTTTTCAGAGTCTCTGCTCCTTCCTGAAGATCTGTGGTTCCGGCCGTAAGCTGCGCAGAATTGGCGTCAAGCTTTGCAACACCGGCTGTATAATCCTTAACACCCTGATTCAGTGTATTTACACCGGCTGTCAGCTCGGGAACCTTTGCTGTCAGAGTTCCCACACCGTCATTCAGCTGTGTGGCTCCGTCATCAACCTGGGCTACTCCGTCTGTATATTCTTTCAGTCCTTCTGTGAGAGTATTGGCTCCGTCCTTAAAGGTAAGCGTGCTGTCCGCCAGCTTTTTCAGATTATCTGTAATAGTTTTATTTCCATCAGAGGCATCTCCAAGTCCGTCCTTCAGTTCCTTGGAACCGTCGGCAGCCTCCTGCATACCGTCTCCAACCTCTGTGATCTGATCAAAAACTGTCTGTGTATAAGTTTCTGTTACCTGAGAAGCTACCTCATCACGAATTTTCACTACAGCGCTCTCGCTCATTTTTGAAGCAATGTAGTTTGTTCCCGGATTTGTCTCATATTCCAGTTCCATTTTCTTTGGTTTCTCATCCATCAAAGTGGACGCATTCTCAGAAAAGTCCTCCGGAATGGTAATTACCATATAATATGTACCGTTTTTCAGACCCTGCTCTGCATCTTTACTGTCCACAAAATGAAAATCAAGGGAATCGTTATCCCTCAGGGCATCTTCCATATCACTGCCCACACTCAGAGTTTTTCCCTCGTATTCTACTGATTTGTCATTGTTTACCACAGCTACCGGAAGATGATCCAGACTTCCATATGGATCCCACATGGATTTCAGGAACAATCCCGCATAAATAACCGGGATTATGATAATTGCCGCAACAACCACTACCAGCATTTTGTTCTTCAGCAGATTTTTCCACTCATTTTTGATCATAGCTGTTCCCTTTCTTTCATGATATATTTTTATATAGAAATTACTTTATTTAAACAGATCAGACACTTTCTGCCGTACAGAATCTGCCTGATTCTGTTGATTACATTATATTCTGTTAATCAATCATTGTTCTATTAACCATTTTTATTTCTATTAATAAACAATATGTTGCTTTTCTTTACAAAACGTATTATACTAAAACTGAAAAAAAATACAAGCGACAAAAAAAGAGCTTAATATTTACTAATCGACATTTTTTTATATTTTGTCTACTAAACATAAAATTTGACATTTCTACCAAAACAATGCCCTTTTTTGCAAAAAGATTGGAGGTTTTTTCATGGCTGAAAAAGTTGACCGAAGAGTCAGAAAAACAAAGATGCAGCTCAGGCAGGGACTTGCCCGCCTGATGCAGAAAAAAAGTATCAAAGAAATCACTGTAAAGGAACTGGTAGACGAAGTGGATATTAACCGCTCCACCTTTTACCTGCATTATACAGACATCTACCAGATGCTTGAAAAAATTGAAGAGGAAGCTATGGCAGACATCCGGGAAGCTATGGAGGGCTGTCCCGACGACTGCACAGAAAGGGAAAAGATCATTCCCTTTCTTGCCCGTTTTTTCTCCATTATGGACAGCAACCGGGATCTTTCCCTGGCGCTTCTGGGACCTAACGGAGACATGGATTTTGTAGAAAGAATTGAGACGCTGATTGCCAGCAAGTTCCTCAAACCAAGCAGCTTTCCAATTAACGACAGCGAGATCCGCTATGCCTATGCCTTCTGTCTCAGCGGCTGTATCGGCATGATCAAAACCTGGCTGTCAAAGACGGAGCATGAATCCCCGGAAACCATGGCAGAGCTTACCTATCACCTGATTGACAACACCACTCAGGAATATCTTAAAGATTACGTGCGGTAAGATGGTCTGTATGGACGATATCTGCATAATCAGAAAGTATGTTTTAAATACAGGATGCTACATCATACATGATGTACCTCCTTTTTTTCACTGATTTCTTTTACAATTTTGTTGTATACCTTTTTATTTAAACGATAGAAAAATAATACTGCTGCAGTAATAATCCACAGGATTCCGGGAATAGTGGTAAAGGAATGCTTCATCACAGCCAGAACAGTCTCATTCTGCTGTACATTTGCAGCATATCCACAGGCTCCCAGCACCGCTGCAAGTACAGATGTTCCAATTGCCATTCCGATTTTATTACCTAATGAAATAAAAGCATATTGGAATCCATCATTACGAAGCCCTGTTTTCCACTCACCATATTCAACACAATCCGGAATAATCGCATAGATCGCAGTATTAAATCCGGAGAAGAAAAACTGTGACAGACAGGAAAATGCATAAAATACGATCGGCGAGCTTCCCACACTGAAAAAATACATAGCAAACATACTGATTCCTGTTAATAATGCAAATATAGAAGCCGCTCTTCCTTTGTTATTTGTAATCCTGAACAATGGCGGAAAACACGCTGCGCCAATGATAGAAGGAATAATAATGCATAAAGAATAAGTACTGAAAAGAGCCTTATTTCCCTCAACATATGTAAAATAATATAATGCATCTGCATTTCTTCCATAAAGCGTCACACCAAATAGAAACTGTCCTGCAACCGCTATCAGGTAAGGCTTATTCTGCAGCACTACTGCCAGCTGTGTTTTCAGAGATATCCTTTGTTTTTCCGGTATCTTAACTACTTCTTTTGTCTTTGCAAAACAGAAAATATGGCAGGCCGCAAAAATGCATCCATATAAAACAGCTACCAGAAGATATCCTTTTTTATCATTGCCTTTTCCAAACGCGGCAATAAGAGGAACTGTAATAATATTGATAATACCAATGGCGATCATCGCACTTACAGAACGAAAAGTATTTATCTTGGCACGCTCTTCTATATTCTGTGTCATTGCTCCACATAATGTGCCGTATGGAATATTTACACAGGTATACCCAAGAACCAAAATACAGTATGTAACTGCCATATACACAATCTTCGCAGTTGTACTCCATTCCGGATGTGCCCAGAAAGAAAGGATCAGAATCAGAGAAGTCAGGGGCGCTGCAATCAAAAGCCATGGTCGATAGCGCCCCCACCTGCTGTGTGTTTTATCACTCAGCGCACCGATTATCGGATCATTGACGGCATCCCAAAATCTTGAAAACAACATCAGGGCAGCAACCGCGCTCATACTGATTCCAAATACATCTGTATAAAAAATCATCAAAAAGTTCCCAACAAACATCCAGCTGAAATTGCAGCCAACATCGCCCATGCCATAAGCCACCTTACTAAGCAGTGGTACTTTTACATTTGTATCTTTATTTTCCATCATCTTCCTCCAACACAATTGCCTTCCTGATTTTTTCAGCAGGGATTACTTTTCCGCAATTTTGATAACTGCCTTTACAATATCCGCTTTATTATTCACACTGTAATCCATTGCTTTTTGTGCTTCGTCCAATGTAAATATATCAGTAACGATTCCTTTCAGATTTACTTTCCCGGTTGCCACTGCATTAATTGCCATCGGATAAATATGACGATAACGGAAAACAGTCTTAAAGGTAAGCTCCTTATCCAGTACCAGACTCATCGGAAGATTCATTTCACCTGATTTGCTGTAACCGACCAGTACAATGTTAGATCCTTTTTTTGCTATATGGATTGCCTGTCTGGTCGTGATCTCAGTGCCGGCAGTTTCTACTACCAGATCCATGCCCTTTCCTTCTGTCAACTGTTTTACTTTTTCCAAAACGTCTTCCCTGGCGCCGTTAATAACTCCGGTTGCCCCCAGCTCCATTGCCTTATCCAGGCGTTTCTCCATGATATCTACCACATAAACCTCTGACACTCCTCTTGCTTTCAATGCCATCATAGATACCAGTCCAATACAGCCAGCTCCCATAACAACTGCTTTCTGGCCCAAATGCGCATCTCCCTGAATAGCTGCATGAAAGCCAACCGCCAACGGTTCAATCAGCGCTCCCTCCAAAGTACTGACATTTTCCGGAAGCTTGAAGCACAGATCAGCCTCATGCGCCACATATTCCTGAAAAACGCCATCTACCGGAGGCGTTGCAAAAAACACAACATCAGGACAGAGATTATATTTTCCCTGTTTACAGAATTCACAATGTCCACATGTTTTTCCCGGCTCCAATGCAACCCTGTCTCCTACTTTTAAATGCCGGACATTTTCTCCCACCTCAACCACGACTCCTCCCGGCTCATGTCCGAGAACAAAGGGCGGCTCTACTACATAATCTCCAATCGCACCGGTTTCATAATAATGCAGATCTGAACCGCAAATTCCAACGTATTCAAGTTTCACAAGGACTTCATCCGCTTTCGGCTGAGGAATATCTCTTTCTTCAAATCCTATCTTTCCAATTCCGTTCATAACTGCTACTTTCATTTTTCCATTCATGTTAATATTCTCCTTTACTTATTTATATACTTTATTAAATAGTTTTATTATGTATATTTATAATAGTTCTATATTATGATTTTGTCAATCATGAATCTTCCTGTTATTTGAATTTCATTTAATTTTTACGATTTTGTTAGCTTATTTTTAGAGATTTTGCATAAAAAATAAGACCCCGCTTTCGGAATCTTATTTATGATCTTATATTTGTTCCACAAACAACTCTGTTACATATAATGCTGCACCCAAAGCTGCTGCACCAATTTTGTAATTACAATTTTTAACAAACCGTCCATCTTCTGCAAAGGTATTTCGTTCAGAAACCCTATCTCTGATGCCCTGCATATAATCCTGCAGATAACTTCCTACATATCCCCCCAAAATAATATCACAGTCCAGCATCATATGGATATTATTAACCGCAATGGCCAAATACTTTGTATACTGTTCCCATTCCTCTGTAAACATCTTATCCTGTTTTTTTAACCCTTCAAAAAAAGCTTCCAGTTTCCCTCCCGCAACTTCAGACAGCTTCTTTGCAGCACAATAGGAATCCAGGCATCCGCGTTTTCCACAATAGCATTTTAAGCCATCCGGAACAATGGTCATATGACCAACTTCACCACATCGAAATTCACTGCCATATACAAGCTCACCATTACTGAAATAAGCGCCTCCCACTGTATTACTTAAAGATAAATAAAAGAATCTATTTTCTTTTTCTCTTTGAAGTCCCTCCGCATACGCGCCTGCATTTGCGTCATTTAAAAATATACACGGATATGAAAAAAACTTCTCAACCTCCTGAAACGAGAGTTCTTCTATATTCAATATATGAGAATTGGTAATTTCTCTTTTTTCTAAATCTGTGATTCCCGGAATGGAAATACCCACTCCTAATATTCTATCGTTATCTGTCACATCTTTTTTCAAAAATTCTTCCAGTTTTCTATTTATTTCATGAAAATATTCTTCACTTCTGCAAAAAGGATAATACATTCGTTCATATCTTAATATTTCACCTGCTAAATTTGTTAATACTAATCCAATATGGTTTTTCGTAATATCAAGCCCCACTGCCAGCCTGGCATCTGCAGCAACAGACAATGCTTTTGCCTTTCTTCCTCCGGTTGATTCCAGTTCACCGTTTTCCTTTATCAGCCCCATTTCAATTAACTCTTTCGTATTCTGAGTTACCGTTGGAAGGCTTAATTTTAGCTCATATGCAATGTCAGGATTTGAAACAATACCGCTCTTACGCATATAACGGTAGATTCTGTTTCTATTTCTTCTTTTTACTTCCATATTTGTTATTTTATTATTTGCCATACTCCCTCCAATAGCTACTTTATAAAAGTATTTTCTTTAGTATAACATTCTCTTATTTTCATTGCAAGGAGCGTTTTGATCCTGCGAGCAGTAACTATTTATATACAAAAACCTTCGGAGCACCCCCCGAAGGTTTTGTTATCATTCGCATTCTATTGTGCAGGTAGTGATGGACTGGGGAAGAACATTTAAAGTCCCGGTCTGTCCATGCAGCCTGAGATTTACCGGAAGCTGTTTTTCTGTCCGGTTCAGAAGAACCAGAATAATGCTGCCGTCTGTATTTTTATAGGCAACTGCTTCTATCTTATCTGTGTATACAGAATGGGCAATCCGCACGCATCCGGGACGCAGATAATGGGAGATATGATAAAAGCAGTGAAGGGTAGGCTGGGGAAGCAGACGTTTCTTTTCCTGATGAAGAAGATAGGGCGCGTGACAGTAATTGCCCACATAGTTCGGTCCGCCCTTTTCATCCAGGCAGAGATTCCAGTCATGAAACATACTCATTCCATGATTGAGATCTCCGATCAGTTCGTGAAGCAGGGAAAAAACACCCTCGGTCACATCATCTGACCGGAATTTACAGTATTCCAGACAGCTTTCAGAAAGAATCAGCTTCAGCTTTGGAAATCTTTTCCGCACCAGATCCATTTCCTCAAAATGATCTCCGCTGTACCAGTGGAAGGCCATTCCGGCAATCATTTTTTCTGTTTCACTGTCAATAGTTTCCACAGCGCGCTCATAAAGCCGTTCCTTGTTGTGATCCCAGATGTAGATCTCAAGCTGATCCAGTCCATGTTTTTTCAGAGCAGGATAAAGAGCTGTTTTCAGAAACTCCCTCTCCTCCTCTGCGCTGTACAGGCAGGAATCCCATTTCTGAACTGCATTTGCTTCGTTTTGGATGGACATTCTTTTTACCGGAAAGCCTTGTGCCTGCAGTGCCAGAATATACTGACAGATGTACTCGGCCCAGTCAGAATAATATTCCTTTTTCAGGTGTCCGCCCCGCTGACGCTGTCCATTTGTTTTCATATATTCCGGTGGAGACCAGGGCGATACCATGATCTCCGGCGGTTCCTCACATACTTCAAAAATATCCTTAAGCATGGGGAAAACATATTTGCCCGCTCTCTGAACCGCAACCTTTACAGGTTCTTTTTCTGCAAGAGAATCATAGGTTTCCAGAGAAAAATCACAGCTGTCAATAGGAACTCGCAGAAGCCGGTAGCCAAGCCCCTCTTTACTGAAATACGTCCTGAGAACTTCCTTTTTCTGCGCCTCATTCATCAGTGAATACACATAGGCTGCCGCGTCCGTCACCGCTCCCCCGAAGCCCTCAAAGGCTTCACCGGAGAGCTCCGGGTGCAGGTTGATCACCTGATTTTCTGTGTTTTTTTCATCCGGGCTCAATCTGCCCTGCTGGGTATAATGACCTGTGCCGCCTCCGGCAAAACAGGTAGTAAGCGCTTTAAATTTCATAGTATGCCTCTTTTCAGCGGAGGAACATCACTGCCTCATAAGGTCTTAAAACAAGCTCCCTGGGGCTAATCTCCTCTCCGTAATTAGAAAGAATGCTCTTGCAGTCTTCCGGAATGGAATACGGTACCTTTACTTCTCCGTCAAAGAAATTGCAGAACACATACAGCTCTTTTCCCTGATACTCACGCTTGTATGCAAGGATTTCCTTATCCTCACGAAGAAGAGGTGTCACAGAACCCTTCTGAATCACAGGAAGCTCTTTTCTCAGCTTCACAAGCTCCTTGTAATACTGGAAAATAGAATCCGGCTCATGTCTGTTTTCAGTGTTGATCTCTTTGTAGCGGTCGCATACCTTAAGCCACGGAGTTCCTTTGGTGAAGCCTGCGTTTTCGGAGGAATCCCACTGCATTGGAGTACGGGAGTTGTCTCTGGATTTTGCGCCCAGGATACGGATCACTTCCTCCTCGCTCTTTCCCTGCAGCTTCAGAATATTGTAATAGTTCAGACTTTCAATGTCCATATACTCGTCAATAGAGGTATAGCCGGCATTTGTCATACCGATCTCCTCTCCCTGATAAATATAAGGTGTTCCCTTCAGACCGTGAATTGCTGTGGCAAGACATTTTGCAGATTTTACACGGTATTCCTTTTCATTTCCGATTCTGGAAACAATTCTCGGCTGATCATGGTTGCACCAGAACAGAGCATTCCAGCCGCCGCCCTTTTCCATTTCTTCCTGCCAGGTAAACAGATGCTTTTTCAGATCATGGAAGCGGAAAGGCTCGATCTCCCATTTATTTCCGGAAGGATAATCCACTTTCAGGTGATGGAAGCTGAAGATCATGGACAGCTCGTTAGATTCCGGGTTGGAATAGCGGATACTGTTTTCCAATGTGGTAGAAGACATTTCTCCTACAGTTACCACATCGTCATATTTTCCAAAGGTATTCTCGTTCAGCTCCTGAAGATACTGGTGGATTTTTGGTCCGTCTGTATAGAAACGATGTCCGTCCCCTTCCAGATCATCCTCATAAACGTCCGGCTTGGAGATCAGGTTGATCACATCGAAACGCAGTCCCTTTACCCCCTTTTCCAACCAGAAGTTTACAGTATCATAAATATCCTGACGCACCTCCGGGTTTTCCCAGTTCAGGTCTGCCTGGGTTACATGGAACAGATGAAGGTAATACTCATCTGTTTCCGGAAGGTAGCTCCATGCGTTTCCACCGAATTTTGACACCCAGTTTGTAGGCGGAAGACCATTTTTTCCTTTTTTGAAGATATAATAGTTTCTGTATTTCGGATCACCCTTCAGAGCCTTCTGAAACCACTCATGCTTTGTGGATGTATGGTTCAGAACCATATCCATCATCAGGTACATGCCGCGCTTGGCAGCCTCCCGTACCAGCTCGGCAAAGTCCTCCATAGTTCCGTATCTGGGGTCAATATTTCTGTAATCCGCGATATCGTATCCGTTGTCATACTGAGGAGAGGTAAAAAACGGAGTGATCCACAGATAGTCCACACCCAGCTCTGCCAGATAATCCAGATGCTCAATTACGCCTCTCAGATCTCCGAAACCGTCTCCGTCTGTATCCTGAAAAGACTTGGGATAAATCTGATATACTACTTTTCCGCCTAATTCCACCATAGTTTTTCTCCTTTAGTTTTTCTTTCTGTTTTCACTGTTCAGTGATGTTTTTGATAAAAGCAGCGTAAACAGAATTGATAATACAATACAAAGCGCCATAACTCCAATATATGGAAGCATATACTGGGCTTTCATGGAAAGGAATGCAGGAAGTCCGCCGACACCTACACTGTTTGCAATTACTCCGATCAATCTGGAAATCATTCCTGTAACTCCTGTTGCAAGCATGGCTCCCACAAACGGATACAGATATTTCAGGTTAATACCGAACATTGCCGGCTCTGTAACTCCCAGATATCCGGAAATAAACGCCGGAACACCAACCTCTTTTGCCTTTGCATTTCTTCTGTTGATAATTACAAAAGCCACTACTGCAGAAGCCTGGGCAATATTATTGAGAGCAACAACCGGGAAGGTATAGATTCCGCCTACAGTTTCCGCAGCCTGAAGGTCGATAGGAAGCATTGCATGATGAAGTCCTGTAATAACCATAAGTGGATACAGAAGGCCGTAAATACCACTGACAATCCAGCTGAAGGAAGAATCAAAGCCTACCTGAATGATCTTTGCCAGTCCGTCGCCGATCACACGTCCGAAAGGTCCGATCACTGTATGGGCCAGAAGAACCGCCGGCACCAGTGAAAAGAACGGTACTACGATCATGGAGATCATTTCCGGCACATGCTTTTTCAGGAATTTATAAAGCACAGAAAACAGAATTCCAACAAGGATTGCCGGAATTACCTGTGACTGGTATCCTACCATATTGATATGGAAAGCGCCAAAATCCCATGTTTTGATGTCCCCGCCTGTAGCCACTGCCTGCACATAGTCACTGGCTGACATCAGCTGCGGAGAAACCAGAGTAATTCCAAGGACAATTCCGAGAACCGGATCAGAATTCATTTTTTTGCACACAGAATAAGTGATAATTACCGGAAGGAAGGTAAAAATTGCCTCACCGATCAGCCAGAGGAAATTATACACACCGTTCCAGAACGGATACACTGCTGTGATTGTTTTTGTTCCATTTTCCAGAAGCGCAATATCGCCGATAATGTTACGGAATCCAAGAATCAGACCACCTACGATAATTGCCGGGATAATCGGCGCAAAAACCTCTGCCAGGTTTGCCAGAAGGCGCTGAAGAAGATTCAGATTGCCTTTTGCCTCTGTTTTTACTTCTGCCTTACTTACGCCTTCAATTCCGCTTGCCTCTACAAAATCATCATAAAAAGTAGAAACCTTGTTGCCGATAATGATCTGAAACTGTCCGCCCTGAGTAAAGCTTCCTTTTACACAGGAAAGCTCCTCAATCGCCTTCACATCTGCCTGTTTCTGATCTTTAAGTACGAATCTCATTCTTGTTGCACAATGAGTAAATGACACAATGTTTTCTTTGCCGCCCAAAAGCTCCAGCATCTTTTTTGCATCATTTGCAAATCCTGCCATCTTTCCATCCTCCTTATACGTATATCTTTTTTCTTTATTATATTTGTACGTACAACTTATATTTATATATTAATTTATACGTTCATTTATGTCAAATACTTTTGTGTTGTGTTTTTGAATAAAATTTTGACTTTGTTTTTGTGTACTTTGTCCAATAAACTCCCCAGAATTACAGGAAATGACTTTCTTATTTATCCTGGATTTTCCGGTTCAAAAAATGTATCTGCCGGATTCAGACTGCCATGTGAAGTCCTGTTCCGCATATATCCGACCGTCTCCTCACGGAGCGTTTTCCGGGAAGATCCGTACAGAATATACTGCTTTCCTGATCAGTAAAAAATAAAACTGCCCCGGTTTTAAAACAGGACAGTTGTTATTTCCATAAACTATATATAATTCTCAAAAACTCTGCCGGCAGGAATCTGGAACTGCGGCTGAATTCTCCTACAGTTTTCTCTTTGCCAGATCCACAAATCGGAATTTATCCGGCCTGTGACGGGATTCTGTACACTGAAACAGCGTATTATTTTCCAGATATGTGTGGCTTTTTACCACCACGACCATGTTATAATCCCCCATGTCCAACAGTTCATAATCCTCTGCATTTGCCTTCTGCACCGTAATTTCCTTTACCGCATAGCTGATCTGAAGCCCAAGCTCTTCCTCCAGATAACGGTAGACGGACACCTTACATTCATTCAGGGGAAGACGGGGAACAACATCCCTTACAAAATAGTCCTTATCAAGAATAACTGCCTCATCTTTCATGCGCCTTACCCGGATCAGTTCATAAACCTCTCCGTTTACACTCTGCTGAAAAATTTTTTTAATTTTGTGGGAATCCTGCAAAATATCAAGATTTACCACCTCTGTCTCCGCATGGGCATTTGACAGCTTATTTACCTCCTGAAAGCTTGCAATTTCAGAAAGCGGGAACGTATACCTCTGTTTTGGCATTACCAGCGACGCCCGTCCTCTTCCTCTCTGAATATATCCGTTCTGTTCCAGAAGATTCAGGGACTTGCGGACAGTATCCCGGGAAACCTGATAGCTTTCCATCAGACTGCTTTCTGTAGGCAGCCGTTCTCCTTCTGCAATCTGACCACTTTCGATTTTTTCCTTCCATTCTTTATATATAGTTACATACTTACTTTCTTTCATATGTGCTCCAAACCTTCCACTGCTGTCTTATCCTGCCTCAGTAATTTTCTGCCGCAGGCTGAACCATAAGCCACACCGCTCTGTTCAGTTATGCCATGCCAGACGCTTTACATCTGCATGGACTTCTCCTGTCATCCAGTCCACATCATTTGTGATCCAGTCCATGATCTCAAGCTGACGCATTTCCCAGGAAACCGTTGCTTCTCTTGAAGCAATCGTTTCCTCTGTTTCCATGGTAGTGTCAATTTCATCATAGCCGAAAATATATCCTCCGGCGCTCCAGATACTGAAATTACTGTCCGGACCGGGATCTGCAGTCTCTCCCCGCTCTGCGACCAGCCTGTCATGGCGGGCCTTGTACTCTTCTTCGTATCCGTCTTTCAGTCTGGTCATAAAAACTCTGTGGCGGATCAGTTCTTTGTTTTTTCTCACAATGCCAAAATTATGATACATCAGCCGCATATCCTGACCCGGAGTGGAAATCCAGTCAAACGTATCCTGGATTTTTTCCGTAAGAACTGCAATTTCTGCCTTTTCCCCTTCTCCTTTGCATCTGTTATCCTGGTTTTCATAATATCCAAAAATCAGATCCTCCGCATTCCAGATACTGAAATTACTGATCTCATTTCTGTCCAGAAACCCGGTCAGCTCCGGCCAGATTTCACCAAGCTTTTTCCTGTATGCGTTCATCTGCCCTTTTTTTATTTTCATTGCAAATCCATGTCTTTCCATAAAAATCTCCTTCCTGTAAACCGCCTGCTGCTTTATCATAAATTCCTGCCTGTCGGCATCATGCCATACTTCCGGACCTGTGTAGATCCCTTGTCATATTTTGTATATGCCAAAAAATAAATAAAAAATTCGTACTCTTTTTAACCTGTTCATTTATAATTGAAAAATACATTACTTAAATTTTATCACATGCCTCCTGACTTTTCCAGATATTTGACAGATTTCAAACCGTTCTATATACTTAAATTACTGTTTACACCATTCACTGTAAGAAACCGGGGCTTGTTCCAGAGTACTTCTCACAACAAATTTTACATTTAACAAAAAAACCTTAAAATCATTGTTGCCGGCAGTATCGTTCACACCGGCTGCCCGTAAAAGGAGGCATAAATATGGATTTCTCCACACATTTTCCCATATGGGATAAACTGACACCTGCCCAGCAGAAAACAATTTCCCAGACATCTTTTCAGCGGTCTGTCTCTAAAGGGACCGTCCTTCACAACGGCTCTGTAAGCTGTCTTGGAATGCTTCTGATCCTTTCCGGACAGCTTCGGTCATATATCGTATCTGATGAGGGAAGAGAAATCACTCTTTATCGTCTTTTTGAGCGGGACGTATGTATTTTTTCCGCATCCTGCGTGATGCAGAACATCCAGTTTGAAGTTACCATTGAAGCCGAAAAAGACAGTGAAATACTGGTTCTTCCACCCCATATATACAAATCTCTGATGGAAGAATCTGCTCCAATGGCAAACTTCTCCAATCAGATCATGGCAAGTCACTTTTCCGAGGTAATGTGGCTGATCGAACAGATCATGTGGAAAAGCTTTGACAAAAGACTTGCCGCCTTTCTCACTGAGGAAAGCCTTCTGGAAGATACCAGCATACTGAAGATCACACACGAAAAAATAGCCAATCATCTGGGAACCGCCCGGGAAGTAGTCACACGAATGCTCCGGTATTTCCAGAGCGAAAATCTGGTGAAGCTGTCCCGTGGAACAATCGAGATCACTGATAAAAGAGGGCTGGAAGAGCTTTCAGAATAAATATATGTTAAATAAAAACAGGGAACTCCTTTTCCTGTCTGTCCGACCTGAAGGAAATTCCCTGTTTTGTACTTTTTATTTCGTTTTACTGAACCATGTCCAGGATCTCTTCTTTTGGCTTCACTCCCATAGAACGGTTCTGAATCTGTCCGTTTTTGATAACCACCAGTGTTGGGATTGTCATTACCTGGAACTCAGATGCCAGTTCCTGCTGCTCATCCACATTTACCTTGCATACCTTAATACTGTCATTTTCTTCCGCAATCTCATCCACTACCGGTGAAAGCATCCTGCAGGGTCCGCACCATCCTGCCCAAAAATCCAGCAGAACCGGTTTATTACTGTTCATTACTTCTTCCTGAAAATTATTTTTTGTAATATTTAAAACTGACATATAATCCTCCTCCTGCCCGGCGTTCCGTCTCCTGCATCCCGGACATTGTGTATTTTTATTTATTATTTCCATTTTTACAGGATTTATTTTCATGCTCTGCTTTTACATCACACTTCTGTATCAGATTTATTTCTGTACCTTTTTCCTCCTGTTTATGTATGTATCATACACGAAGATTCTCGGCCAGTCTGTGACTAAATCACCTTACTTCCATTTTCAATATATTTCAGGCCTTTTCGCATCCTCAGATATTTCTCATATTTTTTTTCACAAAAACTTGCAGCTTTCCTGTCCGGTTGATAACAACATTCTGTTATTACATTGCCTTCTGTTATTCTTTGTAGTGATGAAAAATTCTCATTTTTATAAGATGCTAACAAAGCAATTCCAAAAGCAGGTCCTATCATTCCTTCCATTTTTTCAACTGAAACGTTAAGAACATTTGCCATTGTTTGAAGCCATACCGGGCTTTTCGCTCCTCCACCTACTACTTTTACACTTCCATATTCCCTGATAGGCAATTTCATTTTTTCTGCCAGTTCTCGAAATCCCATACACAGACCTTCTATAACTGCATAAAACAGGTCTTCCTGGGTAGTAGAAAGATTGATTCCTGTAAATGCTCCTCTCAGTTCTGTATCTGCATAAATTGTTTTTTCACCGTTTAAATGAGGATAAAACATTAATTCATTTTCTGCCATTTTACTAACATCCAGCTCTGTTGTCATTTTATGAAAATTCCTCATTTCCATAATATCACGATTCCACCAGTCAAATGTATTTCCATTACATTGAACTGCTCCCTGAACCAGAAAAGAATATTTTTTATCATCAAAAGAAAACAATATCTTTTTCCCTCTTGTCTGGCTCTCAGGCTTCTCTATTGGCATCATAAATATCCCGGATGTCCCCAGGGAAATAACAGGATATCCAAGACCCAGACATCCTGTAGAAATAGCTGTTGCAGGATTATCTCCTGTCCCTACAATCACCTCCACATCTGAACTGAACTGGAATTCCTCAGCTATTTCAGGTAAAATTTTCCCTGCTTTTCGGGCGCTTCCTTTTATTTCCGGATATGTATTTTTTTCTAATCCTATTAGTTGCCTTATTTCTTCTGACCATTCTTTTTTATCAATTCTATAAAGACATGAGGTTGATGCTTCACAGTAGTCTGTTACTGTATTTCCGGTAAGGCAAAATACTAAATAATCCGGTCCTATCAAAAACTTTTTTATTTTTTCCAAATTCTCCGGTTCATATTTTTTCATCCAGTAAAGATTTGCTGCCGGACTTCCTGTTGAAATTGTTTTAGACAAATATTCCCCTTCTGGAAACTTTCTGATTTTATTTTTTAACTCTGGAAGAATTATTTTTGTTCTTGTATCATTCCACATCATTGCAGGACGGACAGCTTTCCCATCTTCTCCCAGAACAATCAGCGTATGCATCTGACCGGTAACCCCAATTCCAGCCAAAGCACTTGTATCCTGACCTTCCATTATTTTATGGATACCTTTTTTCATAGCAGAATACCAGATTACGGGATCAATCTCACTCCATCCGTCTCCTGCATGCACTGCTTCGTATTCCTCAGAAACCTGTCTGAGAACAGCCTTTTCCGAGTCAATAAGCACCATTTTCATCGCGGATGTTCCCATGTCTATTCCCAAATATGTATGTTTCAAACTAACACCACCTACAGAAGAAATTTAGTGTTCATTAATCATTGTTACCAGCTCCCGTGCCCGTCTGCTTACCTCTTCCACTGCCTCCAGGCTTAAATGTATTACATCATGTTCATTATGATTACTTTCATATGCACTTCCAAATGTCTTAATATATTCTTTACGAAGATCAGAGCCGTAATTAATTTTTATCAGTCCGTATTTTTTAGCTTCCCATATAACTTCTTTAGGTATTCCAGATCCACCATGTAAAACCAACGGCACCTTACTCACCTGATTAATTTTCTCCAGAAGTGGTATATCAATCTGAGGATTCAAACATAACCCATGAACATTTCCCACAGACACAGCTAAAGTATCACATCCTGTCCGTTCCACAAAATCTGCTACCATATCGGGATCTGTTTTACATTCTGCCTCATTTATAATATCCTCTTCTTTTCCCTTCAATGCTCCCAGTTCTGCTTCTACTGGAATTCCATAAAAATGGCAGTAGTCTGCTGCTTTTCTGCATTCCTTTATATTTTCTTCAAAAGGAAGGTGAGATGCATCAATCATAATTGATGTAAACCCCGCATCTATACATGCTTTTACATCCTCAAAAGATTTCCCATGATCCAAATGCAAACCAATAGGTGTCTCTGACTTTTTGACCGCATCTGCTGCCATTTCGGCAATAATCTCCGGATTTGACAATCTCAAATTGTTTGAAGAAATCTGAATATATCCTGGAAGCTCTGCTTTCATTAGCCCATCCGCAATAGCATACGTCATTTCTAAATTTGTCGTATTAAATGCGGGAAGTACATAATGATACCTTTTTGCAAATTCCATTAATTTAAAACCATTTACCAGCCTCATTGTTTTAACCTCCACATTTTTATCTAAATCTGTGCATTAACTCATATAGTTCCTTATATTTTTTAAATTTTTCATTATAATACCGATGCATCTCCGAATCTGGTTTAAAACATTTTTTTATTCTTACTGTCTTTTTTATCCCTGCTTTCAAAGACTTATAGGCTCCTGTAGCAACTGCTGACATCAACATACACCCCAATGTTCCAGCCTCTTCACTTTCCAGAGAATATACCTCCATTCCAAACACATCTGCTCTTATCTGAAGGGTCAGATCTGAAACTGATCCGCCTCCTGTTGCTGCAATCTTTTTCATCTTCGTACCAATTACATTCATTCTTTCATACGCCAGATACATCTGAAATGCCATTCCCTCAAGAATCGCTCTGTATATTTCCTCTGGTTTTGTATGAATTGTTAATCCTGTAATTGTTCCTTTTGCATCCATGGAAAGATCCGGATTTCCTGCCGAGCCAAATTGGGGTAATAACAGTATGTCTGTATGTATATTTTTTGCCTTATCCTCCATTTCTCCCCAAAAATCCTTACCCTGTTTTTGGCACTCCATAGATATACCCTGAAAAATAGTATCTCTTGCCCAGTTTTTCAGTATTCCACAGGTAGTTACTTCAATACTGGATAAATATGTATTGTTCAACACATACGGAATACAGGTAAAATTATTTTGTATCATATAAGGAGTCATTTTTATTTCCGGCAGCATTGTAAACATAAATTCACAGGTACCCATGCCAATTTCGCCGTTTTCTGAAGATATCAATCCACTCCCCAGAGCCGCACAGGTCTGATCGTGCCCACCTGCTATTACTTTTAGCTCATGATTTAATCCCAGTCTTTCAGCTATCTCCGGCAAAACAGTTCCAATAACTGTAGACGGTGCCACAGGTACGGACATCTGTTGTAAAGAAATACCAGCTGCCCCCAGAAGTTCTTCTGACCACTCCTTTTTTCTGATATCAAAAGCCATACTTCTTGCCGCCGAGGAATAACTCACCATTCTTTTTCCTGTAAGGATATATCCAATAAAATCTTCATAATATAAAATAGCTTTTGCTTTTTTTATCACATCTGTATTCTGATTCAGCCACATATATTTCGGAAGACCATATAATTCATTTGGCGGAAGCCCTGTTATTTCAAAAATATGCTGTGCTCCAAAATGCTGAATCAATTCCTGAATTTCTGTGATTCCCCTACAATCTCCGGTAAGCATCGAATTGGCCAGAATATTATTATTCTCATCAAGACATACAACTGATTCGCCAAGACTGGCTACTGCCAAAGCTTCTATATTTTCCGGACAATTTTTTCCGGCTTCTGATAAAATAATCTTGACATTTTCCAGAACCACTTCAGGATTCAGTTCTCTAAATCCATCCCTTCCCTCTTCCTGATACTTTCTGGATGATTGAAAAATCACATGTCCTTCCAAATCATATACCAGCAGCTTACATCCACTGGTTCCTATATCAATTCCTGCAAAAGCCATTTTTCTCACTCTTTCGTTTTTGTTTTTCTTACTACATCAATAACGACAGCAACAAGAATAATAATGCCTTTAAATACTTCCTGCCAGAAAGAATTGATGCCCATAAGATTCAGACCGTTTGTGATTACCCCAATAATTAAAACTCCAATAAAAGTTCCTCCAACAGTACCAACACCGCCTGACATACTTGTTCCGCCAATAACAACAGCTGCAATAGCATCCATCTCAAATCCACTTCCCAGAGTTGCAGCTGCACTTCCCAGTCTTGCTGACCAGATCAATCCACTGAGGCCACAGAAAAGACCAATAAGAACATACGGAAGCATATTATATTTTTTTACATTCACTCCGGAATACTGAGCTGCCAGTTTATTTCCACCAATCGCATAAATATAGTATCCGAAACGTGTACGGTTCAATAAAAACCATGTAAATACCAGAATCACTGCAGCATAAATAATAATAACAGAAATTCCTCCTATGGAAGTATTGCCAATAGCTGTATAGGAATCATCTCTTACACGAATAGTAACTCCTCCCGAAATAATTTCCGTAAGCCCACGTCCAATACTCTGTGTTGCTAAAGTTGCTACAAAAGCAGGTACCTTTAAATAAGAAATTGCAATACCATTTACAATACCTACCAGGGCACCTACCATAAGGCAGATACAAATTGTTGGTCCTACCGGAAGCCCCATATTTGTCATCATATAAGCCCCAATAATGCCTGACAGACCTACTGTAGATCCAACAGAAATATCAATCTCTCCCATAAGAATTGCCATCAGCATTCCACAGCTGATAATCGCATTTACAGAATTAGATTTTAGTAGATTTAATATATTCGAAGTTGTCAAAAATCTTGGCGTAGATATGGTAACAACTATGATTAAAAGAATTAAGCCAATAATTGTTCCTATATTTCGTTTAAAAAAATACATGCCTGGTATTCTTTTTTTCTCTGTATGCATTTCCAGACCTCCTGCTTCTTTTTTGTCTACTGTTTTTGTTAAATAAATATTATCTCTGTGTTGCCAGCTTCATCATCGTTTCCTGAGAAAATTCATTTTCACTGATCTCTCCTGTAATCTTTCCCTCACACATCACATAACATCTGTTGCACATATTAATAATCTCCGGAAGTTCTGAAGAAATCATAATAATACATACGCCACTTGCAGCCAACGCATCAATAATTGCATAAATCTCTGCCTTTGCTGCAACATCAATTCCCCTTGTAGGCTCATCCAGAATAATCACTCTTGGATTATTTGCCAGCCATTTACTTAATACAACTTTTTGCTGATTTCCTCCACTTAAATTTCCTGTAAGCTGTTTTGAAGATGTAATTTTAATAGAAAATTTTTTTCTGTACTCTTCTACCATTGAATTCCACTCTTTATTTTTTACACGAATTCCTTTTACAAAATCCTTCAAACAGACAAGACCCATATTGAATTTCACATCATTTTTCAGGATAAGCCCTTCACCACGTCGATCCTCTGAGACATAAGCAATACCATTTCTGATTGCATCTTTCGGATTTTTAATTTCAAGAGACTTCCCATCTAACTGTATCTCTCCATTCTTTTTAGCATAAGCTCCAAAGACTGTTTTCATTAATTCTGTTCGTCCTGAACCTACCAGTCCGGCAAAGCCTACAATTTCTCCATATCGTGCTGTAAAACTCGCATTACTGAAATATTTTTCATGAGAAAGATTTTTTACCGATAATGCTATTTCCCCAATGTGATGCTTGTTTTTTGTATAAAAACTATCCAGTTCTCTTCCTACCATCAGATTAATCAAATTATCTTTTTCTGCTTCTTTTGTTTTAATATCTCCCACCATTTTCCCGTCACGAAGCACTACTATTCTGTCTGTAATTGCAAATAATTCTTCTAGTCTGTGAGAAATATAAATGATGCCTATGTTTTTTTTCTGAAGCAGCTGAATAATTCCAAACAAAATCTCCACCTCTCCCTGTGATAAGGAAGATGTTGGCTCATCCATTACTACAATTTTAGCTTCTGCTGAGATTGCTTTTATGATTTCAACCAATTGCTGCATTCCCATTGTCAGGCTTCTGACTAACTGATCTGCCCTGAGGTTCAGGTTAAGATCATCAATCAGTTTTTGTGTCTGTCTTTCCATCTCAGGTACATCTACCAATCCAAACTTATTTCTTGGTTCTCTCCCCAAAAATACATTGGCAGCAATAGTTCTATCCGGAACAAGAACAATTTCCTGATGAATGATTCTGATCCCATTTGCACCGGCTACTGCAGCAGAAGATATATTCTTTACCTCTCCATGTATACGGATTTCTCCCGAATCAGCTTTATAAATTCCACCCAAAATTTTAATCAGAGTTGATTTTCCTGCACCGTTTTCACCGAGGATAGCAACGACCTCTCCTTCATTTACAGAAAGCTTCACACCGTTCAACACAATATTGGATGAAAATGCTTTGGTTATATCATTCATTTCCAACAACTTTGTTTCGCTCATATTTATGCTTCCTCTCATAAATTCTTTAAAAATTGGGCGTTGCAATACACCCGCAACGCCCTGCTTTAATCCAGCTGTATTTAGCCGAATGTTTCCATATCAATTACTCTTCCAGAGAATCCCATGCGTCCAGGTCATAATCATCAATGTTGTCTGCAGTAATGCTGTAGGACTCAATCGCTGTATTAAATTCAATTTCTTTCCCTTCCAGAAGATCTATTGCTTCTTTTACTCCAAGATATCCCATATAGGTAGGTCTTTGTGCAGATGTCTGAACCATAGTTCCATCTTTGACTGCATGCTTTCCAATAGGCGCTCCATCTTTTCCAAGAATATCAATTTGACCTGTTTTTCCGGCATCTTCTACCGCCTGTACTGCTCCCAGTGCAGAAGTGTCATTAATGCAATAAATAACATCAATATCATCATGAGCCTGAAGTGCATCTGACACTACATTAAACGAAGTTTCTGTTGAACCTTCTCCTTCTACTACCTGTACTTCTTTAAATGCCTCAGCATTTTCTGTATTATCCTTTATTCCTTTCCAGAAGCCATCTACATTAATAATACAGGATTCTGCAGTCTGCAAATGAACAACCAGTACATTTGCTCCATCCGGATGATTTTCTGCTACCCACTGACCTGACAAATAGCCAAGCTGGGTATTATCTGAAGCAATGATTCCATCTACCAGCTCATAATCATCTTCTGTAATAACATTATCAATATTAATAACCTTTACTCCTGCATCCTTACATGTCTGAAGTACAGTCTGCGCTCCTGCTGAATCGTAGGGAATATAAATCAATGCATCAATTCCACTGGCAATCATATCGTCAATCTGAGAAGCCTGCTGTGTTGGATCATTCTGAGGATCAAAATAAATCAACTCATTTCCTGTCTCATCACAGGCTTTTTGTACTCCATCAAGAACAGCTGTAAAATATTCATTTGTCAATGTATACGGTGAAAATCCAATTGTATAACTCTCTTTTTCATCAGCTTTTACTGTAATACCTGACACCATAGATACTGCCATTGCTCCTGTAAGAAGCACTGCCATAAACTTTTTCTTCATATCTGAAAACCTCCCTTTGTCTTATAATTTTGTTTGTTTTTGGAATTGGCCGTTTCCTTTTTGTTTATATGAACATATTATCATAACATTTTTTTTAATTCAATGTGATTAATTACCAATTATACTTATTATATTTTGTGCATTTCATCTTTTAAGTGTTTGATTTTCTCTATTATATTGTTTGTATTTAAGTTATTTTTCCCTGTTTCCCTCTCATTTTTCATAGTTTTTCACACTTTCCCCAGGCACATAATGTTCGTTTTTGGTTCGCAAAATGTTCGTTTTAATTTATGGAAATTTATGGAATAAATTGTTTGTTTGAACAAAAAAAGTCTGATACAGAACATATTTCTGTACCAGACCTCAGAGCCTTACATTTATTCTGTTATTCTGCAATCATCACATTTACGCGATGACGCTTCATTAAAATCATTCCTTCTTCATCTATCCCTGCGTCTGTTATTAATCCATCTATTTGAGACAGACTTCCAAATTCATTCAAATCATATGTATTAATCTTAGAAGAATCAGCAAGTACATAAACCTTTTTGGCAACTGAAAAAAGGGAACTCTTTAGCCGTGCTTCCGGCGAATATCCGTCATATAACTTTCCATCTGTACCAATAGCTGCTGCTCCGATAAAAGCAATATCCAGCTGATAATTTTTTAACTGTTCTTCTGCCACCGGACCTGAGCTGCAATTTGTAATTCGAATCATATCGCCTCCCAACATAATGACCGACAGATTTTCGAACTGCAACGCCTGTTCCGCAACTTTAAGATGATTTACAACTACCACGGCCTTCGTTTCCTCATTCAAATAATTAAGAATGATTCTGGTAGTTGAGCCTGCATCTACAAATATCCTCTGACCACTTCGTATCATTGTTGCCGCCATAGCTGCAATTTTTTCTTTTGTTTCTTTATGAGCAATTCTGGCTTCATCAAATGAAATCATTCTTACTACAGGCTGATTACCCAATTCAGCACCTCCATGAGTTCTGGAGATGTTATATTGACGAGCCAGAAAATTCAAGTCTCTCCTTATTGTCATTTCTGATATTCCAAATCGCTGCGCTAAATCAGTAACTGTTACTTTATGCTGTCTCTGTAGTATTTCCAGAATAGCAAGGCATCTCTCACTCTTCTTCACAGGAGTACCATCCTTTTCAAATATTTACCTGTTTCTATTATAGCATCTAGGTAAGCTTTTTCAAGCGATTTTATATTAGCTTTAATCAGATCTTCCTGTGACTAAATCACCTTACTTCCCTGTACTTCTGTATTTTTCCACAACCAGGGTCAGGCACACAAACACCACTCCGAACACAAGCTGAATACCAACCGCCTGGTATATCTGTATTTTTGCACTGCCGGTCAGTACGGTAAACTCTCCCAGAATTTCATTTGCAGTCTCATACCAGTATACAGGAAGAAACTGACTGACATTTTTTACCCCTGTGGAAATATAGTCCAGAGGAACAAATACTCCGCAGAGGAAACACATTCCTAGCGAAATAATGTTCATGGTTCCTGTCAGCGCATCCTTATTTGTTACAAGACTTCCTGAAAAATAAGCAATGGAAAGAGCTACAAAAAACAGGGCGGCTGTATTCATAACAAAATATCCCCAGTTCCCGTTTGCACACAGCTCTTTTCCATACCAGATCAATGCTACCAGAATAATCAGTACAAACAGGGCTGTGCCGGTCACGATCATACAGAGGATTCCCTCCAAAGCCTGGTGTCTGGAAGAAACCGGAGATGCCAGCATTCTGTGCTTCAGGCCTTTTTTACGAAAAACAAGCAGCACATTTCCTATCACGAAACCCAGCAAAGCCAGCGCCAGGTACGGAACATACCGAAAATAATAAATATACTGGTGCGGCCCTCCTGACCCTGATGACCTGTCGAGCTCCACTCTCACCGGTATGTCTTTTATGAGAGCATCTGCCATTTCCTTCTCTGTAAATCCTGCTGCCTGAAAGGTTCTTGCATTGTTCAGAAAGCTGTTGATCTGCTGATCCACATAAATGCCGGAATAGGTATCCGGAACAGTGGTAACAGGAAGCATTCCTCCACTCACAATACATTTCCGATAAAAATTTTCCGGGATTCTTACAATATACTCCACATCACGGTAAAAAAGCTTTTCCTGCATAGCAGAAATGTCATTTTCCAGTGGTATCACTTCATGAAAATTATCCAGGTATGTACTCAGTGCCAGAGCGAGCATTCCTCCGTCTTCATCCGCAATTCCTATTTTCAAGGACTCTGCCTGAAAACTTTTCTCCGTCTTTCCTGCCGCTGACTGCATCAGAAGCGTGCAGGCAAAAAAGATTGCCACGTACATAAGTATCAGCCATCTGCTCTGTCTGATCACTTTCATATATCCTTTAAATACTGTCATAACGAACCCTCCTGACTACTAAAAATGAACCGGCTGTCAGTACCGCAGCCATGATCAGAAGCGTAATAAGATTCGTCTTCATTCTCACCGAATCATCATAAACATTAATGCAGTAAAATGCATCTGTGATCAGAGCTGCCGGATTCAGTTTATTGATGATCGGCATATTCTGGTCTACTGCAAATTTAATTTTGGAATTCATTAAGCCTGCAAGAGTACTTCCTGTCATGGAAATGCCCAACATGATCGCTACCTTTATATTTTCGCTTAACTTTGACGCACTGGAAACAAAAACTCCCATACTGACCCCGACAATACACCCAACCAGGGAAATCAGGAGCATCTGCGCCATACTTCCCTGAAATTCCATACGAAGAACATATCTCAGATAAAGCAGGAGAATCACTACGTTCAGGAAATGGATAAAAAACGAAGTCAGCATTTCTGTAAGGATCATAGTCATTCTGTGTACAGGTGACACACACTGCCTTGCCGCAAGATCTGTCACATTTGCCTGAAGCCAGAACGCTGATCCCATTCCCACAAAGCAACCATAAAGGCAGGCCATACCTACCAGAGCATAAAAAAACACAGAATTATTATTTGTACTTTTTCCTCCAAGAGATACATTTTCCACAATTTCCTTATAATCCGACATGGCTGCCACTGCCTGCTCCATATTTTCCGGATGGATCTCTGCCACGGTTTCCAGCGTATTCTTACCGTTCAGGTAACTTTCCAGAAGGCTCTGCATCACACTTTGCGCCATTCCGCTTTTTGCAACCTGCAGATAAGGTGTGTCTGCTCCGAAAAAAATCCCGTCCAGCTGTCTTTCCTTCAGCTGTTTCTTTGCCTCCGTTTCTGTCATAGTCTCCACATGGATAAGAGTTCCACCTTTTTCAATTTCCTCAAGATACTGAGAAAAAGCAGGATTGCCCGCGCCTTCCTCTACATATCCGGCCTGAACAGTCTCAAAATCAGACTCTGACATATTTCCAAATCCAAAGTAAAACAGAGTTCCCATAATAAGGGGAAAAATACAGGGCCAGAATATAATGTTAAAGTTCTTTATTTTACGGATAATGCTGTATTTAATTAACTGAACCATAAACCTTTCCTCCTAATCCCGAAGCTCTTTTCCTGTAATTTCCAGAAATACATCATTAAGAGTAGGAAGCTCTGAGTAAACTCTTCCAAAACTGATCTCCTGATCTTCCAGATACCGCAGGATCCTCACAAGATTATGCTTTGCCTCTGTACACTGCACCCTGAGAATGTCGTTTTCATAATCTACCTTAAATACATGAGACAGTTCCCGAATCTGTACAAGCTGCTCTTCTTTCAGTACAACAGCCTCTACCGTCACCTTTTCCCCTGTTTTTATCATTCCTGTCAGCTGTTCCTTTGTTCCTGCTGCAATACTTCTTCCATGATCCATAATTGCTATTCTTGTACAGATCTGCTCCACCTCTTCCATATAATGAGAAGTATAAATAATAGTGGAGCCCTGTCTGTTCAGCTGCTGGATTCCTTCCAGAATCCGGTTCCTGCTCTGAGGATCCACAGCTACAGTAGGTTCATCAAGAATGATCAGCCGTGGTTTATGTGCAATTCCGCAGGCAATATTCAGCCTTCTTAAAAGCCCTCCGGAAAGTTTCTTCGGGCGGATTTTCCTGTAATCCTCAAGTCCCACAAAAGCAATCGCTTCCTCCACAAGCTGTTTCCTTTTTTTCCTGTCGTTTATATACAGGCCGCAGAAATAGTCAATATTCTCATACACAGTAAACTCATCAAATACTGCCACATTCTGCTGTACAATACCAATCTGCCTTTTTGCCTCATAATTATCAGGCTCCATCTCCTTACCAAAAATCCGGATGCTTCCCTTATCATATTTTAAAAGAGCAAGTATGCAGTTGATGGCCGTTGTTTTTCCCGAACCGTTTGGTCCCAGAAGACCAAAGATTTCTCCCTCCCGGATATCCAGATTCAGATGATCCAAAGCCACCAGAGAACCATATCTTTTTACCAGATTTTCTATATGTACAATTCCTTCTTTTGCATAATCTGTTCCGCTCATCTTTTTCCTCCCGATAAATTTTTATTTTCTGTTTCCTGTCTGTAAAGGAGCAAATATAAAATTCTTCGCAGACAAATATGCCATATACATACACCAAAATATGCGAACCTCTGTATGTGTCCCCCTGCAAAGACACGTAAATAAAAGCTTTTGTTTATTTTCAGGCTCCATACCTGCTGCTTATCCTGAGCATGAAAAAATTATAACCTCTGACAGCTTCTTCCGGTAGTGAATACCGTCATTTTCTCATATGACAAATGTCACTTTCTTCTTTTCTTCCTTTGTTTTCTTTGCCCCGGTGATTGTTTTGTATTATACTGAAACCATCTGGAACATAGGATCCATAAGGATTCTTAACAGAAATAATAATCAGGAGAGGAACTGTCATGCGCCATCTTGAGAATACAGGATTACTTATCTTATCAGGTTTCTTTTTTCTGTTTTTTCAGAAACCGGATTATACTTTTATCTGCGCTTTTCTTCTGAGTGTGGGAACCTGCTGCGCAGGCTATTTCTCTGAATCAAAAAAGCTGCATCTGTTTCTGTGCGCAGCCTTCATGGCTGCTGCTCTTGCATTACCTGAAATGTGCGCATTTTTTCCTGCAGTATTTTATGTTCTGATTCAGGATCATTTTTATCTTCCTGCGCTTGCAGGCTGCTTTCTTTACCTTTATATAATCCGGACAATAAACTCAAATATCTTTCTTTTTTCCTTCTGGGGCATCCTGTTCTTTATTGTGGCATTTTTCCTTCAGTTCCGCACCGAAGCCGAAGAAAAGCTCAGACAGGATTTTATGAAGCTCCGGGATGACAGCACAGAAAAAAATCTTCTTCTGGAAGAAAAAAATCATATGCTTGTGGAAAAGCAGGATTATGAAATATACACAGCTACATTAAAAGAGCGAAACCGGATTGCCAGAGAAATCCATGACAATGTAGGGCACCTTCTTTCCCGTTCTATTCTGATCACAGGAGCCGCAAAAGCAGTCAGCACCTCTGAGGCTGTTTCTCCTCTTCTGGACAGTCTGGATATTTCTCTTAACCAGGCAATGACCAGTATCCGCACAAGCGTCCATGATCTTCATGATGAATCCGTCAATCTCAGGGAATCTGTGGAAGGACTGATCTCAGAATTTCAGTTTTGTCCTGTTTCTCTGGATTATGATATGGGACTTGAAATTCCCCGTGAGATCAAATACTGCTTTATCAGTATTGTAAAAGAGGCTCTTTCCAATATGGTGCGGCACAGCAACGCCACCGGCGCACATATTGTCATGCGTGAACACCCTGCCCTGTATCAGCTTTGTATAGAGGATAACGGAAGCCTTCAAAAAAATCCCTGCGACTTTCAACGTTCTGCCGCAAATAAAACATCCGGGACTTTTTTCGGAACTTCTTTGTCTCAGCAGGTTACAGAAGCTGATAATTTTTCCCCACAAAACAGAGGAATGGGACTTTCCAATATCCGGGACAGACTTATCCCTTTACATGGAACCCTCCAGATCACCACGGACCATGGCTTCCGTATTTTTATTACCATTCCAAAAGAACAGGAGACCTAAACTATGAAAATTGTAATTGTCGATGATGATATTTTTGTTTCCGGCGCACTGACAACCATTCTGGAAGCCAGTGGAAAAATTACTGTAGCTGCCACAGGATCAGACGGAACAGAAGCTGTAGATTTATACAGGGTCTATCAACCGGACGTGCTTCTCATGGATATCCGGATGAAAGAAAAAAGCGGACTTGATGCGTCCGCTGAGATACTGGAAGAATTTCCTGATGCGAAAATCCTTCTTCTTACTACCTTTTCTGATGACGAGTATATTGTAAAGGCCCTGAAGCTTGGGGCAAAAGGCTATCTGCTGAAACAGGATTATGCAAGTATCCTGCCTGCTCTTGAGGCAGTCTGTTCCGGTCAGACCGTTTTTGGCACAGAAATCATGTCCAGAATTCCGGAGCTTATTCATTCCGGTTCTTCCTTCCATTATGAAGATTATGATATCAGCCGCCGGGAACTTGAAATTATCCGTCTTATTGCAGACGGGCTCAGCAATAAGGAAATCGCCTCACAGCTTTTTTTAAGCGAAGGAACCGTTCGTAATTATCTCAGCTCTATTCTGGATAAATTACAGCTGAGAGACCGTACTCAGGTTGCTGTTTTTTACTACAAACACAAATAAAAACTGTTTTCCTCTTAAATCAGCAATAAAACCGGGAAATAAAAAACGGAATCCCGGCACAGATTCCGCTTTCCAATTTTGTGATTATACATGATCCTACATTTCTCCAGCATAAAGACAGCAGCTTTTCAGAAAATATGCCGTTATTCTGAAAGAACTTCCGGCTTATAAATAACTCTGAGTCATCAGTCCAGAACCTCATCAATCAGTTCTGCAGCGTCTTCCAGGGCGTCCAGAGCCTCTGTAAGGGCATCCATTCCGGCGCTGTCTGTGTCCGTATCCTCAGATGCAGACAGCAGCTCTGCCAGCTCATCTTTTAAAGTATCCAGCTGCTCCAGAATTTTCTGAAGTGTTTTGTTTTTATCAGCATCTCCATTTAGATTGATTAATTTTCCCATTCCGTTATTCCTTTCCGTTTCTTTTTAGTTAATTAATGGTTTCCACATCCACCTTGCGGTTTCTGCCTTCTGTTTTCCAGATCATCAGATGCACCTTATATTCTACAGAATCCTTTGCATACAAAAAAGGCTCTTCTTTCAGCATTTCCACCTTTTTGCCGGAACACTCCAGTTCTCGTTTTCTTGCTTCCGCCCTTTCCTGTATATTTCGGATCTTTGTCTGTTCTGCAGTTTCCTCTTCCTGTAAGCCACCCTCTTTTCCATCTGTGGAAAAGCTGTGTTGCTCCTTTTTTTCTGTCACAAACTGCCGGTCCTGATATACGGCCGCCGCCTGGGCCAGTTTTCTGTCTATAAGATCTACAAGCTCTGTATGCTTTGTCCTGTGCAGCATACAGGCAATTTTCCTTGCGATCACCCTTCCCGGAACATAAGAATACACCTTCAGCCATCTGATAAGACTGTGGTCCCCTGCTTCCTGCGCCAGTTTCATCATTTCATTAAGCGCTTTTTCAGATACTTTCCACTTAGGGTAAGAAGGCACAATATACTTTTCTGACACCGCAGGATAACAGCAAAAATTTAATGGAGGAAATTCTGCCAGATAAGAAAGCTTTTCTTCTTCCTCCGTGCAAAATTCTTTTCCAAGATATTCTCTTTTATCCCTTAAAATAGCAATACGATATTCCAGCTGTCTCAGATATTCATACTCCTTTACCCAGAAATGGCCTGTTTTCCCATAATTAAAAAGATGAGTTTCCAGATCCAAATCTCTGAAAAAAACAGTAAATACCGAATTTCCCTGATGGACGATCAGGATATACTGATTTCCCCTTTTCTCAAGATCTGCTCTTAACTCCCCCTCAAAATCAGGCTCGTAAGTACCTGTCAGCTTTGCCTGCCGGAAAATCAGAAAGCTTTCCACAGCATCATTCATCAGATAGACAAGACGAATATCTCCCTTGTCTGTTTCCGGCAAAACAAGTTCAAATACACCCTGGGAGATCAGAAGCTTCAGTTTTTCGTATTCCTCCTGAAACGGAATTGTTATCTCTGCTTCCATGTTCTTTTTAACTTCCATTCATTATTCCTGCATTTTTCCTGTCTGTAAAATTTTCCCACAAAACTGTACAGTATATACTTATTTTTCATATGGCTTCGCAGCATGCGAATCCCCTTGGCATAAAACTATAAATGAGGCAATACAGAATTTTGCACAATATACGTACGTTGTGTTGTTTTTCAGAAATACGTATTCGTAATTCTGTTAATAATATACCGCGGAACACTCTGCCTGTCTACGGCAGTTTCGTAAGTTATAAAAATTCTGTAAAATCTGAAAATCCAGTTGCAGCTTCACACCAAATTTTTATTTAAATCTCTTTACATATTAATGTATACTGCCTTTTACCAGGAAAAACAACACATCTGTCTGCTACAAATGCCTGGAAATCATGTCAGCCATGCGACGCACCTCGCAAACACTTTTTGTAAGGTATCACCAATTTTTTGTGGACAAATCATTTTTTTATGTTAAAATTAAATTAGTTGTATCGCAATAATAATTAATTTTATGGAGGAACAAAAAAAGTGTACAAAATCATTTAAAAAGGAGGCACTCTGTTATGAAGAACACCAAAAATGCAGACATTTCCAACATTTATCGTCTGGATGGGCAGGTTCCTATCATGAAAGCAATCCCTTTTGGTCTTCAGCATATTCTGGCAATGTTCGTTGCCAATCTTACGCCGATCACTATTATTGCCGGTGCAGGAGGTCTTAAACAGGCTGAAATTGCCATTCTTCTCCAAAATGCCATGTTTGTTGCAGGAATTGCAACACTGATCCAGCTTTACCCAGTCTGGAAAATTGGATCCCGCCTTCCTATTGTAATGGGAGTCAGTTTCACCTTTGTAACAGTACTCAGTACAGTTGCCGCCAATTACGGATATCCTGCAGTTGTGGGCGCAGTCATGATCGGCGGTATTATGGAAGGTACGCTGGGATTACTGGCAAAATACTGGAAAAAAATTATTTCTCCAATTGTTGCCGCATCCGTTGTAACTGCCATCGGATTCTCTCTTTTTACTGTTGGTACAAGATCTTTCGGCGGAGGATACTCAGACGACTTTGGTTCTGCCCAGAATCTTATTCTCGGAACCATTACGCTTCTGGTCTGCCTGATCTGGAATATAAAAGCAAAAGGATACTGGAAACAGCTTTCCGTTTTAGCAGGCCTGATCGTAGGCTATATCGTGGCTGTTTTTATGGGAAAAGTAGATCTCTCTGTTATCTTTTCCGGAGGAATCATTTCCTTCCCGAAAATCATGCCATATGCGCCTGAATTCAATCCCGGAGCTATTTTCTCTGTTGCAATCATTTTTCTTGTTTCCGCAGCAGAGACAATCGGCGATACTACAGCAATGGTTTCCGGCGGTCTGGACCGTGATATTACAACAGAAGAAATTTCAGGCTCCCTTGCCTGCGACGGTTATGCCTCTGTATTTTCTTCCTGTCTGGGATGCCCGCCGGTTACGTCCTTCTCTCAGAATGTAGGACTTATCAACATGACAAAGGTCGTAAACCGTTTCACCATCATGACCGGTGCCGTTTGCATGATCCTGGCCGGACTGCTTCCTCCTGTAGGAAACTTTTTTGCTTCCCTTCCGGATTCTGTTCTCGGCGGATGTACTATTATGATGTTTGGAACCATCCTGACTTCCGGAATCCAGATGATAGCAAAAGCAGGTTTTACCCAGAGGAATATTACCATCGCTGCTCTTTCTCTTTCCATAGGTATTGGATTTACCACAGCAAGCGAAATCGGTATCTGGCATATTTTCCCGGAAATACTTCAGTCTGTATTTTCCGCAAATGTAGTTGCTGTTGTATTTGTAATGGCAATTATATTAAACTTAATTCTCCCAAAAGATATGGAGATTAAACACATTCAGTAAAACAGTATACAGAGCTTATTAATTCCGGTACATATTGAACCCTCCATAAAAGAAAACCCGAAAATGCTGTACAGAAAATCTGTAAAGCATTCTCGGGTTTCTTTTTTATAACTCCTTATCTGCAGATATTTGCTGATACAGCCGATACCCTTTCTTATTCTCCCGCTTTACAGCAAGCAGCATTTCATCTGCTTTCTGTGACAGCTCTTCATAAGTCACACCATGATCCGGAGCTACTGCAATTCCAAAAGAAGCAGAAACATTGATCACTACTCCGTCTTTTTCATAATTTCTGTCACATTCCTTTACAAGACGTTGAAATACATACTCCATTCTCTCAAATCCTCTTGTATTGGGAAGGAAAGCCAGAAATTCGTCCCCGCCAAATCTGCCTACAATGTCACCACTGCGGAACTGATTGGAAAAAATACCGGCCATTTCAACCAGTACCTCATTTCCATACTGATGCCCAAAGGTGTCATTAATAGCTTTAAAGTTATCATTAAGAACTTTGGGATCAAAGGCTATTTTTTCTGATTCAAGCGCGGCATCTCTATTATCTATGCACAACATATGATACCCATGTTTATATTTTTACCTAAGGGTATAAAAGCAGGCCTCCGAAGAGACTCATCTTTAATGGTCTCCATCTTGGCTGCCATTAACCATTAGGGCGCATCAGGAAAATGACCAGAGTCTCCCTGTACCACATTGATGTCATCGTCATTTAACTTCCGCTTGTAAGTAACACTGACGACATTGCCCACACAGCAGGTGGTTTATTTGTTTTTCAAAGTTTCGTTTTTCGGAGCAGCCAAAAGCTCCACAATGTAAAACAGGGCCTTGCCCTAACAAAAAAGAGCACTCTTTGAAATTTTTTCTTTCAAAAAGTGCTCAAATCATCGGTTTCCCGATATAGTTCGCAGATAACAACTCTTCACCACGCTTCATGATACTTCGTGGTTATTTCGAAAATTGTTGTCAAAATGAATTTTTGCTGTCAGATCTGAAGGTCATTTCTTATCCTTAGTAGAGCTTCGCTCCTGCCGGAATATGGTCATCCACCATCAGAAGATGAAGTTTTTCTTCTCCCTCTTCCTCATGGATTGCAGATAACAGCATACCACAGGATTCAATTCCCATCATAGCTCTTGGAGGCAGATTTGTGATAGCGATTAGTGTCTTGCCTACCAGTTCTTCCGGCTCGTAATAAGCGTGAATACCGCTTAAAATCGTACGATCTGTGCCTGTTCCGTCATCCAGAGTGAACTGTAACAGCTTCTTGGATTTCTTAACAGCTTCACATGCTTTTACCTTTACAGCTCTGAAATCAGACTTGCTGAAAGTCTCAAAATCAACTGCTTCCTCAAACAATGGCTCAATCTGAACCTTTGAGAAATCAATTGCCTCTTTTACAGCCTCCGGAGCTTTTTCTGCTGCAGGCTTCGCAGCTTTTTTGGACTCTGCACCGCCGATCGTTTTCATGGTTGGGAAAAGCAGCACGTCTCTGATCGCCTGGCTGTCAGTAAGAAGCATGCACATACGGTCGATTCCGAAGCCGATTCCACCTGTAGGAGGCATACCAAGCTCCAGAGCATGCATAAAGTCTTCATCTGTTGTGTTTGCTTCCTCATCTCCCTGCGCCAGAAGCTCTTCCTGAGCTTTAAAACGCTCGCGCTGGTCAATAGGATCGTTCAGCTCGGAATATGCATTTGCCATTTCCCATCCGTTCATAAAGAACTCAAAACGCTCTACATAATCCGGATTTTCCGGTTTTTTCTTTGTAAGCGGAGAAATCTCCACCGGATGATCCATAACAAAGGTAGGCTGGATCAGATGATCCTCTACAAACTCCTCAAAGAAGAGATTCAGGATATCGCCCTTCTTATGGCGCTCCTCATACTGTACATGATGCTCGTCCGCTGCTGCTCTTGCTTCTTCCAGGGTATGGATCTCATTGAAATCAACACCTGAATACTTTTTAACAGCATCAAGCATAGTAATTCTTTCAAACGGCCTGCCCAAATCCATCTCAATTCCGTTATAGGAAATCTTTGTTGTTCCCAGAACTGCCTGGGCAACATAACGGTAAAGATTTTCTGTCAGATCCATCATGCCGTGATAATCTGTATATGCCTGATAAAGCTCCATCAGTGTAAACTCCGGATTGTGACGGGTATCAAGACCCTCATTACGGAATACACGTCCGATCTCATATACTTTTTCAAGTCCGCCTACAATAAGGCGTTTCAGATAAAGCTCCAGAGAAATACGGAGCTTCAGATCCTCGTCAAGTGCATTGAAATGTGTTTCAAAAGGTCTTGCAGCGGCTCCGCCTGCATTGGAAACAAGCATAGGAGTTTCCACTTCCATAAATCCTTCGCCTGCCAGATAAGTACGGATAGCGCTTAAGATTTTGGAACGTTTGATAAATGTATCCTTTACTTCCGGATTCATGATAAGATCCACATATCTCTGACGATAACGAAGATCTGTGTTTGTCAGACCGTGGAATTTCTCCGGAAGAATCTGGAGGCTCTTGGACAGAAGAGTAACCTCTGCAGCATGAATAGAGATCTCGCCTGTTTTTGTGCGGAAAACCTCTCCTCTGATGCCGATCACATCACCTACGTCAAGTTTTTTGAAATCTTTATAAGCTTCTTCTCCCAGGCTGTCTCTTGCCACATAAGACTGGATGCTTCCCTCCAGATCCTGTACATGACAAAAAGAAGCTTTTCCCATTACACGTTTGGACATCATACGGCCCGCTATTGTAACTGTCTGACTTTCAAGCTCATCAAAATGATCTTTAATTTCCTGGCTATGATGTGTCACATCATATTTTACGATTTTGAAGGGATCTTTCCCGTTTGCCTGCAGATCTGCCAGTTTTTCCCGGCGTACCTTCAGCAACTGGTTCAGATCCTGTTCCTGCTGCTTCTTCTGCTCTGCCACTTCCGTGCCTCCTTGTTTTTGTAAATATTCTGCGTTTGCTTCCTTCGTGCTTTTCTTCCGTCCTCTCATCTCCGAAATTTCCCTGCTTCGCAGGAAAACGTCCTTGCGGACTTCCTATTTCGTCGATGTACGCTCGGGTGAAAGAAAATACTCACTTCGTTCGTGCTTTCTTTCCTTCCTCGCTACACGTTGCGCTGGATTTCCAGAACTTTGTACTTCATGATTCCCGCAGGCATTTCAACTTCCACAATATCCCCTGTATGAGCGCCGATCAGCGCTTTTCCTACCGGAGACTCATTGGAGATTTTGCCTTCCAGGCTGTTTGCCTCTGTGGAACCTACGATTTTTAATTCCATATCTTCTTCAAAGTCATAGTCATGGACTTTTACCTTACAGCCTACGCTGATACGGTCCAGATCCACCTCGTCCTCAACAACGACTTCTGCATTCTTCAGTATTTTTTCAATTTCTTCAATACGTGCTTCGATGTCTCTCTGTTCATCTTTCGCTGCATCATACTCTGCATTTTCCGAAAGATCGCCCTGCTCTCTGGCTTCTTTGATTTTTTCAGCTACTTCTTTTCTTTTTACTACCTTTAAATCATGCAGCTCTTCCTCTAACTTTTTAAGTCCTGCATAGGTTAGTAAGTTTTTCTTTTCTTCCATATTACCTTACTCCCTTTCAATATCCGTAGACTATTGGACATCAGCTCCCAGATACGTAATACCGCCCAAAAGGCAGTCTTATTCTAGGATATTCACAATTTCAGTATTATACCCAAATATATCTCTGTTGTCAAGCGGAAAAGCGCCCGATTCTCCCCTGTTTCAGGCAAAAATCCGGCGTTTTTTATTGCAGATTATTTCCCAGATTCTGTTCTGTCATGCGGTCCAGAAGCACTTCCAGCTCCTGATAGCTGGAAATAAGATTTGACTCTCTTCTGAGCCCGGCGCTGTGTCTCATGCCAGCCGTATACCAGGCCACATGCTTTCTCATTTCCCGGATTCCTGTAAACTCTCCTTTTTTCTCGATCTGCCAGCGTGCGTGACGCAGTATCACTTCCCGGATTTCCTCAGCGGATGGCCGCCCGAG
>ERZ894251.237-NODE-237-length-37264-cov-22.055497_pt1 | contig 37264 bp, 38 predicted proteins | sample MGYA00380301_ERZ894251 | MGnify/ENA primary metagenome ERZ894251 (study PRJEB32331, sample SAMN06328418) | human gut metagenome | biome: human gut microbiome; feature: stool | host: Homo sapiens | collected 2014-02-13 ... | reverse complement strand
CTCAATTCAAATAAGCAACCCCGATTACCATATTTGGCATAGTACACAGGTCTGCTTTCATTTTTGTAAACATAAGAGTCCACATTTTCTTTGGGTACATTACCAATCTCCTTGACATTCGAGTGCTCTTGCTTATTTTGAGCATTGGAGCATCCGCCAAGCCCAAAACTAAGTAATCCCATAATCAAAAGTGTTGTAATATCCATAATTGTTCTCATATTTTTACTACATGATAATAGGTGTTAGCTTATTAGTCCCAATTTTAATTCCTAAATGAAGTTCTATACAATAAAATTTAAAATTGGGATTTCCATCTTCTTGCTTGATAAAAAGTAGTGCACTTGGTTTACCTTTTTTTTTCTTCGAACGTAAAGATACACTCCGACCATTCCCCGAAAATACCAGACGGTAGTCTTCTATAGGTTGAAGTTCATCTTTTGTAAACATTTCCAGTCTCTGCTTTACATGCTGATTCCAATAATTATCAATGTCGTTTGATGATTCATATAATGCAACCCCAGCTTCGTAATCTCTTTCTGTAAAATACTCTTTTAGTTCTTTAATCTTTTTTAAAGCAATTAGTTCTCTAACGTATTGGCATTCCTTAACTACACGTTCTTCTATATCCGGAAGTGTTCTTAAATCAATGCAATCACTACATCCCTTTATTTGATATGGAACAGTTGCTTCAAATTCACCTGTCAATTCTATATAGGGTAGCCCTTCGTCAGGAACTTCTACTGAGGGAAGTGTAAACACGACATTCCAAGGACGTATTTCATCCTCATTTGCTTCTATTGCAAAGTCAATATATCCTATTTCCAGTCTGAATGGATTTTCATTCGTAATAGATGTTTCTCCGGGAAAAGGATATAGTCGAATAGTAACAGTTTGCTTTCCTGATTTTAGTATTGCGGGATTGATAATGGTAGATGTTTCTCCAATAGTTCTTGGACGAGTTAATTCGTCAGTTAACTTATCGTTAATCCACAACTCAAATAAGCAACCTCTATTACCATATTTTGCATAGTACACAGGTCTGTTTTCATTTTTGTAAACATAAGAGTCCACATCTTCTTTGGGTACATTACCAATCTCCTTAACATTCGAGTGCTCTTGCTTATTTTGCGCATTGGAGCATACGCCAAGCCCAAAACTAAGTAATCCCATAATCAAAAGTGTTGTAATATCCATAATTATTCTCATATTTGATGATTCACCCAGCTTTCCGCATGGCAGCCGTAAGATAAACAGACAAGTCCCATGATAACCAGTATTTTCAGTTTCATATTAAAATTCATTTTCATTGTTTCATTTCAGTTTCTATTCTTTCGGATATTTACCGGGATATCACCGAGATTCCGCTTGCAGAAGTCCGACAGGTAAGACTGGTTCGCAAAGCCGCATTGTTCGGCAATTTCCGGTAAGGGAAGGTGTGTCGTCCGTAACAGTTTCAGTACCCGTTCGGCCCGTTTCTGCCGGAGCCACCGGGCGACCGGACAGTTGAACAACCTCAGAAATGTCCGCCGGAAGGTGACAATGCTGCTTGCGCCACATAGTTCCGCCAGTTCCTCGGTTGTTCTCGCTTTGGTATAGCATTCCAATACTTTCTCCACAAAGGAATGGTCAGTATGGATACCCAGCAGTTCCTCCGCCTGGAGTACGGCATTGCGGCTTATGTGGTCGTAGGAGGCATCCAGCAGACGTATCGAAACTTCGATCCCCTCTGCCGGACGGGAGAGAGAAGGCATTCCGCACAGCTGCCGTGCCTCGCGAAAGTAATGAATCATCCGGTTCCGGATAGGGTCCAGATGCTCAAGCCGGAGTTTCTGTAACAGTCTACACATTGTCAACAGTTCCTCCACGCAACAGAAATGGATATACCATGCCTGAAGACGGATCACATAACGTGTGGATTCCGCTTCTGCCGACATCATGAAGAGTTCCAGCCAGTCCGCAAACTCACGCTGTCCGCATGTGATGGCTTCCGGCAGTTCGTTCATCCATCCCGCAATTCTGTTCATGAACTCCATATCCGTGAAAAACGGGCGGATATACCGTTTGCGTTTCTCTTCCGGCATGTCTTTCGCCATTGCCACGCAGAGCATCCTCAGACGTACTTCTGTCTCTCTGTCATTTCCTGTCTTTGACAGAAGATATTTGCCGATTGAAAAAGACTTGTCCATATCTGTTATGTTTTATGTTTCGATTATTTCCGGAACTTATTGGTTATTAAGGATATATTCCGAAAAGAACAGCCCGAAATATGCTGGGGATATATCCGTTTATAAGCAATATGTTTTTGTATAACAGGCTTCCAGCCGGACTCCATGCCTGAGACAAGGACTTGCAAAAATCCATGACGGACCATAAAAAGAGATTTCCGATAAACCTTACAAAGGCTGCCGGCAAGGAAAATATAGGAAAAACAGAAGGTTGTAATTATTTTAAGATAGGATGAGCACTCTTCTTCCTTTCGATACCTGGCAGAGTGTTTTTTCTGCCGGTTATGAAAAACGGACATTGTCATAAGACCGGACCGTCCGAAGTTCTCACACGACGGTCTGACTGTCCTTAACCTTTCAGGAGGCGGTGCGTCTCCCGGAACTGCTTTTATGTTTACTCTCAAGATGTTTTCCATGCTACTATTCGATTGTTTCAACAAAGCGAATCTGTTTTCGTAAAAGTAGGAATTTTGTTTTTCCTCCACGAATGATTTCTGTTAAATTTTACGGATTCCCGATCATTTTCCGGGTCATCCAGCCATAACCTTCACATTGGGGGCACACGGATGAAGTGACCGGAATAACAGGGAATTCCGCTGTCGTGTCGTCCGGCTTCTTCTTGAGGTAATATTTACGCAAAAAAAGTGTGGAGCCGGTTTACTTATTTGTATTAGAGGTTCTGGTAAAACCCGGAAGCAAATAAATGAAAACAGTACCCCACACCTATATCGCATGTCATTCGCATACGGATACATGTGACAAGTGTTACTGCCCAGCCCTGCTTCCATTTTGAAATTTACCAGATTTCTAATACAAGGTGTTAGCGAAACACATCAACAACTATATATGTCAGTCGTTTGCACGACTTTACAAAGATAGGCAATGTTTTCGGATAAGCAGCAAGGGGTACTGTTTATTTTGCAAAAATACATGTAGCGCTCAAAATTTCCGATATGATTTCTGACCAAAATATCGGAAAACTGTTCACTTTCCTTCTTTATGTGATTTGCCGGCTCCTTTTCTGATACCGGTACGGAAAAGCGACTCCGGAGCTTTTTTGGGGGGGGCGGTTTGGCGGCGTTTCCGCCGTTAAACCGTCCGGTTTTCGTTGACCCCAAATACAACTTGCTGTCCGCAGGGGCGAATCACGTTTCTCTAATAATTATTGTGTATCAGATTATTGTGTGGCTGTTTTCCCCATTAAAAGATAAATATATCTCTATAACCATGTGACTTACGCCCTAATTCGGGAATAAGGAAGGCATATACGGGAAATCTGACCTTTACATGCCCTATTGTCCATTAATGGATTGTTACTTCTACACATCTGCAAATGGAGAATGACAGGTCTCGTTTTTTAATTTAATATCTTACTTGAAAAAGAAATATAAGACATACCATTCCCCTGATTAAATTCGGATTTTTTTTCTGTGTTATATTACTTGTAAAATTCTATTATACCATTCAAGCAACAGCCCTTGAATCCCGCCGTATTTCAATTCTCTTTTTCCCATATAACGATTTTCCCATTTTTATTTATCCCGTCAGTAGCTCCACCTTGCGTGGTTCAGGGTGCGAAGCTACGGACGGGACCCCTAAAAATCTGCAAGGCCGCTTCGCGCCCTGCGGGTTTTGGCGAAAATTTTTCAATCCGTCCAGCCGGGCGGTTGAAAATTTTTCACCAAAAGCCTTGCATATTTTCTCCCCGTCCGTATCTGCCCCCTGAAACGAGCAAGGTGAAGCCACCGACAAGGCATAAAAAAAAAGTCAATGTTATGAAAAAGAGAATTGAAATACGGCAGGATTGGAAACGAGGCTTCGGCTCCGCTCCAACCGGCATTAAAAATTGGGTGAAGTGGTCGCTGGTCGGTTTCGTGGTCTATGTGGCGGTGCGTTTCGTGTGTGCCTTTTTGGGTGGTATTCTGCCCATGTCGGCAGTTTTGGCGGTGGTGGTTTTCCTCATCCGTGCCGTGTGGCGCATCCTTTGCGTGCTCGCCATTTTCATCCTTGCGCTTTGCGTGATACTCTGACAGAATATGAATCATTTTAAAATCAAATCATTATGAACAAAGTACATTTATTGGGAGCCAACAGAAGTTACGACAGAGACGTTCAGACCGTTTCAGTCAACCAAGTGGTAGTATTGGAAGGCTACAGCTATGACAGCTATGTTGTGTATGAAGTAAGCCGCAACGGGTGGGGAATAACCTATCATCTTATCAATTTGCGGACATACGAGTTTCATACATCCGACCTTATCCGCCCGTTATCGGAGAAATTCGGGATAGGAATCTATTATGATGATGCGAACCCCAGTTTTTTAGATCCGTTGGAAACAGCCGCTTTACTCACCAAGGCAAAAGAGAAGAAAGCCGAAGAAGAAAAGAAAGCGAAGGAAACAAGAGAGGAATACGGACGTATCTCCAAAATCGGTGCGGAGCGTTTGCGCCCCCTTGTCCCGACGGATGCAAAGGCGGTCATTATCGGCACGTTACGGGTAAACGAGTGCGACAGCTATACGGACTATTATGACTACAGTATAGCAAGAACCGTCATTTTAGGCTTTTCCAAACATACACGCAACCTCTTTTCAGAAATGCGCAAGCATGCCGCCAATTTTGAGGGAACAGCCTATTTGGCGGAATATAACGCAGATTACGAACACCGTGAAAATTACAGCATGGGAGACGGTATGTATTTGGGCAGGAACAAGTACAGCGGTTGGACGGTTGAGAAAGAGCCTATCCACGACCTTGAAAAATTCATAGAACGGTATGCGCACACCGCAGGGGATGAAGCCAACCTTTGCATGAAAGCACCGCAGAGAAACAGCGATACGGCAGAACAATCCACAGCAACCGCAGACCTTTCAACCCTCAGTCTTGAAATCGTGGAATACAGCGAGAAGGCGATTGCCGTATTCGGTGACACCAGGCCGATAAAGGACATTCTGAAAGACTTGAACGGTCTGTTCCGTGCGAACCTCACCTATAAGGGCGAAAGGCGTGCAGGGTGGATATATTCCAAGAAGCAGGAAACGAAAGTAAGGGAAGCACTCGCCACGTGCATCCGTGTATGACAGCATGAACGGCAGGGCGGAACAATCCGCCCGCCTATCAACGAACCCATAAAAAAGTAACGACATGAGAACGGAAACAAGAACATACACCCTCTATCGGATAACCGAGTTATCCGAGGAAGCCAAAGAGAAAGCACACAACGAATGGTTGTGCAACCGATATTTTTACGGTTGGACACACGAGAACCGTCAGACCCTTAATACCTTTTGCGAACGCTTCGGCATTGTGTGCCGTAATTGGAGATATGACGCATGCAATTACAGCTATGACTACCGCAGCAGGCAGGAAGACTGCATAGACGGGCTAAACGGTTGGCGGTTGGCGGCCTATCTGATGAACAACCATTGGAACGACCTATACACGCCAAAATATTTTTGGAAAGGGACGAAAGGACGAAAAAGCAGGATATTTGTAGATGCCTGTTGTCCCCTTACGGGCTATTATATAGATAACTGTATTCTTGATCCGATTTATCAGTTCTTGAAATCCCCCACCGAAAATATCACGTTTGACAGCCTTATGAACGAATGTCTCGACAGTTTTTTCCGTGCTTGTCGGGATGATATGGAAAGCACCCGGACTTTGGAATACTTCACGGAAGAAAGCAACGCCAACGGTTGGGAATACCTTTCAGACGGAAAACTATTCAATTAATTATCAACATTTAAAACTTATCATTATGAAAACGAACAAGAAAGTACAGACGAACAGCGTACAGAAATCAGAGAAAGAAAATGCAGTAAAGGTGACCGCTTTGGCAATCATCCCGAAACCGATTACACTACTCACACCGCAGGACGTGCCCACGGCTACCGAAGTGACAGAAACACCCGAAACGGCAACCGTTCCCACCGTTACGGAAGAAGCACCGCAGCAGGCCACGTTCAAGACACCGCTTGCAACAGCCACAGCCGAAACAGACCTTGACATCACCACCATACACCCAAGCACGGACAACCACCGCAAGACGTTCAATGACGCATCATTGCAGGAACTTGCGGAAAGCATTCGGGAAGTGGGAATCCTGCAGGCCATTGCAGTACGCCCACGCACGGAAGGCGGTTATGAAATCATATACGGTGAACGCCGTTACCGTGCATCATTGCTTGCAGGAGCAAAGACCATAAAGGCAACCATATATAACAATGTGACGGACGATGAAGCGGAAGACATGTCGTTAAGCGAGAACTTGCAGCGTGAGCAGGTACGCCCCACAGAAGAAGCAAAAGCGTTCAAGCGGTTGCTTGAAAAGGGCAGATATGACATGTATTCACTGACCGCCCGTTTCGGACGGAGCGAGAAATATATCTATACCCGATTGAAACTGAACGAACTCTATGCGCCTATCGGTGAACTGTTGGACAATGAAACAATCACCGTCAGCGTAGCCGAGGAGATAAGCACCTATGAGCCCGATATACAAAAGGACGTGTACGAGAAGCACCTCAAAGAGGGGAACGGTGAGGATTGGACGGGATATACATTGAACCTCTTCAAAAGGTACTTTGAAAAATACTATACCACCGACCTTGGGCAATACAAGTTCGACAAGACGGAATGCAATACATGCGTACACAACGCAGCCAATTACAACCTTTTTGCCGAGCATAACGGGTGCGGACACTGCACCAACCGCAAATGTCTGGAAGCCAAGAACGCAGCCCATGTGGCAAAAGAGACGGAGAAACTTTTGAAATCCGATCCGAAGCTGGTTGTCGCACGCCCCTACTACGGAAGCCGTAACGATATGGCACTACAGAAATTGGACAAGAAAGGGCATGAAATCAAGGAACTTGACTACAACATATCGGCAAGGGAATTCCCCAAAGCACCCGAAGCACCGAAGAAAGAGCAGTTCACCCAAACGAAAGAGTACGAACAGGCGGTGCAGACATTTGAGCGCAGAAACGAGGAATATGCCCGAAAGGTGGAGGAACTTGACCGCATGAAGGAGGAAGGCAGGATAAAGACCTATGTAAAGGTAGGGCAGACAGAACCCGAACTCTGCTACGTGGAGATAAACAGGAAGGAAAACGCCCCCGTCACTATCGGGACATTGCAGGAAAGGGACAAGCGTTTCAAACAGCTTTCCATCGAAAAGACCGTTGCCGATACGAAAAAGATTGTCCGGGAGAACGACTATCCCGAAAGCCCGTTCACGCAGTACGAGGACGGTATGGTTTATTTTGCCATGCTTGCCCAACTTCAAAGGAGACATTTCCCGCTTTTCGGCATCAAGGACCAGCCTTTCGCATTGGACGAGAAACAGCGGATGAAAATCGTTGCCAAACTGACGGACGCACAAAAGACGGTAATCAAACGGGACTTCATCAGCCACTTCCTTTGTGAGAACGGCCACGGAGACAACAACGCATCCAAGCTGCTGAGGGACTTCGCAAACATGCACTTCCCCGACCAATACGGACTTGTCAAAGCCACCCACGAGGAAGAATATCAGAAGCGGCATGAACGTTTGGAGGAAAGGATAAAGGAAATGAAGAAAGCGGAAAAGAAAGCTGCCAGGGAAGCCGAAAAACAGCAGACGACAGAAAAGACGGAAAAGAAGACCACCGCCCCGAAAACAGAGAAGCCCGAAAGCGGAAAAGCCGCCTGACACCAAGCGGAGAGCATGTGCCGGAAACAACATCCGGCACATCTTTTTCACCGCCCCAAGAGAACAGAGGGCAGGGCCGGACGACCCCACCCACACCGCCACCGTAAAACCTTTTAAAACATCAGCGAATGAAATATATAAGAATGTTCCCGGACGTGGAGTATTCCACCGACAGGGATTTTTTCCTTGAAAATCAGATTGTCTGCATTGTAAGCAGGGAGGGCACGAAGTTTTGCAGCCTGATAGAGAACCGTCTGTTCATGCGTTCCCAAAGCCGCCATATCAGCAAGCGGATGCAGCTGCATATCATGTGTGAAATCCACAAGGAAATCTGCCGCCTTCGCTATGGCGGCGAGCCGGTGGAATGACCTGCCACACCCCACACCTGAATTCCTCACTTCCTAAAAAAGTCGGGCAATCCCTATGCGGTTGCCCGGCTTTTTTCTATTTTTGCAGGGTCGAATCAAAAAAGAAAGTTATAAGATTAAAGAATTTGAATAATAACATATTAGAATAGCTTTTAGCTGTTTGTTCTTACTCTCGAAACGACCAAATTCAAAGCAGGAGAATAAACGGGCGGAGTCCTTGTCATACACTAATGGCACGGTCTTAACTCGTTTCCTGCATGGGTGCTTGGTCGTACCGGAGAGTAGAACCTGTTAAGTTCCGTGCTTTTTTTCGGCACTTAACAGTAATTACGGACAAGGCATTAACAAAAAAACTCATGGAAATATGTATGACAGGAATGTTGCCGTTACAGGCTGTACCATTGAAAAGACAAGCCGATACGACCGGTTCAGGGAAAACAATATCCGTATGGAACTCTACCGTATTATTCTTGCACTTTATGATGAAGGATACCGCATGTTCTCCTGCAATCTGAATACCTATATCGGATTATTGGCGGCAGATACGGCCATCATGCTCCGTGAAGCGGACAAATGCCCGGAGATACATCTTTCAGCCGTCATCACCGGCACACGCTATCCGGCAGATACCGACAAAGTGTATTGCGCCTTATATGATGACCTGATAAAGAAGGCGGACAGCAAGGAGACGCTTTCAGAGAAAGACAGCCTCACCGGTGCGCTTGCCGCAGGCCATATCATCTGTTATTACGAGGACTTTTCTTTGGAAATGCAGCGGATACGCATGTCCGCCACTCCTTGTACCAATATCCGCAAAATGATATAGGCATCTATTCTTTATCGCAGGTTACAACAACTTTTCCAACCGGACAATCCGTTTTTCGGTGGACGGATGCGTGCTCATGATATATTCGGTGAACGAAGGCCGCTCCCCACCCGTTTCCGCCACCTCCAGCCGACGCAGGAACGAGAGCAGGCCCTCCCCGCAACCGTAACGTACCGCATACGTGTCGCAACGGTATTCGGCATATTTGTTGATATTCACCTCTGCTATCCGACTGATACCGTAAATCGTATGATGTAACAGTTTATAAAGGCTCCACCAGAGTCTGGCCATCCCCACCACGGCGAAACGGACAGCCGGAACCACGGCGATTACCAGATTGCCTGCCAATCCGAAAAACAGGGCCGGAATCAGGAACAGCCCGTACAGGCAGCGGTAGCCCAGCGACTGCATAGAGAAAAGAAGCACCTGATAGACAAAATCATAATGCAAGATGTGTCCCACCTCATGGCTGATTACCCCTTTGAGTTCCTCGTCCGATGCCGTCTGAAGAATACCGCCTGTCAGCCCGATTGTATGGAAGCCGAAAGTCACGGCATTCGTGCGTGCGTCCCTGTTGCTGTAGATATTCAGCTTCCTCTCCATCCCCATTTCCGAAAGCAGGCGTTCCAACCGTATCCGTTCCTCACCGCCCAGCGGTCTGTAACCCTCTTTCATCCGCATCAGCCATACGTTCAGCGGTGAAAGGCTGTACAGAATATAAAGCAAGACCATATAGAAAGGCAATGAACAGACCAGATGATGCGCAAAGCCGTATCGGGCAAACAATCCCGGCAGGAAGGAAGGGGACACCCATTCCACGACAGCCAGCAGCAGGACATAAAAGGCCGATATAAGAATAATGTTTACCACCGCCACATAAGAGAACAGAAGCAATTTGAATAAAATGCGGAATATCCTGAGTGTTGTTTTCATACGTATCTGATTGATTAATAAACTTCCGGCTAAATATAGAAACAAATTCCGTGCAATAGGAAACAATTACTCATTCCTTTGTTTTCATTAAGCAAATTTCATAAAATCAAGAACGGCGGGATACCCCACCGTTCTTCCTGACCGGCCTGACAACGGCTATTCTCCAGCCGTATCATTCGCAGTGTCAAATGTTACTGTCAGTTCCCTTTCCTGTCCGAAATTGTCCCGGACAAAGAATTTCAGTTCCGAGCGTCTGGTATTTGTCGAACGGTAAAAGAGGGTGAATACCTGCCTGACCGGATTTTCCCTATCCAGTTCCGGCACTTCCGCCAACGGCCTCACTTCCCGGTTGACGAGTCTTACGCCTTCACTGTCCGTCACCTCTCCCTTGCCTTCCATCTGGATGTAACCGATTTCATACTCCGCCTTTTCATAGTCCCCTTCACGGTCAAGATAAAAGCGTATCTCCACCGTTTCACCCGTTTCAATCTGTTCTTGCAGATACCATGACGAGAGGCTGAAATCATAATCCTGCCGGATGTCTATAGCATCGTTGCAGGAACCGAAGGCCAGCACCGCAAAGAGTGCGCCTATACATATATATAGTACATTTTTCATTTTTAAGTTTCTCCTTTCTCTTTTCATTAGTTAATGATAAGGCGGACTCCCAGTCCTACCTGCGTATGGAAATTACCCGCATCCGTTCCGAACAGGGCCCTTTCCTTGACTTGCAGCAGGAGCATCACCCGGTCGGTCAGATAAGTCTCAAAGGCCGCAGTCAGCCCACCGCCATAGATAAAGCAGTCACCGTTTGTCACCGTCGCCCCGTCAGGAAGCAGGGAGGTTCCCCGGTTGACCGTCTCGAAACCGCCCAATGCCGAGAGTCCGATACGTAGACATACATTCCGGCCCTTGTCCCACAATACGGGAATAAAGTAACCGAGCTCCCCTGTGAACTGCGCTTTGGGTATCGCCTTATTTTCATAGGTGTACTCCTTTATCTGATAATCCAGGCCATACAGCCAATAGGTACGGTTACGGTTGGTATGTGTAAAAGCCAGCGAGGTGAAGTAGTGGCGTTCACCGCCACTCTTCCATGAAAGGAAATGATTCACCCCGCCCGTCGTAAACTGTATGCCCGTCTGCCCCGGCAAGTCACGCTGCGCGTATGCTTCGCCCGCAAGGAGCGACAGTACAGCAGCTGTCAATATGAATAATATTCTTTGCATATACATTATATTATATATAGGTTATTATTTCAGGTGTAGCTCACTGATTGGTTTTGCCGCCACAAGGTCTGTATTCTCTATGCGGAACGACTGGTGACGGGCACCACCCTTTTCGTAAATCTCCACTACCAGCAGCTTGTCATCCGGCAGTGTCAGCTTGGGCAACACGAAGATGTTGCGTACCGTGGCCTTGCCGTCCACCGTTGTCAGACGGTTGTAAGTCCTTACCGGCTCTATAATATTCTCCTGCATGGCCGTGCGCCTGGCCACCTTCTTGTCGACCACCTTGAAACGGATATGGTCAATGTCGAACGATATGTCCGAGGTGTTGCGCAGGGAAGTATGCAGGTACAGCAGGTCATTGTTGATATAGATTCCTTTGAGCAGGGTCTGTATGCCGTACTTCTTGCAGCCGATATGCCTGATGTCCCTTTTGTTCTTCTTATACAGCGTGTACATGATGCGGTTCACCACCAGCGGTGTCTCCCCGCCGAGTTCCTTCAGTTTCACGAACATGCGGTCGTCAGCCGCCCCGCCCATCGGGTTCTTCCGCAGCCAGTCTTCCATCTCAATGGAAAGTTGTGCCGGTTCATTCTTATATACCACATTAAAGGAATAGAAGCAGCCGTCAGCCGTAATGACCGAGAAGTTCGTCTCACCCTCAAAGCCCTTTACGGCAGACTTGATACGTACCACATTCTCCGCCCCCGTAGCTTTGTCGGCAATGATGTCGTAGGAGCCCAAATCCACATATTTCACTTCCGAAGGGAACAGGATATGTACGGTCTTCGAGAAAGTCACCTCGATGAGGTGCGGTGCGATAATCTGATTGGTGGGGAAAATCCTTGTTTCCACGGATTCCTGCGCCTTTACCGACAATACGGTCAAAAGCATTACTAATGATAAAATAATTCTTGTCTTCATCTGATTACTGTTTTTTTGAGATTAATAGAAGTTGATAATTTGCTTTCACGGCCACCTTCACCTCACGCATCTTTGTGGCCAGGTATTGCGACCCGCCGCCAAGCACGCCCCTTGTCACGTCCATGACCAGTTGCTGCGAGGCACTGCGTGCGAATGAGATGCTTGTCCCGAAACTGCCCCCGATATTGGCGGCGGCTTCCTTCATGGCGGTACGTTCCGCTGTGTTCGGGACGAAAAGTCCTTCCTGCCCGTCCATATCGTAAGCCACCAGTTCCACCGGCAGGATATTGCCGCCGCTCTCTATGGAGTTTACCGTGACCGCCATCCGTTGCCCCTCGATACGCACCGTGCCATATAGCGGAGTATTGGCAGGCACAGGCACGCCGCCCACTTGCAGCGGTTCCAGCAGCCGGAACTTCAGTCATGCCCCGGTGGTCACCGTCTGGTCTTCAGCCACACAGGCACGTATCGTATTGGTTCCGGCAGGCTGTCCGGCACCTACCGCCGTGGCAAAACCGTAATTGCGGGGTATCGTGTTGGGAGCCGGTGGCACAGCCAGCGACGAGACCACGCTTTCCGTGGCACGTCCGGCGGCTATGGCGGCAGGGTTGCCGGACGGACCGCCCGACTGTATGCTTTTCACCTGCCCGCCCGCCTGACCGGGAAAATAGCGTGCCGCCATCTCATACGACTTTTCCATCAGTTCCAGCGGATCTTGTCCCTTCCGTTCCCGTTCCAGCTTTTCATTAAGCTCCTTCACCTGCCGTTCCAGATCGCTTACCCTGGGATTGTCTTTCGGTTCCTGATAGAACGAGGCTATCTGTCTTGATATTTGTTGTTGCTGTTGCCGTGACTCCCGGATAGCGTCCTGTTCCGGTGCCGCCTTTTCCGGCTTCAGCCCGTCCGACGTGTCCGGTATCAGGTAATCGCCCGCCATGTCCTGCAAGGTTCTTACCTTTTCCTTCCTGCGCTTCTTCATCCGCTCCAGTTCGTAAGCCTTCTGTTTGTCGGTCATCGTTTCCGGTGCGATAGCGTCGGGTATCGTTGTATTGATGCCTGCCGTCCCTTCCACCGTTTCCGTTGTGTCCGGCTTGAAGATAAACCAGATGAATCCGGCGCAAAGCAGGGACAGAACAGCCGCCACGCCATAGAATTTCAGCTTGTCGGCAGCCTTGCGGCTTAACTGTTTCCCCTTTTCGGGTACGGACTCCGCTTTCCGCATTTCCTTCTCCTTTTCTTTCTTATCGGATTGTGTCATTGGATATATTGTTTTTTAATGGTTGGATACTGTCCGTCTGGGGAAACGCAATCCTTTGGAGATGCCGTACCTCAATCGGAAATTTGTCTGTTCCGCAGAAACCGCCCACGATGCAGGCAAGGTCGATGGCGGCGAAGAGTCCGAGCAGGTAAAGGATGACAACCTTTTGCTGCCGGCAGCTCAACCGCAGCCAGCGTCTGCGGAGTCCGGCCATATGGCGGTCTATCCCCGTTCTGAACGGGTGGAAGACCTTTTTTATCCCCTTATCTTTCATACTGTCCGATGTCCCTGTTTTCGATGATGGTAAAACTCTCTATCAGAAAGCCCTGCGGGTTGTTGTCACTCCGGGTGACGTTCCTCAGACGGCAGGTGGTGACAAGCGACCTTTCGGTAACGCTGCTCGAACGGATGATGTGCTGCCGGCAATAAGCCTTCATCCGGTAGGGATAACTGTCGAAGTTCCCCCTTATGCTGTCCACCGTCAGCGTCTGCGAGATGTTTCCCGCTATCATCCGGTTGAAATAGCCTTTTTCCTGCAAGTTCCGGTAGTAGCCGATGGCGCTTTCATCCGAAAGGTAAAGGGCACGCTGCACATTGCTTTCAATGGCGCTCTTGTCCGGTGACAGGGAGAAGAACAGCTCGTGGAAACGCCTGATATGTTCCCTCGCTTCCACCGGACGGTTCTGCTGCACGTCCTGCGAAAGGGCCAGCATCAGTGATTTTCCGCTGTCCAACACATAGATTTTCTGTCGCTGCGCCTCGGCGAAATCATAAGCCTTTCATACGGCAAATACCGTTACCAGCGTACACGCCCCCAGGAATATCATCCCGAACAGCCGTAGCTGCCGGAACGATGTCTCGATGTTTTTTAATGATTTGAATTCCATTTTCTTCTTCTGTTTTTAATGTTGTCGTTATACAATTATTGATGTAAGGTTAGAACATTTTCCTGATACGTCCGGCTATCGCTCCGCCAGCTGCACCGCCTACCGCCGCGGCACCGTTACCGGCCATCTTTCCGGCACCGTTTGCCTTCTGCCCGTAAGCTCCGGCACCACCCGCCTGGATAATCCACGATGAAACGGTGGGGACACAGAAGTAACCGATGATACCTATAATCATGAAAATACAGTATACTTTCCCCGACGAGTCCGGTATGAATGCCGGGTCCTGCATATTCTCTATGTCCTGCTGCAACATCAGTATCTGTATGCGTGAGAGGACCGCTCCGAACAGGTCACTCACCGGCAGCCACAGATAGATGCAGATATACCGGGACAGCCAGGTGGTCAGCGTGCTCTGGAATCCGTCATAGACGGCCAGCGCGAAGGAGACAGGTCCCAGGATGGACAGTACGATCAGGAAGAAGGTCCTCAGCGTGTCTATCAGCAGCGAGGCCGCCTGGAAGAAGAGTTCCAGCAGTTCGCGGAACCATCCCCGGATTTTCTCGCCGAGTTCGTATATCTTCTTCTGTCCGTACATGTTTATCATCGTGTCCATGTCCCCCAGCGACCAGCCCAGTTCGTCCAGCCTCTTGTCATACGCCTCGTCGCTCACAAGGAAGGCCTTCGCCGGGTCACGCAGCATCGCCTCGCGTTTCAGCCTGTCTTTCTCTTCCTGGTATTTCCTCATGTCGAAGGTCTGCTGTTCGACCAGTGAGGAAGTCGCTTTGCATACGGGAGAAAGAATCCCGTTGATTGTACCCAGTACCATAGTCGGAAAAAACATGATGCAAAGGCCCAGCACGAAGGGCCGGAACAGGGGGAACACGTCTATCGGCTCGGCCCGGGCAAGGGACTGCCATACCCGGTAGGCCACATAGAACAAGGCACCGAGGCCCGCCACTCCCTTCGCTACCGAAGCCATGTCTTCACACAGCGGCATCATTTCATCATACAGCGAGCGCAGAAGCTCGTGAAGGTTTGTCCAGTCTATTGATAATAATAACATAGTCTTCTTGATTTAACGGATGAATGATTACCAGTAACGCTGCTCGTGTGTCCCGTACAGGGAGAGCACCCGTGCGGCATCCCCCTTTTCCTTGCTCCGCAGGTACGACACGCCGATGTTCTTGCGGGTATAGTACCATGTCAGGTTCTTGTATTCCAACACCTCGCCGTATATCCGGTTGATGATGTCCAGCCGTTCCTTGTCCGTCATCGAGAGTCCGGTTGCCGTGGTCACTTCCTTCAAGTCCAGCAGCAGGTCGCTGCTTTCCTTGAGCAGTCTGTTGTACCCGAAAGCGATGGCCGATAGCTCTTCCACCGTAAAGTTGGGGTCGCCCGTCATCGTGTTGAAGTTCGTCACGTAGATGTCGCTGATGTCACCCACCAGAAGGATGGTCTGCTGCACCTTGCGGGCGCCCTTTACCAGGTCATGCACCGACTTCAAGGCATCGTAATAAGCCTTCCCCTGCTTATAAATCTTTACAGTCTCCTGAAAATTGCTCCACATGTTCTGTGCAGTTGTGGAAGTCTGTACGATTTCATTGGCCGAGTTCACGATACTCTGTGCGAGGTTCGTGGGGTCTATCACCGTCCATTGCGCCTTGCTTGTCACTGAAAGGGATGACAATGCCATAAACAAAATTATCGTTCTCTTCTTCATGCCCTATCTCCTTTCTTTAGTCAGTAAATACCGGCTGTCGTCGTCACGGGCAAACAGACCGTAACTGCCGAACAGCAACACCTCGCTGCCTGAAAAATACCCGATGCATCCGGCATCCCTGTTCCCGTGCAGGAAAAGGTCGTCACCACCGCGCAGCGGGATATTGATTTCAACGTAGGCCCTTTCTCCGGCGAACAGCGTGGCCTTGTATCCCTTGAAGCCGTCCGTCACCCGGTTGGATTTACGGATGGTCAGCGTCGAGCCGCCTTCCCTGTTCATTCAGTGCCCGCAGATGCGGTCATGTTCCAGTTCCTTTCTCATCTCCCCAATCAGGTTCAGCAGGTCCAGATTGGTCAGGGTGGCGTCTCCGAGCGCTTCCCTGCATTGGCTTAATAAATCTTTCTTACTCATTGTGTTTTATGGATTAAAGGATTGTTTGTTTTCCTGCCGCTTGTTTTCGGCAAGCTGTCTGATAGCCAGCTCGATGTTTCCATCCAGCTTTTCCGTAAGCCTGGTAAGTTCCAGTTTTTCAGTCTCTTCTGTGGTGTAGCAAAGGTACTCTTCAGCCGAAACTTCTGTCGCATATACCGCACTTTGTGTACCGCCAAGCCCTATCCAGACCTCTTTATAAAGCCGGTTGGCCGCATTGGCAAGATTGATGGAAAGTATCTGTGAGCGTTCCTTGTCCGTCAGGCCGAGCAGGTTCTGTATCTGGTCGAACTTGTTCTGGTACTTTCGTTGGTCAAGCAGTATCTTGCAGTCCGAATTGTTGATGATTGTCTCCTTTACAACCGGGCTCGATATGATGTCGTCCACTTCCTGCGTCACCACAACCGCTTCGCCGAAAAATTTTCTGACCGTCTTAAACAAATATTTAATATAAGAGGCCATACCTTCCTTGGCGATTGCCTTTCATGCTTCCTCAATCAGTATCATCTTGCGGATGCCCTGCAAGCGTCTCATTTTATTAATGAAAGTCTCCATGATAATGATAGTCACCACCGGAAAAAGGACGGGATTATCCTTCACGACATCCAGTTCGAATACGATGAACCGCTTGTTCAGTAAATCCAGTTCCTTGTCCGAGTTCAGCAGATACCCGTATTCGCCGTTCTTGTAATAGGGTTCCAGCACGTTCAGAAAACCGTCCACGTCAAAGTCCTTCTCGCGCACGTTCTTGTCCGCCAGCACCTTGCGGTAGTCTTTCCTTACAAAGTCATAGAACGAGTTGAAGTTCGGCTTTATCTTCCGGTTCTTCTTTATCTTCTCGATATACAGGCTGACTGCGTTCGAGAGCGCCACCTCTTCCGAGCGCCGGGGCGGTTCGTCCTCCCTTTTCCATAAGGTCAGAATCAGCGTCTTGATGCTGTCCCGCTTCTCGATGTCATACCGGTAATCCTCGGTGAAGAACGGATTGAAGGAAATCGGGTCATTTTCCTGGTAAGTGAAATAAACTCCGTCATCCCCGTTCGTCTTCCGGCGGATCAGGTCGCACAGCCCCTTGTATGAATTTCCGGTATCCACCAGCAGGATGTGCGTGCCCTGTTCCCAATACTGCCTCACCATATGGTTGGTGAAAAAGCTCTTTCCGCTGCCCGACGGGCCGAGGATGAACTTGTTCCGGTTGGTCACCACCCCTTTTTTCATGGGCAGGTCGGATATGTCGAGGAAGACGGGCTTTCCCGTCAGCCGGTCCACCATGCGCAGCCCGAAGGGGGAGAGCGAGTTCCGGTAGCAGGTTTCTGCCGTAAAGAAGCATAGTGCCTGTTCGGTGAACGTGTAGAAGCTCTCTTCCGAAGGGAAGTCCGCCTCGTTTCCCGGTATGCCCGCCCAGTAAAGGACCGGCAGGTCGATGGTATTATGGCGGGGGGTGCATTCCATCAGCGCCAGTGCGCTGCCCACGTCGTTCTTCACCCGCCGCAGCTCATCCCCGCTTTCGGCCCAAGCAATCACGTTGCAATGGCAGCGGACGGATTGCAGTCCGTTGGTATGTGCCACGTTCAGGTATTCGTCCAGCCATTCCTTGTTTATCTGGTTACTCCGGCTGTAGCGTGAAAGCGACTGCATGTTCTTCGCCGTCTTCTCGAAACGGGCGAGGTTCTCGCTGCTGTCGTCTATGAATATCCACTGGTTGTAGATATGGTCGCAGGGCAGCATGATACCCACGGGCGAGGCATAGCTCAGGCGGCAGTCCGAGCGGTCCGTGGAAAGACGCTCATAGCGTCCGTCGGTCCGTACCCTGCCCGGCAGGTCGTCGAGGTCGGAAAGGGTATGCAGGCAGAGCCGTTTGTCGCCGATACGCATCCCGTCCGGGTTCAGCTGCATGTCCTGCAACATGACGCTTCCGTCCGAAGACAGGGTCAGGTACCTCTCGATGATGCCCGGGCCGTCTTCCGTTCCCGTTATCTCTTCCGTGGACAGCCGCTCCAGCCTGGCAAGGCCGCTGTCATTCACGATACTCTCGAACTGTCCCACCGACTCCATGAAACGCTCCATCGTCTCCCTGTCCTGTATCTCCTTCGGCACCAGAAATTTCCGGCACAGCGTGTTCCAGTTGCTCTGCTGCCGGGAGCGTTCCCTGGTGGTCTTGGTGAGAAACAGGTAGCAGGTGTGGTTGAGATAGGGCCGTTCGTTGAAGTGGCGTTCAAAACTGCGGGAGAGGAAGCCCGGACCGTCTTTTCCGATGTCGGGCCTGTATTTCTCCGTGATGAAAATATCCTGCTTGTGGATGATTGAATAGTTCGGCAATACCTTGATTGCCTTGGCTCATGTGGCGTGCATCGCCTCATATTCCGCGGATGATACCGAAAACACTTCCGGCAGTGTCACCCGGAAAGCCACCGTGATGTCGGCGTCCTTGCTGACGATGCAGCCGTGCTCCACCGCCATGACGGGGAATTTGCTTTCCAGTGTGGATGTTGTCAATGTACTTCTCATGATTTACGATTGTTGTTTTTTAATCAGACGTGTGATACGTTTGCGTGAGAGGATTCTCCTGGGATGCTGCCGGGCGGCAAGGAGCTTCATCAGTCCGTGGCTGCCGAAACGCCGGTTCAGCGAAAAGGTCAGCCAGACCACTGCCGTGGCAGCCGATACCCCGAAGCCGATACACGTCCATTGCCCGATGCCCGCCGTGTACATGATGACGAACACCACGAACACGGCAAGCAGCCCGAAAGCAAAAATAAAAAGGTACTGGGCACGGAGCCCTTTGAACTCCACCTCACGGCCCACGCCTTTGTTTATCTCAAAGTCAGACATAAGCTGTTGTCTTTTATCTGTTCTTAGAGGAAGAATGACCTCAGGATAGTGGCGGCCACTATCAGGAAAATGCAGGCTCCGAACCATGAGCTGGCGGTTTTCGAGGTGTCGGGGTCACCCGAACTGAATTTCTGGTAAACCTTGACGCCGCCTATCAGGCCGATAATGGCACCCACCGCGTACACCAGTTTCGTGCCCGGGTCAAAATATCCCGTCACCAACTGCGTGGCTTCCGTGATGCCCGCCTGTCCGTTTCCTTGTGCCATTGCCGCACCCGCTGCCGCCAGTACGGCCAGCATCATAATCAATCTTTTCTGTTTCATTGAATTACGAGATTTTTAAGTGAATAAAAATCCACGGGCTGCCCCCTTTCACTATCCCCATAAGGCAGCCGTGGCCGTTTATGGTTTAATAGTTCAGGGGGTAAGTGCCGGCAGGTAATCAGCCGGAGTCATAATATGCCATTTGCATTGTTACATGATTTGGTGGTGAAACTTCATTGTTAATTCTCTCTTGAAAGCGGGATGCGAATCATCCCGAATCGTAATAGCCGTTTGTTCCCATTGTCTTTAACTGTCTTTATCGGTTTATTTCAGATATTCCCCACACTTGAATCCCTTGCGGGGTGCGTAGTTTTCAAAAGAGGTGGACTTGAACAGCCACATCCGGTTCGCCCACCGGGCAAGGTCACGCTCGTACCTCGTAGGTGTCCGTTCATTTCCATAATCCCGGAAAGGGATGACAAAGGGGGTAATTCCCAGTTCCCTGAGTACATTTAACCGGAACAGGTCCTGCTCAATGGTCGAATTGAATCCTATCAGTACGTAACAGGTTATCTTGTAGGGCTTCACGTGCTTTACCATCTCTTTCAGGCGGTCCCTCAGGTCAAGCTGCGGCAGGTCCCATGCGATATGGATGTTCTGCTTCATCCTGAGCCTGTTCAGGTGCCAGGCCTGTTCCTCGTCCATAATCCTCACGTCCACGCCGTGCAGCTTCACGGGTTGCCCCTCTTTCATCAGATAATCCACTGCCGACCTTCATTGCGGGTTGGCAAAGAAATTGTTGTCCAGCACCTCAATCCATTTCCCTTTCGGGTTCAGTTCCACCGGTTCCACGGTCTGAATGTATCCTTCTTTCTCACGGACGAGGCAGAAAGGACACTTGCGGATGCAGCCTCTTGAAAAGAACTGGAGCGAAAAAGGGTATTCGGGGTAAATGGAATAGTCCATCATCCGGCTGTTCTCCACAGCTTCGGGAAGCCTGCCGGCTATGTCATACCCGGTGCCGCCCCTTACCACTTCCCCCACATCCAGCAGGTCATAGTCATAATCAGGCGTGAAGGTGAATACCTTGCTTGCCAATACCTTGTCATACCGCTGTCGCGGTGCCGCCCATTCCACCCGGTGCCCTTTTGCCTTGTAACAGGCCGAAAGACGCATCAGTGCGAAATTGGGGAAGTTATGCCCGTCCACATCTACCAGTCCTATGTTCATACAAATAAAATTTAATGGTGAATAGTTCCTGTTGTCTTACCGGGTGAATGCCGCAAGCGGTCTGTCATCCCGAATCGTAATGGCCTTTTGTCATTGCCGCTGTCGTTTTATGGATAAGTTAATGGAATGATTGTCTCTCCGGGAGTCGGTACGTTTCCCCCATAAGGGGAAGCCGCCGTTTGTCAACTTGAATCGAAATACGTCATAAACATGGATGATACGTTTTGTTGTTGGTATTCCTGCCGGTTCTCTCTTTTTACAGTGATACGGGCATCAACCCGTATCGAAATAGCCTCTTGCCATTGTTACCTCCTTTTTTAATCGGTTAGTCACTGTCCGGAGCAGCCCCGCCCATTTGCTCGGCTTCATCCAGAAATTTGCTGATACGGCTGTCGCTGCCATTGATACTTTCCAGTATCGAGCGTTCAATCTGCGTATCCCTGATATGGTGGATCGCCCTTAAAAGGGACAATCGTCTGTCTGTCGGAATCTCCCTGCCGTTGCAGAGGTCGATGATTAAATCAAGCTCTTCCGGCCCTATGCCGGTTGCCCCGTCCGAATAATCTTCGCGGACACAGTTCAGATCTTCCAGTTCCTCGTTCAACTCGTCGGTATCCACTCCGTCACCGTTTCCTCTCTGTCCGTCATCGCCTTCATGTCCGCCGGAACTCCCGTCCGGGGAAGCCCGCCACTCTTCCACACGCTTGTCCCGGAACAGATCCGGGATGCGCTCCGGCGGCACTTGTGCAACCTTTGGCGGTGCCGTGTCCCCGTTTCTGCCAGCAAAAGTAGAGGCATTTTCCTTACCTGCAATAGCCCCGGAACCGGTGGCGTTCATTGGCGGCTGCTGGCGTGTCCCATAGCTTTTCGTGATGACAAGGCTGTCCGTTTCCGACTGTTTTTCCACCGTTTTTTCACTGCTTCTCTCCGCAGTCTTTTCTGTGGGCCTCATCTCCGCCTTGACAGGTGGAAGCTCTTTCTCCTGCCTTTTCACGACTGCCGGAATCTCTTTCCTGCCCGTTTTCCCTTTCGCCTGTCCACATCCTTTCTTCCGTTCCTCTTTCACCGGATCGAACCAGCCTGCCGCACCCCGCAGGGCTTTCGCCATGCGGCGGCGTGCCTTCCCGAAACATATCTCGCCAAGCTGTCCCCTGAACAGGAACTTGTCCATGAACAGATAGGCGAACAGCAGCCAGAACAGAACCGCTCCGGCTTCATAACATAATCGCATATCCATAGCTTAAAAAATTTTGTTGTAACTCTTCTGGCAGTATGCCTTCACCTCATCCGAATGTTTCTCGAAATGTTCCCGCAATACATTGTCAATGTAATTGCCCACCGTCAACTGCCGTTTACCGGCAATGCCGACGATGACCGATATTTTCCGGTGCAGTTCCTTGTCTATATAGACACCCTGCCTGCCTTCGCATTTGTAAGGGGTGAGGAATCTCCTCATAAATTCGGCCTGTGCGGCTTTCAACGTTTTGGATGCGGCCTTTTCCGGCATCTCTTCCACTTCAGATCCCGTCTTTGCCTTTTCAGCCGTTTCCCTGTCCGTATCCTCTTTGGGGGGAATGGACGGTGTTACCTTTTCCGGCGGGCTACCCGCCATCAGGCTGCGCAGGTAGGCTTCATCCACCGGATTCTGTCCACTCGTTTTCTTTGCCATGACTATACAATTTTGATTATCCGCATGATTTCATCCATAAGCGCATCAAAGCCGCACTCCTTCGTAAAGCCCGCATCCGGTGCAAACAGGGTGCTCCGGTAAACCGGGCCGCCCGTAGTGGAGAGGTCTTTGGTGAAGTTACTGCGCACGGGGACACGGGTTTGGAGACAGTCCAGTCCCAGGAGGGAGAAACCTTGCTGGTAAATGTCATATAAGACGGTACGTTCCCTCCGGTCCACCATATTCCAGAACATGCACAAGGCTTTCAGATTGGAGATGCCGGTCTTTATCAGGCGGCCATTGACAGTCGTGGCAAAGTTCAGCGTACTTTCCAGCACAAGGCGGTCCGCCTTTATCGGTACGAACAGATAATCGAGCGCACTGATTGTGGCAATCACCCCGTCACTGCCCATTGTTCCGGGCAGGTCGAACAGCACCACATCATAATGCACGTCCGCCTTTTCCTCAAACGCCCTTCAGTCCGTCATGCAATCCGCCGGGGTACTGCCGATAACAGGGTAAGCCTTCTTCTTCAACCGCCCGGCCTGTTCCACCAGAAGATTCTGATAGACGGGTGTGGTCTTTACCACTTCCATATCCCGTTTTTTCTGTTTGATGATTGAATGCTGCGGATAGTCACAATCCACTATCGCCACATTCAGACCTTTCACATAATGCAGTCACGACGCCGCATAAATCGCAAAGGTTGATTTACCCACGCCGCCCTTCTGGGAGGCGAACGAAACGAACACGGTTTTCTTTCTCTTTTCCATTGTTACTAATTTAAGTGAATAAATTGATTTATAGACAGCCGGATGAACAGCCGTCTGTCTTTGGGGCTATCTGTCCGGTTACTCATTCTGTTATCTGTTCATCCGGTTAGCTATATAGTTATTTAATTATGCGGCTACTTGGCTATCCGGCTATCTACTTATATGGCTGCTCTATTACATGGCTATTTAATTATGTAGCTATTCAGCTATCTGTCTATTCGGCTATGTAGCTATATGGCTATGTACATATTCGGATAACTATTCACATATCCGATTGCATAGCCATTTATCCGAATAGCTGTTTATCCGTCTATACATTTATATATATGTATAGCTATATATCCGGATAAATGCCTGTTTGAATATCTGCCTGATTGCATATCTGTTTATCCGTTCAAATAGCTATCCGGCTACAAATAAACCTCAAAAAGAGCATCCATGAAGTACCCCCGGCTCCAAAGTCATTCATTGGCGGGTGTTGGCGTGATACGCCATGATGCACGGACAGAAAAAACTATCTACCTTTGTCGCCGGGAGAGCGGAGCCCGTTCTCGGTAAGAGAACGTAAAACAAATCCTTCAAACCTTTAATCCGGCCCAGCCGGATTTTAATATGCGTCAGCATATAGCGAGGTGTACTTTCAGCGGTTGAAAATATTTCCAACCGCTGAAAGTCCCGCCCCGAAAGGCCTTTCGGGGATGTCAGTTCTCCCAAGTCGAACTTCCTAAATTATTCATGTTATGAAAGATGAAACAAGAATCCGTAGCGCCGCAGGGCGCAAGGTGCTGGCGGACCCGCGTACGCACCGCTATTATCTCTGTCTCAATGACAGTGAGAACGAGAAGTTTCTCACGATGTTTGAACAGTCCGGCATGAAGAACAAGGCCGAATTTATCTTTGCCCGCATCTTCGGCTGAGAGTTCAAGGTAGTAAGGATTGATAAGGAAGCGCAGGAATATTATGCCCGGCTGACCGCTTTCTATCAGCAGTTCCGCCGTATCGGAAACAACTACAACCAATGTGTAAAGACCATCCATACCATTTATGGGGAAAAGAAATCGCTTGCCTTCCTTTATAAACTGGCCGAAGAAACCCGCAAACTGGAGGAACTCTGCAAACAGATTATCGAACTGACAAAACGGTACGAAAAGGAGTATCTCACTAAAAAGGAATAACATCATGGTGCCGAATATCACATCGGGCAGTTCATTCTATGGAGTGATTGCCTATAATAAGATAAAGGTGGATGACGGTACGGCAAAGGTATTGTGACATCCTAAAATAGCGGCGGATACTTCGGGCAATGTACCGATTGAACACTGTGTACAGGCTTTCGAGCCTTACATCGCACTCAACTCGCACGTCCGGAAACCGGTTATCCACATCTCCCTGAACCCGTCCCCGAAAGACATTCTTTCGGAAGAGCAGATGACCGTACTGGCTCAGGAGTTCATGGAAAACTTCGGTTACGGGAACCAGCCCTATATCGTATGGCTGCATGAAGACATAGACCGCAAGCACATGCACATCGTATCGGTACGTATTGATGAAACCGGAGAAAAAATAGACCATAACCGGGAAGCTATCCGGGCACAGAACATCTGCCGTGAAATGGAAGTGAAGTACGGGCTTCATCCCACATTCGGAGAACACGGTGAGAGGGAACTGTCATCCCTACAAAAAGTGGATTATCCGAAAGGGGACGTGAAAGCACAGGTAAAGCATACCGCCCGAACCTTGCTGGAATGTTACAACTGTCACTCGCTTGCCGAATATGGAACTCTTCTGAACCTGTATAACGTAACCGTTTATGAAGTCAGGGGAAGTGTGGACGGGAAGGAATACCACGGTATTATGTACGGAGCTTTGGATGATAACGGACAGCAGGTGGGAACACCTTTCAAGTCCAGCAAGTTCGGTAAGGCATTCGGTTATGAAGCACTGCAAAAGAAGTTTGCCGCTTCTACTGAAAAGGTGAAAAGGAACAGCCTTGCCGAAAGGACAAGACAGGAAGTCATTAAAGCCATGCAGGACATCGGCACGAAAGAGGATTTCGCCCGCAGGCTGAAAGAGGCGGATATAGAGACGGTTTACCGTATCAATCCCGAAGGACGTCTGTACGGCATCACTTTCATAGACCATACCAGCCGGACAGTGCTTAACGGCTCGCGTCTGGGCAAGGCCTTTTCAGCCAATGTGTTCAACGAATTGTTCAACAATCCGGATGCGGACCGTACAAGGCTGATACCACCGCCGGAGCAGGATACACCCCGGCAGAAACAAGATACGGAAGAAAGACTGGAAAGGAAGGAATACCGGCAGCAGGAAAATCAAGGCTATCAGAGTGAACCGTCCGGCAGTCTGATTGATACGTCCGCACTCGGTGCCATTGACATTTTCTCCCTACTCATGGAAGATGACCATACGCACGAGTACATCGATCCGGCCTTCCGCTTCGGACGCAGGAAAAAGAAGAAGCGCAGGCGCAAATTATAATATAATTAAGGTATAGAACAAAAAGTCGAATTTTAACAGTTACAATTATGCAGAATGAAGATGATTTAAGAGGTCTTGCCAAAGTCACGGACTTTATGCGGGCCATCAGTTTTCTATTTTTGGCGATACACATCTATTGGTTTTGTTACGGCTGGCTACACGAAATGGGCTGGACGCTTGATATTGTGGACAGGATACTGTCCAATTTCCAGCGTACCACAGGACTGTTCTCGTCCCTTCTTTACACCAAACTGTTTTGTGTCCTCTTCCTCGGTCTGTCCTGCATGGGCAACCAGGGGGTAAAGAAGCATGAAATCACATGAAGGAAAATAATTATTGCGGCCATAGCGGGTGCCATACTCTTTTTCCTGAACTGGTGGTTACTGTCCATTGACGCATCATCCGGTGTATGCGCCATACTTTATACCGCGACATTGGCCGGCGGTTTCTTCTGCCTGTTGGCATCCGGTTTATGGATTAGCCGTCTGTTGAAGAACAATTTACTGGAGGACGTTTTCAATACCGAGAATGAATCGTTCATGCAGGAAACCCGCCTTATGGAAAACGAGTATTCCATTAACCTGCCGACCAAATTCTGGTACGGGAGAAAGGAATGGAAAGGCTGGATAAACGTAGTGAATCCTTTCCGGGCCAGCATGATTTTAGGTACACCGGGTAGCGGAAAATCGTATGCCGTGGTCAATAATTACATAAAGCAGGCAATAGAGAAGTCCTATGCTCTTTATATATACGACTTTAAATTTGATGACCTGTCAGTTATTGCCTATAACCATCTGATTAAGTACAGACACCGCTATAAGATACCGCCCAAGTTCTACGTGATAAATTTCGATAACCCACGCAAGAGCCATCGCTGTAACCCGCTGGCACCGGAACTGATGACGGATATTTCAGACGCTTACGAGTCGTCGTACACCATAATGCTTAACCTCAATAAGTCGTGGGTGCAAAAACAAGGGGATTTCTTCGTAGAATCCCCGATTGTCCTGTTTACGGCGATAATATGGTTTTTGAAAATCTATGAAGGCGGCAGGTTCTGTACATTCCCCCATGCGATAGAACTACTAAACAAAAGGTACGAGGATGTATTCACCATTCTGACAAGCTATCCCGAACTTGAGAACTATCTGAGTCCGTTCATTGACGCATGGAAAGGCGGGGCGAGCGAACAGCTCCAGGGCCAGATTGCAAGTGCTAAAATCCCGTTATCCAGACTGATAAGTCCGCAACTCTACTGGGTAATGTCCGGCAGTGACTTTACGCTGGATATTAATAATCCCAAAGAACCGAAAGTGTTATGTGTGGGCAACAATCCCGACAGAATTTCAATCTATGGGGCGGCATTGGGACTTTATAATTCGAGAATCGTTAAACTGATAAACAAGAAGAAGCAACTCAAAAGTTGTGTGATTATTGACGAGTTACCCACGATTTTCTTTAAAGGTTTGGACAATCTGATTGCCACGGCACGAAGCAACAAGGTGGCGGTTGTATTAGGTTTTCAGGACTTCAGCCAGTTGAAACGTGACTACGGTGACAAGGAGGCCGCCGTCATCATGTCAACTGTGGGCAATGTATTCAGCGGCCAGGTGGTGGGTGAAACGGCCAAAACATTGTCGGAAAGGTTCGGGAAAATCCTGCAAAAACGGGAGTCTATGAGTATCAACCGCAGTGACACTTCCACTTCCATCAGTACGCAATTGGACAGCCTGATACCTGCCAGCAAAATCAGTACACTTTCACAAGGTATGTTTGTAGGTGCCGTAACGGACAATTTCGGAGAAACGATAGACCAGAAAATTTTCCATGCGCAGATAGTAGTGGATAATGATGCGGTACAGAAAGAGACAGCCGCCTATCAACCCATTCCTGAAATCAGCAGCTTTCTGGACGAGGCCGGCAATGATACAATGGAGCAGCAGATACAGGCCAACTACCGGCAAATCAAGCAGGATATTGTGGAACTGGTAGAGAACGAGCTGATCCGCATAGAGAATGACCCGGAACTCAAACATCTATTATGTGGAGAAAATAACTAAATATTATTGGCAATGTCCATAATATTGTGTAAATGAGAAATACAGAACTCTTATTAGAATCCCATATTTCTCATTTACACAAAACTTTGGATAGTGCCATATTATTTAAAAAGATGTGTTCCCCCATTTATTGATTTTGCAAGATTTATAATAGTAAAATCATCATTATAGCTGAATATTTGATGCTTAGCATAGAAATATCTCATCCAATTGTATCTACGGGTACCCTTATCTGACAAAGGAGTAAACCTACAATCATATTGTTGCTTATTCTTAAAATATTTATTATCCCAAATTGTTAGAATAATATTTTTACTAATAGGAAAAGAAAGTTCACTACCATAACTGGCTAACCCTTGGTATTGTTGAACCACATTTTGAACATGTGGTTCGACTACTAATGGATAATCGGATGTATATATGGAATTAGAATCAGATACAAAAAATTCCCAAGAATTAAAGAAAAGAGCCTTTGCAAAAGCATAAATCAAATCACTATTACAAAATGAACTTGAAGCATGTTCTATTACAGGATCAATATTATATCCAATATCAAGTTTTAAAAAATCCGGATTATTATTTTCAATGGCCATACCTTCCTGAAAAAGTCTAATCATTTTAGGGATAATATCATCATTTATCCCTTTAATGCAATTTCTCATTTGTGGCATTCGAAACCACTGGATTATTAGATAATTAGCAAATTCAAATTTTTCTTCGGAACTCAACACTTTTATATTATTTGAACGGTTAAGCATCCATTCTCTTTCTTTAGCTAATATTTTATTAAGCAATACACTATATTTAGGTTCTATTTCTTTGGCAAAATACTCACATTCTAAAAAAAGAGGTTCTAATTGATTTTCACAATATATTTTAGGCAATGTATAAAAATCTTTAATACAACAAGTTTTATTTATAGCTTGAACATATGATTTTGAATAATCTTTGTTGTATACAAATAAACAAATACCATTTTCAGAAAAATTCTTTAAATAACATTGTGGTATATAATGATGAGACTTATGTGCATTTTTATCCATATATTTTTATAATGTTTCTAATACTTCTGGAGTATCAACCCCTATTTCTTCAAAAATTAAATTTTCAAAAACAGGAACAAGTTCCATTACTATACTTTCGCATTCCAATAATCTATTTCTCATATAAACAGTATCATTCCTTTTTTCAAATAAATAAAGTTCATGCAATAAGTCATTTCTGTCTTTACGGAACTTATGAAGTTTAATTTTCAAATCATTAGATATTAAGCCTAAAGAACAAGCTCTATTGATAGCACTATAAAAGTCTAAATCTTTAGACAATTTTCTTATTAATCGAAAATCAACATCCAAGTCAGTATCTTTGCATTTTCTTTTTGTTTTCTTTTCTTGCTCAATGATTTTATCAACTCGATTACAGACCGCATCCCAACAATCTTTTGTAGCTACTAAATATTTTAATAAATTTTCCGTAAGACTACAAAGCAATGATATTTCTTGAAAATACAAAGATGTTTTATTGTTTTCTAATACATCAGAAACCTCACTTCCTATCTGATTTACAGTGTCTATTATATTTGCCATACTTATCATATTTCTCTATTTACAAAGATAATAAAACTCTCGTCAACAACTATATAATACTCTATATTTATAAAATAGTTTCTTCATTAAGTATTTGCAAATATGCCATCTTGCGTCAATTCCCGCCATTCATTCCATATACAGATAAAATCATAACATATTATCAATTAATCTTCTACATTCGCACCGACGGGCTAAAGTTTACCCGGTATTGATTAATTATTGTATCACTTAAACTATTAATTTTATGGCTAAGAAAAAACAAGAGCAACAAGAGCAGAGTCAGGATGAGCATGTAATGGCAGTCCTTGACAAGAGAACGAACAAGACCGCAGTCATCTCCAAGATGAACGAACAGGACGGCAGCATCGAAGTCGTACCGCCGGACAAAAAGAACAACAACAGTTTTCTCAAACTGGACCGTACCACACCTCTGGAACTGTTCTTCACGAATTTCAAGAACCAGTACCAAAATCCCACAAGCTTCAGTTTCTTCCTTGTACCACTTGCCGTTTTGGACAAGACACTGAACGCGGTCATCCAGATTAGGAAAGGGGAAGACCCCGGACCGGACGGCAAGAAACTGGTAGAAAACAGCGAACTCAACGACGAGGGACGTATCGCCAAACTGGCCCGACGGTATAAGTTTGATGAGCACCAGCTGCCGTGGAAAGATCTGAACGCACTCGGTCTTGACAAGGAGACTCTGTTCAACAACCATTGCATGGGAGAACTTCTCAAAGGAAGAATCACTTCCACCGCACTGCCCATCAGCAAGGAGATAAACGGAGAAAAGAAAGATTTGGGCGAGGCCTGTTTCATGTGTGTGAAAGGTGCGGACGGCAAAGTGGAACTCAAGACACTCACCCGTCTGGACAAGCCCCAATATGATTTGCCGGTCTATAAAGGCGTATTCACGGATGAAGAGAAGGACAAACTGGCCGAAACGGGTACGTTGGGAGGAATCAAGGAAATGAAGGACACGCTTACAGGAAATGTATGCAAATGCTATGTCAGTTTCCACGAGTCCACCAACCGCATCATCACCATGCCCGTGGATGCCATCAAAATCCCGGACTACATTTATGGGAAGAGACTGGACGACAAGCAGAAGCAGATACTCGCTTCAGGTGGCGAAGTCCCCATCAATGACATACAGCGCAAGAACGACACCATGCTTTCCGGTGTGGCCTATGTCGATCCGACCATAAGGGACATCGCATTCAAACAGTCCGACAAGCAGCTGAAGGTCAGCGATACGATTTTAGGAGCCAAGATAACCCCCGAACAGAAAAAGATACTGGAGAATCACGGCATGGTATTCATCGAGAACATGCGCAATCCCAAGACCAGACAGCTGTTCTCGGATGATGTGCGTTTCAGCAACAAGAGCAACAACCTGCTCATAGGACGCAATGCCCGTGAATACAAGCCGGCGGTTGAACCCCCAAAAAACGACAGGAAACAAGAAACAAAGCAGACGGCCCGCCATGTCGTATCTCCCAGACCGCAGGCCAGAAAGAACAGCCTCTCGTTCTCGTAATCCGGCAGCAGGCGGAACGTTTACCGAATCCATATACCCGGTTTCCTCTCAGGTTACCGGGTATGTCACAAATTATTTCCCCATTCAAAATCCAATGACAACAGATGATGATTACACAACATGACAACAACGGAGAACTGTCCTGCTTCAAGTCAGCTCTCCTTTTTTATTTGAGAGAAAGCCATCCACACATGGCCGATGACAAGGGATTCATCCGGGAGCGGGCGGACAGTGCCGCAGAGGCTTACGAACATGCCATACGTGACGGCCTATCCGTCAGGCAGGCTTTGGAACAGGCTGACGCCGTTCTCTATCAGGACTTGCGCTTTTCCCGGTTCGATACGGTTTTCGAGGTTGTATCGGAGTGGTTTCCCGAAGTACGGCCCGAAAGACGGACGGATTTCTGCCTGAAGGTATTGTCACCCGCAGAGGCGGTATTCGGCAAATATTCCATAGACGACAGGTTTGAATCATATCCGGCCTGTCATACACTTACCGTTGAACTTACAGGTTTCATACAATCTTATATAGAACAATATGGCGTATAACAGACGACAACATCTGGCGGACAACATAGCCGCACTTGAACTGATATTCATGCGTCCGGAGTTCTGTCTTACGGAACAGGGACGCAAGGTCTTGAACGGTTATTCGGGTTTCGGAGGACTGAAGTGCATCCTGAATCCGGCGGAGAAAGATACGGACATAGAAAAATGAAGGTCGGACAAAGAACTGTTTCCCCAGGTCCGGCTGCTGCATGAACTTCTGCGTGAGTATTCCAAAGACGAGAAAGAATACAAGTCATACGTCCAAAGTCTTAAGAATTCCGTCCTCACAGCCTTTTACACACCTGAACCGGTGGTAACGGCCATGCAGGAAGCCCTGCTGATACCGGAAATCCGCCCGGAACGTTTTCTTGACCCTTCCGCCGGAACGGGCATGTTCATCAGCACTCTGAAAGATGTCCCCGAAATCCATTGTTTCGAGAAGGACAGGCTGACGGGAAGGATACTCTCATCCCTCTATCCGAAAAGCAAGGTGAACATAGAGGGTTTCCAGTCCATACAGCCTTATTATAACGGCTACTTCGACATGGTCTCATCCAATATCCCGTTTGGGAATACCAGGATTTATGACCGGGACTTTGACCGGAGTGACGACCCGGTGCGCAAATCCTCACTCGCTGCCGTACACAACTATTTCTTTCTCAAAGGCATGGATACGCTGCGCGAAGGCGGGATACTGGCCTATATCACGACTTCGGGCGTCATGGACTCGCCACAGAACCGTCCCGTCAGGGAGTGGCTGGTAAACCATGCCAATCTCGTTTCTACCATCCGTCTGCCGGACAATCTGTTTACCGATGCGGGTACGGAAGTGGGCAGCGACCTGATCGTATTGCAGAAGAATACCCGAAAATCGGAACTGACCGAAAAGGAACGGAACTTTATTGAAACCCGTCTTATATCGGGCAGTATCAATATCAACAACAGCTATGCCGATTTGGACTATATCATCCATACTTCCGTATCCATGGGTAAAAACATGTACGGACAACCGGCCATGAATTTTATCCATGAAGGGGGTATCGGAGCCATTTCCGAACATCTCAGGCTATTATTGGCCCAAGATGTGGGAAACCATCTTGACCGGAAACTTTATGAAGAAAACCTGTCCCGTTCCACCGTTTCCACTGCCCTAAAAACCGGACCGGAAGTCGCACCGGAAACAACAGCAGTGGAGCACCGGCAGGAGATGCAGGAAGAAAGTCTCCTTTCCACCAAGCCTTATGAACCCATGCTTAATCTGTTTGCCGCCTATGCGGACGAGGAGGAAACGGAGGTACAGATGATGGAAAACCGGCCATTACCGGGCCGGACAGCGTCGGCATCCCGCAAAAGAAAAGGAAACGAACCGGAAATGTTCAATCTGTTCTCGCAAGAGAACATGTATGATGAAGCCGTCTCACAAGAAGAAATGACCGGGGAACAGGCGGCAGCGGAAGCGAAATGGCAGGAACGCAGACTACGGTTCGAGGAAGAACGGAAAAAAGAAACGGAACCACGTCCGTTTACCGGAGAAATACGCCCCGAATACAAGAACGGCTCTCTCGTGAAAGCCGGTGAGCAATACGGATATTTGCAGGGATTGGGTACTCCCGAAATACAGTTCCATCCGCTCAGGCTGACTGTCACACAACAATACCGGGCCGCCTACTATATCCCGCTCCGTGAAGCCTACCACAATCTCTACAATGCGGAAGCCGAAACGGAAACCGAACAGCCGGAACTAAGGGAGGAACTGAACCGGCAGTATGACCGTTTCCACCGCATGTTCAGGGAGCTGAACGGAAAGGACAACGCCAAGTTCCTGCTGTTGGATGCAGGAGGACGGGAAATGCTCTCATTGGAGCGTTCCGTCAACGGGAAGATACAGAAGGCGGACATATTCACCGTGCCCGTATCGTTCAACGCCAACGAGGTGACACATGTGGATACACCGCAGGAAGCCCTTGCGGCATCCCTGAACAAGTTCGGCAAGGTCAATCTGGAATATATGGAGAATCTCAGCGACATCGGCAGGCAGGAACTGCTCGAACAGCTGGAAGAGCGCATCTTCTACAATCCCATGATGAAGAGCCATGAAATCAAGGACCGTTTCATAGCGGGCAATGTGATCGCCAAAGCAGAATGGATAGAGAACCATCTGAGAGACTATCCCGATGACGGAGCGAGCAGAAAATCATTGGAGGTCCTTCGGAAAGCCATACCGGAGCCCATAAGTTTCGAACAGCTTGACTTCAACCTGGGGGAACGGTGGATACCCATGTCCGTATATGAGGAATTCGCCGGATACCTCTTCGAGACAAAGGCCCATATCCACTATACGGAATCTATTGACGAATTCAGCGTGAGCTTCGAGAGCACCAACGCGAACATCACCGACAGATATTATGTGAAAGGGGAAAAGAGAGGCTATTACGGAAACGACCTGCTGAAACATGCGCTGCACAACACCGTACCCGACATAACCAAGACCGTACAGGACAAGGAGGGCAATGACATTAAGGTACGGGATGCGGAGGCCATACAGCTTGCCGACACCAAAATCAACGAGATACGTTCCGCCTTCACCGGCTGGCTGAACGAACAGCTGCCCGAATTCAAGCAGAACCTTGCGGACATGTACAACCGCAAGTTCAACTGCTATGTACGTCCCGATTACGACGGTTCCCTGCAAAGCTTCCCGTTCCTTGACCTGAAAGGGCTGGGCATACCGTCCCTGTACGACAGCCAGAAAAATGCCGTATGGATGCTGAAGATGAACGGAGGCGGGATAATCGACCATCAGGTAGGTACGGGCAAAACCCTTATCATGTGTATAGCCGCCTTTGAGATGAAACGTCTCGGACTGGCGAACAAGCCGATGATTATCGGACTCAAAAGCAATGTGCATGACATAGCCGACACGTTCAAGAGGGCCTATCCGAATGCCAGAGTGCTGTATCCGGGCAAGGAGGACTTTACGCCGGAGAAGCGTGTCGGAATATTCCATGACATCAAGAATAACAACTGGGACTGTATCATCCTGACACACGACCAGTTCGGGAAAATACCCCAGTCCCCCGAAATACAGCAGAAAATATATACGCAGGAAATAGACAGCATCGAAGAGAATCTCGCCGTATTCGAGCAGCAGGGCAATGAAGTGACCGGCTGGATAAAAAAGGGGCTGGAAAAAAGAAAGGAAAACCTTGAGGCCAAACTTGAAAAGCTGGAACAGGATATAAAGGACCGGACGGATGATGTTACAGATTTCAGACAGATGGGCATCGACCACCTCTTCGTTGACGAATCGCACAATTTCAAGAACCTGATGTTCAACACACGCCATGCAAGAGTTTCCGGCCTGGGCAATCCCGAAGGAAGCATGAAGGCCATGAACATGCTTTTCGCCATCCGTACCATACAGGAGCGTACGGGCAGGGATTTGGGGGCCACTTTCTTGTCCGGTACGACCATCTCCAACAGCCTGACAGAACTCTATCTCCTTTTCAAATATCTCCGTCCGAAGGAAATGGAACGGCAGGGGATTACCTGCTTTGACGGCTGGGCCGCAGTCTATGCGAAGAAAAGCACGGACTTTGAATTTTCAGTGACCAACCAGGTGGTGCAGAAAGAGCGTTTCCGCTATTTTATCAAGGTGCCGGAACTCGCCAATTTCTATGCGGAAATAACCGATTACAAGACCGCTGAAGACGTGGGGGTTGACAGACCGGAACTCAACGAGCAACTCTATCACATACCGCCCACTCCCCAGCAGGAGGTTTTCATTCAAAAACTGATAAAGTTCGCCGAAACCGGGGATGCGACCTACATAGACAGGGAGCCTCTGTCCGAAGCGGAGGAGAAGGCACAGATGCTGATCGCCACCAACTACTCGAACAAGATGTCGCTTGACATGCGGCTGATAGACCAACAGTACGGTGACAGTCCGGGAAACAAGGCGTCCCATTGCGCGGCCAAGATTGCGGAATATTACTATAAATATCTTGACCAGAAAGGCACACAGTTCATTTTTTCAGACTTGAGTACCTATAAACCCGACCAGTGGAACATCTACAGTGAAATCAGGCGCAAGCTCGTGGAAGACCATAATATCCCGGAAAAGCAGATAAAGTTCATTCAGGAGGCGAACAGCGACAACGCACGCAAGGAACTGTTCAAGGATATGAACTCCGGGCGCATCCGTTTCCTTTTCGGTTCCACACAGAAACTGGGAACGGGTGTCAACGCGCAGGAACGGGCCGTGGCCATCCATCATCTGGACATACCCTGAAGGCCGTCCGACCTGGAACAGCGCAACGGACGGGCGGTAAGAAAAGGCAATATCATCGCCAAGCAGTACGCCGGCAACAAGGTGGACTGCTATATCTATGCGGTGGAGAAGTCACTGGACAGCTACAAGTTCAACCTGCTGCAAAACAAGCAGGTGTTCATCAACCAGCTCAAAAGCCGCAATCTGGCCGCCCGTACCATTGACGAGGGGGCGATTGACGAAAACGGAGGCGGCAGTTTCAGCGAATACGTGGCCATCCTTTCGGGCAACGACGACCTGCTGGAAAAGGCCAAGCTGGACAAGAAACTGGCGGTCCTCGAAAGCGAGAGGCAGGCATTCTACCGTAACAAGGGAAACGCGAAAGGCAAGCTGAATGAAAGGACTTTGGGAATAGAAAAAAACAATACCTTTATCGGGCGTTTCACCAGGGACTGGGAATATTTCAACAAGGTGATGCCCGCAGATACGGAAACCGGACTCCGTCCCAATCCCCTGAAACTGGACGGTGTGGATTCGGACAATGTGGAGATACTCGGCAACCGGCTTGCCGCAATCAACCGGAATGCCCGGACGGAGGATGACTATATGAAAATCGGAACCCTGTCCGATTTCCGCATCCTTGTCCGTACCGAGAGGATTTGTGACGGGGACACACAGACCTTGCAGAACAAATTCATGGTCGAGGGACTGGACGGTATCAAATATACCTACAACAACGGTTATATAGCCAAAGACCCGAAACTGGCCGTCATGAACTTCATCAATGCGCTGGAACGCATTCCCGCCATGATAGAGAAACGGGAAAAGGAGAACGCAGAGCTGTCGAAGGACATCCCGGTCCTTCAGGAGATTGTGGCGGCTTCATGGCCCAAGGATGCGGAAATCAAGCGGCTGAATGAGGAACTTGCCACGCTGAACCGAAAAATACAGCTTACCATAAAACCGGCAGGCGAGCATGAAAGCGGAACGGATGACGGAACGGAAATAAAAGGAGAGAAAGCGACAGGCGAAAGTGACGATACACCGGACCTGCCACGGAAGGCAAGGCATGTCCCCCCAATGGAAATTGCCGCCCCGTCAAACGGACTGAAAAAAATATCCTAAGTTTGCCGTAAAGAACCGCTTTTCAGGAAATGACAAAGGTATGGCCGGCACCCGGATAAATCCGGTCTGCCGGCCATACTCTTATCTGTAATGGGAAGAAGGGCACTCCGTCATTCCTCTTCCTCAAAGGAAAGGCTCTCCACCTGTCTGTTAATAACCTTCCAGTCAATGGAATCCTTCAGATTGATTATATCCACAATCGAATAATGCCTGATCTCGTTCTCTTCTTCCGCAAAACGCAGCCGTCCGCTCAAACGCTGCTTCTCAATCTCTGCCGGATCGAGGTTTATCAGCTCACAAACCTCATCGGGCAGCATGGAGAGTTCTACACAGTTATCCTCGCAGATATGTTGCAGCACGGCCAACATGTTGAGGG
>ERZ894251.211-NODE-211-length-41375-cov-43.593078_pt1 | contig 41375 bp, 39 predicted proteins | sample MGYA00380301_ERZ894251 | MGnify/ENA primary metagenome ERZ894251 (study PRJEB32331, sample SAMN06328418) | human gut metagenome | biome: human gut microbiome; feature: stool | host: Homo sapiens | collected 2014-02-13 ... | reverse complement strand
CCCACGATGCCAGAAGCATAAATATAATTTCTTCCATCTGAGTCTTTGTATATGTATCTGGAAAATATTGTTTCAATTTCTTCGCCGTAATCTGCACCTGAACTTTTTCAGTACTTTCATTCATGCAAATCTGGTCAATTTCTGAATACGTCAACATCCGCTCTTTTGAAATCTGCTTCAATTCCTTTGCCTGCTTCATGGAAGGTACCATATTGTGATTATGCATATACTGAAGTAATATCTGCTGCTCTTCAGTTCTCAAATAAGAAACTTCAACAGCTGTATTAAAGGGAAGCTTCTTCTCGTCTGCCAATTCTAAAAACTCTGCGATCAACTCTGTCAGATGAATATATCGAAGAATTTGTCTGGAACTATCTCCTGTATTCTGACTGACTTCTTCCGCCGCCAACTTCTTGCCAACTTGGCAAGAAGTTAAATCAGACCGTTTCCCCTGACGCTTTAACGCCTCATATTTCATTTTATAAGCGAATGCCTTTTCGCTGATCAGTAGTTCTTCTCGCTGAATGTTGGAATCTACCATGATCACCGTCGCTTCATCATCTGTAAGATCTTTGATGATAACCGGCATTTTCTCTAATCCTGCAAGTTCACATGCTCGTTTTCGCCGATGACCAGCTACAATCTCATAACCACCGGACTCTCTCAACCGCACAATACCGGGAACCAACACGCCATACTGTGTAATGCTATCTGATAATTCTTCCATTTTCTTATCATCTTTTACTTGAAATGGGTGATTCGGAAATGGATGAAGGCTTCCTATTGCTATCTCACTAATTTCATTGGTCGTCTCTTCATTTGTTCCAAACAACGCATCAAGTGGCTGTAAGGAAATGGGAGTTACTCTTTTTTTAGATGGCATCTTTCAGCACCTCCTCCGTCACTCTTCGATAGGCTTCTGTAGCTTTGCCTTTAGGATCATAAGAGAAAATACTCTGTCCTTCTCTGACTGCTTCCTTCATTCTTACAGAAAATGGAATATAATTATCAAAAATATGAATTTGACTTCCATATACATTTCTAAGAAGTTCCATATTATTTCTGGCATCATTTGTATGAGCATCGACCATCGTGAACAGAATCCCACCGACCTGAAGCTTCGGATTAATCTGCTTACGAACCTTACCGATCGTTTTTAACAACTGCTGCAATCCTTTGATTGGCAGGTAGGACGCTTCAACTGGAATGAGGACTTCATCTGATGCAGCCAGCGCATTGATCGTAATCATTCCCAATGATGGCATACAATCAATGATGACTGCATCATATTGATCCTTGATACCATACAAAATCTGTTTCAATACATATTCCCTGCTCATTGCATTTACCAACTGTACTTCCGTACCTGCCAGTCCAATATTAGAACAGATAATGTCTATTCCCTCTGCCTGATGTCTGATATAACAGTCTGAAGGAATATCTTCATCTTTCATTACTGCATCCATAAGAGTTGTAAGTGTTTCATTACTGTCATCACAATCACGATATCCAAATCCTGCGGATACATCAGACTGTGGATCTGCATCTACGATTAACACTTTCATATTCTTTTGTGCCAATCCTACTGCTAAATTAGCTGTACATGCGGATTTTCCCGTTCCCCCTTTTTGGTTTACAATAGAAATAATTCTAGTCATTTTTTCATCACCTTTCAATCAATAAAAATGACCGAATCAGCTAAACAGATTTTCATCCATCACGAGCTAATTCGGTCCTGTTTTTCGCTATTAAATTGTAATATCACCACTTTCGTGATACAGTAAAAGCATCTCAGATAAAAGCGGAAATTTTCTTTCATCTGAATAAGGTTTTTATAAAAGATAGGCCTTTCCTTCATAAATTTGTTGATTCGTTGCAAGTTTTTTCAGGACCAAATCGACTCAACCCCTTGTATTTACTGGGTTTCCGTTGATTTAGTCTTATTTTATCATCATCATCTCCGCCACGCATTCCCGTTCCGAGTGCTACCTGTATGAGATTCTCGTGTATTCTCTCCTTTGCGTGTTCCAATACTTCCCGTTGTTCTTTCACAGTCAGTACCCGTATCTGTTTTGTCTTTGTTTTGGGAACTTCCACTCCTGCACATGGGTTGAATGTAAGAATCCTGTTATGCACTGCATATTTGAACATAGCATTGAGAATATTATACACATCCCGTATAGTCTTTGTGCTGTAATCATCATCTGCCATATTCTGAAGCAGACGTTCCAAAATAATCGGATTAAAATCTGCCACACGTTGTTTTCCTATCTGCTTCTTTATGTAACGTCTGTAAAAATCATCATAACGTACTTGTGTACTCTCCTTGATAGTCCGCTTCTTATGGGTATTCAGCCAGATATCAAACCATGTATCCAGAGTGATATTATCGCCCTTTCCTTTCAACCCATGCTTGACTTCATAGCGTAAATCTTCCATTTCTTGAACTAACTTTTTTAAGTCCGCATTATCTTTTGTATACGTTTCTCCTTTGTAATAAAACCGCCCTCTGTAAATTCCGCTTTTTCTCTGCATAATTCCCGGCGGTAATGGATTTCCTTTTAAGTCCTTGCCCAATCTGCACGCTCCTTTCCGTGCAAGGACTATCAGAACTGGTCTGACAGTATTATATGCTTATTTGTGTTTATACTGCAATTACTTCATATTTATTTTTCAGATTATGCCCTTCGTTTTTCTTCAAAAACTGGTCTAAAACCTCAGAGCGTATAAGAATCTTATTTCCAATCCTTATGACCGGAATCTTCTGCCATGTAATCAGCTTTCGCAGATTATTTCTTCCAATTCCCGTATACTCTGACGCTTCATTCACTGTAAGGGCTTTCTTTGTCTGTATCGTTTTCTGTGTATGTTCTGTCAAAGATTCTCCTTTCTTCTTCCCTCAAAAGGAAAGATTTTTTATAGTCCTCATATATGCGTTGTTGTTCTTCGTTCATCTGCCCCCGTTCTATTAGCTGGCGGATATAATCTCTGTTATCCAGTTTTCCGATTTTATCCATTAGCTTTAAAGAGGGCGAAACTGCTACGTTCAGCCACTGCCATGTTCGTTCCAGTGTCTTTTTCTCTGGATTCATGGTCAACTTTATCTTCCCTACATCCTGCATGAGTTCTTCCCACGGGGGATAAGTAGGATAAAGCCGTTTTCTTGTAACCGTGCTGTTTTCCGGCTTCTGTAAAAACCGCACTTTCTCGTTTAATACAGACAACGCAATCCGTGCCACATCCCTGTCTTTCAGAAGTTCTTCTACTAATCTGACCGCTTTTTTGTGCCGGAATCGAAGTTCATATCTGTTCCAGTCCGGGTTGAGTTCTTTTCCGAACTTTTCTGCCTGTTCATATCCCTTTTCATAGAATGTAATCCGAAAATCACTGTGTTTACTGCCGAGATATAGTGTTTTTCCCTGCGCTTCTATTTCATCCTCTTTCAGTCTATCAGAACGATTCTCTGCTGTATCACGCAACTGACTAGATATCAGCCCCTCGTTTTTCAGACGAATCAATTCCGGGATAGACAGATAAGGCTTTGTATCGTCGATTGCCAAGTCTATCCTCGGAAAATTCACCGGGTATCTGCAAACTCTTTCCAGAAAATCAAACCATGTTTCCTTATTCATCATAAGGAAATTTTCATAATTCCTGCACCCCGAACCACTCATAAGAATCTGAAATCCCTCATACTGTGCATTTCCTGTCGGTTTCAGAATCTTGATATTGTCAAATCTTGCTATCAGTTCGTGTCCAGCAATTCCTTTTTCCTTACCATGCAGTTCCATAAAACTCAGTGGAATCCGCAAGATATCTTCTATGATTATGAACACGTCTACACCTTTGACAGTAATCTGACACCAGTCAATCAGTGCTGTCAAATCTTCTTTCTGACGAGTTACCCCCCTGTTAGTATAGGGGGGTTCTGAAATTTTCATTACCTCTGTTATCATCATCCCTGCCTTTCGTAGTATGCCGTGGCTTTCGCCACGTTCCCGGAACTTCTCTACTCCCTTTGCTCCTTTCACGCTGTACGGAGCAGTCCGCAGAGAATTTCCGGGAACAGTCTCTACACGTTTCCTTTTCCGGTAACAACACGGATACCCTTGCAGGAGATTCTGTCCACCAATACCGGGAAGTTTCCTCTCTGCACATAAGGGGCATATACCGCTTCTTCTAGTTCTACCACTGTGTAAGGCTCTACCTTTGGAAGTTCTGTTGCTTCCAGACGGATATCTACGCTGTTTCCAAGTTTCATGCTTCCGAGGTGAAGTTTCAATGCTTCCACTTCCTCGGTTTTCTTCCGGGTTTCCTTATCATACTTGTAGCAGTAGTCTGCTCCCATGTAACGGAGTTCCCCGAACGCTTCTCTGACCTGTTCTTTTGTCAATGTAATCTGCATGCTACATTTCTCCTTTTTTGAAATCATGGTGAATGAGTGTCTGTAAGTGTGACAAGTCCTTTTCATATCCACGTCTATATTTATTTCATTACTTTTCTCCTTACCTCTTAACCTCATCATAGACCTGTTTTTTCTTCTTGTCAACAATTATTTTACTTTTTCCCTTACTTTTTATTTTTGTATTTCAAACGCTTAACTATATCTTTTTATAACTTATTATAATTTTACCCTTACATTTATCCTTATCTTGTGTTATGATGAAAACAGAAACGAGGTGTGCATATGTTTGTGAATAAAGAAGCAGTAGGAAAACGAATTTTACAGATACGCAAGAAATACGGTTACAGTATGCAGAAGTTTGGGGAAATCATAGATAATGCCCCGAAAGGCTCTGTAAACAGTTGGGAAAAGGGTGTGAATCTTCCCAATGAGAAACGCTTGAAGCAGATTGCCACGTTGGGCAATATGACGCTGAATGAACTTCTGTATGGTTCATTTAAAGAATATGTAGATATGCTTATCACAGAAAAACTGGGGATTGAACTGCCGGAAGAATTTACCAGAACTTTCTATTCTCTTTTAGAGCAGAACGGATTTACCTACGGGGATGATATCGAGATTGTCCGGCTTGTAAACGGCTTTCTGACTTATCATAACCTTACAACAAAAGAAACCGCCATTTTCTATCAGCCAACTGCATACTCCGGCGATTATTTTGACGGTATCATACAAAAAGCGGATTCTTCCGTTCTGGTCTGCCGGGCATATGCAGATAAGGCAAACAACACCTTACATATCATTCCGGCTTTTGAGAATGGACAGACTGAGGAAGTAGCAGACTTCTTTCATGCACTGAAAAGCATAACCGCTCCACACAACAACAATTATTTCACTTCCGGCTTTCTGACACTCGGACTGGCATTGAGAGATTCCAAAGTAATTATCTATGGAATTGATGAAAAACAGGGAACAGCACAGGTAATCCCTTACGAATATGATTGCGAATCAGACGCTTATATCCAGAATGAACATCTGTCATATACCAGACAGGATAGCTTTTTCCGAGAAGCCACGAAAGAAGCGGTCTATTGGAAAATGCAATCCGACAGAAGTAACCCATAAGATAAACAAGAGGACTTGCAAGGTTTGTGACCTTTCAAGTCCTCTTATGTATCATGATGGTATTGGCTGTGTCCGTTCCGTAAAGGACTGCCCTACGGCGTCTCGGCTTCGCCTTGTTCCTTTACCTCACTAATAATAATGTTCTGATAGCAGAACTCTTACTTATACTTTTATCTTACTATTCTTTCAATTTTTACCGTTTCACCATCAATATTATACTTAAAAAAATAAAATTTAATAACATTTCCTTCTGATACTTGTTCTAGATCACCTTTACACTTAGTACAATCTAAACTAACTTTTGTCGTATCAAAAAATAGACTACTTTCTTCCTTCTCATTTAGTTCTATTAAAAGTGTATCAAAAGTTTTCTCTACAACAACCCCACTCAAATGAAACCAATGAGAATTATCATCTCCACTAGAACGCAACTCCATATTTTGACGATTCTCCTTAAAAACATTTCCTTTTACGCCAAGCACAATTAATACTATTGCAAGCAAAAGTATGATTAACAAAATCAATCGTTTCTTATCCATTAAATGTAGTCCCCGATATGTCTGTCCAACTATCAAAATCAAAATTCAAATAACGTACTGTATCCCCCCATCCATCAAATACCATCAATGTATGTACTGTATTTCCAGAATTATATGCTCGCAAAGTTGCATATCCCTCTGCTGCCATTGAATGCCCCGCACGTTCTCCAGTATCACTGCTAATTATACCACAATGGACAACTGCTATATCTCCTCTATCAATGCAATTAGTGAAAAAATTATAATTGGGACTATAGTCAGTATTTTGTGTTACAGAAACATTCTTTCCAGCACAAAAGTCCACAAATCCAGGTCCAATATTGCCAATAGTTGTTGAACCATATGTTATTCCTCCACTCTCCGATGAAACTGTCGTTCCTGTTGAATCCCAAATATCCATATAATCACCTGCAATATCTGTATAATCAACAGCATTATAATATGCACCACATGCTAATAATGCACTAACTGCACATGCATAATGTCCTGTTACACTTTCTATATACGGCTCATTAAAGGAAATAAATTCTTGAAGATGATTTGTTGAAACAAGCGTGTAGTTTTCATAAACTTCATCAATATCTAGCAAAACCTCATCCCAAGTAGCTGGGTCTTTTCCCCTACTCTCATTCAAGGACAGTACTGTTTTTTCTAATGTTTCACCATAATTCGTTCTAATCTTTCCCAAATTATCAACAATACCATATTCAAACGGAGCTATTTTATATATTTCAGAGGTATTTGCTTTTTCACTAAATACATTTGCTTCACTTTGATAAATCACCTCATATGGATTTGCTGAATTATTACCAAATGAGTATTCTGATATCAAAGATTCACACGTAGTATCAAAAACTACATATCCATATGGTTTGTTTTCTAAATTGTAATTTACAATATATCCAATAGCTTGACCTGTTGTATCATAAAATTTTCTCGGATTATTAGCAACAATATTGCTATTTTCTCCTATTCCCTTTGCAAAACGTTCTGCCATCTGTATCGCCAAATCATCCGTAACATTTACAACAGAAGTATTCTCCGATGCATGGACAGGAACTATTGACATAATAGTCAATATAAAGATTGTCAAAAGTGAAGCAAATCGTTTAAAAATTTTTCTCATAAATATCCTTCCTCCTTAGATTATATATTTACTTTAATATTATATCTTATTCCCTATTTTGTCTATATTTTTTTATGTTTATTTCAAATATTTCATTCTATTTTATTTTTATCAAACTATTTTCAAACAAATCCAAACAAAGAATCTCGGGGCAAATTTCGGTCAAATCAGGATAAATAAATATAACACTTTATATGTAAGTCAATTTTAAAAGAGCCTGTAATTCCGGGCTTTACAACACTTTGTAACACAATATAAACCAGTTCGATAATCCCTCATTCCTTTAGAAATTAAATAAAAGCACAAGAAAACCCGCTGGTCGAAAGATCAGCGGGTTTTCTCGTTACTGTTTATGAAACACAAAATATCAGGGAGCTGCAAAACAGCTCCCTAAATCACATACGATTATTCTTCTACATCCTGCACATCATAATACTTGATCAGCGCCTGTGTCCCAAGATCTCCGAGCCCTTCCTGTGCCAACTCTTCATAATTTGACAGTACCAGACTCAGCACCTCAAGACTCAGTCCGCTCATATTTGCCTCAGTCAGCGCAAGCTTCATATCCTTGATGAAATGCTTCATAAAGAATCCCGGTGCATAATCTCCGGCAATGATCTTTGGTCCGAAAGCATCCAACTGTTTGCTTCCTGCTGCCCCGGTAGAGACCGAATCAAAAAGGACATTCAGATCCAGTCCTTTGGCCTGCGCATAGGAAAAGGCCTCACATACACCACTTAAGGCCCCGGCGATCATAATCTGATTAGCAAGCTTTGCATGCTGTCCACATCCGGCTTTTCCCTGATAATTGATGTTTGTTCCCATTGCTTTGAAAAGCTCCATACAAGCTTCATAATCTTCTTTCTCGCCGCCGACAAGGATGGATAATGTAGCGTTTTTTGCTCCGGTATCCCCACCTGTTACAGGCGCATCCAACACATGGAATCCTTTTTCTGTGCCCTCTTTTGAAATCTTTTCTGCAAGCATCGGGCTTGTAGTTGTCATATCGATCAGATAGGTTCCCGGATCTGCATTTTCCAGAATACCGCCTTCATCGAAGTAAACCTCTTCCACATCTCTCGGAAAACCAACAATGGTGATCACTGCATCACATCCGGGTACACATTCTTTGATAGATTCATGGAAAATTGCACCCTCGCTGATCACATCATCGACTTTCGCTTTTGTGCTTGCGTAAATATGCAGTTCATATCCTGTTTTCATAAGGTTGCGCACCATGGATTTTCCCATGATGCCAACACCGATAAATCCAATTTTTTTCATAGTGAACTCCTCTACTTTGGACTTACAATCTTTCCTGCCACCGCGCAGCTTGCCGCTGTTCTCGGAGATGCCAGATAAATCTCGACCTTAGAAGTTCCCATACGTCCAAGGAAGTTACGGTTGTTGGTTGCAACCACACGTTCTCCGTCTGACAGAATTCCTCCGGTACGTCCACAGCAAAGTCCGCAACCCGGATGGGTAATGATCGCACCTGCCTCAGATAAAGTCGTAAGGATTCCCATATCTGCTGCCTGTTTGTAGATCTTACGGCTCGCCGGAGTCACGATCAGTTTTACAAAATCCGCAACTTTTTTGCCCTTTAACACTTCTGCTGCTGCCTGAAGATCCTCCAGACGTCCGTTTGTGCAAGAGCCGATAAATACCTGATCGATCTCGGTTCCTTCTACCTCGGATACATTTCTGATTTTGTCAACCTGTGACGGAAGGGCCATAACCGGTACAAAGTCCTCTGCTTTATAAGTGATCGTTCTCATATAAGTTGCATCCGGATCACCAACCAGACTCTTCTGATAATCATTTAATTCAATATTGCAATACTCGGCAGTTTTCTCATCCGGTGTGAAAAGTGCGCATTTTGCACCTGCTTCGATTGCCATGTTTGCCATTGTCATACGACTTGCAACTGTCATATTTTCAATGGTGCTTCCGGCAAATTCAAGTGCTCTGTAAGTAGCACCGTCTGCTCTCAAATCACCGATCAGTCGTAAGATGATATCCTTTGACATAACATTTTCCGGAAGTTCACCATCGATCACAACTTTGATCGTCTCCGGTACCTTGATCCACATCGTTCCGGTTCCAAGGATACTTGCCATCTCGGTATAACCGATACCGGATGAGAATGCTCCAACACATCCATAAGTTGTGGTATGGCTGTCGGTTCCGAATGCGATATCTCCCGGTTTAACATAACCTGCTTCTGTCATAAGCTGATGGCAGATTCCGTCACTTCTGTGTACATGTGTAAGTCCGTATTTATCTGCAAATGCATCTCCGGTACGAAAATGTCTGGTATCATCCTGCTGACTTGCCGGAACCAGATGATCATAGATCAGAACAACCTTGTCCGGATCATGCAGTTTCGTAAATCCCATTTCTTCAAATTTTTCTGCCACAAAGGGGATGAAAATATCATGGATCATCACGCGGTCAACGTTAACCGTCACAATGTCTCCCGGCTTTACAGCTTTTCCTATATTGTGTCTGATAATTTTTTCAATAATCGTCTCGCCCATTTTCTTCTCCTTTCCGGTTAATCCAGTCCATTCAGCTTGCGCATGGCTTTTACCAGACCGCCAGCCTGAATAATGCTCATCAGATTCTCCGGCAGAGAAGCAATCGGATATTCCTTACCATTATAATCCACATGCTCATTCATCACTACCGTGATCTCGTCGCCCTCTTTCATATCATCATAAAGATCCGGCTGTTCAATCAGAAGAAGTCCGTTGTTGATCGAATTACGGAAAAAGATCCTTGCAAATGATTTGGCGATCACACACTGCACACCCATTGCCTTGATGATCTCCGGTGCCTGTTCTCTTGACGAACCGCAACCAAAGTTCTTTCCTGCTACAATGATATCCCCCTTCTGGATCTGTCCGGCAAGTTCCGGACGAAGAGGAGAAAAGCCATACTGCTTCATATCATCGATTGTCTTGAGTGCAAGGTATTCAGTTGGAATGATGATATCGGTATCAATGTCATCTCCAAGAACCCATACACGTCCTGTAAATTTATCCATCTTATGTCACCTCGTCAAACGTAATTTCGTCTCTTACACATCACTTGCCAGTGCAATTTCTCCGGCAATGGCAGATGCTGTAACGGTTGCAGCCGATCCAAGATATACCTTGGAACTCGGATGTCCTGCACGTCCCTTAAAGTTGCGGGTTCCTGTACTGATCAGGACTTCATTTTCACCGATTACGCCCTGGCAGCTTCCCCAGCATACACTACAGTTCGGGTTCATCACGATCGCACCTGCATCCATGAAGATGTCGATCAGTCCTTCTTCCAGAGCCTGTCTGTAAATAGTCTGACTTGCCGGAACAACAAGGAATCTTACTTTTTCAGATACTTTCTTTCCTTTGATAACCTGTGCGCCTACACGGAGATCTTCGATACGTCCGTTGTTGCAGGATCCAAGGAATGCCTCATCAATCTTGATACCGCGCACGTCTTTTGCCGGCGCAAGATTGTCTACAAAATCCGGTTTTGCAACAACCGGCTCTACCTTGGATAAGTCAAATGTATATTCTCTTACATAATGCGCATCCGGATCGCTGTGATATACAGCCTTTGGCTCGCGTCCATGCTCTTTTAAATATTCCATTGCCACATCATCAACTTCAAAAATACCGGTCTTAGCTCCGGCTTCTACTGCCATATTGCAAAGTGCGATACGGTCACTGATTGTCAGAGTCTTCGCGCCCTCTCCGGTAAATTCCATCACCTGATAGTTACATCCGTTGGCCCCGACTTCACCGATGATGGTAAGGATCAGATCTCTCGCATATACACCTTCCGGCAGCTTTCCAACCAGGTTGAATTTCACAGTCTCCGGTACCATTACCCAGGAAGTTCCTGTTACCATACCGTAAAGGAAGTCTGTACATCCAACACCGGTTCCGAATGCACCAAGTGCACCGTAAGAACAGGTATGGCTGTCTGCACCAAAGATCAGTTCTCCCGGACGGACATAATTTTCCATCATAATCTGGTGGCATACACCTTTCCCTTCCCAGAAATCAATGTGGTTTGCCTTTGCAAAATCACGCATCTTCTTCTGGGATGCGGCTGTCTTTGGACAGTCAGACGGTACGTTATGATCTACGATAAATACCAGCTTGCCTGTATCTGCAATATGTGGATTTTTTAATTTATTATTATACATATCAACGGTAAGATGTGTAGTTCCGTCATTACTCATCAGACGATCCAGTTCTACTGTATGGATGTCACCCGGCTTTACGCTTTCCACACCGGCTGCCGCTGCAATGATCTTTTCAGCAATTGTCATTCCCATCGTCTATTCCTCCTCACGGTTCAGAGACGCAATAAGTCCGCCCTGATTCAAAATATTCTGCATATATTCCGGCAGTTTTGTGCAGGAATAAACCTTTCCATTTGCCTCAGCGGTTCCTTCCAGCATATGAAGCTCCATCTGCTCTCCGGTCTTTACTTCATCCGGAAGGTCTTTACAGACAATAGCAGGAAGTCCGATATTGATAGCATTTCTATAAAAAATTCTTGCAAATGATTTTGCGATAACAGCTTTTACACCTAACGCTTTTAACACACCCGGAGCCTGCTCTCTGGAAGATCCACATCCAAAGTTCTCTCCTCCGACCACGAAATCTCCCGGTTTTACCTTCTGTGCAAAATCCGGATCCAGAGATTCAAATGCGTGGCTCTTCATCTCCTCAAGATTCGGCAGCAACAGATACTGGGATGCAATGATCTGGTCTGTATCCAGATCGTTATGAAATTTAAAAATAGTCCCTTTTTCCATAAAGCATATTCCTTTCTGTATACACATGATTCCTTTATTTTAAGGCTTTTCCGGCATTTCCGCAAGGGAATATTTTAACAGGCTAACGTTGTACTTTATTCAATTCCTATTTTTCATAGGTTCCCTTGCAAATGATTTTTTCTTTTTGCATGAAGATTTTTCCACCTGCAATATAACTGTCAAGCTTCAGGTCATTGTCCCACAAAAGCAGATCTGCATCGGCTCCTTTTTGTATTGTCCCTTTCTTACCCTGCAATCCCAGTGCCTCCGCTACATGTGATGTCATATATGGAAGTGCATCTTCCAGCTTCATATCAAGCTCATGTACCATATACAGAAGTTCTTCCCGCAGCGCATCTACTGAGGAAACACCGATTTCCAACAGGCTTCCGTCTTCTCTGTATTTTGACCAGCTTCCGTGTCCGTCGGAGCTGATGGTAATATGCTCCGTCGGGATTCCCTTTTCTTTTGCTTCTAAAATGCATCCGCCCGGACAAAAGTCCTCACTGATGCCACAGGTGAGATCGATGTATCCACCCTTTTCAAGCAACTGATAGCCCTCTTCCAGAAGACCTTTTCTGCGGTTCACATGAGTCGGACGGAAAATCTTGATCGGAATCATACTCTTTTCCAAAGCTTCAAACACCGGCGACAATCCAGCATCTGCATCTCCCATATGCAGCACCACGATTCCAGGTTTTCCGCTTAACATACCTGCCGTTCTGGTCTTGCTCGCAAGCTGGATCAGTTCGCTTTCCGTCACATTCGGTGCCCGATGATCTGAAATGGCAAGTTTCACGCCAAGTACTTTTTCAACAAACATAATATCCCGATCTACCTCTCCGGTAATAGTCGGACTTGGATATCCATATGCACCGGTAAGCATATACGCACTTACCCCTTCTTCGCATAAAGCCTGTACTTTTGCGTAAAGATTTTCAACACTCCTTGTAAGTCCGTCCGTTCCAAGAAGTCCTACAACCGTTGTAATTCCGCCTTTTACCAGTTCTGACAGCTGAAGTTCCGGTGTACGGGTATGAAAGCTTCCTTCCCCACCGCCTCCGGTAACATGAACATGCTGATCAATAAACCCCGGTGTAAGAATTCTTTCCTCTGCATCAATAACTTCACATGCGATCGGAAAATCCTCGATCTTATCTTCCATACATTCAATTTTTCCCCCACATACTAAAAGATCCTTTTTTCCAACATACTCCGGTGCATAAACTTTTGCATTTTTAATAAGTAACATTTTCTTTCCTCCTCTTTATGACATTCTTTTATTTTCATACATTAATTTGTCTGCCTGATGAATTGCCTCCGCAATCGGATGTCCCCATGTGTATCTACTATCTCCCTTCCCTCTTAATTTTATCTTTCTATATTATCCTGCTTCTTCAGCAATTCCAAAAGCTCTTTTTCAGGAAGCGGCTTGGAAAAATAATAGCCCTGGATCATCTCGACTCCCCAGCTGCTGATCTTTTCCATTTCTTCCTGTGTTTCCACCCCTTCGGAAACAATATGATAATTCATTTTATGAAATGTTTCTACAACACTTTCATAGAAAATTGCCCGTTTCTCATCCCTGCAGATATCAAAAAGCAGAGATCTGTCAACCTTGATCACAGAAAACGGAAGCCTCATTACCGTATTCAGATTCGCATATCCGGAACCAAAATCATCCAGACAAAAACCAATGCCAGCGGCCGTAAATTCCTCCGCAACTCTTCTTAGACCCGCATTGCATTCAGTCGCAACCGTTTCTGTGATTTCAAACTGTATCCAGTTATGTGGAATCTTATAAGCATCCATAATCCGGATAAAATGTCTGCTACAGTCATTTCTCATCAGATCCAGAGAAGACAGGTTCACTTTTACATTCAGAAGATGCCTCATCAGGTATCGGTTTTCTCCTAAAAATCTGCAGACACGACTAAACTGTAGATCTGTGATCTGTTCGATCATATGATTTTTTTCTGCAATCTGAATAAATACATCTGGTGCGATCCAGCCAAGCTCCGGATGCTGAAGGCGACTTAGTGCTTCCAGTGTGATAAAGCATTTTTTCCGTGTAGAGTAAACCGGCTGATAGTATATCTCGAACAGATCCTCTGTAATCGCCTTATGCAAATACTGTTCTACTCGTTTATTATAAAGGAAACCATTCATCGTCTGATAATCATCCTGTATCACCTCTGTCAGACCATTTTTCGCAGATAAGGCTTCCAGATATTCAGCATACTCTAGAATAAGCCCGCTGTCTCCAAGTTTCTGCGCATTCATGATCCCGCTTATGATCACAGGCACTGTAATAATTTTATTGTTGACATTCAGCTTACTGTTTCCATCAAACATTCTCTTCAGCTGCGTAAGATAATATTCATATTCTTCAAGTGAACCGGTAAGTATCATAAAACGCTTTCCCGTTGTACGAAATGCTTTTTTCCCGCACATCTCACCAAGTTTTCTTGCTGTCAGCTTTAAGATTAAATTACCGCCCTGTACCCCTGCGATTTTATTAATGTGCCTCAATTGATAAAGATACACCGTAATAATGTGAAATGATTTTGCCGCACTGATCAGCTCATTGCTTTTTCTGACCAGATACAGATGATTGTATAATCCGGTAAGTGTATCGATATTTGCATGAGGATTGTTGATCGTAATAAATAGTGCCAGAATTCCCAGACTCATACCAAACCCTGTTGTAAGAAGCGGATGATATAAAAGCTGGATCACCACTCCCGCACCGGATATCAACAGGATTTCCAGCAGGACCTTCACTTTTCGATAGCCCAGTTTTTTCCGCCATATGACAATAAGGATCAAGGCTGCTGCCATATGACAAAGTGCACTGTAATACATCAGCATATACCATGGACCTTTCATATAGCCTGCCGGTATATCAAAATAAAACAGCTTTTCTGTGAACGGGTTTGTCAGAATCATCCCCATCAGAATGAATGTCGGCACACCTGATAAAAACATCTTTTTTGCCGAAATGATCTTATTATCATATAATGTCTGAATATAACAGATCACCGTAAACGGCAGCAATGCCTGAAGCAGATAAAAGATCGTTGTTGCAAGCATTGCAGCAATTTCACAATTACTATTTGGAAAAGAAATATAATAATTACTGGCAAGTTCCGCAACCACATCTAAAATACCGATGACGGCAAAGAAAAGGAATACCTGATTATTCAGATCCTCTGCTCTTTTCTGTCCCAGAAAATACCATAAAACCAGCAACAATATAACCATTGCCGCAATAAGAAAATCTATATTATAAGTCATATTTATCCTCCGCCGGTTTTTATTTATTTGAACAAAGCATATCGTCTGCCTGCTGTTCCAGAACACTCCTTTCTGCACTCTGGATGCTTCTTGCCGTTCGGATAACCGTTTCATCACCCATCTGTCTTCCAGATATATCATTAATCTTCTTCAGTTCTGCAATTTTCACAAACAACAATAATACATTTTCAAGTAAAATCGCACCCTCCTGGATCTCTTCAATATACATCTCAAATGATTTCCGGTTTTTCATATCTGTCATCCGGTCTTCCAAGGACATTCTCCTATAAACCTCCTGTTCCAGGCAAAACTGAATGTTGTTGGATACTTTACAAAGCAATCCCCAAAACAAAACAGCAATATAAAGAAGAATGCCAAACTGGAAAATAGATTCATACCAGTAAATGGATAATACCCAGTACAGTACCAGTGCAATTACACCGCTTATCCCTAATACACCAAATGCCTTTAGACAGAGATTTACTTCCTTCTCCTGCGTTTTCCGATACTCTTTCCACAAAAGAAGAATCATAGACACAACCCCCGTAAATAATAAAAGATGTGTGATAAATAACATGTCTATAAAAGGAATCCTAAACAGAAAATACAAGAATCCCTGTAAAACAGCATTTGCATAAAGAAGAAAAATCCAGACCTGCGGTATCCATCTTACACTTTCACTCACTGTATTTTGTACAAATAACAGCATGGGAACAGGCATCGTCATAAACGCATAAAAGGATATCAGTGTTCCTGCTGCGTTCTGACTTCCATACATCTGATAAATCCCTGAATCAAAAATGCACCACAGACTGCATAGAATCAAAAACAGTGCTACATTTAAAAATCTCTTTTCTACAATTTGTCTGTGTCTGGTATATAAAAAGACAATCACCGAGACCAGTCATTCCCAAAATCATCAGTATCGAAAAAAATGATCCTAGAAGATGCTGCCTAAAAATAAAACAAAACTCTCCGATCATCGGGGCATACACATATAGTCTGGCATTCTTTTTAGTTTCATAGCTGATTGATAACACTTCCTGCCCGATTTTCTCCGGCAAAGAAATATCTGCCCATATTTTCCCTTTCATCTGCCTGTTTTTTTCAAATCTGTTATCCTTATATTGGTAGAGAAGCCGGTCTCCTATGCAGACTTCCAGCTGATCCTGTATTCCTCGGATCGACAAGATTTTTCCCTTATCAGCCTCTGATAACATATCATTGTAAAGAATGATCTGCCCATCTTTATCCGCTGTAACAAAACACGGCAATTTGAGCTTCGTCTTTTTCCCATCCTTCAGCTGATACCATCCATTGCTGAAACTCGCCCCTTTCCGACTCCGTACCCGGCTGATACAGTATTCTGACAAAAATAAGCATCAATGTCACAATGAGCAAAATGCAGAATACTTCAATTTTTTTCCATTTCTTTCCTTTTTTCATTTCCCTCATCTCCTATGCATTCTGCCGGAAGCTTTTCTACATAGAAAATGTAATTTCCTATGAAACAAAAAAGTCACCTGCGTTATACAGGTGACTAAAATTTAAGCCGAATAACTTTTTTTCACTTACTCTATTAACCTATCCGCATCTTCTTATTGCAACCGGCTGACATAGCGTACTGCCTTAGTCCCTTTGGCTTTGCGTCACAGTTTTTCAACAGCTTTGCCCCTATAAACATAATTCCAGTATAGCATATTCAAGATGACGAAACAATATTTTAATTGTTATAATAATCTATAGTTTTACACATAATCCATAACAAGAAACATCGGATACTTTCTGATATATTCTTCCATCTGCTCAATGGCTCCCGAAAGCTGATTTTCAATATATTTTCTGTTATTTTTTGATGTAGGAAGCACATTCTTCACATACCGCATTTTTATATATGGTATATTATATTTGTATACCAAAAAATCTGGAAACAATTGTTTCCAGATTTCTCCTAGAGGCGCCAACCAGATTTGAACTGGTGATAGAGGTGTTGCAGACCCCGAAAAAAATCCTTGGAACCCGCTAAAACTCTAAGGTTTTCCAAACTGTCCACCCTATATCCACCCTAATTTTCATGTTGCTTTCATGCCATATCAGGTATTTTACTGTGCCAAATCTATGCCACTTAGCACCCCTATGGGCATATTATATACATTTTAGTATCTTTCGTCTACAATTATTTTACTACAACTACAATATTATATGGAGGTTTATCGTGAATTATCAATTAGAATTAAAACAAATTGTGGATTTTCCACGCTGCCGGATTTACCGGGAATTTATACAAACCCTTATGAAAGACAGAAGCATCCGTACCAACGGAGGTTCCTGTCTTTTTTATTTTCTCATTTTATGTTCTTATGCAAATTACAGTTCCTCTTATCGGAACATCGAACACCTTACTTACAAAGTTGTTCCTGGAGAATGGATCTGTTCTCTTAAAGAACTACAGATTCACTTCCGCCAAAAATTCCAGCACCAGGTCATATCCATACTGGATACCCTGGTAGAGCAAAACCTTCTAACCTACTCACTACACGAAAAAAATAAGATTATCCAATACAAGATCAAAGACTGGCCAAAAGATAATACTGCCCTTTCCTATAATTACCCATGCAAAAAAGACATCGGGTTTTTCTTTTTTCCAATCGCAGATGTTCATAAACTAATCGGACTGGGAAAATGTTCGGAAATGGATGCTCTTTTGGATCTTTGGATTCATGCAGTCTATAATGATCCATCTGTGCAAGGCTCTGATGCCGGTCCGGTAGTATATTTTCGCAATCAGACTGGAAATCCCTTGTTCAGTTATCAGGAACTTGCCAGACGTTGGAAACAGTCGAAATCTTCTGTGTCCCGTCTGCTTAAAAAACTTGAAGATACCGACATGATCACACTGATTTCCTATTCCGGGAAACATGGCAGCATGGTATATCTACGTAATTATCTGTCCGTTATGTTTAATATCAGTGATGTCATGATTGATAAGGAGGAAATTGCCATGAAAATGCAACTGCCAATACATATACCCGAAGACACCTTGCCTGTTAAAAACAATTCTGAATGCGTTTCAGAATCTATTACTGACGAACAAATCATCGTTTCACAGGAAGGCTCCTGCGTTCCAGAATCACACATCAAAGCCATTGTTCGCAAAGTCGCTGAAATACTGGAAATACAAGGCATTTCTTGTTGTAGATGCCCCAAAACAAAGTATATATTATCTCCTTTATCAGCCTGCAAGGATAGTATATATCTATATTCACTACGTATTATCTGCCCCTGGGGGAAAGCCGCCTATCAGTTTGAGTTAAAACTAAAACCGGAAAATCCCGCCGTCACCAACGTCCCAGGGCATACTCCGCCTCTGCAGCATACCTTACCTGCCTTCGCTGAAATCCCAGAAGTTCTGTTGAAAGGAGGGGTTGTATAATGGCAAAGAAAAATCACCACCCTGTTTCTGCTGAAGTAGAAAATAATCCGCTGTACCATGATACCTATAAACTGCTCCGTTGTTACCGGGATTCTACTTATAGCCTGATGGTTGCTGTCCGGCAGGTGGAAATTCAATTCCAACTGGAATACAACACCAGTGTAGACGAATTTCTAGATTCCATCTATGCTGCAGGAGCAGATCTGGGAGACAGCCAGATTGAAGAATGGGCAAAAAGCATTGCCCGCAGTAACAAAATGATAAAGCTGCTTCTCTCTTCTGTGGATCTGCTCCGGAAAAATCATAAACATGGGGAAGAATATTACTGGATATTATATTACGCCTTTCTGTCTCCCCATGAACTGAAAAACACAGAGGAAATCCTGGAAGAGTTGGAAAAGCACGTTCCCAGTATCTCCTACCGGACGTACTACCGAAGGAGGCAGGCTGCTATTAACGCTCTTAGCAGCATACTATGGGGATTTTCTGCAAAGGGGACACTGGAAACTTTAAATAAGTTTTTCCCAAAATAAAATCGACATTTTCCATATAGGCACTCATTCTCTATATTAAAATGAGTGCCTATAAAAATTGATTTTCCCAATTGTACCTTTTACAGTAGTTATAAGTTTCCAAATACCACATCTTGTTCTATTTATATTTATTTGCTATAATATGATAGTTGAAAACCAATAATTTCTTTACAAAATAGGGGAGATTTCTCTAATTTTACCTATTATTTCAAATGACTAACGGAGTGAAAGAATTAGATATGCCTAAGGAATTTAAAAGTGTGGCAGAACAATTAAAAGCAATGTACAATGCATTGAAAAAATGGCCATTCATGATGGGGATAACCATTCTTATGTTTGTACTTCTGATTTCGTCAGAATACTTGACAGATAATGAGTTTATACTTTTTTTACAAATAATAGGGTTTGCTATAAGTTTTGCATTCATAGTAATGATTTTAATACTTGATAAACACGGAAAACAATATTTGAAGAAAATGAGTTTTTTTGCCAGCTTATGGTTTGCATCCTGTCTGGCTCTTGCAGATTTCAATCAACCCACTCTTAAATTAATCATCCAATTATATACTGCCTTTCTTTTCATTTTTGATGCTTGTATTATTCCCGATTTTCTCTCAAGCATTGATCCTCAGAAAAACAAGAATGAGTGTGTTTCTAATGAGCTAAAAGAAAAAATTGAGAAATTAGAAAAAGAAATTGAAGAACTCAAAAAGTTCGAGAAAAAGACAGACTAATAACTTCTTGAGTGAGTTCTACTAAATAATTACAAAACTATAACATCGAGAATACTTGGAAACTTATTTCTCTCTAAATGTGCTTTAAGATGATTAACTCTTCATCTTATCATTTTTAGTAATTAAACATGTTAAAACGTTTCCCCCTCCATTGCAAGAACATAGAGTTCCTTGAATATTTCTATTCTTAAGAATTCTATGTTCTTGAATAAATAAAAGCTTAATATAAAAAATTTCACCTTATTCGCTGCATGCTGATGGTTCTATATAATCTTCCTCATTTCCTATCCTTCTTCTATATGCTACAGTTCCTCCTTGTCTTTGCATTGCCCCTATTCGCTTCTCAACCTGTATAATATCCTCCATGCTAATTAGCGGATGTGTTGTAAAGAAATAATCACTGTTGGCATACCATAATAAATTATCAAACATATCTTCTTCAATATGTATATTAAAATCTTCCTTTTCCCACCATAAATCTGAAGGCAACAATAATAACCAATTCAAATTACACACTATTTTATATTTTGTACATATTAATTCAATCGTATCTAGTGTTTTATTGATCATTTCCATTGTTTCCCATGGAAATCCTATAATAAAGGAAAGAAAACAATGCTTATCAAATTGATACTGTTTTAAAATTTCTAAAGCACTAAAAAGTTGCTCTACCGTTAACCCCTTTCTTATTTTTTTCAATCCTTCATTATACCCACATTCTACACCTATTTGCATAGATGAAACCATTTGCAGTGGTATATTCTGTAATATTTGATTCTTTAATATATCAGTAACTCTTGCTTCGATAAATACCTTTTCGGTATAACCATACAAACGATGCAACTTTTTAAAAACATTAATAGCTCTTTCTCCATTTGCCGTAAAACAATCATCTACGAATAGTAATCTAGTCCCTCTATTTATGTTATCTTTAAACTGCAGTGCATGCTTAACACGTTTAATTACATGCTCAACAGATAAACCTCTCCAGTTTCTCCTATGGGGTATGGAACAAAAAGCGCAACTAAAACGACACCCTCTAGAAGTTTCTACCGGCAACTGTGTATATGGATTGGATGAAGGTAATAATTCATATGCTGGATACGGTGTATTTTCCATTTCTTCGACTGTTAGTTCTATTTCATCTTCATTTCGTAACACATTACCATTCAGTTTATAAGTAATACCTTTAACACCCTCTAATGTCATATTATACTCAAGAGCATTGCATAAATTCACAATAATCTTTTCACCCTCACCACGCATAACTATATGGGCATCTGATGATTCTAAAACATGTTTATCAAATATTGATGGGTGCAACCCACCCAATGCTATTTTAACGTCTGGAAAATTATCCGCTATTCGTTGGATAATAACCTTTGTATTAGACCAATTAAAAGAATTGACTGAAAACGCAATCAACTGTATATCTTTACTAGAAATTTTTTTCATTATATACTGAGCGCATAATTCCTCTATATCCCCCTTGTGTTCATACTGGATAAATTCGCAAGGATCAATTATGCTTACTTCATGTTTATTTTTCATTAATATAGAAGCCAAAAGATAAATTGCCATCGGTGCTAATTCCAAAGGTTCAAATTGATTTTTACTTATCTTTTGTGGTAACGCAACTATTAAAACTTTCATAAATTATCTCCTTTTTAATATCTTTATTCCTACAGCAGCCCCAATAACTATTTCTGCAAGTATTATCGAACTAATAGTTAAACGGACTCCATAAACATACGCAATAACATACAATTCACATGTCAAAAAAACTATATTAAAATACATGTTCAAATACGAAATAAATTTCTCATTTTCTCTTTGGAAATATTTATATACAACAAACCTAAATATTTTTTTTCCTATGCTGAGGGTAAGCACAGAGATGATTGGCATAATAAAAATATATGTCTTACTAACTATATTACTGGGTTCTGCTGCACTCCACTGAATTGATATTTTATTAGGAACCAAAAAGAAAAATATTATACTAACAAGTATACAAACTATCGTTACAATAATAGATACTACTGTAAACTTATCCTTCCTTTTCATATAATTACCCCTTTCACTTCAAATCACGTCTTTTAAATATTATATACGATAAACTCAATGTAGAAATACTCCACACTACTACAATTATCAATATTTTAGCAATAAAGTTAATATCAATATCTTGTTTTACCCAAACATCTAAATAACCTATAGGTGTAACTTCTAAAATTCTCTTAATAAGATTTATTTTTTCTCCTAATGATTGTAATATAGGAAAACCAATCCCTATTACCAATACATTAAATAACAGTCCAGCTTTGGATCCCTCCATTATAAATTCCACTCCAAAACACATAAGAAATATAGTAATTTCCAATAGAATAGTAACCAATAGTTTTAAAAATATCATTCCAAATGAAAAAGTATCATTCGTCCATCCATAAAGCATGGTTGTTACACATGTTAATACCATTGGATATAAAAAAGATAAAATAACACTATAAAAAATATTAACTATCCCTTTACTGACAAAAATTATTTTTCTATTATTGCCAAAAGATGCACTTAATTGTAATGTTCTGTTTTGAAACTCGCTACCTAAATTAACATCCAAAAATATAGAACACAAGATTATTGCAACACTAATATTACTCATACCACTTTTTAGTGCATTTTCCCCTGACAACTCCTTTATCTTTCCCGCCATATACATAGAATGATTCATATAAACTGTAATTACTCCTAATACTAATGCTCCCACACAGAGTATAGTAAAAATTTTTGTGTAGCGTGTTTTATATTGCTCGCTTCTGATAGCATCTAACATATACTCATTCCTCCAATATATCTAAATATATTTCTTCTGGCATCTTATCCGGATATTTATGAACAATTTCCTCATACGTAAAATTCTTCTTAATAGTCCCTTGGGATATAAAAATATAATCTGTGGCTACCCTAAATAATTCATCTAATATGTGGCTTGAAATTAAAATTGTAATACCTTTTTCTCTTAAATCACTTAAAAGTTTTCGTATCTGAATAGTACTTTTAGGATCTAACCCATTTAATGGCTCATCTAATACCAATAATTGTGGTTTCCCAATTAAAGCAAGGATAATACCTAATTTTTGCTTCATGCCTAGTGAATAATTTTTTACTTTTTTATGATTTTCCCAAATTCCAAATTTCATTGCAAGCTCCACAATTTCTTTTTCTATCAAAGTGCTTCTCATCAAACTTATAATTTTTATATTTTCTTTTGCCGTAAGCCCCGGATAAAACGCTGGTTTTTCTATCAAAGCACCTATATTTTTGCTTTTTAACTCCATTTTTCCATTATCAGATCCAATAAGTCCCGATATAATTCTCATGAGAGTTGTTTTTCCAGCACCATTCTCTCCAATCAGTGCATAAATATGGCCTGTATATATTGATAAATTTATATTATCTAAAGCTTTTGTTTTACTATACTTTTTTTCGATTCTTTCACATTTTAAAATAATATCTTCCACTATTAGAATGCTCCTTTAAATAATTTAAGAGAGGATTTTAGTATTTAAAAATACTAAAATCCTCAATGCTACCATAGTTTAGGCTTAAATATTAATTGTAATGATAACCGTATCTCCAGCTACAGCTCCGTTAACATAGGTAACATAATATGTTTCCCATACCCATTCTGTACCATAAGTTGAAACTCCACTACTGTCATCACCATCCAAACCTTCCACTACCGGTGGCTGATATCCATTCATATCCTCGCCCATACGGTTTCCTCCTTTCATAAATATTTGTTTTATCAAAATACTCACGTATGATAAAACACTCTATCATATATCTCAATTATTGGGTAAAAGACTCAAATCATCCAAATCCTTTTCTAACATATCAATGTAAATATCATCCATGAACGTAGCAGGAAATTTTTCTGTGATTCTCCCCATGTCTCCAACTGATTTAATAAATGCTGCCATATAACAAGGAATCTTTTTCTTCCATAATTCATATAAACCACCATTCCAGTACTCTTCAATACTATGATTTCTGATGTTTCCAACAACTAATGGCAGGTAAGGGCTTGTAACAATATCTCCATTTGCACGAATACTTATATAATACATCGGTAGTTCTGTATGTTCCGGAAAACGTATTAAATGATCAACAGGATCTCCCCATACAATTTTAATACTTGGGTTACGTGCATTAATCGTATTAATTGTGTTTACCAATTTTCTATATTGAATATCTGTAGGACAAATATTCTCTAAATTTTTATTCCCACGTCCTAATGGCATAAGTGGCTGTACACGTAACTCAATTTTATTATTAAAAGACATTGACTCTAATTTTGTATGTAATTCTTCCAACTCCTCTATGTTAAATGATGTTGGTGTAAATGCAATCGACATTTCCATATCATACTTTCTAACAATATCTATGGCTCTAAACACGCTGTCATAAACGCCTGTCTTATTTCTTAATTTATCATGGCTCTCCGCTTTAGCACCATCTACGCTAAACTGTATGCTATTCAATCCCGAATGATATAAATCTCGTATAACACTTTCTGATGCCAAAATGCCATTGGTTACTATTGCTGTCCTGACTCCGCAATTACTTAACATTTTTATACATTTGCAGATAAGTTCTTTTCTCAATAATGTTTCTCCGCCACAAAAACAAAAATTCAACAATTTCATAGGCAAAATATCTTTAACAAATTTAATCACCTCATCATCAGATAATTCATGTTCCATTACTCTGTTTTCACCACTTGCATTGTAACAATGCAAACATCTTAAATTACATTTGTTTGTTATATCTAAAGCTAACTGATATGGTCCTACTGTAAAGTCTATATTTCTATTCATATATATACCTCTCTAATGCTCATACTGTCCAATCATAAATAATTAAGTCATTTCCTTTTCCATACTCATCCATTAACTGTGAAACCTTTTTAAACCCACAATTAAACAACTGCTTTTCCAACATTTCTAAATCTGAACCTATCGTTTTAATTCTCAACTTAGAAATATTAAATGGATACAAACTCTTCAATAGTTGTTCACACCCTATAAGTACTTGTTCCAATATTTCTTCTGGAACTAATAATGTTGTAATTTCTAATATATCCGTTTCTGGGTGATTATTGGATATAGATGTTATTCCCATTACATTTCCTTCTCTATCTTTTAACACAAAAAAATCCTCTTTATAATAAAACATCTTGCTCCTTAGTACAGTTTCTTTTTGGTAATCACTCAATCCTTTATTCCTATTTGCTGGGCAATTATGATATGTATATTCTGTATTATCTGCATACATTTTATATGCAGCAAATATTTCCCTAATGTCATCTTCAGTTGCCCAAATCAAATCATATTTTTCATTTAATTTTATAGTTCCGTTTACCATAAATGGTGATCCTCCCTTTCCCCATGACAAAGCCCATAATTTATCAAATGCAAACAATGTAACCACAACATCTTTAAGAAAATCAGCCGTAGGATTCATATATGAATATCTTGTTGCAAAATCTTCTTTGATTTGTTCTACTATCCTTTCTCCATTGCATAGCTTAAGTATTTCCCATGCTTCTCCATTCATAACCATTTCTTGAGTCTTTCCGTTTACAATAGCAAAACTTTTTTTATTACCTTTTTCATGTCGGAAATAAAATATTCTTTCTTCCTCAAATTTAGGAATACTCTTTAATAGTTTTTCCTTATTAGTTAAACTTATATTATCGTAAAACATATACTTACCTCCTTTGATATTAACTACTGAGTTCTCCTTTCTTTTATTTTAGATAAATAGTTTTTATATCAGAAAATCTTTCAAAAAGATTTCTTTCATGAGTTACTATAAAAATTATCCTTTCCCTTCCTAACTCCCAAAGAATCTCTGATAATATTTCCTTTGTTTTCATATCTAAATCAGATGTTGGTTCATCCAAAATCATAATATCTGTATTTTTTAATAATACTGGTAACAGTTGAATTCTTTGCATTTCCCCACCCGATAATTCATGAAATGCTCTATCTAAATAATGCAAAATATTAAATTGATTCGTCAAATATATATTTTCTAAATGATACTGTTTTATCAATATTTCAAGAGCACCTATATCAAAACGTTCTGCTAACATCTCTTTTACCGTTATATCCATTTCATTTTGATTTTGTATATATATAGATATTTTATTTTTTCTCAAGGATTCAATTTCTACTTCTGAAATAGGAATATTATTAAACTCAATGTTTCCCTTCTTTTTAGTGTGTAATAAACCACACAAAAGATATAAAAGGGTTGATTTTCCGCTACCATTCGCTCCCATGATCAGATTAATTCCTTCCATAAATTCTTCATTATAATTTGTTAAAATTTTTTTATTATCATAACTGAATTCTAATCTACTAATTTTAACTCTATTAATCTTTTGATTAACTATTTTTGTTCCGTACTGCTCCTTCTCCAAATTTTTTATTTTTGTAATCCAATCAAAAGAATTTTTTGCATCTTGGTATACTTGCCCAAAGGAAAAGAAAAATTTAATACTCTGTATCAGCATTCCAAAATATGATGAAATTATCAAAAACTCTCCTAATGTTAAGTTTCCAGAAATCATCTCAATACCACCAACTATTAATGCTGTTGATTTAAAAACAAGCGTAATGATACTCTCTAAAGAATTGTAAAAATATGAAAGCTTAGTATACTTCATGAATTCTTCTAAATATTTCCCAAACTCTCTTCTTCTTTTGTTTTCCTTATTTTTATAATCAGCCCATAACTTTATTTTTTTTATAAATTCAAATTGTTCATTAATATGCTTGTAATATGCAGACTGTTCTTCTTTATATCTAGTACTTTGCTCATACAACGGTTTTTTTAAATAATAATAACTAAGTATGTAAGCTGGAACTATGAACATTATAAGTAAAAATATTTTTTTATTTATTTTTCCAATTGCTATTATTACCCCAATTATAGTTAAACTCTGAAATACACTACTTATAATATTATCAAAAACAAAAGACCATATTTTATTTGCATCAATATTGATCTTTTGATGTAAATAAGATGGATTAAATTTACTACTTTCGCTATAGTCGGAATATTGTACACACCTTATAATTTCATTCATTGTTTTAAATACAAGTTGGGACTGAACTTTAGTTTTATAAATATTAAAACAATATGTCAACATTGTAGTTATCACCCCTAGCCCCACTATTAAACAACCAAATTTAATTATTTTTTCTTTACTTGGTGTATATATCACTATATTAAAGTAAAAACCGTTCAAATACGGAACAACTAATGCTAATACAAAAGTCAGGAAATTCCCCATAATTATAAAAATTAAAAGCCTTTTATTTTCACAAAAATTTTTATACACAAACCGTAATAGTTCCATAAATACCTCTTTATCAAAATTTCATATATCATTTCATTATAAATTTTTGTTTTTCCCACATTACCATAGTTCCTATATACTTCCCATATTTTTTGTTTAAAATGCACTTTTTTTTTTCTATTTGGCACATTTACTTCTTATATTTTACTTCAACTTGGCACACTTCTGCGATTGAAGGGTTATCTTACCCATGTTACAATTGATATTGCTTATAGTATTCCTATTTTTTACCGGCACCTTAATTGGTGCTTTTTTTGTACCCGTAAACCTTTCGCTGACAGTAGCCAATACTTACACAGTACGTACAGCGTACTTCCCCTAAAATAAAACGTATTCTGTGCGTACAGTGTAAGTAAAACTTCCTATTTATATAATGAAGGGAGATTACCATGAAAACAAGAAATGAAATCTATCAAGGGGAAGGTGCCCAACTGCTCCGGTTCATTACAACTTACCATTCGCTGCAATATGAACAGGTCTTACGGCTCTTTTCCAAAAACAGAGAGTCTATCAAATCTCTGATCACAAGTCTGGTAAAACAAAAACGCATTATCTATGATAAGGAGAACGGGCTTCTCTGCGACAGCCAGGAATCTGCAAACAATCCTGATTATGGCATGATTGCATCCTTTTGGGTGCTTTTGGACTTCAAAACAGCCATTATGTACCATACTGACGGTGAATTTCCTGTAAAACTGAACTTTTTCTCTAAAGATGAGTGGTATGAAGTCCTCTATGTCCCCCAGGAACAAGAATATCTTATCAATCATGTCATGGAAAGCCAGACAAAAAGCGATGCTAAACGGCTGGTAGTATTAGAAACGGAAGAACAGGCTGCAAAAATTCATATCACAGGCGTGATTGCCTTTTGCCTTGTAGACTCCTCTACCGGATCTGTCAGCTATTATGCAAAGAAATGAGGTATGTATGAACACCAAAACTGTTTTTGACCGTTTACAGAGCATTGATGATGAAGTCCAAAAACTTCACAACACTATTTTTGCATTGAAAACAACAGATATTCAAGCGTATGCCGACAAATACGAAGAGCTGAGTATCAGTGCTGCCCTACGTTCTGAAAGGATTGCCTGCCAGCTCAGAAATCTGGTATATACCACAACTGATACTGGAAAGAAAGACTATCTGAAACAGGCTGCGGATGTGCAGAGAATCAAAATCTCTTTTTCAAATAGTGTTCTTTCCATTACCATGCCAGGGCTACTGCCCAAACGTAAATTGCGAACCAACACCGCTTTTCTACATGAGCCATTAAACCTTGCCTTGCAGACTTATGTGACAGAACATTCTATTCCGTTATATAAAAGATGTGTGGTCTGTTTCAGTCAAATTTATGACCAGAGCCTTTCTTTACAACGAATACGTGATTACGATAATTTGGAGTTCAAACAGATTTTAGATACTATCGCTTCCTATGTTCTGGTTGATGATACGGGACTCTTTTGCGACTCCTATCACACTACAGAACTGGGGAATTACGATCACACCGTTATCTTTGTAATGGAACCGGAAATCTTTCCTGGCTGGCTGAAAAATAGAAAATCGTCTATCAAAACCATATCGGAAATTTCCTGATATTTTTCTTTCTTTTTCCGATATAGGTAATTTTTCTGCAAAGAAGCCATATTCTTTGCATTTTTTATGCTTAATACCGCCCTTACTTTACCCAAGTATAGGCTGTCATAGGTAAAAATCGAACTGAGGTGATGCTTATTTGATAAAAACCGATTCTATAAAATATCAGCTTTTGGAAATGGTTGGACTATGTGGGGAATTCCCTTCCGGACAGCTTAACAGATTGATTGAGAGTGATTCCTATGCAGAGAAGGTGGTTACAGATTTAAAGCAGAGTAAGCTTATAAGAACACACTATAAAGATGGCCTACGAGGTTATCGCCTTACCAAACAGGCAAAAGAACTGCTGCTTTCGCAAAATTCCTGTCGTTTTCAAAACTATTTAACCGGAAATGCAGAAACCAACCTCATACGTAGCGAATTACCAAGACGGCTGCGACTTCATCAAAAAGCAGAAACCTATTTGACGCTTTCCCATGCTGGAATCCCATTCTTTCCAGATGAAAAGCCCCTGCTTTTTTCTGAATCCGGCGAAGCGGCTACGTTTCCTATGCGAAGCCTTCCTCTGTTTTACTCTTCTAGGGAAATAAAAAATCTTGGAGCATCCACTACTAAAATCAAAAATTCCCGTAGTATGGGAATCCTGATGGCTCCTCACTGTGTCTATGCTGTTTATAATACCGGAAATACACTTCTAAAATGGGAATACAAAACGGAAGTCCGACTCAATGCTTTTTTGCAGCACTATCTTCAAGGACTTCCTTACCATGGCCCGCCTACCGTTTATGCCATCATGACCGGCAGTGATATGGATATGGCTTTCCGTCTCCTTACCAGTACCGGGGGATACAAAAAAACACTGTTCATGCTGGATACTGCGTATGAACACTTCTATTTCCTGCCCAATAACAGCTACGGAGAATACCTGCTCCGTTTATTGGTACAACCCCAGCGTATGATGCAGCTTAATCAGTTACTACTGTCCGACTGTTTTCCCCAGCGTGAGGATCTGCCAATTGAACATGATGGAATAGACAGCCAGGAAAACCCTATTTTGCTTGCGTATGATTTTGACATGCAGCGTATCAACCGCTTCAATACTGGATTAAATGTATATGGGCTATCCGGGAACCTGATTTGCTTTGACTTTCAGCTTCCCTGCCTGAAAAAATACCTAACTGCAGATATACACTTCTCCAGCATTGATTTTCAAAAGTTTAAAAGGAGGTTTTTCAATGAACCGTAAATGGTGGAAGTTCCTGTTTTTGCTTCCCATAAGCGTCTGCACTCTGTATGCCGGAGGATACGCAGCACAATTTATTAAAAACTATCAGGAATGGACTTCTGCCGGAAACTTTGCCGGCAACGGAACCTATCCGCAAGCAGCTTCTTTACACCCATTGGTATGCTTTCATACTGCCCTTACCGATTTCCCATACAATTTGTATGGGATTTTTCTTTGCCTGGTTCTCTTTGGGCTTCTTACTTTTTTACTTATGCGTATGGGATATGACAGAAACGGGGAGATTAGTGACCATGACCGGAACTTAAATTACTCTACAAAAGGAACCTACGGTACATCCGGATTCATGACTCCAGATGAAATGATGAAAGTTTTGGAACTGACCGGAGATGTAAAGAAAAATAAAGGAACCATTTTAGGAAAATTGAATGGCAAAGCCGTATGTCTTCCATATCAAACACGAATGAATAAAAATATCGCCGTGTATGGTGCCAGCGGTTCCATGAAATCCAGGGCATTTGCCAGGAATATGATTTTCCAGTGTGTCGCCAGAGGGCAGGAAGGCAACAACGCTTCCGGGGAAAGTTTAATCATTACCGATCCCAAAAGCGAACTCTATGAAAGCATGTCTGCTTATCTGGAAAACGAGGGCTATGTAGTAAAAGCATTTAATCTGGTCAATCCGGAAAACTCGGATAGTTGGAATTGCCTGGGTGAAATCAATGGACAGGAAACGATGGCTCAGGTATTTGCAGATGTCATCATCCAGAATACAGGTTCCGGAAAAGGAGATCATTTCTGGGATAATGCGGAGATGAACCTGCTAAAAGCCCTGGTTCTCTATGTGGATCAGGGATTTCCGCCGGAAGCCAGAAATATCGGACAGGTTTATAAGCTGCTGACCATGAGTTCCGAAAAGGAGCTGAACAGTCTTTTTGATCTGCTCCCAGTGTCCCATCCAGCAAAAGTTCCTTACTGCATCTACAAACAAGCCAGTGATACCGTGCGAAGCGGAGTTATTATCGGATTGGGTGCCAGACTTCAGGTATTTCAGAATAAACTCATTCGGCAGATTACCTCTTATGATGAGATTGATCTGACACTTCCGGGGAAACAGAAATGTGCTTACTTTTGCATTACCTCAGACCAAGACAGCACCTTCGATTTTTTATCTTCCCTGTTTATGACCTTCATCTTCATCAAACTGGTCCGTTATGCAGATAAGTATGGAGAAGAAGGAAAACTTCCTGTTGCTGTACATATACTAGCTGATGAGCTTGCTAACACCGGAGCTATCCTGGAATTGAATAAGAAGATCAGTGTAATCCGAAGCCGGAATCTCAGCATTTCCTGCATCTTTCAGAATTTACCCCAGATGCAGAACCGCTATCCTTATAACCAATGGCAGGAAATTATCGGCAACTGTGACACTCAGCTCTTTTTGGGCTGCACAGATGAAGTTACTGCTACCTTTATCAGTAACCGCAGCGGCGATGTAACCGTAGGGGTAAGCAGCGAAGCCAAGCAGCTCAATAGTTGGCGGGTATCCGACTATACACCGGAATACCGGCAAACAAAATCTATCGGCAAACGAAAACTCTTAACACCAGATGAAATCTTGCGGCTCCCACTTGATACTGCCTTGGTTATCCTACGTGGGCAAAAAGTCCTAAAAGTAGAAAAGTACGATTATACCCTGCATCCAGACGCCAAAAAGCTGATACCAAGAAAAGCATCGGAACACATACCTGAATGGCGCAAAAATGGTTCCTCGGAAGAAACAGATTATCGACCACAGCCCTCATCCGGATCATCCAAAAGGAAACGCCGTTCATCTTCTGCGTCAATAGCAAAACAGAAACCACATTTTACATCCGACCCCGTTTATCAGGAACCTACTCCCGATGATTTTATGGAGGATTTCCTTCAGGAAAATTTTATAGAAGATTCCCCCGACTCTGGCATGGTTCCTTTAGATAAAGATTCCATCATGTCATAACACATTTTGAAAGGAGATCATATTTATGGCAAACGAAACAATGAACCTGAACACCCCTATTTTAACCCTTGACTCCGATACTGTATTAGAAACTGCTCAATCAAAAGCGGATTTAATCTGGCATGACATCCAAAATGCCTATCGTACCAGGAAAATTCTCACCGGCATTCTGGGAGGTATTGAAAAGACCGAAGCCGGCAGCTTAATAGCAATTATTTACTATAAAGATTATCGGGCAGTCATCCCCATCTCGGAAATGATGATCAATCTGATCCAGGATGAAAATCATGATTACGGAGATCTCTCTCTTAGACAGAACAAAGTCCTTAACAATATGCTTGGTTGTGAAATCGACTTTGTAATCAAAGGACTGGATACCAAATCCAGAAGCATCGTTGCCAGCCGGAAAGATGCTATGCTGAAGAAACGTCAGATTTTCTATTTTGATCAGGACTCTTCCGGACAGACTAAAATCCACGAAGACCGTATTGTGCAGGCCAGAGTCATTGCCGTTGCTGAAAAAGTAGTCCGGGCAGAAATCTTTGGTGTAGAAACTTCCATCCTTGCAAGAGATCTGTCTTTTGACTGGCTGGGTGATGCCAGGGAACGATTCCAAGTAGGGGAACATATTCTGGTCCGGATCTTAACTATCCAGGGAGATTCCCCGGAAATGCTCTCCATCCATGCAGATGTGAAAAGCGTGGAAGGCAACACCAGCAAAGAAAATCTGAAAAATTGTCGGGTACAGGGAAAATATGCCGGAACGGTGGAAGACATCCACAAAGGAACTGTTTTTGTCCGGTTAGAATTGGGCGTCAACGCCATTGCTCACAGTTGCTACGACAGCCGCGCCGTTGGAAAGAAAGATAAGGTGTCCTTTGTTGTGACACATATTGACGAGGATCGGAATGTTGCAGTGGGGATCATCACTCGGATTATTAAGCAATACATATAGCATTCATAATGCACTGGGGGATAAGAGAAATCCCCCAGTCTTTAATGCCTTCATCAGAGTTACATTTGAACCAACATACAATTATGCATTCAAAGTTATTATTTCATCACACATAGATAAAAGATATTTTCTATGTGTGATGATTATTATAATTTTATCCCACTTTATTTTTGCAAGCAAATCACCAACTATTTCTTCACTTTTCATATCCATAGATGCTGTAGGTTCATCTAAAATTAAAACATCTTTATTCTCTAAAAATACTTTTAAGAAACATATTTTCTGCAGTTCGCCACCAGATTTTAAAGTATAATTATATACTTGCTTTTTCGGCACTTCATCTAGGTTTAAAAAATTTAAAAGTTCATTATTATTCACATAACAAGCTATTTCTTCTATATCATCAACAGACACTGTTGCCTTTTGAGGCATTACCGATATTCCCTTTAACAATGATTCCTGTGATAATTCATTAATATCTACATCATTTATTGTAATCGTACCATTGTATACCACATCAAATCTTCTCAATAATTTTATTAGGGTAGTTTTTCCAGATCCGTTTTCGCCTGTTATACCTAGAATTTTGCCCTTATGTATAGACATATTGAATTTGTCAAATATTACTTTGGTATCAATTTTTTTAGTTAAGTCCGTTATTTCTATTTTTTGAATACTTGTTACTTCCTTACTACCATAATTACGTAAAGGTATCTTAACTAACAAATTCAATCTGTTTGACACTACACAAAATGATTTGTATTGTAAAAAAACTTCTCCTATCTTGAATAATGGAACATACAGTTTTTGGGTGTACAAAATCACATTAATTAATTGACCAGGGCTTAAATTGATACTGGAATCTAATATCCATACTGATAGGATTACAATAATAGAAATCAAGTTAAAACTCTGTGATATGATCAATGAAATTTGATAATGGTTTTTTATTTTAAAAAACTGTTCAAACAATAATTTATTTGATTTTGCATACAAACTAAATGCACTTTTTACATTATCAATTAAATAGTAACTTTCAATATTGTTCAAAATATCATTAGAATATGTATTGGTTTGTGTCTCCACTTCCTTCATTCGTTGTAGCTTATAATTTAAAGGTAAAGTATATATTTTTTGAACAACGACAAAAAATATGACTAACCCAATAATAACTACTCCTAGTTTTATGTTGACTCTCAAAATATACCAAGCTATTCCTAAAAAGGAAAGCAAATTTCCTACAGCATTAGAAACATCCGATACCAAAAAGCTATTAAATTGTGGAATATCTTTATCTAATAGTGTCTCTAAATTTCCTATTGAATATTTTTCCCAAAAATCAGCATTGGTATTTGTAATTCTTTGCATTATTGCCTGTCTTGAAGCAATATTCATTTTTGCTTCAAAATAATTATATCTATTTGCTTTCCAATATTCTATTATTAATGCGATAATAGTCAGTAAAATCAATGCTTTACTATAAAAAATCACATTATTATATTGCATATTTTGAACGCTATCTATTAGTTTTCCAATATAACTTGGTGAATAAACAGATGTTGCTGTGCTTATCAGCAAAAACAAGAAACAAATTCCATGTTGCATCAAAAAAAAAGTAATCGTAATATGACAGTTGCTTAAAATATTTTTAATACTTTTCACCAAACAACTCCTTTTTTTCTTCTTCACTAAGTTCCATATACAAGTATATTAATTTTTCATAAAATACCTGTTGGTGGAAACACTCCCTTGGTGGCTGCGACAATAAACCACCATTTTCTTCATAATTTCCAGCCACACAACCACCTGCACAATATTTTCTAACCCAGCATTTAGAGCAGCCTTCACGAGTATTTAGATTATTAATTTGTGCTTTTTCTAAATACTTTTCTCTCTTCTCTTCATTTTCCTGATATGTATCATACACATTACCTAAACAAGTTTCCTTATAACTTACAAATCTATGACAAGGATATATATCACCATGTATATCTATTGCAACGTCTCTTATCCCTGCCCCACAACCGAATTGTCTATATACACCCCTGTGTAAACTTAACAATGCAGAGTATATAAAAGTCATCTTTCGCACTTTAGAACAATTATTGCTATGAATAAATTCTTTGGCATATTCTATCAATTCTATTTCGCTATTAATGTATTCCACAAATTCCGCATCTGATGTCAAATTATTGGCAGGTGTCATCGGTATATTTTTAAAGCCTAACCCATTCAAATGATTAAATGTATTAACCATATCAAGATTACCTGGTGTAAGAGTTGCTCTAGACGTTAAACCGTACTCTTTTCGTAATTCTTTTGTATTTTTTACAGTTTGGTCATAACTGCCTGTTCCATCTTTATGATATCTGTTTTTATCATTTTTTTCTTTATCACCATCAATGCTGATAATAGTCGAAATTTTATTTTCTACTATTAGTTTATTTACCTCATCATTTAATAAAGTTCCGTTTGTTGTCATCGAATAACCAACATTTTTATCTTTGGTTTTACAATACGAAATAATTTCTTTCATTAAATCTACTGCCAACAAAGGTTCCCCTCCAAAAAATGTTATTAAAACTTTATCGGCATCTGAGTGCTCAAATAAATAGTCTATTGCCTTAAAAGCAGTTTCTTTACTCATTTTACCTGAATCACAATAACTACCTTCGTCACCAAAACAATAGGAACATGCCAAATTACATCCTTGAACCAACATTAAGGTTATTCCAACAATATTTTCTTTGGTATAAGTTTCTATCGACGATTCATTTTTAGAATCCACATATTTAAGAAAGCCTGCATTTTCCATTGCATTTACAAGCGAATTAAATTCTTCTTCGTTAAAATATTTTTTACTTTTCTGAAATAATTCTTCTTTCGATAAGTTATTGTTTTGAATTACTTTTAGGGTTCTTTCATCCACTTTTACAAGTTATCCGTTTTCTATGTCTAAAATAACCACCTCTTTTTCATTACGAAATATCTTGAAATCATTAAACTGAATAATTCTATTGTACATATGTATCCTTCTCTCCTTTTTTTATTATTCTCATTGTAATAAAGGCATATAATACAGTCATTCCTATAACCAATAACAGATAACGACTGGCATTTAAAATAACACCTTTTATTGATACATAAGCATGTATTTCTGCATAATTCAATGAAATATATACTCCTAAAATAATACTCAGAAAAACTCCCGCACAGACCAATGGAGTAGTATAGATATACCTACTCTCCTTTTTTCTAATATCACTACTTTCCTTTTCATTAACCCCCAGCCTACGGTATACCTTAATATTATCAACATGACTTCTCATAATAAATAAATAATTCAAACTCAAAATGCTTAAATTAAGTACCATACCTATTATGAATAAATAGATGGATAATAAATTCACCAATATCGTAAACGTCACAAACTGGTTATTTGAAATTGTTTGCATCGTAACCTCAAATATTCTGAAAAAGTCATCTTCTTTATTATAAATTCTATTTAACTCATATATTTCACTATTATTTAACTCTGTCAAAATATCTTTTTCTATTTTTTCTGCTTGGCTATATGTTATCCTATTTTGTGTATCAATTAATACTGTTTCTGATACTTTTAATAACCCTTCTACAGCGTATGCATTCACTACTATAACATACGGATTATCTGTATTAAATAAACTTTCTCCCGCAACAGAATCTGTAAATTCTTTCTGGGAATTTTTCAGAGTAACACCATTGGACAACACAATTTTTTTATCAGAAAAAACATTCTGTTCGGTCTTATACTTATGAACTAAAAACTCATCTTTATTTAAACTAACCTTTTCCAATCCTGATGCAGATCTAACACAATTATAATCATCTAGGGATATAATATAAGGTGGAAACATTCCCCTTCGACGATTTTTAAATAAATCTGGATTTGCAAGATAATTTTTAACCTTAATGAATTTATTAACATGTACATCTTGACTCTCTAAATACTCATTCAAAAAATCAATTTCAATTTCTCCAATCTTATCGGGTTCTTTGATATAATTATAAATACTATTTACTTCTATATCATACGAGCCTTTATATTGATTGAATGAATGAGACCACGTGAATAGTATGTTAGCCATTACTGGTACTACTATACAAAAAAGCAATATAATACTAGATGAAAACATCATAAACTTTAATCTTTTGGAATATGTAGTTAACTCTGTGAGCAATATAATGTCTTCAATATTATGATACTGCTTTTTCAACCTCTTTCTTGTCTGCAAATTTATTCCAGCATAAATAAAACTTCTTATCGCCAGTATCGCTAAAATAATAACCAAAAAAATCAAAAGATTTTTTACATTATCAGGAATCTCTTGTAAGTGTTGAACATAATCATAATATCTTAAAACTCCTATTCCCATTATGCCAATAACTATTATGGAAATTATATTTGCTTTAACTGAAGGAATCTTTCCAATTTTTATTTTCTTTTCTACTGTTAATAATTCTTTTAACTCAATACTTTTGAATCTTTTCACATTTTTTATAAATGTAACTAATAATAATATGGCATTTCCCAAAATAGTAAGTGCTAATGCATCTTTATATAACTTGAAAGATATTGTTATAGTAGTCTCCATAACTTCCAAAATATGTTTTGTCAAAAAATAGTTAAATACAGTGCCTATAATAATACCAATCAAAAGTCCTATAATACTTCCTATAAGTCGTTCAACCAAAATTTTATAAGATATTATTCTTCTTGATAACCCCATTGTTCGTAACAAATAATATTTGTTCTTCTGGTAATTGAATAAGTAATTATCAAGATACAAAATTATTCCTAATGCTAATAAAAAAAAGCATCCTGCCATAATACGTGTCATCAAAAGAATATTATCCACATTAAAATACTCTATATGTTGAATTACATAATCCTTAGAATATATGATATTTATTCCATACATTATTGCAGAATACATAACAATCATAACAACATAATATAGATTTAACTGAATGTTCTTTTTAAAGTCTTTTGAGGATAATTTGGTTAGTAATTTACACATTTTAATAGTATTATCCATCATATTTCTCCAAACAACTGATTATTTCTTTATAATATTTCTTTTGTGAATCATTCTTTATCAACTGTTTCTCTATCCTTCCATCTTTTAAATAGACGAATTTATTTGAATATGAAGCCACATATGGATCATGGGTTACCATAACTATTGTCTTTTCTAAATCCGTATTCAGTTTTCTAAAAATCTCTAATAAAATATCGGCATTTTTTTTATTGAGAGCCCCTGTTGGTTCATCCGCAAAAATACATTTTGAATTATTCAATATACTTCTAGCAATTGCAACTCTCTGTCGTTCACCTCCAGATAATTCATCTGGATATTTATTTAACAGAGTTTTTATATTTAATTGTTGTACTACTTCTTCAAAAGATAGTTCCTTCGCATTTGATTCTGCTAGTAATACGCCTAAATAAGCATTTTCCTCAACTGTCATTTCTTGAATCAAATTATAATCTTGAAAAATTATACTTATATCTTTTTTTCTGTATTGATCTCTTTCCTTATCCTTATACTTCCTAAATGATTTGGCGAAAAAGGATATTTCTCCCTCATCATAATCTTCAATCATTGTCAATATATTTATTAAAGTAGTTTTACCAGCTCCACTACTACCCATAATCGCTAAAAAATCACCTTCAGCAATATCTAAATCTATGCCTTTAAGTACCTCTGTTATCTGTTTTCCATTCACATAATTTTTAGTTATTTGCTTAAGACTATACATATTATCGCCTCCCTTGTATTATCTAACAAGAACCGGGGAAATCCCCGGTTCTCTAGTCTTGAATGACCACTCTGCTTCTTAATTGGCAATTAACTAATGAAATCTAATGATCCACCATTGCAAATAGTACAGTTGTTGTCACCTTTATTGCACAGAAGACAAATATTGCTATCAATATTTTTTGCCTCTTCTTCAGTAACTGTTCTGTTCACTACTTCAAACATATTTACATCCTCCTTTCATTCAAAATTGTTAGGCAACTGTCAACTTATACTCTTCCATTTTTGTTATACGAACTAATTCCCCGTACAAAGCAAAAATATTTCGTACTAAGTTTTATGTAACCAAAATCACTTATCGCCAACAATTTCACCTAACATTTTAGGTTACCATTAATAAATACACTTTCCTAATCTACAAATCTATATTTTATGCTTAAATTGCGTTTTTTTTGTCCTCGTTGGCACATACTATTCATTTTTATGCCCCAGCTTGGCACACTTCTGCGATTTACAGGGAAATCTACCCATGTTAGAATGATACTGTCAAAATTATATGTAGCGAAAACGCAGCTTTCCAGGGAATGCCTCTTCTCTGGTGCAAGCTGCGTTTTTTAGTGCATGGAAAGGAGTATCACAACTAAATATGGAATAAGCGTTCCTCCGTATTGACCGGACTGAAGCTTTTATGAGGCAGGAAAACTATAAGCCAGGGCAAAGTGAAAAATCTCACTTTGCCCTCTTTTTATGAAGGAGGTTCATTTACTTGAAAAACCATGTACACAAAGAAGCTCCACCGGGCATGAAACATCATTGGAACTATGGCAAATATCTCTATACTGCCTTCCTTGTCTTTATTCTGATTGCCTGTAATGTACAACCCGTTATGGCTGCTACCATCTGGGACAAAGCTTCAGAAATCATGAAAGACGTATATAACCAGATTATCCTGATTTCCACCATTGCGGCTGTTGTAACTGCATCGGTTGCTTTGCTTTTGATGAATTTTTCCAAATCCGGAAAAACCGTGGATGAATCCAGGGCATGGCTCAAACGAATCATCATTACATGGGCTATTCTTAATGGTCTGGGATTTATCATGGCTTACATCACTCCGTTCTTTGCCGGCGGGCAGTGGAATGGATAATGCAGATAAGGAGCTTCCTGTATAATAAAAATCGTGGATGTTGAAAATTGAAAATACCTCAGAGTACAATAAGACTACTGACTGGCAGGTTAGTAAAAATCTTATTGAACAGAGAGGTATCTACAATGAAGTCTAACACACAGAACGCAAAAATTGAAGCTATTACAGAAAAAACTTTGGTACTCGGGATTGATGTCGGAAGTGAGACGCACTACGCCAGAGCTTTTGATTATAGAGGAATCGAGTATTCAAAGAAACCTTTTAAATTTAGTAACACAGAGGCTGGATTTGTGACATTTAAGGAATGGATCCTGGACCTCAAAGAAAGACATGAGAAGGATAAGGTGGTTCCAGGTATGGAACCGACCGGGCATTACTGGTTCAATCTTGGAAAGTTTCTACAGGATAATGAAATGAAACCGGTTCTTGTAAATCCTCACCATGTGAAAAAATCAAAAGAACTCGACGACAATAATCCAACTAAAAATGACCGTAAGGATCCGAAAGTTATAGCAGGATTAGTTAGAGAGGGACGTTACATGATCCCATACCTGCCGGATGGTGTTTACGCTGATCTTAGAACAGCATCAAACATAAGATTCCAGTTACAGGTGGAACTTACAAGAATTCAAAACAGGATTAGTCGTTGGTTCAATATATATTTTCCTGAATATAAGACGGTATACGGAAAGCCAGATGCCAAGAGCGGAATGCTAATCCTTAAAGCAGCACCACTCCCTGAAGATATCCTGACGTTAGGTATCGATGGAGTGAACCAAATCTGGCGTGATGCGAAGTTAAGAGCAGTTGGAAAAGCGAGGGCGAAGACCCTGATAGAAGCTGCAGAGCACAGTGTCGGAAGCAAAGAAGGAGCAGTATCTGCAAGAATGGAAATTCGAATGCTTCTGGAGGATTATGAATCCAGAAACATACGTTTTCAGGAAGTTATGACTCTGATTGAAGGGTTGGTAAAACAGATTCCGATGGCTGAGAAGCTGTTGGAGATCAAAGGTGTGGGAATCAAGACAGTGTCAGGATTCCTTGCAGAAGTAGGTGATATCAGCCGTTTTAACACGCCGAAAGAACTGCAGAAGCTTGCAGGGTTGGCATTGGTTGAAAGTAGTTCAGGAAAGCACAAGGGCGAGACAACAATAAGCAGACGAGGTCGAAAGAGACTCAGATACCTGCTCTTTGAGG
>ERZ894251.184-NODE-184-length-46660-cov-7.085506_pt1 | contig 46660 bp, 30 predicted proteins | sample MGYA00380301_ERZ894251 | MGnify/ENA primary metagenome ERZ894251 (study PRJEB32331, sample SAMN06328418) | human gut metagenome | biome: human gut microbiome; feature: stool | host: Homo sapiens | collected 2014-02-13 ... | reverse complement strand
GGATTACTTCTTGGGAAGCTCCCATGAACTTCGCAATCAGCACTACTGAAATAACTCCGACAATGCAGCCTGCCAGTTGAGACAGAAGGATAGGCAGTAACTGCTTTTTTATCATTTCCAATTGAAGATATAAAGGTACGCCTAAAGCAACAACAGCCGGGCGGAGCCAGAACTCGATCAAATGTCCTCCTTTATTATAGGTCTCGTATGAGATATTTGTCATTTTAAGGAAGATGATTAATAGGGCGATGGTCAGCAATATAGGATTTAATAATACCAGTCCTGTTTTCTTCTGAAGCAGTTTGGCAAAGAAGAAAATCCCGAAGGTAATGGCCAGCAGGAAGAAATTATTTTCTAAGAAGCTCATTTGTCTTTATTCGTTAAGTTGATTTTATCTTTAAGGTGCAGTTTTTCCGACAGATGGAAATCCGTCAGGTGAAGTTTGCGCGCCAGTTTGATCTGACGTGCCAGCCTGAACTTGCGGACGATTTGATGTACCCATCCCGTAACGACAAGTACAAGCGCGGTGCTGATAATGGTCGCTGTCACTATCGGCCAGAACTCTGCCGCAATGACATCAAAGTATAGCATAAGAGCCACACCGGGCGGAACGAAAAAGAATCCTAAGTTGGCAACCAGAAAGTCGGACAATCCCTGTACCCAGTGTAACTTAATCCAACCTAATTTTAAAAAGAGGGTGAGCAGCAGCATACCGATGATGCTGGAGGGGAGCTTGATACCCGTAAGATAAACTATTAATTCACCCAAAGCCAAACAGCCAAATAAAATGGCGCACTGACGTATCATAACTAATAACCTATTGATTTTGTTTGAAAACGCTGCAAAGGTATGAAAAATAGGAGTACAGTGTTAAATATTACAATATTTTAGACTTGGAAGAGAAAAATAGGCGAAATTGTAATGTGGATATTGCAAAATTGAGTACTTTTGCACCGCAAATTACAAATTGTAATGAGGTTTTATAATAACATTCAATATATCTATGCTCAATTTAATCAACCAAATCGTGGCGCGTGCGAAAGCAAATCGCCAAAGTATTGTTCTTCCGGAAGGAACTGAAGAACGCACATTGAAAGCTGCCAATATGATTTTGACAGACGAAGTAGCCGATCTAATTTTACTGGGTAAACCGGATGAAATTAATGAACTTGCTACAAAATGGGGATTGGGAAACATCGGTAAAGCTACTATCATTGATCCTGAAACTTCTCCGAAACACGAAGAATATGCACAGTTGTTGTGTGAACTTCGTAAAAAGAAGGGGATGACTATCGAAGAAGCCCGCAAGTTAACGAATGATCCTTTATTCTTTGGTTGTTTAATGATTAAGAGCGGTGATGCTGACGGTCAGTTGGCTGGTGCCCGTAACACTACTGGTAATGTATTGCGTCCTGCTTTGCAGATTATCAAGACTGCGCCGGGAATCACTTGCGTGTCTGGTGCTATGTTGCTTTTGACTCATGCTCCTGAATACGGAAAGAATGGCATTTTGGTCATGGGTGACGTTGCTGTAACTCCGGTTCCGGACGCTAATCAGCTGGCACAGATTGCTATTTGTACTGCGCAGACTGCGAAAGCCGTTGCCGGTATTGAAAATCCGAAAGTAGCTCTGTTGAGCTTTTCAACCAAGGGTTCCGCTAAACACGAAGTAGTGGATAAAGTGGTAGAAGCTACTAAGATTGCAAAAGAGATGGCTCCTACTCTTGATTTGGATGGTGAAATGCAGGCTGACGCTGCTCTTGTACCGGAAGTGGGTGCTAGCAAAGCGCCGGGTTCTCCAGTAGCCGGAGAAGCAAATGTGCTGATCGTTCCAAGTTTGGAAGTTGGTAATATTTCTTATAAATTAGTTCAACGTCTGGGACATGCTGACGCTGTTGGTCCGATTCTTCAGGGTATTGCCTGTCCGGTAAACGACTTGTCTCGTGGTTGTTCTATCGAAGATGTATATCGCATGATTGCTATCACAGCTAATCAGGCCATTGCAGCAAAAGCGAATAAATAAGTATTAGATATAAACTATTAAGTATAAATCGACAACGACATGAAGATTCTGGTATTGAACTGCGGAAGTTCATCTATTAAATATAAATTGTTCGATATGACCACCAAAGAGGTGATTGCACAAGGTGGTATCGAAAAAATCGGTCTGAAAGGATCATTCTTGAAACTTACTTTGCCGAATGGTGAAAAGAAAATATTGGAGAAAGATATTCCTGAACATACAGTAGGAGTAGAGTTTATCCTGAACACGCTGATTAATCCTGAATACGGCGCTATTAAATCTTTGGATGAGATCAATGCAGTAGGTCACCGTATGGTACACGGAGGCGAGCGTTTCAGCGAATCTGTATTGCTGAACAAGGAAGTGCTGGAAGCTTTCGCTGCTTGCAATGACTTGGCTCCGCTTCACAATCCTGCTAACTTGAAAGGGGTAAATGCAGTTTCTGCTATTCTTCCTAACATTCCGCAGGTAGGTGTATTCGATACGGCTTTCCATCAGACAATGCCGGATTATGCTTACATGTATGCTATTCCTCACGAACTGTATGAAAAGTATGGTGTACGTCGTTATGGCTTCCACGGAACTTCTCATCGTTATGTGTCAAAACGTGTATGTGAATTCTTGGGTGTAAATCCGGTAGGACAGAAAATTATCACTTGCCACATTGGTAACGGTGGTTCTATCGCTGCTATCAAAGATGGTAAATGTATGGATACTACTATGGGCTTGACTCCATTGGAAGGCTTGATGATGGGTACTCGTAGCGGTGATATTGATGCCGGTGCAGTAACATTTATCATGGAAAAAGAAGGCTTGAACACAACCGGTGTTTCCAATCTGTTGAACAAGAAGAGCGGTGTACTGGGCATTTCGGGTGTATCAAGCGATATGCGTGAACTCTTGGCTGCTTGTGCGGCTGGCAATGAGAAAGCTATCCTTGCAGAGAAGATGTACTATTACCGTATTAAGAAATATATCGGTGCTTATGCTGCTGCATTGGGCGGTGTGGATATTATTCTGTTTACTGGTGGTGTAGGTGAGAACCAGATGGAATGTCGTCGTGAAGTTTGTAAGGATATGGAATTCATGGGTATCGAACTTGATAACGAAGTAAATGCTAAGGTTCGCGGTGAAGAAGCAATCATTTCTACTCCTGCTTCTAAAGTGAAAGTAGTAGTGATCCCAACAGATGAAGAACTGTTGATCGCATCGGATACAATGGATATCCTGAATAAGTAATAATTTTATTGCTGATATACAAAAAAAAGATGGACTCGATTTCGAGTCCATCTTTTTTTTGTCTTACTTTGCATATCAAATAGTTATATCCCGTTTTTGATATGCGTTACTCCGTCATAATTCCCGTTTATAATCGTCCCGATGAAGTGGATGAATTATTGCAAAGTCTTACTGTACAACACTTTAAGGGTCTTGAGGTTGTTGTTGTTGAAGATGGTTCTTCCATTCCCTGTAAAGGAGTAGTAGACCGGTATGCAGATCGGTTGAATATAAAATATTTCTCTAAACCCAATTCCGGTCCGGGACAAACCCGTAATTACGGAGCAGAACGTAGCGAAGGCGAATACCTTATTATATTGGATTCTGATGTCATCCTTCCCGAAGGCTACTTCGATGGGGTAGAGAAGGAGCTCACCACTTCTCCTGCCGATGCTTTTGGTGGCCCCGACCGTGCACACGATTCTTTCACTGATATTCAGAAGGCAATTAACTATTCCATGACCTCTTTCTTCACGACCGGAGGTATCCGTGGCGGAAAAAAGAAGATGGACAAATTCTATCCCCGTAGTTTTAATATGGGAGTTCGCCGGGCAGTGTACGAGGCTTTGGGAGGTTTTTCAAAGATGCGTTTTGGGGAGGATATTGATTTCAGTATCCGTATCTTTAAGAATGGGTACACTTGTCGTCTTTTTCCTGATGCCTGGGTATATCATAAACGTCGGACTGACTTGAAAAAATTCTTCAAGCAGGTGCATAACTCCGGCATTGCCCGTATTAATCTTTATAAGAAATATCCGGATTCTCTGAAACTGGTGCATTTGCTTCCAGCCGTATTTACATTGGGAGTGGCGCTTCTATTATTAGGAACCCCCTTCTGCCTCTTCAGTTTCACGCCTATCATTCTCTATGCATTACTCGTATGCATTGATTCTACTATTCAGAATAAAAGTCTGTCTATTGGCGTTTATTCCATTGCCGCCGCATTTATACAGCTTATCGGCTATGGTACAGGCTTTTGGCGCGCATGGTGGCAGCGTTGTATCAGAGGGAAGGATGAGTTTGAGGCTTTCCAAAAGAATTTTTATAAGTAATCCATTTTTTATTTGCCTATTACCATTCCTATTTTTGTTTAAAAGGAATGTTGTCTGACACCCGGGTGTCAGACAAGTTATACTTTCATGGAAAAAAAGTAATGGATGCAATCGAAGAAATTTTTATAGGCTATATCTTTTTTCATTTAGTGGAGTGCAAATCACATTTCTTATTCTTCCCTTAAACCCCAGCAATTTGTCGCCTATCTGTTTCAATGGGAAGATAAGTGTTTCCTGATACCAAATGCTGTCTTTACGCAGGCTTTTCTGATTGTAAACTACACCGATTCGTCCTTCCAAACGTTCTTGTAGCTCTCCGTTTATGTAAAGTGAGGTCCCTTTGGCATCTCCCTCTACACGAACCTTTGTCCATTTTTCCACAGGCAAACGATAGGAATGGAAGATGAATTCATAGCCGTCGCGCGAGAATGCGAATTTACCCGTATTTTGCCAGTTCGCGGTGAAAACAGAATGGGGACCTTTGAATAAGACCGCATCGATATTGGGCTTTGGATCTGCGTAGATTTCAAATTCCACACTATATGGATAACCGATTTCGGGTATAGAGGTAAGAACCGAGTCGTTACCTTGCAGGATAATTTCCTGGCCGGAAAGCGTTAGGTCTTTTCTGTCATCTATGCTGGCCTGTAGATTTACGCCCGGTGCTTCCGGTGTTGTCCTGCACCACGTTTCGAAGGTTTCAAACGGTATGTTTCTTGTGTTTTCTCCTTTCCAAAGTTTCTCGCTCATAACCTGCATGGCAGGAAAGGTGCGTATATGTACATCCTGTTGGCTGATTCCATTTCCGACACGGTCGTTCCATACAGCAAACATGGCTCCTAATAAATTAGTAGACTGCTCTATCATTTCTCCCTCTTGCATCATTCGTGGTGACCAACTCTCATATATCCATTGATGATCCAGAAAGTTATGGTAGTAATTCACGGCTGGTACGATATATAGAAATGCATCGCATGTATTAATCGCTTTGGCTCCTTCCTGCAGTGCGGTTTCTAAGTCTAGCCAGCTATAATTCCATGCATTGACCGTTTTTCCTTTCAGATTTACGGGGGTATTTCCTTTCATGTGTTTCAGACTTCCCCATAATCGCGGATTTTTTCCATATTTGGTGATATACTTCAGATAGTATTCAGTGAAATAGCGGAATTGTTCCGCTTCTTTGAGGTTGTACTCATCAGTGCCGATATGTACGTCCGGTCCGACAAATATCGGGTGATCTCCCGAGAGATATTCGTCAAACAAAGTATCAAGGAAATCATATACCTCTTTTTTATAGAGGTCGAGATGATCCATACCATATTCTTTTTTGTCGGCTGCCAGTATCGGATTGTAATGAGTGAAAGCGAGTGAGTGTGCCGGAACATCAATTTCTGGGATGATATTGATTCCATATCGTGCGGCCATTTGCTGGAAGTTGCGGAATTCTTCTTTGGTGTAGGAACCATCTTTGGATGTGAGTCCCGGAAAACGGTCGCTTTCCAATCTGAAGGCGGCGTATGTTTTGTTCCAGTCATTATCGAAAAACTCAACGAAACCATTATCATTCAGATGTATTTGCAGTTCATTCATTTTATAGAACGAGAGAATTTTTACGTAATCCTGCAAATAGTCCATTGTGAAAAATTTCCTGGCTACGTCAATCATCAGTCCGCGGTGAGCATACTGCGGATAATCCAATGCTTTTCCTTTCATGAGTCCAAAAGGCTGGTTATGGATCATTTGCAACAGTGTGCGAGTTCCCCAGAATACTCCTTTTACGGTGGAGGCTTCGATGGTTACATGGTTGCGTATATCCAGTTCATAGCTTTCTTCTCCCAATGATGAAGGCGATTTTTTCACTGACAGATAGATAGAATGATTTTTCGGTTTTCCGGAGGTTACCTGATAATTCCAGCCGAACATATCTTTTAAGTCTTTTGCCATTATTTCCGCAGTTTCTTTCAACAGGCTTTCTGCTTCCGGAGCGATTATAATCTTTCCAGTTTCCGGTAGTGTCAGTTTGCCTTTTGCCCCATTCCAATGTTGTAAGGAGGGAATCACCTGCGGGATATCCGTTTGAGCGTATACTGTCATTCCTAATAGTAGTAAGATGGATAAGATGCTTATTCTCTTTTTCATATTTATTAGATGTTTATATATTAATCTTGATAGCGCAAAACTACGATATTTGGAAGTAAAGGGATTCTAAAAATAGACTTATAGCTTCCAAAATTCATTTTTTCAGTTATATAGGAGTATCTTTGTGACTTAATTTGATTAATAATGGAAAGTAAACACAAACTATCCATCAACCAGTGGGCACTGGAAGACCGCCCACGGGAAAAAATGATGGAGAAGGGAGCAGCCGCATTGAGTGATGCCGAACTACTCGCTATATTGATTGGCTCCGGAAATACGGAAGAAAGTGCTGTCGAATTGATGAGACGCCTGCTCCTGTCTTGTGATAACAATCTGAATTCATTGGCAAAATGGGAAGTGTGTGACTATTCCTCTTTCAAAGGTATGGGACCCGCAAAGAGCATTACAGTGATGGCAGCCTTGGAATTAGGCAAACGAAGAAAGCTGCAAGAAACCAAAGAGAGACTTCGAATCACTTGCTCAAAAGATATCTATGATATTTTCCAACCGATCATGTGTGACTTGGAACAGGAAGAATTCTGGGTGCTCCTATTGAACCAGGCAACCAAACTAATTGATAAGGTACGTATAAGTACTGGTGGCATAGACGGAACTTATACCGATGTGCGCACCATTCTCCGGGAAGCATTGCTGCAAAGAGCTACACAAATCGCGGTGGTGCATAACCATCCTTCGGGAAATATTCATCCCAGCCAACCGGACAGGAGTTTGACAGAGCATATCCATAAAGCGGCGGAAACGATGAATATCCGTCTGATAGATCACGTCATCGTTTGTGAAGACGGATTTTTCAGCTTTGCAGATGAGGGCCTACTCTAATTAGTAATACTACCTTATTTAAGTGAGAATATCTTATTTATTCTCACTCCTGCATTCATTTTTATACTGCGTGGGCGTCAAGCCTGTGTACTGTTTGAATGCAGTACTGAAATAACGTAAAGTAGTGAAACCTATCTGATCTGATATTTCAGTAAATGTCAGATCGGTGGTTTTTATCAGAGTAATGGCTTGCTCCAACCTGAATTTGTTGATATAGTCATTTGCCCCCATATCGGTGATAGCCTTCAACTTGTTGTAAAGAGATGTTTTACTCATTCCGATCTCTCTGCAGATAAAAGGAATATCTAAAGACGGATTGCTGATATTCTCGGAAATGAGCTTGTTAAACTTTAACAAGAACGTTTCATCCGCCTGGCTGAAAGTACTCTCCAGCGGTTGAGGGAAGTTGCCTATATGTTGATAGTGCTCTTTCGTTTGCTCCCGGTTGTATAGCCGGTTCTGTATAATCTTAACAAGAGTGTCTATCTCAAAAGGTTTTCCCAGATAAGCGTCCGCCCCGATTTTATACCCATACAGTCGGCTCTGTTCATCATTGCGTGCCGTGAGCAGAATCACAGGAATATGACTGATGCCGATATTCTCTTTTACCGCTTTGCACAGTTCGTATCCATTCATAACCGGCATCATCACATCGCTCACTATAATATCCGGAACTTGCTTTTGCGCTATTTCGAAAGCTTCCCGGCCATCATGTGCTATATAAATTGCTTTGAATAAGGATTTCAATTCTTTGGAGAGGAAATCTGTCAGGTTATGATTGTCGTCTACCAATAGCACTGTGTAATTCTGCGTAGAGAAGTCGAGTGTCTCGGGAGCGTTGATCTCATGATCTACGTCCGGTGTAATCAAATCATTGATGTAAGGTTTCGGCTGGCAGATGACTTCGCCCGACTCCAATCCCAAAGGTAAGTCGAAGAAGAAAGTGGCTCCTCCCGCTTCGTTGTTCATGGCTCCGATTTTACCTTTATGCAATTCCACCAGCATCTTGGCGTATGAAAGTCCGACTCCGCTACCGCCAATTTCCTGCTTGCCTTGATAGAAACGGATGAATACTTTCTCCATGTCTTCCTCTTGCATACCTTCTCCCTGATCCAAAACGGAAACACGGACGTATGAGTCATTTTTGCTGGTACGGATAGTGACGGTTGTGTTTTTAGGACTGTGTTTCAGTGCGTTCGTCAATAAGTTTGTGACTACGATTGTACACATACCCTTGTCAAATACCACCTCTTTTATGCTGTCGTCGAGCTGATAATCTATTTGCACTTCCTGGGCAGCTCCCTCGTCCGTAAAATCGGCACCAATCTCCTTTATCCATGAGTTAAATGGATAGGCTTGGAGTTTCAACTTGGTTTCTCCTACTTCCATCTTACGTACGTCCAGCACCATGTTGATAAGATCTTTCATCCGTTGAGCCTGTTTATGTATATTCTTCAACGGTGGATAAATGGCATCTGTAGAAGGAAGTGTCTTTAATATGCGGCTTAGCGGGGCATATATGAGTGTGAGCGGAGTTCGCAGTTCATGGCTGATATTAATCAGAAAACGAACTTTTTCTTCATACACATTCTGCTCGTGTTCTTTCATCATCCATTTCATCTTGTTTTCTTTGCGTCGAAGCAGAACGAAAACAATTTGTACCACAATGCCTATGCAAGCAATGATGCAGAGAGAAACGAACCACCAGCTTCTGTACCAGGGTGGCAGTACGTTTAATGTGAAAAGAAACTGGGGAGTTGTTTCATTTCCTTCCTGTGTGTTACAGCTCACCATGATGGGATAACTTCCCGGAGCAAGAGATGGGATCATCAATTCAGGGTTGTAGCCTTCGGTTTTAAGGTCTCCCATTTGGAAATGATAGACTTTGAGCCGGAGAATGTCCGCACCATAAGTCATGACACGGATCTTAATGTTTTTACTGTTCCAGGGGATGGATATCTTGTCTTGATTGAGCTGATACATCCTGTTCTCTCCATTTATGGTCAGTTCGGCAAGGCGTATTTCCGGAGAGTCACTACTCTTTTCTATTTGAGTGTCTGCATTGATACATAGTAAGCCTTTTACACCTCCCATATAGATGTTGCCTTTGGGGGAAATGAGACGGGGCTCGGCCAAGTATTCATTGGGGGAAATTCCATCCGCTTCTCCGAACCATACAAAACGTTTGGTATCGGTGAGCCATATAAAGAGTTTCTGTTCAGCTCCTATCCACACTTTTCCTTTATTGTCGCATAACACGGTATTTACTTCATTAAATAAGGTGGTAGGAATTCTTTCGAATTTGCGGGTATCAGGGTGATAGGTGTACAGGCCACGGGTGCCTGCAATCCAGAATACGCCCTTGTCATCCCTGGATACAGCATTGAAGAATCCCTGTGGAGCACTTGCAAATATCTCCACTGTGTCTTTTTTACGATCCAGTCTATATATATTATAAGGATCGTTCAGGTAAATGGCAGTGGAATCATATCCAATGGAACTCAACAAGCCTTTTATTTTCACTTCTTTGGCACAAGGGACAGGAGTGAGTTGCCGGGTGGAAGTATGGTAGCGGTAAGGAGGCGAACTTAATATTAAGATCGAATTGGGAGTATCCCGGTATAAGTTGATTGGCTGTCCGCTATAGCGGATGTGATGCTCTAATGAAGGGCTCATAATAGCGAAAGGACGCTTCTTTCCTGTCTTTTTATCGAATATGAAGATACCTTTGGAAAAGGCAGATACTAACAATTCGTTGGGTGTGAAGCCGGTGATGGAGACCATCTTGTCTCCCCAAGTGTCGGGATAGTGCACAAATGTTTCTGTAGAAGGAATGAATTTATTGATACCTCCTCCGTCCGTAGCGATCCAGAGTTCTTCGGAAGCCGGTTCCTGATATAGTTGTAATACCGTACTTTGACTTAATCCTTTGTTGTGCCCTAACACAACATTAGTGTAAGTTCTCATGGATACTTCACGAATGTTGATAACCCCTTCACGTTTACTTCCCGCCCATATATTTCCGGCAGAGTCGCTATGCAGGCAGAGTATTGTATTTGTGGGAAGGGAATGATTATCTCCGGAGATATGTTCGAGTACGGTAATATTGCCGGTTGTGGGATCGAGGATATTGATACCTCCCCCGTCTGTTCCCATCCATATTTTTTGTTTGAATTCGGTCATGCACAATACGATGTCACTGCTCAAACGGGAGTTTTGAGTGGTATAGCTGGCTATCAATTTTCCCTGGGCGGAGAAACACTTGACGCCATTGTTGTAGGTTGACAGCCATATTCTTTGTTGGGAGTCTATGATGATTCCTACGTTGTCGTTCCCGTATTGGAAAGGAAATGGGGTTATCTCGAAATTCTTGAGGTTCATTTGCAGTATTCCCTGTTGCCAGCTTAGACACAATATGGTATCGGGTTTCCACATTTGTATGGATCGTATAATGAACGGCTCGTCGGTCTTGAATTCCCGTATGAGAGAAATCGTGTTGGTGGCATAAGAATATTTATATATCTTGTTGATCCCTCCGAACAGAAGCCCGTCTGCTATTTTGCAGATCGATTTGGCAATGATGGGCTGATTATTTAGTTTGGGGATAAAGAAGTTGTCGTGAATAAGAGAATAACGGGCGATTCCTGTGGTGGTCAGTATCCAGGTTGTCTGCTGATTATCTTCAATAATTTGCAGGATACTGTCGTTAGGCAGGGAATTTTCATTATCAGGTTGTGCGGTGTACTTTTTGAGTTCCGTTCCATCAAATCTGATTAGTCCTGTCGGAGTACCGATCCAGATGAATCCCTTTTGTTCGGTATAGATACAGCTGATGATAGACGGCATTCCGTTTTGGGAACCAATCAGTTTAAAGTCGTAATGGTTACCTATACTTATTGCTGGAAATGTGCCTACGATAAGAAAAGCCAGTAAGCAGAAAAAGTGTTTTATCCAAATACTTTTTTTCATCAGTCAAGATTATTAAGGGGAGATTAGTGAAACAAAAGTATGATTAATTCCGCTAAAACAAAAGAAATATTTCCAAAAACCGCCACAAAGACGTTCAAAAACGGAATATGGATGTTTTTGGAAACATTTTGGCGATTTTATGAACTCGCCATTCTCCCAATCAATCTATTTTTGTGGTGTATTTCAATGCCGGATAGTGTGGGCTATTGGCAAATGGAACTCAAAAAAACTTTTAGTATTAACTTTAATATAATGTTATGAAGAAAATGCAGATTAGGATGCAACTGGTGTGTCTCTTTTCAATGCTTTTACTGTTCTTCCCTGTGGAGCTCTTTGCTCAACAGGGCACTATCACTGGTAAGGTGGTAGACGAACGTGGCGAGTCCGTAATCGGAGCAACCGTTATGGTGAAAGGTTCTACTGATGGTACCATTACCGATTTGGATGGAAACTTTAAAATTAACGGTAAAGTAGGTACAACGATAACTGTCAGCTATGTGGGCTATGCTCCTTTGGAAGTGAAAATCACTAAGCTAACAGGAAATCGGTTCGTGATGAAGGAAGACTCCAAAACTTTAGATGAAGTGGTGGTAGTCGGTATGGGAACACAGAAACGTAATACTATTACAGCGGCTGTAGCAACAGTTAATGCGGATGCAATCGCTACCCGTCCTGTGACGGATGTAACCAGCGCCTTACAAAGTAATGTGGCTGGTTTGAACTTTGCTTCGGATGCTTCTGAAAGCGGTACCGGTGGTGAAGTTGGCGGAGAAATCAAATTTAATATTCGCGGTATCGGTTCTATTAATGGTGGAGAGCCTTATGTATTGGTGGATGGTGTGGAACAGAGCTTGCAGAATGTAAATCCTGCCGATATAGAAAGTATCAGTGTATTGAAAGATGCTTCTGCAGCAGCCGTGTATGGTGCTCGTGCTGCGTATGGTGTGGTGTTAGTAACGACCAAGAGCGGTAAACAGGATAAAGCCCGGGTGACTTATCGCGGTTCTGTGGGTATGAGTGCACCTATCAACATGCCCGAGATGATGAACTCTGTAGAGTTTGCCAATTATAAAAATGCGTACCGTTCGGCAATTGGTGAGTCTCCATACTTCTCACAGGAGACTATTGATTTGATGAATCAGTTTTTGCAGAACCCCTATGGTGAAGGTCTGCCCGGTATTACCGCCAATCAGGAGAATACCGGTTGGCGTGGCGGTGAATCGCAGTATGCCAATACCGACTGGTTTGATTATTTCTATAAAAACAAATCTTTGCGTCATTCACACAATCTAAGTATCTCCGGTGGATCGGACAAAGTGACTTATTATGTCGGTCTGGGTTATACTTACCAGGGTGGTTTGCTGGATCGTGTAGAAGACTCTCTGGATAAATACAACGTGAATACCAAATTTCAGATCAAGCCGAATGACTGGTTGAAGTTTAACTTCAATAACAATATCACGTTGAATCTGATTTCCCGCCCGCTCCCCGATATGTCTATTCTTTATCATCAGATAGCTCGTTCGCAGCCTAATATGGTGACTGAAGTTCCTATTTCCGGGCTTTATAATCTTCCTTCATGGAATGAAGCTTTGTATCTGGACAATGTGGGCTATTCGCAGAACCGCATTTCTGATGCCATGACTTTTGCAGCTACTGTTACGCCTCTGAAAGGCTGGGACATTATCGGAGAGATGAAAGTTCGTTTTGATGTGCAGAATGATGAATTCTTGCAGAAGCAGCCCCGTACCACACGGCCCGACGGAACCATAGAGAATGTTACCGCTCCCCGGCAGGGATATTCTTATCCCGGTATCGAATATTCGAATTCTTTGTGGGGATCAATGACTCGTGGAAATCAATTCAACTATTATTTGTCTCCCAGTGTGTCGTCTTCATATACGAATCAATGGGGTGACCATTTCTTTAAGGCAATGGCCGGTTTCCAGATGGAAGTGCAGCAAAACTCAAGCATGTATGCGTATAAAGACGGAGTGATGAGCGATGATACATTCTCTTTTGACAATGCAAACGGAAAAGCCTATAATAGTGAAGCGCGTGACCATTGGGCAACCATGGGATTCTATACCCGTTTGAACTGGAACTACCAGAATGTCTATTTTCTGGAATTTAGCGGACGTTATGATGGTTCGTCACGTTTCGCTTCCGGCAATCGTTGGGGATTTTTCCCTTCTTTCTCTGCCGGTTATGACATTGCCCGTACCGACTACTTCAAGCAATGGAGCTTGCCTGTTTCACAGTTGAAAGTGCGTTTGTCTTACGGACGTTTAGGCAATCAGAATGGAGCCGGACTATATGATTATCTGAACTTCATGACATTGAGACCGGACTATTCAAATGCATGGTTGCTTTCCGGTGTCACTTCGGCTACTCCGGTACGTGGTACAGTCGCTTTAACACCTTCTATGGTAAGCCCGTACATTACATGGGAAAAAGTGGATAATGCCAACTTAGGTTTCGACCTGACTTTGCTTAACAATCGTTTGACGATTACGGCGGATATTTACCAACGTACGACCAAAGACATGATTGGCCCGGCTGAAGCAATTCCTGATATTGGCGGTATTGCTGTTGACCAACGTGCTAAAGTAAATAATGCAACGCTACGTAACCGTGGATGGGAATTGTCGGTTAACTGGTCTGACCAGCTGAAGAATGGTTTCAGTTATGGAATCGGTTTCAATATCTTTGACTACAAAGCAGTGGTAACCAAATACAATAATCCGGAAGGATTGATTTATAACAACCACACCGGTCTGGTTCGTAACAAAGGTTATTACCAGGGAATGGATTTAGGTGAAATCTGGGGATATGAAGCAAATGATCTGTTTCTCACCAACCAGGAAGTGGATGAATATCTGAGAGGAGTAGACATGTCTTTCTTCAAACCGAATAAGGATTGGCAACGTGGTGATTTGAAATATATCGATTCGAACGGTGATGGTAAAATTGATCCGGGTTCGGGTACATTGAAAGATCACGGTGATTTGAAAATTATCGGTAATACGACTCCTCGTTACTCCTTCGGTCTGAACTTACATGCCGGTTATAAAGGTTTTGAAGTTTCCGCATTGTTCCAGGGAGTCATGAAACGTGATTTCCCGATGGCTGCAAGTACTTATCTGTTTAGCGGTGATTCCAACTTCTTTAAAGAACATTTGGATTATTATAATGTGTACAACCCGGGGGCTTACCTGCCGCGTCTGACAAAACCCGACAGTCCTGAATATAATGCGAACGTAGGTTACAACACTTCACGTTATTTATTGAACGCAGCTTATATGCGACTCAAAAACTTGATGATTTCTTATAACTTCCAGCCTAAACTGGTTAAGAAGATGGGATTGGAGAACTTGAAAGTGTATTTCACTTGTGATAATCTCTTCACGATTGACAATTTGCCGGACGTATTCGATCCTGAAACCTTGAATCAGGTAAATACATGGGCTGGGGGTAGTAACGAAACTGCTCCGGGATTGACTTCCCCAATGAAGCAAAATGGTAACGGAAAGGTATATCCGTTGAATAAAAACTACGTATTTGGTATTGAATTTACCTTTTAAACCATAAGATATGAAAAGAATATATATAATGGCTTTTGTAGCCGCTTCAATATTACCATTTTCATCCTGTTCAGATTTTCTGGATAGAGAACCGATAACCAAGCCGGAAGCCGGTAATTTTCTGACAGGTGCCATACAGGTTGAAAACTATATTAACGGACTATATATGACGTTGCCGTCTTTTAGTAAGTTCGGTTTGGGAGTTCGCAGTGAAGAAAAGAATAGTGACAATATTATTGCAGAAAAGTATGATGCCCGTTTGCATGGACAGAATAACCAGTTTAGCGGAGCTTCCGATTGGCAGACTGGTTATCAGAACCTGCGTAAAGTGAACTATTTTTTCCATAATTATAAAGTACCCGAAGCACAGGAAAACGAAGATGTACTGTCGTTGAAAGGGGAGGCTTACTTTTTACGTGCCTATTGGCATTTCGATTTATTGAAGAAATTCGGTTCTATTCCGGTAATGGATGCTTTTTGGGATGAGAATGCGACAATCGCAGGATTACAGATTCCCGCAAAGACACGTAATGAGGTAGCCCGATTTATTTTGAGTGATTTGGTTGAGGCGAAGAATCTGTTGCATTCGCGCGGTAAATATTCCGGAATTCGTATCAATAAAGAAGCTGCCATGGTTTTGGCAATGAATGTGGCGTTGTATGAAGGAACTTGGGAAAAGTATCACAGCAGCGATGATTTTGCATCTTCCACTAACGAATCAAATTATTTCTTGGGTGAAGTTATTAACTGGGGAAATGAACTGTTCGGTTGTGGCATTGATCTGTATAAAACCGGGCAAAATCCGGGAGATGCTTTTGCGGCATTGTTCAATAGCAAAGATTTGTCAGGAATGGGCGAAGTGCTATTGTGGAGGAAATATTCGAGTGATGAAGGAGTCTTTCATGATGTCAACGGTAATCTGAAGGCAGGTGTTGTCGACTCGGAAGGAGCTGCCGGAATTACTCAAAGCCTGGTGGATAATTATCTGAATGCCGATGGAACATTTATTGATCCGACAAATGAGAAATTTAAGGATTTTAAGGAAACATTTGAAGGCCGTGACCCTAGATTGATTCAAACGGTGATGAATGAAGGTGGCAAATTTGCTTCTGCCACTACTGCGACCCCAATGCATCTGGAAGAATATACGGATGAGAAGAAGAATACTATTAGTCCTCCTAAATTGGCAGGAGATGGAAACACACGTTCTTTGACGGGTTATCACATCCGTTTGGGAATAGATACCACCTTTGTAAGTGGTAATGGTGAGACTGCTTTACCTATTATTCGTTATGCCGAAGGTCTTTTGGCTTATGCAGAAGCTGCTGCTGAACTGGAAATGTGGAGCGATGATATAGCGAATAAGACATTGAAAGCGCTTCGTGAACGTGCAGGAGTGAAATATCTGGCACCGGCAAAGGATGCTAATTTCACCGATTTCGGTTATACATTGACTCCTGTTTTACAGGAAATCCGTCGTGAACGCCGTTCTGAACTTGCTTTGCAAGGTTTCCGGCTGGATGATCTCATGCGTTGGAAAGCCGATAAACTGATTGTTGGAAAGCGTGGTAAAGGTGCTTATGTAGGTGATGAATCTATTTTATTCAAATCTTACAGTCCGGATAATCAGAAAAGAATCAGAGAGCGTCTGACCCTTGATGATAACAAATGGGCGGATCCGATGGCCGGGACTCTGCCAAGCGGATATCAATTCCATGCAGATAGGGATTATCTGTTACCGATCCCTCCTTCAGAATTGGAATTGAACAAAAAGTTGAAACAAAACCCGAAATGGTAATCATTAATAATGATATAATAGGATAGATTATGAAGAAATATTTCTATAGATTATTACCAATTTGCCTGTTTATCCTTGTAATGACAGGCTGTAATGACACCGAGACGGTTATCTCTATCGGAGAAGCCCGGAATCTGGTGGCCGAAATCAGTACTCAAAGTGCTGCTATCGGAGATAATGTGACCTTTACTGTGAAGGTAGATCAGCAAGACAATCAGTTGGCACTCGAAGAAGATATAGACGTTGTTCTGACTTTTGCAGGTAAGAATGTAGAAGGAAAGGATGTCCCTGTATCTGATGTCTTTGAAGGCTTTGCCGGTCATCTTTTTATGAAGAAAGGTGAGAAACAGGGATTTACCGAATTTAAGGTAAAGAACGATCTGGCTAAATATCCTATATCGGGTACTATCACCGCTTATGTCAGAGGATACAAGATCAATGCGGCTGAACGTCCGATTGTGGTATCTGATAAACACTACACCATCTTGTCATTGAAGAACAATTCGGACAATACGGTGAAAGAGTATGGCTCATTTATTCTGGTCGCTACGGTAGGAGCGTCAGCTAAGGAAGATGTAGTCGTTCATATTGATGCGGGTGAAGATGCGGATAAATATGAGAATCTGCCGAGCGAATTGGTGGTGAAAGCCGGGTATAAAACAGCTGAATCTGAACTTATATGGGTGAAAGGAGAGAAAGGACCGAATACTTTCACTTCTGTGTCTATGTCTTTTGCTACCGATTCTGAAATTCATCCGGTATATGGGGACGAGTTGGAAATTAAGGTTACTGATACGGATGCAGGTTTGACTCCGGGCACCGAGTTAACCAATGAGCAATGGGTTTATACAGATCCGGATCAGATATTTGTATCAGCCAGCAATAAAAAGGCTGTAGAAAAATGGGATGAGGTCAGAGCTGCGTCAGCACTATTGATAAAGGAAGGCGATCCGCATCCGAATGAAGCGTTGGCTGCCGAAGGATGGACATTCCTGAATTCTTATGAGTTCCACCCGATTGATGCTTTAACAGAAGGTACCGGCCTCCCCAATCAATACGGTAATCGTCCTCCACGTTTTATGGCGGCACAGAATGTGGCTAACACACAGAAAGTACAAGCTGTTGTAAATGAAAAATATGCAACGATGACTCAGGATGGATATTTGAAGATGTGGTGTGCGTATGATCCGGGAATCAGCGTGACGGGAGAAATCACAGGAACAAGAGATTTCGGAGTTTCCTCTCTCTATGCAAGTAAGTTTGATGGTGTGCCTACGGGTGCCGATTCCTGGGAATCCAGTAATGTACGTATTTTGCCGGGCACTCGTGTGGAAGTTAGAATCCGTGTACGTGGAAAGAAACACTCTTTCAACTCGGCAGTCTGGTTCCAGGGAAATATCAGAGGTGTGCAATGGTCTACCTATGGTGAGGTTGACTTGCTGGAAAATCCGGCTACCAATGCGAATCCGAATGGTGCTTGGCAGACTTTCCACTGGAATGATATATCTACTTCACCCGGTGATAAGTATAAACCGTCTTCAGGACAGATGATAATATCGGATATGGATGAATTTGATATTTATTGGATGGAATGGAGAGATAATAACGAAATTGCTTTAGGTATTAATGGTAAGGAGAATGTACGCATGAGGACTGATGGCAGCTATACCGGAGTAGCCAATGGAACGGCTTCATGGAACTCGTCTACGCATTGGCCGTTTACGGACAAGTATAATACGGAAGGTTTACACTTACTGTTGACGTTTGCCGGATGTAATGAATGGTCACTTGGTGAGGCTGCGGCAGAGCAGGCTGGTAAAGATGGCAGTTGGGCAAACGACTTTAAGCATATTTCTTATCAGGAAAGTAAGTCTAGCAATGATACGCCACGTATGGAAATCGACTGGATACGTTTCTATAAGAAGCCAACCTACGACTATTTTGGAAGTGGTACTCCAACGCGTAACAAACCAATGTATTAATGGTTGTTGAAATAAAGATATTTAATCGAACAAACTTTTATATAGTTATGAAAAAGGTTTATCACTTATTGAGCGTTGCGCTGCTGGGCGCAATGGCACTAACCTCTTGCGAAGAGGACAAGATAGTGAATGAGAATAGCGGTGGAGGGAACGAAACCGACAAGAATCTGACTGATTATTCATTTATAGCTTCTATTAAACAGTCCGCCCCTTTGGGTCGCAGCAATTTGCAGAATGGAGTGTATACATGGAATAAAGGAGATGCTGTTACATTATGGAATCGCAACTACGGAGCCGGCTATGATTTCTCTATCACCCCGGGGTATAATGACAACCAGCCTGACAAATCTGCTGAATTCACAGGAAAAGCTGCTGTAGAAAACGGTCATAAGCTGATTGCGGTATTTCCACGGAAAGAAGCAAAAACGTTTAATGACCTGGCTACCTTTTCTATGCCGGAGACATCTACCCAAACGGGAAATGCAGCGGAACTGGCAGCCACTACCTATATGGTTGCCATCGGGGATGTGACTGATAATAAGATTCCTGCATTAACGTTTTCACCATTGACTGCATTGATACAGTTTGGTTTGAAAAATACGTCGGACCGGGAACTGAAGATACGCTATATTACGCTGGAGAGTGATGATGATGTATTTCCCGCAGAGTTGAAGATTGATGAAAACGGAGTAGTACAGAGTCTTTCAGGTATGCGTAACAAACTGACACTTGACATGAGTGGACAAGCATTGGCGCAGAATGAAACATTAAACGGGTATTTGAACATATTACCTACAACCTATGGTGATAACCGGTTGATGAAAAGTACGACCGAACTGAACATTACAGTAAGCGTCTTGAATAATGAAGTGGAACAGGATATTATCCTGCTGAAAAAAGTAAAAGTCAAAGATTTGGAGGATAACATCGGACTCGATATGGATGCTACTGCCAATCAGTTTGCAGCCGGCAAGCATTATAAAATGGATTTTGAGGTAGATTATCGTTTCAGAATTCCTGATGAGGGGTATATGATCGATGATGATGGAAATATTCATTTCTATAATAAGACCGGATTATTCGGATGGAATAAAATTGCGGATGAATACCGTAAGGCAACCGTTATTTTAGAAAAAGAATATATCGATGAACCGGCCGGAGATGGAATAAAAGTGATCGATATGGGTAATGAACTTTGGGAACCTGTTGGCGCATTTGGAGGTGTATTTGAAGGTAATGGTGTTACCATCCGCAATTTGCAGATAGCTAATAAAGGGTTTATAGCTACCAATACGGGAACTATCCGGGATTTGACATTGGAAAATATAAGTTTCTCTGGTAATATCACAGAGGGAGCAGGAGCATTGGCTGCCGAAAGTTCAACAAGTGTTATTCAGAATTGTACTGTCAAGGGAGTGACTGCAACCGTTACAAAACCGGTAGTTTTTGGTGGTTTGATCGGTCGAAACTCCGAAGGAAGAATAGAAGGTTGTCAAGTTATCAGTGGAACTATTAACCTTAATTTGGGTGGTGCTGGTAATTCCAATTATGGTGGCTTGGTTGGTGAGCATTTTAATGGAACGGCTCTTATTATAAATTCGTATGTCGGTGCGGATGTAACAATCAAGCATCCTAGTAACTCTAGTGGCGCATCCTGTGTCGGAGGACTTGTCGGCTGGAACAACTCCGGTAAAGTCAAAGGTTGTTACTCATTAGCCAAACTTGAGGTTTCTTGTTCCGGACAAGTAGGAGGACTTATAGGAGCTAATAGTAACGGTACGGTTCTGGCCTGTTATGTAGCGGGTTCAATTAGTGGAACTATCCATAATAATACTGGCGGTTTCATTGCACAGAATACCATTAATAATGCTGATGCTACTGTGACGGCTTGCTACTCGACCACGCAGATAAATGTGACTAATAATGCCGGAAGTAATAAATTGGGAGCTTTCGTCGCTTCGAATTCAACAGGAATCAACCAGTGTTATTTCGTAGGCGAGACGGTGACTAATCCTGTAGGAAGCGGATCGGCAAATGGAATTAGTAAAGTAACAGCCACTCAGCTCAAGGATAAGAAGCGTCAGATGAATCTGGCAATAGAAGCCAAGGATCCAGAATTTGGCTTTAGCTTTAAAGTGAATGAGGATGCAGGAACCAATTTATACTGTCCGTTGATTCTACAGGGGGCTGTGAAAGAACCTGGCTTCGGTGGATCAGATTTTGGAGATGGTGGTGATATTTAAATAACTGATAACAGAAAAAAATAAATCATGAATAAAATCTATTCTTTATTAGGGATCGGGCTGCTAAGTGCAGCCACCCTAAGCTCTTGTAAAGAAGATGTTTTCATTGAAGGTGGGGATGAACTGCAACGGGGAGAATCACAGACTTATGTGGCTGTTGCTTCTATCCGGGGGTATGAAAATACGGACAAAGAATCGTCTACACGTGCCAACGTACAAGATGACGGTAGTTCCTTTATGTGGAATGCCGATGATAAGGTTACACTTTGGAATGGAACAAATGGCTATGATTTCACAACCATAAATTATGATGAGAGTGAACCGTCGGGAAATGTGGAATTCACAGGGAATGGTAACTTTGAAGAGGGAGCTACTGTTTGGGGAATCTATCCGAAAAAAGATGCTCCGACTTCAGGGAATGTTTTCACTTTTACGTTGGGAGATGCTACGCAAAGTGCCCAAAAAGCTGAGTTGCAGAATACGATGCACATGCTTGCTAAAGGCACGGTGAATGGGACTACCGTCACCAATCTTAAGTTTGAACATTTGACAGCTCTTTATCAGTTTAAATTCACCAATCGAAGACCGGATGCCTATAAAGTGACAAAGGTGGTTGTTTCGGCTGATGCTGCTATTTTCCCAAAAACGTTGACAGTTTCGGGAGAAGAGAAAACGTATGGTGATAAAAGTAATAGTCTGACTTTGTCTATGACAAGTTTGGAAATGGCAAAGAATGAAGTTGCATACGGTTATTTGAGTTTCTTCCCGATGGCAGACATGACAAAGGATACAGAATTAACCTTTACTGCTACGATAGAAAAAGTGGGAGATTCTTCCTCTACGGAAACAATAGAGAAAAAAGGAAAGATCAGTGAACTTTATAATGCCGAATCGGTGGTAGCAGGAGATGAATATAAATATGTGGCTGGAAAGCGATATGGTATATCATTTATGCTGGTGGCAGACTTGGGATATGAGGAGACTGAAGCGGGTAAGTATTTAGTCAAGAAAGAAGACGGGTTGATAAATTTGGCAAGTGAACCGACTGTTATGACGAATGCTGCTACGGTAATTACATTAGATGCTGATCTTGATATGTCGACTAAAGAGGCATGGGTACCGGTTACGGAGTTTAAAGGTACATTGGACGGCAATGGCAAGACTATTTCCGGTCTTACAATTGAAGCAACAGGAAACGATACCGGTTTGTTTATAACTAATAATGGTATCATTAAAAATTTAACCCTTAAAGATGTAACAGTGAAACAAGTGTCAGGCGCAGCTGGAGCATTTGCAGCAATAAATACCGGAACGATTCAGAATTGCGTCATTGATGGAGGAGCGTTGACTGTCAATGGAGCAGATGCTAAGTTAGGGGCTATTACCGGACATAATCAGACTGGTGCGTCAATGATAAAGGATTGTAAGGTAAAAGGTAATGTGGTACTGACTGTTGCCGGTGGTAAAGTAAATGCCGGTGGATTGGCAGGTGTGAACGGATGGTGGTCTAAGGCACAAATACAAGGTTCTTCGATTGACAAGGAGGTATCCTTTGTATATAGAGGTAATGGTGAAGGTGCCATCGGAGGACTTGTGGGTTGGAATGTTCAGGGAACCATAACTGGCTGTTATTCTTTGATGACTATTACTGCATTTACAGCTGTGAATGCCGGTGGTCTGGTGGGAGGAAACGAAGGACCTGTAACCGCTTCGTTTGCTGCTGGTGAAATAGTGGCCAAAGCGTCCGGAAATATTGGTGGTTTGGTGAAAAATGGTGGAACTTTGACAGGATGTTATTCAACTTCTGTGCTTTCTGGCACTGCTTCTGTTACCATTTGTGGAATATCAACGGGATCAGTGACAGCAAACGAATGTTATTTTATGTCCGACGGAGTTTCGAATCCGGGTGGAAACTTACCAACTTCAACTAAGGTAAGCGATGCTGCTGCCCTTATTGACAAAATAGCATCCATGAATCAAGCGGTAGCTGGCTCTGGTTACAAGTATGTTGAAAATACAGGAACCGATAGTGCCAGTGTACCTTTACTCATTCAACCGGATGAATAATAACTGACAGGTATTAGTTTGAATCCCCTTATTTATCCTTGTTTTGTATATGAAGAGGACAAATAGGGGGATTCGTATCTGGAATATACTATCTTTGTATGTCGAAGACATCTTTGGGTTGATTGCGACAGACAACATGACATTCATTATAAAATAAAACTTTATATGAGACGAATCTTTGTTAGCTTACTGCTTTTATCTCTGTTTTTTATGGGTTATGCCCATGAGCCGGAATTTTCAACAGCCGGTTTCTTCCGGTTACCGGATACCGGGCGTGATGTGTACTCGATGAATCCTGCCTGGCGCTTTTATAAAGGAAGTGCGGTGGGTGCCGAAGCAAAAGAATTTGACGACAAAACCTGGCAGGTGGTGTCTTTACCTAATGGTATCGAGTATCTTCCTACTGAGGCTAGTGGTTGCATCAATTATCAGGGGGAAGTATGGTATCGTAAACACTTTACTCCATCCGAAGCATTGAAAGGAAAGAAACTGTTTCTGCACTTTGAAGCCATTATGGGTAAAAGTAAGATTTATGTAAACGGTAAATTATTGGCAGAGCACTTTGGAGGCTATCTTCCCGTATCGGTAGATGTGACTGATGCATTAAAGTGGGGAGAGGACAATGTGATTGCGGTGTGGGCTGATAATAGCGACGATCCGACCTATGCGCCTGGAAAACCACAAGATGTGTTAGATTACGCCTACTTGGGAGGCATTTATCGGGATTGCTGGCTGATTGCACATAATTATGTGTTTATCACGGATCCGAATTACGAGAACAAAATAGCAGGAGGCGGACTGTTTATTGCCACTGATCGTGTATCGGAGCAATCGGCAGATATTCTCTTGAAAGCGCATATACGTAATGAAGACAAACAGGGCTTTGCAGGAAAAATTTCCTATTCTTTAGTAGACCGTGAAGGAAAAGAAGTGGCATCGTCAGATGTGAAACTGAATATCCGTAAAGGGACTGCGACAAGTCATAATGGAAAGATGAAAGTGGAGCAGCCGCATTTATGGACTCCTGAATCACCTTATCTGTATAATCTGTGTGTGCGTATTTATGATAAGAATGGAAATGTAGTAGACGGTTATCGTCGTCGCGTCGGTATCCGTAGTATCGAATTTAAGGGAAAAGATGGCTTCTGGCTGAATGGAAAACCTTATGGTAAACCTTTGATGGGAGCTAATCGGCATCAGGATTTTGCAGTTGTAGGAAATGCGGTTGCCAATAGTATTCACTGGCGTGATGCCAAGAAACTGAAAGATTTGGGGCTGGAAGTAATCCGTAATGCACATTGTCCGCAAGACCCAGCTTTTATGGATGCTTGTGATGAACTTGGCCTGTTTGTTATCGTGAATACTCCGGGATGGCAATTCTGGAATGACGAACCCATTTTTGCCAAACGGGTTTATAATGATATACGTAATATGGTTCGTCGTGACCGTAACCATCCTTGTGTATGGCTGTGGGAACCGATCTTGAATGAAACATGGTATCCGGAAGATTTTGCCGGGCGTGTGAAAGGGATTGTTGATGAGGAATATCCTTATCCGTCTTGCTATTCCGGTTGTGATGTGCAAGCCAAGGGCTCGCAATATTTTCCGGTACAGTTTGCCCATCCGATGGATCTTTCAAAACGTGATCCTAAAATTACATATTTTACACGCGAGTGAGGAGATAATGTCGATGATTGGAGTTCGCACAATTCTCCAAGTCGCACAGCCCGTAACTGGGGAGAACAGCCTATGCTTATACAGGCTGCTCATTACGCTTCTCCTTATTATAATTACATTTGCTATGATGGTTTGTATAAAGAGTCTCCCTGGCATGTCGGCGGATGCTTGTGGCATTCGTTCGATCATCAGCGGGGATACCACCCGGACCCGTTCTATGGTGGATTGATGGATGTATTCCGTCAGCCTAAGTATTCTTATTATATGTTTAAGGCGCAACGTCCGGCTGTCGTTTCCGAGAGTTTGGCAGAAAGCGGACCGATGGTTTATATCGCTCACGAGATGACACCGTTCTCAAGCAGAGATGTAACGGTGTATTCCAACTGCGATGAAGTTCGTTTGACTGTGAATAAAGAGGGGCAAACTTATATCTATAAAAAAGACAAGACGCGAAAAGGAATGCCTTCTCCGGTAATAACTTTCCCCGGGGTATTTGACTTTATGGTTGATAAGAAGATGACTCGTGAAAAGCATGATGCGGACGTCTATTTCCTGGCAGAGGGACTGATGGATGGTAAGGTGGTGGCTACACATAAAGTATTGCCAGCCCGCCGTGCAGAACAGATTCGTTTGAGAGTAGACAACGAAGGAATCGGACTGCGTGCTGATGGATCTGATTTTGTTACTGTTGTGGCAGAAATCACAGATAAGAATGGAAATGTAAAGCGTTTGAATAATTATTATATCAAGTTCTTTGTAGAAGGAGAGGGACGTATTTTGGGCGGAGCTAATGTATTGGCAAATCCTGCTCTGGTGAAATGGGGCAGTGCTCCCGTATTGATCCAGTCGACCACGACTCCCGGAAAGATTAAGGTAAGAGCCAGTGTTTTGTTTGAGGGATCACAGATGCCCGTAAGCGGTGAACTGGAACTAACATCTTCCGCTCCAATGTATCCATTGATATTTGATAAGAAAGAAGAAGCGTTGCTTAAGCCATCCGAATCGTTCTCCATGGACAAGAAGAATGATGCTGAACTGGAGTTGGAACGCCTCCGTCGTGAACTGAATGAATTAAAACTGAAAGAAGTGGAGCAACAACAGACAGATTTCGGTGAGAAAGTAGATTAAGACTACTCATTACAACAATTTACTGTTCCGGTGTGTTTTTTAGTAACCGGAGATAGAGAGTAAATGTAATATTCTTTAGGCACGGGGACACTCATTCCGTGCCTAATTTTTTATGTTTCATTTTTTATCTCTATCTTTGCGATACACAATTAATTGAAGACGTTATGGAAAAAATAGAAATAGAAGAAAAGATTGTAGCCATGCTGAAAACGGTGTACGACCCGGAGATTCCGGTGAACGTATACGATCTTGGACTGATTTATAAGATAGATGTTGCCGATAATGGAGAGACAGTGCTGGACATGACACTGACAGCTCCTAATTGTCCAGCGGCTGATTTTATCATGGAAGATATCCGTCAGAAAGTAGAATCGGTGGAAGGTGTAACGACGGCTACTATTAATCTGGTCTTTGAACCGGAGTGGGACAAAGACATGATGAGTGAAGAAGCCAAATTGGAATTAGGTTTTCTTTAATCGTTCTATGTCAGGCAGTGCTCTGATTTTATAAGTTGTAATTCGTTATTAGATCTCGTAACTGGTAATTAAATGAAGAACATTTATTTTCTTTCCGATGCACATCTTGGTTCTCGTGCTATTGAGCACGGGCGTACTCAAGAACGGCGTTTGGTGAACTTCCTCGATAGTATAAAGCATAAGGCTTCCGCCATTTATCTACTGGGAGATATGTTCGACTTCTGGTATGAATTCCGGCTGGTAGTTCCTAAGGGGTACACCCGTTTCTTGGGGAAGCTCTCCGAACTAACAGATATGGGTGTAGAGGTGCATTTTTTTATAGGTAATCATGACATCTGGTGTGGAGACTATCTCACCAAAGAGTGTGGTGTCATCATGCATCGCGAACCATTGACTACTGAAATCTACGGAAAGGAGTTTTATCTTGCTCATGGTGACGGCTTGGGTGATCCGGATAAGAAGTTCAAGCTACTTCGTTCGATGTTCCACAGCAAAACTTTGCAAACGATGTTTTCTGCTATTCATCCCCGCTGGAGTGTTGAATTGGGTTTAACATGGGCTAAGCACAGCCGACAAAAACGGGCGGACGGAAAGGAACCGGATTATATGGGAGAAAACAAGGAACACTTGGTACTATATACCAAAGACTACTTGAAAAGCCATCCCAATATCAACTTCTTTATTTACGGACATCGTCATATTGAACTGGATTTGATGTTGAGCGCCACCTCCCGTGTGTTGATTTTGGGAGACTGGATTAACTTCTTCTCTTATGCCGTGTTTGACGGAGAGAATCTCTTTTTGGAAGAGTATATCGAGGGAGAGACACAGGTCTAATTATGTTTCAACAAAATAAAAGGTCAGGCATAATACGGAACAAAATATAAAACAAGGGCACAAAGAAGTAGCAGAAAAATAACCTGCCATCTTTGTGCCTTTGTCGTTAGAGAATCTTCAATGCTTATTAGTTAAATCTTCCTTTCTGCTCAAAACACCCGCTCGTTATTCGGCAAAGTTGGTGTATAAGCGGAACTCGTGTGCAGGAACACTGATCTTTTTTTCTCCCTCCACGGGATTCCCATTTTCCAGATATAGATACCATGTACCTTCAGGAATAGTATAATCGATAGATGCATTGGTGAAATTCGCATACACATGAAGTTGTTTCCCATTCACAGCTTTCAATGTCAGTGTACGTCCATTATCCCAATCATTATAACTGACTTTCCAGGTAAATTGAGAAGAAGCGTTGAATAAATCGGAGTGTGTTGTCCGTAGAGTGATTAGTTTTGTATAAATATCTACCAAGCTTTTACGCTCTGTCTGATATTCCCAAAGGACTGGTTTCTTTCCGGTACGTCCATTTTCGTCTATTGAAATATCATACCCCATTTCGCCGAATTGCCAAAGCATTTTCGGACCTGGAACCGTAAAGAAGAATGCGGCGTTGGATGATAACTGTTTGAGCCGTTCGGACAGGTTGGTTTTTAAGGCTCCATTTCCGTATTCAATCTGTTTATAGGCACACCGCTCTTCGTCATGACTTTCCATATAGCCTACAAATTGATTCGGACGGGTGGTGTCATATAATCCGGAGAAATCACTATTATCTTTCCAGCCCATAGCCGACTGACAATAAGAATGGTTCATATTCCTCCAAAAATGAATTCCTTCTGTGGCTAAAGTTGTTTCTTCATTTGCACAGAAATGTTCCATGATAACCATTACATCTTCTTTGACAGCTTTTACGGCTTCGTAGTATTCTTTCAGTACTGATACACGAGCAGGGTCGGTTGCCGCCAAATCATCATCACCTGTTGTCTGTTTCTGTGTGAAACCTTTGGTGAAATCGAAACGGAAACCGTCGATGTGGTAAGTATCTAACAGATATTTCAGGTTGCGTTTGACAAAAGCTTTTGTTTGTTCTGAAGTGTGATTGAAATCATCCGGTGAAAAAACATACTTCTGATGCGGTGTTACAGTATTCAGCCATGGATTCTTAGTGGAAGGGCGGTTATTAAACGTATCCCAGTACATACGGGCAAACGGATTATCATTGTTCGTATGGTTGTAGACTACATCGAAAATAACGGCGATTCCATTCTGATGGCAGGCGTCAATAAAAGCTTTATATTCATTTTGAGTTCCATACGAGGCATCCAGTGCAAAGTATAGTCCGGTGTTGTATCCCCAACTGTCATTACCTGCAAATTCTTGTACAGGCATCAGTTCGATAGCATCTATTCCCAGTTCTTTTAAGTAAGGCAGCTTTTCCATTGCTCCTGCCAGATTTCCACTGGAAGTAAAATCCCGCAACAAAAGCTCATAGATGACCGGATTTTCTTTATTCTTCATCTCAAATTCTCCGGCACTCCATTGATAGGGTTGTGGGTTTGTGTTTACGACTGATACGTAAGGTGCTTGTGCGTCGGTGGGAAAGTTGGTATCCACTCCCTTTTCCAATGCTTGCTCACAATAAGGATCACACAAGTAAGTACCGCCATCCGAAGCACTGTACACAAAGTACTGGAACAGTGTTTCACCGGCAGTCAATCCCTCCAGAGTGATCCACCAGCAATGGTTTGTTTCGTCATATTTCATCATGTAGCGACTATCCAGTTTCCAGTTGTTGAAATTACCTGTTACAAATACACAATCTTTATGACCGCCCTGACTGTCCTTATCATATAATACAAGCGTTATCGAAGTGGCCGAATGAATATGAATACCCTCTTTCTCTTCTCCGGATACGGGGAGAGGGGCTTTTTGCGGTTCTTCCCAGATAAATCCGTTTTGACTATCTTCTACTAAAGTTGCGTAATCGTAGGTTTGCTGACTGCCTTCCGCATTACGTACAATCAGGTTAATGGTCTGTAAGGGAGTAGATGGAGCAACAGAATAGAAATGGCGGATAGATGAGGAAAGGGTGATACTCCACACATTGTCCTTTGTCTTTTTCAGTCTGTATTTATTCTGATTATCTCCCCATGTAGGTGCACCTGTCCAGTTTGCTCCTGTTCCGGAGTGTAAGTACAAGTCGTCAGCGTAACCATAGAAGTTACTTCCTTCGGGTGCTTTGAATGTGATAGTCAGTGGTTCATCCGCTTTAGGAATAACTGGATCAAAATTGAATCCGTCGTGGAGAACTTGTTCTTCCGGGGCAGGATCAGTTCCGGACGAAGGACGCTCGCCCGGCATCAACGGATCATCATCTGAACAAGCTCCAAAGCTGTTGAGTATCAGCAATAAAAGGAGCCAAATATATTTAAAATCTTTCATAAGTCTTATTTTAGGGTTTTTCTTCAAATGTGGCGGTATATTTTAGCATAGGATTGCCGAATTTCAATAATATCTCAAATCTCCTCCTTCCCAAAAGGGGAGATTTGAGATATTACCAAAATCGACCTTACTGGTTATGCCGTTTAAGAATGTCCGGGATTTATTCGACTTTACCTTTTCCTGCCGTAAAGTTTATATGGACTTTCTGACCGGCTGTTACATTACATTCGTAGCCAAGTTCGCTTAGATTATCCGATACGATTTTATTTTCACGGTAAACAATAGTACCACCGCCTCCATTTGCCAGATCAAGGGTAAATTCGCTCTTCCACCAACCTCCGGCATCTACAGCAGTAGTACAGATGCGTGCCATGCCTGCAACAGTTGCTGCCGGTGATATGAAGTCGCTTGTTCTATCGATCGGAATCGTGAACAAGGTCGTTCCATCGCAATTCCACGAATTGTTAATCACGCCTCCCAACAGGTAAACTTCCGGCAAACGGAATGAAATTGTTTTTCCTTCTGCAGTTACTGTGACAACTACCAGATACCATCCGGATTTACTAATGCTAATATTGTCAGTTCCGGAAAGAGTTAATCCGGCAAATTCTATTGTTTCCGGAGATAAGAAATCTTCGTTGTAGCCGAAGCCACCTTCCCTATTTCTAGCCGGAGCAAATTTGATTTGATCTCCCGCTGTGTAATATTGTATACTCCAGAACATTCCGGGAGTTTATGTCACAGGAACCATTTCAGGAGCTACTGCCCAATCCCATCCTGCACTGTACGGAGATCCATTGATGTACATGTGTTCAGGCAAATCCTCCTTGATTGTGTATGTATAATCTTCTACATTAATCGTAATTTTCATTTTCTTTCCGCCGGTGCAGGTGAGATTATCTGGGTCGGCTCCTTCTTTATCCCTGAAAGCCAATAATCCCGGATCCGGATCTTCTATTACTTTGGAAGCACCCAAGGCTCTTTGCCAGGCATCCGGAGCTTCTATCGCACTTCCCGGGACAATCTTGAAATCAAACTTCTCTTCCGGCTCGACGACTACCGAAAAGAGATACTGATTATCTTGGTCTGCTTCGAACTTCGTAGCTGTCGCTTTGTCCATCTGCCAGCTGTTTAGCCCACCTACTATATAATACTCCGTATCTACAGCCGGAGTTGCAACAGGTGTGAACACAGATTTCATTTCCGGATAATCAGTCAGTGAAGTTGCTTCACCACTAGTTGTTGTGACCACCGGTGTGAGTTTTAAAGTGACTTCGCGCTCTACAGATTTTTGTGACTTATACAAACTTGCCACTTTCTGGTCAAGTTCAGTCAGCCTGACTTTTACGCCCCCGTTTTTTACTCTAGACGGTAGATTTAATGTCTGTCCTTCAGCAACTAATTCTATATTACAAGCTGTGAGTGAGAAGTTTTCTGCAATCGAAGATACAGAGGCGATCACCACAGAATCGCCCGGCTGTTCTTCGAGCTTCATACTGGTAACAGGAGTTATATCTACCATTGCGGTTATAGCTTCTTCCTGAGGATTGGACTGGGGATCAGCCCAGTCCTTAAAATCTTCATCGCAAGCGGTGAAAGCTGCCGAAGCAAGCAACAGACACGCCATATATGATAATCTTTTCATGATATTCAATTATTAAAGTTAACGATTATTGAGTAACGGAACCGGTCATCTGAACAAAGTTCAGATTTATTTTCTGCCCTGCCTTAACGTTTATCGCATATTCAGGACCTATTTCCGACCAACTGTCAATCACACTTTTGTTTTCACGGAACACGATCTTTCCATTAGGAATAGCGAACTCCGTACGCCACCAGTCTTCTCCCGGAACTTTGACGGACATACGCAATTCTCCGCCTCCGGTGCATAACGGTGAAACAAAGTCTGCATCTGCCGTTGTTGGTGCCTGGAATTTACCTTTATCGCCAAATGTCCAATCTCCTATAGCATTGCCTATCAGATAAACTTCGCCCGGAGCAATATCCAGCGTAAAGGCATAATCAGTCCCTTTGATGCTTACAGACATGACCACTGTATACCAGCCTGTGACATTAACGCTGATATTTTGTCCGCCAAATCCATCATCCGATCCGGTGAATGCATCCGAGGTTATTGTCAGACGTGGATCGTTGAATCCGATGTATTCTCCTTCTTTAGTACCGAACTTGAACATATCAGTGCCTCCGAAATAGAATAAACCGAAGAACTTGGACATTCCGTTTACTGCTGCCAAAGGCACCCAGTTGCTCCAATTACTACCTGCCATCGAGCCATTGATAAATATACTGGAAGGTAATTCGAGAGGCGGTACAGCTTTATATCCCAAGACTTTGGGAAGTTCAATTACATTCGAAAAAGCGATGCCACGACCACTATTGGTCAGTTCCGCTTTCAGGCGTACATAAACGGGTATGGGAGTGATCGGAAATTCTTCATCGGAAGATGCACTCCACAAGTCTCCCAGTGCCAATGCAAATTCTAAAGCTTTTACTTCCATTTTGGCAGAAGAATGGGTAGTACCCAAAGTTATATAATTAGCTTCCGTATTTGTCTCTGCATGAGCGTCAACGAAATTTTCTTCCAGTGAAATTTGTACTGAATAAGTGGTTGCCATCGGAATCCCGTAATCCGGTTGTGTACAGGTCAATTCCAATGATTCGGAGTTTTTAAGGTCGTACACGTTGTTGGAAGCAAAAGCTGGCACATTCAGTACGAACGTATCCGGTTCGTTCAACACAGGGTTGCTGTCACGGTCTGCTTCACAGGCGGACAGAGCTAGTAGCCCCATTGTCAATGTAAATAGTTTATATAGGTTTTTCATTGTTTTCAGTCTTTAAAACGTGAATAAAGGTTCTATCAATATCCCGGATTCTGAGTCATATTTGTATTCGTCAGCGTTTCTGTTTTCGGTATCGGATAGAGATTATAGATCGAACTCACACCGTTTCCTTCAAAGGAACCGCCTTTCCAATCCCAGAGGTAGGTGCTTGAGGTGAAATAGCCATAACGGATCAAATCTGTGCGTCTGAATCCTTCCAGATACAATTCGCGGGCACGTTCATCCAGAATATAATCTAATGTCAGGTTATTGGCAGAGGGTATTTCTGTTGCTTTGGCACGGTCTCTGAGGGCTTTGATATCCAACCAGGCATTTTGTTGTGCATTTGCGTCGCCTGCTCTCAAATAGGCTTCCGCGCGAATCAGATAAGCTTCGGCCAAACGGAAGAACGGAATGTCCGTATCAGGAATTTTAGCATCGTGAGCGGGTTGTCCGTCCGAGCGCAGATTACTCCATTTCATAAATGAAAGTCCGTCGGTGAATTTACCTACACTTTCCAGTTCGGCTTTGCGACCGGTTGTATAGAACAAGGCGCGTTCATCTTTTGCAGCAGCCTGCACATCTCTCACATTCTGCCATTTATTATCGGTATATTCGGTGAAAGGAATATCCTCACTGTTTGCGAAGAACTTGTCAACCAGTGCTTTGCGTGTACGGATACATTCCCAGGGGTCATTTGTTCCGCGATTCGGCATGTCGCTCTTTTGCGTTGCAGCAATCAGGAAGTAACTTCCTCCGTAACTCTTCGCTTGTACACCATCCTGACGGATAGAAAGGATGATTTCTTTTTTAGCATCAGGATTTTCATCATTGTCTGCCATAAAAAGTTGTTCGTAATTTCCACACAATCCGTATCCATTGGAGGGATCGAGCACTTTGCCGGCATAGGTGATAGCATCATTCCAACGCGGTTGTCCGGTGTATACTTCGGCATTGAGATACAAACGGGCACGCAGCAACCAGCAAGCAGCTTTGTCGGCACGTCCGAAAGGAGCTTGACGCGGTTCGCTCATATCATTTTCGATGCTTTCCAGTTCGCTTTCAATATAAGCGAACAGTTCGGAGGCCGTCTTTTGAGGAGGATTCTCTTTGGAGAAGTGTTCGGTGAAAGGAGCTTTTCCGAAGGTGTCCATCAGGTAATAGTAAAATAAGGAACGGAGAAAACGGGCTTCGGCACGTTGCTGAACGGAGGTAGCATCCTCTTTTCCGGCGATCTGATCCAGGAAGAAATTGCAGAGTGTGATATTATATGCTAAACGATTATATAATATTTCTGTCTGCTGATGAGAGGAGTTCCAACGCATATAGGTTAGTTCGGGAATACCGGCATTTTCTTGCCAGGTCCATATCATCTCATCAGTGCCATATTCATTGTTAGTGAAAAGAGCGCGATAGAAACAGGATTGACCTTCGTCCTTTACTGCGATATCCGGATCTTCGCTCAATTTTTGTCCGGTAAGTCCCAGTGAAGCGTATAGTTTGGTAAAGTACATATCTTGGTCGAAGGTGGCAGTCATCTGAGGATCGATTGGAGATATATCCAAGTCATTGATACAGGAGGTCATTCCGGTGGTCAGGCTAAGGAACAACGCTGCTGAAACTATTGATTTTATATATTTGAACTTCATAATAGTCTACTTTTTAATAAATTACAATCTTAGAACTGAAGACTTAGCCCGAACAGGATAGTGATCGGATGAGGATAAATGTTCCTGTCAATACCTGCTACTCCGGCATCATTTCCTGAACTGATAACCGATTCAGGATCGAGTCCTGTGTACTTGGTGATAACAAACGGATTCTGTACAGTACCGTAAATACGGCCGTTGATACCTTTATAAGCCTGTGACTTCAGTAAATTTTTGAAGCTATAACCTACTGTTATATTATCACAACGCAAGAATGAAGCATTCTCAACGAAACGATCGGACAGATAATAGTCTCCCTTTCCTTCAAATCCCAGATTCACGGCAGCTGTCGGGCGATTGGAATAGTAGCCATGATTAAAGATTCCTCCCTTGCCGACACTGGATTTACTGGCCAGTACGTCATTGTACACATAGTTATTCAGGCTGGCACGGAGAGCAAAGCTTAAATCCCAATTTTTATAAGTGAATTTGGAAGTCAGTCCCATCAATACGTCAGCGGCAGGTTTTTTATAGATATATTTGTCCGAAGCGTTGATGATACCATCCCCGTTACGGTCTACGAACATGTTTTCAATCGGTTTTCCATCCTTATCATACACTTGTTGGTAAACGAAGAATGAGTTCATCGGATAACCTACTTTCTGTACCTGGCAGGTTGCGCCGCTAATACCAGTAGATACACCTCCGGTTTCTACATAGTAATTAGAATCATCTCCTCCGGTCAGTTTAGTGATTTCATTTTTGTTCCAAGTGATGTTATATCCCAAGTCCCAGACAAAATCTTTGGTTACAATAGGTTTGGCATTGATGGTGAATTCAAGCCCCGTATTTTTTAATGAACCGATGTTGCTGATCAGTTGGGTATTAAAGTTAGTCCCCGCCGCAATCTTTACGGTATTGATTAAATCGTCGGTTTTCCGGTAATAGTAATCCATCGAGCCGGAGATACGTCCGTTCAGGAAAGCAAAGTCGAAACCTGCGTTATAAGTCGTTGTCTCTTCCCATTTCAGGTCTTCGTTATAAGCTTTAGGACGCATAGTGCCATAATAGGTATCCCCGAAAGGATAATAACCTCCGGCTGCGTTGACGCGGTACAGTGCCATATAAGGGAAATCATAATCGTCGCCTAAGTTCTGCTGACCCGTGATACCCCATCCGAGGCGGAGTTTCAGATCTGACAATACTTCTACGTTTTTCAGGAAATTTTCTTCTTTCAGTTTCCATCCCAAGGCAACAGAAGGGAAGCTACTCCAACGGTTGTCTTTAGAGAAACGGGAAGAACCGTCCTGGCGGAAAGTGGCTGTCAGCAAATAACGGCTAAGTAATGTATAATTTACGCGGGCAAAATAAGAAACTAATGTACTGTGATGTCCCCAGGCTGTTTGTGAGCGCAGATTCGGATTGTAGGCTTCGCCTGTTAACGGATTTGTTCCTTGTCCGACTTTATATCCGGTATAGTGGAAATGTTGCTCTTCACCACCCAGCATTACGTCGACATAATGATCCCCGATTTCTTTGGAATATTGTGCATAGGCATTCACCGACAGGTTATATTTGTAGCCGTAGTCAGTCCCGTTCCAACCATAGTAATAAGAGCCCGGGGCATAAGGTGAATTTACATTCTTTTCCTTACCTTCCGAGTAGTCACCGCCTACGTTAGCATGGATATGCAGGTCAGGGAGGAAGTGGAATTTATAGTCTACTTCTACATTGCTGATAAAACTGGTGTTTCTGGAAGTATGTTTCTTTAGTTTCAGTAGGGAAACAGGGTTGGCGGTTGAATTACTTTCCAGTGTAAGCGGCCATTCCGGATCGTTATATGAACTACCGTCACTGGTCGGTTGGTAGAATCCACCGAAGTTTTTGTACATGTCCGAAGAGTCATATACAGGTTGGGTCGGGTCCATGGTCAAAGCTGCGCCGATAGCCCCGTCGTCAGCATAACGTTGGTTGGCCCACATCATTTTAGCATTGATATTGAACTTCAGGTGATCTTTAAAGAAAGAGGGTGCCAGATTGACGGAGGCGGTATAACGCTCGAAATTAGATGTCATCAGGATCCCATTCTGATTGGTGTAACCGAAAGAAACACGATAAGGCATATTTTTCAAACCACCGCTTACAGTCACGTTATGGTCTGTACTAACGGCTGTCTGGAAAATTTCTTTCTGCCAGTCAGTGTTTGCTTCACCGAAGGGGCTTGGAGCATTTCCTTCACCATAAAGTTTGGATACGTATCCTTTGAATTCATTGGCATCCATTACGTCTATTGTCTTTTGCAGTATACCGGCGGAAACGTTACCTTCATAGTTCACCTGTGGTTTGCTGCCTGCTTTCCCTTTCTTTGTAGTGATGATAATCACACCATTAGAAGCACGTGAACCATAGATGGCGGTGGCCGAAGCATCTTTCAAAACAGTGAAAGTTTCGATGTCATTCGGGTTTACCATTGCCAAAGGATTGGTCAAACCTTGCACACCGCTATTATCCATTGCCAGTCCGTCGATAACGATCAACGGATCGTTTTTGGCATTCAATGATGAACCACCGCGAATACGAATCGTAGCTCCTCCACCCGGAGTACCGCTGGAAATTACATTCACACCGGCTATTTTACCTGTTATCATATCCTGTGCGCTGGTGGTTACTCCTTTGCTGATTTTATCCGGCTTGATGGCAGTAACTGATCCCGTCAAGTCGTTTTTCTTTACTGTTCCGTAACCTACAACGACTACGGCGTCCAATACTTGAGAGTCATCTTCCAGTGTGACCATTACCGAAGGAGCTGCTTTAATTTCTGCTGCTTTGTAACCGACGAATGTAATGGACAGAATAGAATTTTGAGGAACATTCAATGTGAAGTTACCGTCAAAGTCAGTGATGGTACCCGTTGTGGTACCCTTGGCAATGACATTGGCGCCAATCACGGGTTCGCCCATAGCATCTTTCACATGTCCTTTGACTGTGATTTGCTGTGCATAAGCGCCCAGTGATAAAAACATCCCTATTAACAAGGGGAGAATCGTTTGAACAATTCTAAATTTAACTTGCTTCATGCATTTAAAAAATTAAAGTTAACAATATAGTAATATTATTTCTCTCTCTTAAAAGTTTCTTTAAAAATACCTATTGAAAACACTTTTTTTAAGACTATCCTTTATTTATAGTCTTTTCAATCCCTTAACCTCTGATTTGTCTTTCACCTCTTTGATACTGATTGCGTATCCACCGCCATTGGCAGCGTGCAGATTCAGTTTGCTTTTATTATTCAAGATACCTTTTTTGATGGTGTATGCCTGCGGGTTATCTTTCCAGTCGGCATCTTTGGCATCTGCGTATACGGTAGCGACGTATTGTTTTCCCGGTTCCAGGAAATCGAACGTTAATTGGGAGTCGTGGCCGTTTTCACCGGCTGTGCAGCCTATGTACCAGTCGTCCGTTCCTTTTGCTTTGCGGGCAATTGTGATGTATTCTCCCGGTTCTGCTTCCAGATAGATTGTTTTGTCCCAGTCGAGAGCGACGTCTTTGATAAACTGGAAAGCATCCATAAAGCGTTCGTAGTTTTCCGGAATATCGGCAGCCATCTGCAAAGGGCTATACATGGTGACATACAATGCCAGTTGGCGTGCAATGGTTGAACGTACCTGGGAGTTGTTTGCCGGATTCATCTGGTTACAGTGAGTCTCGAAGATGCCGGGAGTGTAATCCATCGGACCACCGACCAGGCGTGTGAAAGGCAGAATCGTCGTGTGGTATACTTTATTTCCTCCAAATGATTCATATTCTGTTCCACGTGCGGATTCATTACCGATCAGATTGGGATATGTACGGCAGATACCGGTTGGACGGGTTGCTTCGTGTGCATTGACCATGATTTTATAATCGGCGGCTTTTTTCACGGCATACAGGTAATGATTATTCATCCATTGACCGTAATGATGTTCTCCGCGTGGAATGATATTACCCACATAACCGCTTTTAACCGAGTTATATCCATTGTCTACCATGAATTGGTAAGCTTTATCCAGGTGACGTTCGTAGTTGCGAACAGATGCAGAAGTCTCATGGTGCATCATCATCTTAATTCCTTTACTTGCAGCATAACGATGGATTTCTTGTACGTCGAAATCAGGATATGCAGTCAGGAAGTCAAATACATAGTCTTTGCTGTTGCCGAACCAGTCTTCCCATCCTTCATTCCAACCTTCTACCAGCACTGCATCAAATCCGTTGGCTGCGGCAAAGTCGATGTAACGTTTCACGTTAGCTGTATTGGCAGAATGTTTGCCGTTCGGTTTGGTTTTGGAGTAGTCTGTAACGCCAAGTTTCACGCTGGTCAGTTCATCTGTATAAGCCCAGGAACCTTTTCCGGTAATCATGTCCCACCATACGCCTATATATTTCACCGGTTTAATCCAGGAGGCGGCGTCTGCAATCTTACAAGGTTCGTTCAGGTTGAGGGTGATGCGGGAGGCGAGAATGTTACGTGCATCATCACTGACGATGATCGTACGCCACGGAGAGTTGTACGGAGTCTGCATGTAACCTTTATCCCCTTTTGCATCCGGTGTCAGCCAGGATTCGAATATCATGTTTTTGTCGTCCAGATTGAGGTGCATACAAGAATAATCAATCAAAGCGGCTTCGTGCAGATTGATGTATAAACCATCATCTGTCTTCATCATCAGTGCCGTCTGTATACCTGTCGGTGAAAATGGGGTTTGAGAAGAATTTGGAGTGATCGCCTGTTGCATCAAACCTCTGATTTCCGATAGACGGGAGATGGTGTAGTCGTACTCTTGAGTATCGTAATCACCTGGTATCCAGTATGCGATATGGTTGCCTGCCATGGCAAATTGGGAATGTTCTTCCTTGATAACGAAGTAGTTCAGTGATTTCTGTTGCGGAAATTCATAACGGAATCCCAAACCATCATTGAACAGGCGGAAGCGAACAACGATGGAACGGTCGTTCATTGGCTGAAACAGATTGACTGCCAGTTCGTTATACTGATTGCGGATTTCCTTTTCTTCTCCCCAGACCGGTTGCCAGGTTTCGTCAAAAGTAGTCGTTTGCGCATCTTTCAGTTCGAAGCCATTGTAAAGATTGGATTTATAATCGAGCTTGGTGAGGTCTCTGCGGTCTACCCAGTCAAAGTCGGTTCTGGTATTATCTTCTTTTTTCAATTCCAGTCCGAGAGTGCTCGGCTTAATTACCACCTTGCCTTTGTAAGTCAAGTCGTAGGTTGGTGCGCCTTCTTTGTTAACCTGAAAGGTCAGAACCAGATTGCCATCCGGTGAGGTCAGTTTCTGTTGTGCATTCGCAATGAATGAGATGCAAAGGAATGCGATGATCGAAAAAAAACTTTTTCTTTTTCATTCTATTTATGGTATTAAATTGTAAGCTAACCGATATTTCTATTCCTGTTTGTTTCGGATATTGCAAATGTAGCAACCACCTTCACCTTTTTTGCTTGATTAGAATAAAAATACAAGTTAGTATAAAGGCTAGTATCTTGTTTTATAATTGTTTATCTATCAGATTTCATTGGATAAATATAAGTCGTAGTGAACTAGCTTAGAAGGATAAAAGGTATATCCCACGGCTTGGAAGTGTTAATTCATTTCTTAATTCAATCTTTTTGTCTGTGAGCAAATCATGAGCAGACGAGGTGGGGAGTATTTCCTGATAAGGATGTAAGTCAATAGTCTGTTCCCGGTCGTTTCCATTCAGAAAGACAACGACTGATTGGTTACCGTATTTGCGTTCATAAACATAAATGCCTTTATTGGGTGCGAAATGTTTTAGTTTGCCTTTGGCGATGACTTCATTTCCTTTTCTCCATTGGAGCAGTTTTTGCATAAAAGAGAAGGCTTCATTTTGTTGCGGAGTACGGTTGGTTGCTTCAAAACAGTTCTTGGCGTCATTCTGCCAACCTCCCGGAAAGTCACATCGGAGTAATCCGTCTCCATTTGCTTTGTCGGCTGCCATCAGGATTTCAGTTCCATAATATATTTGTGGAATTCCACGGGTAGTCAGTAAGAATGTCAAAGCTTGTTTATATCGGTTCAGGTTCTTGGTATCTTCCTCCGAACGGTAGAAACGGGAAGTATCGTGATTATCGAGGAAGGTCAGCAGACTCATTGGATCGGCGTAGACAATATCCTGTGAGAGGTATTCGTAGAGTCTGAAAAGTCCTCCGTTCCATTCGGTGGTTTCTTCGTTGAAAGCTTTATTTATTTCTTCCATCAGTGGGAAATCCATGACAGTAGGAAGATAACTGTTTTTCGGATAAGCAAGTTTACTGTTTTTCTGCCAGTAGGAGATCAGTACATTGCTGCCCAGCCATGTCTCACCGACAATGTTGAATGAAGGATATTCATCATTGACCGCTTTGCACCAATGCGCCATCATTTCAAAGTCGGCGTAAGGATGTGTATCCTGGCGGATTCCGTTGATACCCGCATATTCTATCCACCAGATACTACTCTGTATCAGGTAAGTGGCTACGTGACGGTTTCGTTGGTTGAAGTCCGGCATAGTCAGTGTGAACCAACCGTCGATGGCCAGCTTTTTATCATAATCGGAAGTATAAGGGTCCATTTGGGTGGCAGTTTTGAAACTGGTCTGCATGTAGTTTCCCTCAAAGTTGAACCAATCTTTGGCAGGCATGTCTTTGAATAGATAATTGTTCGAACCGCAATGGTTGAAAATCATGTCCATGACTACCTTTAGCCCTTTAGTATTGGCTGCTTTTACGAGATTGCGAAACTCTTCATTGCTTCCGAGGCGACGGTCTACCTGGTAGTAATCGGTGATGGCATATCCATGATAAGAGCCTTCCTTCATGTCATTCTCTTGAATCGGGTTAAGCCATATACTCGTAACTCCGAGGTCTGCAATATAATCCAAATGTTTCTCTATTCCTTTTAAATCACCGCCATGACGGGCGAAAGGTTCGTTGCGGTCTATGTTTGCTTCCAACATTCCGGGAATTATATCATTGGAGGGATTGCCGTTGGCAAAGCGGTCCGGCATAATGAGATAAAGTACATCACTGGAGTTGAAGCCTTCTACTGCTGAAGCATTCTCTTTGCGCTGTCTAAGTTCATAGGGTATTTTAGTCTGTTTTTTACCTTGTTTCAGGAGAATGTCGAAGTTTTGGGGAACAGCTTTTGAAAGATCTAAATATAAGATCAGATAATTAGGATTTTCCTGTTTCACCACGTCCTGCAGGGTGATGTCATTAGAAGAAATACTTACCTCTGCGGATGATATGCCATCGCCGTATAGAAGTATTTGTAGTTCGGGATTCTTCATTCCTGCCCACCAAAAGGTAGGAGCCACTTTCTTTATATTGGTTGCGGCGAATGCTTGATGATAACCCGATAGAAGTAATAGTAAAATAGCAAATAACAAATTTCGTTTCATGGTAGCTAGATTTTTAACTGTTTGCTCGGAGAACCGATGATGCAAATGTAGGGGGATGCTGTGCACCTTTGTGAGATTAGAATGGAAATATAAACCTGTTATCTGACTATGTTGCTGATAATTAGTTGGATATTCTAATACCTTATGCCGAAAAATACAAGTGAAAATGAAAATAGTTATACCCATATTTTTCGTTTTCATTACTATATTTCTTATATTTGTAACATCTTTAAAAAGGAACCTTATGAAAAATCTAACCCTTTATATGCTATTTCTTCTTTTGCTCTTTCCTTTTTCGTTGTGTGCAATGCATACGGATAATGCGGCTGCTTTTAAAAAGCTGGATGAAGTTATAAGCAAGAAAGAGACTTTCCAGATTCGGAAAGAGAAAGAGATTAATAACTTGAAATTAGAACTTGCCCATTCTACTGATCCTGTTCGAAAATATGAATTATATGCCTCTCTTTTTGGTGCTTATTTGCATTATCAGGCAGACTCGTCCTTATATTATATTAACCGTGAGATGGAAATCCTTCCATTGTTGAACCGCCCGGAATTGGAGTATGAGATCATCATTAATCGTGCTACGGTAATGGGAGTAATGGGAATGTATATAGAAGCCATTGAACAGTTGGAGAGAATTGATTCTAAGAAATTGAATGAGTGGACTCGGTTATCTTATTATCAGACGTATCGTGCCTGCTACGGGTGGTTAGCAGATTATACGACCAATAAGAATGAAAAAGAGAAGTATTTGAAGAAAACCGATTTATATAGAGATTCCATTATTGCTGCGATGCCTCCAGAGGCAAACAAAACGATTGTTTTAGCCGAAAAATGCATAATGAACGGGAAAGCCGATGTCGCTGTGGATATGCTGAACAATGCTTTGAAAGAAATTCAGGATGAACGTCAGAAAGTATATATTTATTATACTCTTTCCGAAGCTTATAGTATGAAGAAAGATATCGAAAAAGAAGTTTACTATCTGATTCTGACTGCCATTGCGGATCTGGAAACTCCGGTGAGGGAATATGCCTCATTGCAAAAGCTCGCGCATCTGATGTATGAATCAGGAGATATTGACCGTGCGTACAAATACTTGAGTTGCTCGATGGAAGATGCTGTGGCATGTAATGCTCGTTTGCGGTTTATTGAGGTGACGGAGTTTTTCCCGATTATCGATAAGGCATATAAACTAAAGGAAGAAAAAGAGCGTGCTATTTCCCGTATGATGCTAATCAGTGTAAGTTTGTTATCTTTGTTTCTTCTGATTGCTATTTTCTATCTATATCGTTGGATGAAGAAGTTGTCTGTTATGCAGCGGAATCTTAGTCTGGCTAACAAACAAATGTCTGCGGTCAACGCGGAGCTGGAGCAAACCGGAAAAATAAAAGAAGTCTATATCGCCCGCTATCTGGACAGATGTGTTAACTATCTGGACAAACTGGAAACTTATCGTCGTTCGTTGGCAAAATTGGCAATGGCATCGCGTATCGAAGATTTGTTTAAAGCTATCAAGTCCGAACAGTTTATCCGGGATGAGCGGGATGAATTCTATAATGAGTTCGACAGGTCTTTTCTGAAACTTTTCCCGAACTTTATTTCAGCTTTCAATAATTTGCTGGTAGAAGAAGGAAGAGTGTATCCTAAATCCGATGAACTTCTGACAACGGAACTTCGTATTTTTGCCCTGATCCGTCTGGGGGTGGTAGACAGTAACAAGATTGCTCATTTTCTCGGATATTCTTTGGCCACTATTTATAATTATCGTAGCCGGATGCGTAATAAAGCTGCCGGAGACAAGGATCAGTTCGAGCAGAATGTAATGAACCTATAATGTTATTCATAGATAGCTATGTGTTATTGCTTCGTAATATGCGAGGCAATAATGCCTGTATATAAAGCAAATATCTACTTTTAGTGTCCAATAATCCACCGTATATCTCTCTTTTTTTCCTACCTTTGTAGACAACTAATCTAAAAATAAATATACTAGAGAATGAAAAAGTTAGTCTACACACTGTTCTTTGTCCTTATCTCCGTTGTAGCCAACGGGCAGGCAAAGTACGTATTCTATTTCATCGGAGATGGAATGGGAGTCAATCAAGTAAATGGTACGGAGATGTATCAGGCGGAAATTCAAAATGGTCGTATTGGAGTCGAGCCTTTGTTATTTACTCAATTTCCGGTTGCTACCGTAGCAACCACTTTCTCTGCTAAAAATTCAGTAACAGACTCTGCAGCTGCAGGTACTGCATTGGCAACAGGAAAGAAAACTTATAATGGCGCTATTTCTGTAGGAGAAGATAAAAATGCTATTCAGACTGTCGCAGAAAAAGCAAAGAAAGCAGGAAAAAAGGTGGGCGTAACGACTTCTGTCAGTGTGGATCATGCTACTCCTGCCGCATTTTATGCACATCAACCCGATCGTAATATGAATTATGAAATTGCTCTTGATTTGCCGAAAGCCAATTTCGATTTTTATGCAGGCGGTGGTTTCTTGAAACCTACCACCACTTATGACAAGAAAGAAGCTCCGAGCATTTTCCCTATTTTTGAAGAGGCAGGATATACAGTAGCACGTGGCTACAATGACTATAAGGCAAAAGCTGCAAAAGCAGAAAAGATGATCTTGATTCAGGAAGAAGGAGCCAATCCTTCTTGTCTGCCTTATGCTATTGACCGCAAAGAGAATGATTTGACATTGGCACAAATTACGGAAAGTGCTATTGACTTCCTTACTAAAGGCAATAATAAAGGCTTTTTCCTGATGGTAGAAGGAGGTAAAATAGACTGGGCATGCCACGCTAATGACGCTGCTACTGTGTTCAACGAAGTGAAAGACATGGATAATGCTATCAAAGTAGCTTATGAATTCTATAAGAAACATCCGAAAGAAACGCTGATTGTGATTACCGCAGACCATGAAACTGGTGGTATCGTGCTCGGTACGGGAAAATATGCGTTGAACCTGAAAGCATTGCAATATCAGAAAAATTCTACCGACGGACTCTCACAACGTATCAGTGAATTGAGAAAATCAAAAGGCAATAAAGTCACTTGGGAGGACATGAAAACATTCCTCGGCGAAGAAATGGGCTTCTGGAAACAATTCCCTATTTCTTGGGAACAGGAAAAAACGTTGCGTGATGAGTTTGAGAAATCATTCGTGAAAAATAAAGTTGTATTTGCTGAAAGTCTGTATTCTAAGAGCGAGCCGATGGCTGCACGTGCGAAAGAAGTGATGGATGAAATAGCTATGATAGGATGGGTAAGTGGAGGACACTCTGCCGGTTATGTTCCTGTATTTGCTATTGGCGCAGGTTCTCAACTGTTTGGTGAGAAGATTGATAATACAGAAATTCCTAAAAGAATTGCGAAAGCTGCAGGATATAAATAATAGAACTGTATGAATATAAAAAATAGCCGGAAGTCCTTGGACTCCCGGCTATTTTTTATATGTTCTTGCAAATTATGCTTTCACACGTCCTACGTAAGAACCGTCACGAGTATCGATTTCGATTGTTTCACCCTCGCTGATGAACAAAGGAACACGTACTGTTGCACCTGATTCCACAGTTGCAGGTTTCAGTGTGTTAGTAGCTGTATCACCTTTCATGCCCGGTTCTGTGTACGTCACCTTCATCTGAACCTTGATCGGCATGTCTGCATAAAGTACAGTTTCAGTAGAAGCATCAGAAACAACTTCCAATACTGAACCTTCGAGCAGGAAGTCAACACCATTAATCAGATCGTGAGCGATAGGATGTTGATCGAATGTTTCCTGGTTCATAAAGATATAATCTTCTCCTTCTTTATACAAAAATTGGTATGGACGACGTTCTACACGTACATCTTCCAACTTTTCACCGATGTTGAAACGGCGTTCGAGAACGTATCCGCTAACTACATCTTTCAGTTTAGTACGCATAAAAGTGTTACCTTTACCTGGTTTTACATGCAGGAATTCTACACAGAAATAGAGCTTTCCGTCCATACGGATACAAGTTCCGTTTTTGATGTCTTGAGCATTAATCATACTGCTATTTTTCTTATTATATTATTGTTATTTAATTGTTTTCGCAGGAATTCGACTGCAAAAGTAATCTAAATCGGTAAAAAACACAAAAACTTTTGAGCAAAAATGAGTTATCTCTTGGTTAATTTAAAAAAAGTGCCTATTTTTGCAGCCCGATTACGTAGAATAATAACATAAAAACAAGATACAGTAATGAAAAGAACATTTCAACCCTCTAACAGAAAGAGAAAGAACAAACACGGTTTCCGTGAGAGAATGGCATCGGCTAATGGTCGTAGAGTATTAGCTGCTCGTCGTGCGAAAGGCAGAAAGAAACTGACTGTTTCTGATGAGTACAACGGACAAAAGTGATAATCACTTGTCATCAGGAAACAAAAAAGGCGGAGAATTTAATCTTCGCCTTTTTTGTTTCTCTGTTTTTCAAGGGGATAGTATGTTAAAAAGCGGTATTGTTTGCTCTTATTTATGACTTTTTGCTTTTCTTTGTGAGATTAAATAAAACTCATAAACGAATATACGCGATGGTAGAGTATATCCGGGACTTGAAAACCCGTATCATTATAATAAGGTTGTTGAAATCTATAGGAGTGGGGATTATAGTTGCAGCAATTCTGGCGATGATAAGCGTCTTTGCATAATAGGTAGGGACATTTTTCATCGCCTACTTTTTAAAAGTTCAACTATTTTGTCGTATCTTTGGCGCATATTAACAGCAATGCGTATGACTATTAAAGAATTCTTTTCTTTTAAAACCAATAAATATTTCTGGGTGAATATTATCGCCATGATTGTGGTGATGGTAGTGATGATATTTGGTGTGTTGAAATGGCTTGATATACATACACATCATGGTGAAAGCATGGTAGTTCCCGATGTGAAGGGAATGACAGTGGAAGAAGCTACGAAGATGTTTCGGAATCACGGTTTGGTATATGTGATTTCTGATACCAAATATGTCAAAGATAAAGCAGCGGGTATCATTCTTGAACTGAAACCGGGAGCCGGTGAAAAAGTGAAGGAAGGACGTACAGTATACCTGACAGTCAATACGCTGGATGTTCCTTTACGTGCCATTCCCGATGTGGCGGACAACAGCTCGCTTCGCCAGGCACAGGCCAAGTTACTGAATGCCGGTTTTAAAC
>ERZ894251.183-NODE-183-length-46938-cov-18.594267_pt1 | contig 46938 bp, 64 predicted proteins | sample MGYA00380301_ERZ894251 | MGnify/ENA primary metagenome ERZ894251 (study PRJEB32331, sample SAMN06328418) | human gut metagenome | biome: human gut microbiome; feature: stool | host: Homo sapiens | collected 2014-02-13 ... | reverse complement strand
ACATAATCCCGCGCGTGCTGAAGCACGTTCAGATACGCGCTTTCGGCCACGGCTTCGCCGTCCAGCGGAGAATCACAATAGGGCTGCACATAGCCGTCCGCTTCGTATTCGCCCAGGGGCATATAATCGGTGTACGGGGTGGTGGTGCCCGCCACAAAGTCCCACATTTTCAAAAATGTTACGGTAAGCGGATAAACGCCCGGCCCTTTCAGCATCAGGCCCGTATCCTTCCACACGCCGCAGCGTTGCTTGCGGTTGATGTACTCGTCCGCAAAGTTCAGCCCGCCGGTGAAAGCTGTTTCACCGTCCACGACGGTGATCTTGCGGTGGTCTCGGTGGTTGAGCATTTTATAGTCAGAGATATGCAGCGAAAAATGCAGCGGATTGAATACATGGCACTTGATGCCCGCGCGGCGTATCTCTTCGTCATAATCACCGGGCAGTGTGAACATGGAACCGAAGCCGTCGTAGATCAGGCGCACGTCCACGCCCGCGGCGGCTTTTTCCTTAAGCACGGCCAGCGTTTCGTTCCACATTTCGCCTTCTTCAACGATAAAATATTCCATGAAGATATATTTCTTCGCGCCGCGGATGACCTCCAGAAAACGGGCGAAAAAATCCTGCCCCATGGGATAATACTCGCTCTGCGTGTTGCAGTAGAGAGGGGCCGAGGCGTTGCGGGACAGATATTCCACGCTGCGGCGAAAAGCGGGCTCCCGGGCGTACAGGGCCTCTGTTACCGCATCGTCCTGCACCATGGCGGCGGACGCGGCCCGTTCGATGTCTGCAAATTTACGCGCGTTTTTGGGGGTGACGCCCTGGTTGCCCCACCACAGGTAGAATACCGCCCCTGTAACGGGCAGGGCCACCACAATGAGCAGCCACATGATTTTGTAAGCGGGATTGATGTTGTCGCGTTCGATCACGGCGATGACCACCAGTACGCTGACCAGCGTGAGGATGATGTAAGCCACCGTACCCGCGCGGCTGAATACCAGCATGAGCGCCGCAAAAAGCCCCACCTGGCATGCGATCAGAAGCCCGAACAGGAATGTCCGGGAGAGCAGAAATTTGAGTATCTTTTTCACACCGTACCTCCACACAGACGCAAGAGAGCGCTTGTCCCGATGCTTTATAGTGTACCATATTTCGCGCAAAAAAAATAGTAATGCAGTAGGCTTTGCCGGGAGTGACCGGGAAAACTGCCGGTAAAAAGGCGCGCCCCGCAATGCGGAGCGCGCCTTGTAAGGTTTGTATGGGGCGATTCAGGCGGCGCTGTCGGAACCGGATGCGCCGGATGCGGGCGTGCTGCCGCTCTGCGCGGCGGAATAAGTGCCGATGGTAACGCTGTTGACGATGACGTCTTCCAGCGGGCGGTCGTCTTCGCCGCATTCCACGGCGGCAATGGCGTCCATCTCAAAGTTCAGGCCCGCGTTAGAGGCGGCCACAGCCGTCATGCGCGAGGCGTAAATAACAGCCGCCAGGCCGCACATCAGGCCGGTGATGGTGAAGATGATGGTTTTGATAAAGGTGACGTTGATACCGGCAAGGCGGGCGCTGGTCTCGTTCGAGCCAACGGCATAAATGTGCTTGCCAAGTTTTGTGTGCTTCATAATGATATGGAACACAATGGTGACGGCAATGAAAATAATCATCAGGTAGGGCACCTTGAAGCGCCCAAAGCCAATGCCGCCCACCGCCAGCTGACGGAAGGAATCATACAGTGCTTTATCCACGGTGAACGGGCCGCCGGAACCGAAGTGGTTGATGATGGAACGGCACGCGCTCTGCATGGCCAGCGTGGCAATCATGGCGGGCATGTGGCCCTTTGTGACAAGCAGGCCGTTGATGGTGCCGATGACGATGCCGAACGCACAGCAGAACAACAGCATCACAATGGCGCTGCCCGTCTTATTCAGCACTTCAATGCCGAAGCCGCCGATGATGGCAAGCTGGGCGCCCACGGAAATATCAATTTGCCCGGCCGAGATAATCATGCTCATGCCCATGGCAATCAGGCCAACCATCGAGCTTTGCACGAAAAGGTTCGTGACATTGGTCCAGGAGAAGAAGTTCGGGTTCACGCATGTGGCGATCACCAGAAGCAAGATCAGGGAAAGAATAAAGCTGTATTCCTTCACCACCATTTTGAAAAACTCTTTTGGAGTTTGTTTTTTCAAAGATTTAAGCATTTTTTGCACCCTCCACATTCGCACCGGTAGAATAGTACATCACATTCTTCTCGGTCATTTCCTCGCGGCGCATCACCGCGTTCACCCTGCCTTTGTACAGCACCATGCAGGAGTCGGCCACTTTGTAAATCTCCGGAAATTCGGAAGAGAACACCACAATGGCCTTGCCCTGTTTGGCCAGTTCCAGAATGAGGTGATAGATCTCGAACTTTGTGCCCACATCGATGCCCTGCGTGGGGTTATCGAACAACAGCACCTCGGCGTCCGTCTCCAGCCATTTGCCCAGAATGACCTTCTGCTGGTTGCCGCCAGAGAGCGAAGTGATGGGGTCGGCCGGGTTGCCGGCTTTGATCTGCAGCGCCTTCTGCTGGCGCGCAAAGCGCTCGCGCTCGGCTTTTCCGCTGATTAAAAGCTTTTTCCATTTGGTGTTCAAAAACGCCATGGACATGTTATCCAGAATGGAAAGGTCATCGTGAATGCCGCGCTCTTTGCGCATGCGCGGCACAAGGGCCACGCCGCGGCTCATATGGAACTGGATGCTTTTTGCGCTTTCCAGTGTCTGGCCGCCAAAGCTCAGTTTTCCCTTGCAGGGAATTACGCCAAACAGGGCGTCTGCCAGTTCGTCGCGCCCGGAGCCCTGAAGCCCCGTAATAGCCAGAACTTCACCCTTGTGCAGCTGGAAGCTGATATCGTCAAACCCCTCGCCCGAAAGGTGCTGTGCCTCCATGGCAATTTCGGGCCGGATGTGGTTTACATGGTTTTCAAACTCCGCATCGTGCAGCTGGCGGCCAATCATCAATTCGGTAATGCCGTCCTCGTTGGTGTCTTCAAATTTTCCCTCTGCCACCAGGCAGCCGTCGCGCAGCACATAGTATCTGTCGCATATCTCGAACAGCTCGGGCATTTTGTGCGAGATATAAATAAAGCTGACGCCCTCTTTTTTCAGGCTGCGCATGATGCCGAACAGGTTTTCGATTTCATGCGTGGAAAGGGCCGTGCTGGGCTCATCCATAATGATAAGCCCCGATTTGAACAGCAGCGCCTTTGCAATTTCTACCAGCTGTTTCTGCGCGGCATTCAAATCGCACACCAGCATATCCAGGTTGATGTTTACCTGCATGCGTTCCAACACCTGGGCGCAGCGGCGCTTCATCTCCTCTTCACGCAGCAGGCCGCCCCGGCTGATTTCATCGCCCAGATACATATTTTCAAACACTTTTAAATCGTTGCACAGGTTCAGCTCTTGATGGATGAACCGGATGCCGTGCTGGTTGGCAACTTTGGCGCTTGTCATCACCACCTTTTGCCCGTTGATGAGCACATCGCCCTTCGTGGGAAGGTAAGTGCCGGCCAGCACATTCATCAGTGTGGATTTTCCGGCGCCGTTCTCGCCCAGCAAACCCAGAATCGTACCGGGCTCGACGGTGATGCTGACATCGTTTACTGCGCGGGTGGGGCCGAAATCCATCACGATGTTTTTCATTTCCACAAGCATCGAGCAGTTTCCTCCTTATTTTGATAGAAAAAGGGGCCGGCCGGCAAAGGCCGGCCGGCCTCACAGTGTCATGGTTTGCTCACATGCAGCCTATCACTCGTTGATGGCATAACGCGTGGCGTACGTATCGCTGGCGCGATAGCTTTCAAAGTCTTCATCGCCGGCCAGGTCTGCATTGGTGATGGAGAAGGAGGGAATGAGATAGGTGCCGTTCTCGTCCTGCTCTGCGGTGTACGGCTCGCCAATCAGGTCACCGATGCCAAGTTCGAACGCATCGCGGATGAAGGACGGCGAGAAGAAGCTCGTCCAGAACTTCACACCCAGCTGCGTGCTCTCAAATTTCTGCATCGTCTCTTCGCGGCCGCCCACGGACGTGATGAGTTTCACATTGATGGTGGCTTCGCCGGAATAGGCATCCAGTGCGTTCATGATGCCGTCCACGATTTCATCGTCATGCGTCACAATCAGGTCAAGGGCCTCAATCTCTTCCACAGAGTGCGCGTTCAGCCAGTCTTCCATCTGGCCCTGGGCCTCTTCGGTAGACCAGTTTGTCACCAGCGTCTCGGCAACCTGGTTGAAGTTGTCGCCCAGCACGCCGTCCATGCCTTCGCTGCGCTGGCTGGTAACAGTGGAGCTGTCGCCCACGAAGCGCAGGTACTGCACGTCGTCGTCATCTGCATAGAACTCATTCAGATATTCGCCCATGGCCTTGCCGATGCCCACGTTGTCGCCCATGATGTCGCCCACAAACGTGTCAGCGGTGAAGCCTTCAATCAGGCGGTCATACACAACCAGTTTCACACCGGCGTCCACAATGCTCTGCGCGGCGCTGCGAAGGGCTTCGCCCTCCATCGGCCACAGGATGATCATATCCATATCGCCGCTGGCCAGCAGGTTTTCAATGGCTTCAATCTGCGCTGCGGCGTCAATGCCATCGCGCACGGTGATGTCCATGCCGGGGTATTTCGCCATCATCTCTTCGGCCATCAGGTTCGCCTGCGCAACGCTCTCGCCGGTGAAGCCATGGTCGCCAGAGGGCGTTACCACGCCGATCTTGTAATCATAGCTCTGCGTGCTCGCGGGGGTAGAGCCGCCCTCAGAGCCCGCAGAAGACGCGCCAGAAGAAGCGGGCGCACCGCCGCAGGCCACCAGGCTCAGCGCCAGTGCCGCTGCCAAAACAACTGCCAGGAACTTTTTCATAAAACGAGCCTCCTTATGTGCTGTTCCCTGCACCTCGCAGGGATACGTTTTCATGAAACGACAGCCTTTTTCTGCGGCAGACGCCGCATTTCCTCCTGCCTGTTCGTTTCATTTTCTGAAACAATTATAGCAAAATATATGTGCGAAATGCAACAAATATTTAGTTAAAGAGACATTTCCCCTGTTTTGCATGACTAAATTCATACCGATTTGGGCATTATGTTTCTGTTTTTCAAAAAATTATGAAATGTTTCTGAAAAGCACTGTTCTTTTTCATGAAAGGGTGGTATACTGACATTGGCGGAAGCCGGCCCGAAAGGGCAAATTGGGCGGAAAGGACGGAAGTGCAATGGCCATGAAAAAAGATTTGCCCACGGTGGCGCAGCTGGCACAGGCGGCAGGTGTTTCGCCCGCCACGGTGTCCCGCGTGCTGAACCACAAGGGCATTGTAAAGGCAGATACCTATAACCGGGTGGTGGCCGTGCTGCAGGCAAAAGGCTACCCCTTTGTGGAAAAAGCGGGCCGTGCAGACCCCTCTGACGTTCTGATGATCAGCCTGCCCTCGCTGGATAACCCCTTTTATGCCGATATTGTGCGCGGTGCCAAATCGGGCGCAACGCGGCATGGCTACCACCTCATCATCAACGAAAGCCACATCAACCGCAACACCCTGCCCGGAATTTTGGAACTGGTGCACAGCCTGCGCATCTCGGGCCTCATTACAGTAAACCACATCTCCACCGATATTCTGCACACGCTGAGCAATGTTGTGCCGCTGGTGCAGTGCTGTGAATATGCCGAAAGCACAGACCTGCCCTATGTTTCTGTGGACGATTTTGCGGCCAGCAAAAAGGCCACCGACCATCTGCTGTCGCAGGGGTGCAGGCGCATTGCCTTTCTCAGCGGGCCGTCGCGCTATAAATATGCGCGCTGGCGCCTGCGCGGCTATGAAGAGGCGCTGCGGGCGGCCGGCATTGCGCCGGACCAGAACCTGGTGGTGCAGTTCCCGGAGGTAAGCTGCGAGCTTGCCATTGCCAGCACCATGCAGCTGCTGCGCACAGCCGAGCCGCCGGACGCCTTTGTCACCACCTCGGACGTATATGCCGCCGCCGTGATACGCGCCGCGCGGCAGGTGGGCCTGCGCGTGCCGCAGGATGTAATGGTGACAGGCTTTGACAATATAGAGTTCTCTACCGTCACCACGCCCAGCATCACCACCGTAGACCAGCCGCGCATCCGCATGGGGCTGATGGCCTGTGAACTTCTGGTGGAAAAAATTTCAAACCCGGCACTGCCCTCCAAAGGCGTTTTGCTGGAGACAGAACTGATTGTGCGGGAATCGACGTCTGACAGCCGTTCGGCACCCGTGATAACAGAAGAGTTCTTCCGCCATCCGTTTTAAAAAAGCAGCCCCTGCGCCAGCACCCTTCCGGTGCTGCCACAGGGGCGGTTTTCCGTTTTGCCGCTGCGGCCCCAAAGCCTGCTTGCGTCGCACGGCGTACATTCCCGTTAAATATTAAACACAAAACGGCTGCCCACGATGTACTGGCGGCCAATTACCAGGGGCTTGCCTTTGGCGTCCAGAAAATAGGCGTTCATATAGAACATGGGGTCGCCGGTGATGATATCCAGATAAGAGGCCTGCTCGGCCGAGGCGCGCACAATTTCCAGCGTGCAGGAGGTGGTGGATTCCGGCCTTCTGCCATAGGTGGCGTCCAGATAATCGAACAGCGATGCATTGGAAAGCGCCTCATAGGCGTCCAGCAGGCCCTGAAACGGCTTGTAAGGGAAAAAGTTGTTTTCCAGCATTACGGGCTCGCCGTCCGCGGTGCGCACACGCTGAAGGTAAATCACATTGGAATGCGGCTCAAGGCCAAAAAAGCGCACTTCGTCTGAGCGCGCAGGGCAGCGCTGGATGCTGATGACCTGGGCGCCGGGTTCCATACCGCAGGCGCGGCACGCTTCCGAAAAGCCCATCACATCACCGTTCTGCGCTATTTTGCGCATTACCTTCGGCTGGCTGACATAGGTGCCCTTGCCCTGCTTTTTGACAAGGTAGCCCTCGGTGCACAGCTCTTCAATGGCCCGCCGCACGGTGATGCGGCTGACATGGTACAATTCAGAAAGCTCCGGCTCAGAAGGGATTTTTTCGTCCGGCAAATATTTTCCCTCCGCCAGTGAGGTTTTGATATCCTCCATCAACTGCTGGTACAGAGGGATCAGGGAATCTTCATTCAGCTGAAAACCCATAAAGCTCTTTCCCGCCTTTCGGCCCGCGCCCGGTGCGCGGGATAGACTTGTGGGCGGCATTTTGGAAGAGAAAAGGCCGCAGCAAAGCCTGCGGCACCCTTTGCCCGCCCCATTGTGTAGATACTGAATATTATATTAGCGTATTTTGCTGAATCTTTCAAGTTTTGCTTGGTTAAAACGCTAAAAGTATGCCCTTTGCTTGAAAAAACTTTTGTATTGTGTTATAGATATGATGTAAGACGTACCATAACGTTACATACATATTTCGGAGGGAACGACATGTCATTTTTAAAAGAGATGTTCGGCACAGAAAAGCCCATTCTGGGCCTGCTTCACCTAAAGCCGCTTCCGGGCGACCCGTTCTATGCGCCGCACGGCAGCCTGGACGATGTGATTGCCTGTGCCAGGGCAGACCTGGATGCCCTGCAAAGCGGCGGGGTGGACGGCGTGCTGGTGACCAATGAGCTCAGCATCCCGTATGAAAAAAAGGTGTCTGGCGTAACATTGGGCGCCATGGGCATGGTAGTGGGCGCTTTGAAGGAACATTTCACCGTTCCCTACGGTGTAGAGGCCATTTACGACGGCGATGCCACCATGGAGATTTGCGCCGCCACGGGCGCAGCCTTCACCCGCTGCCTGTTCACGGGCGCCTGGGCGGGCGATTTGGGCCTGGTAGACCGCGATGTGGCAAAAACCCTGCGCCTGAAAGCGGCCCTGCGGCTGGACGAGCTGAAGATGTTCTATTTTGTCACCAGCGAGGGCGAAGTGTATTTGAACGACCGCAGCTACCCCGACATTGCCAGAAGCATGCTGTTCAACTGCCGGCCGGACGCGCTGGTGGTGGGCGGCGCCGCCGCGGGCGTGGGCCCGGGGGGCGAGCTGCTGCAAGAGGTGCGCGCCGTGGCCAAGGGCGTGCCGGTGGTGTGCGGCACGGGCTGCAAAAAAGAGACAGTGGCCCAAATTTTGCAAAACTGCGATGGCGCCTTTGTGGGCACTACCTTTAAAAAAGACGGCGTGTTTGAAAACCGTGTGGACGCACAGCGCGTCAAAGCGTTTATGGACACGGTGAAGCAGATGAGGGGGAATGTGTGATGAGATATTTTATGGGCATTGACGTGGGCACAAACGAGACAAAGGCCGTGCTCATTGACGAAAAGTGCGAAATTGTGGCCTTTGCCAGCTGCGGGCACGACCTGCTGAACCCGCAGCCGGGCTTTTTTGAACATGACGCGGAAAAAACCTGGTGGGGCGATTTTTGCCATTTATCCCGCCAGCTGCTGGCCGAAAGCGGCGTTGATGCGAAAGACGTGGGCTGCGTGGGCCTTTCGGCGCTGGGGTGCGACTGTGTGCCCGTGGACGCCGAGGGCACGGCGCTGTGCAACGCCATTCTCTATGGCGTGGACAGCCGCAGCCACAAGGAGATTGAGTGGCTGTATGCATACTATGGCAAGGAAGAGGCCGAGCGCCTGTACGGGCACGAGCTGTGCTCTTCCGACATTGCGCCCAAAATTTTGTGGGTGAAAAACAACCTGCCGGACGTATATGCAAAGACGGCAAAATTTTTGACGGGCTCTTCTTACCTGTGCGCCAAACTCACCGGGAAATTTACCATTGACCGCTATCTTGCAGAAGACTTTGCGCCGCTGTATAATTTAACAAACGACACTGTGGACGAAGAGCACTGCGGCCTGTATTGCCGGCCGGACCAGCTGGCCCAGGTGTGCAACGCCACCGACATCGCGGGCACCGTCACGGCCAAAGCGGCGGCGCAGACAGGCCTTGCCGAGGGCACGCCGGTGCTGGTGGGCACGGGCGATTCCGGCGCAGAGGCCATCTCCACGGGTGTGTTCCGCCCCGGCGATATCATGGTGCAGATGGGCTCCAGCTGCTATTTTGTGTATTTGACCGACCATCTGTTAAAAGAGCCGCGCCTGTGGCCCGGCACGTTCATCATCCCGGGCGTATACTCGGTGTGCGCGGGCACCAACACGGCCGGCACGCTGACAAAGTGGATGCGCGACGAGTTTTACAAAGACGCCGTTGCGGCCGAGGCTGCGGGCGGCGAAAATGCCTATGCGGCCATGGCGCAGGAGGCTGCGGCCATTCCGGCGGGCAGCGACGGCCTGGTGTGCTTGCCGTATTTTGCGGGCGAGCGCACGCCGCTGAACGACCCGTTTGCCAAGGGCGTATATTTTGGCCTTTCGGTGAACCATACGCGCGCCCATCTGGTAAAGGCCGGGCTGGAGGGCATTGCCTATACCATTGCGGCCCATCTGGACCTTTTGGAGAAAGAACATGGCGAGCCGCTGCGCCGCATCATGGCGGTGGGCGGCGGCACCAAAAACCCCGTGTGGCTGCAGGCCGTGGCGGACGTGACGGGCCGCGAGATCTGCACCGCCAAGGTGACATTTGGCGCAGCGTTCGGCGACGCCATTATGGCGGCGCTGGCCGGCGGCGCCTATGCCAGCTGGGACGAACTGGCCAAAGTGGTTACGGCAGACAAGGTCATCCGCCCGGATATGGCGGCGCATGCCGTGTATGAAAAGCAGCGCGTGGTGTTCAACGAGCTTTACACGCGCAATAAAGATTTGATGAAAAGCCTGTAACGGGCATCTGGCAGGAGGATACAGAAATGGCACAGTGCGGCATTTGCGAACAGCGCGAGGGCGTGCGCGAGGCGGGCGTGTATATGGACGGCGAAAAAAAGGCTGTGCCCGTGTGCGCCCACTGCGTCTACGAGGCCATGCGGAAGAACTTTTATGGCATCGGCTTCGGCGCGGGGCTGCAGCTGTGCTGGTTTGTGGTGGCAAGCAAGGGGCTGGCCAGCCTGCCCGGCATGTTTGCCGCGGTGATTGCTTTGTACGGCCTTGTGCGCCTTGTGATGCTGCTTGCGGCGCGCCTTGTGCTGCGGGGTGCCCAGGCCAAAGGCGGCCCTGTGCCGGAGTGGACGTGGAAATATGCCATGGCCCGGGCCGTTACGGAGGACGCCCTGCGCGATGCGTATGCAGAGCAGTTCTGCAATGTGAAGGTGCAGACGCCGCGCGAGTACGAGCGCCTACACGCGGCAAAGTGACGGGCTTGCCCCGGCCAGAGGCTGTGTGGGCTGGCACGCCGCCTGTAAAATTAAGAAAAGCGCCGCCGGGCACGCATGGGAAATGCGCGCCCGGCGGCGTTTGCGGTTTGCGAAAACAGAATCGGTTATACGCACCATGTGCGCATGCAGAAAAGCGAGAAAAGGGCTTGCGGCGCGGCAGGCCTGCCTGGCGCGCCCTGGCCCTCAGCGCGGCTGCTGCTGGGTGATGCAGTGCACGTTCCCGCCGCCGTATACCACTTCCAGTGTGTCTACCCCCACCACTTCTTTGTCCGGGAAGATGGCAGAAAGCTGGGCCAGTGCCGCCGCGTCATTCTCATCACCGAACTGCGGCACAATGACGCCGTTGTTCACAATGAGGAAATTCAGGTAAGAGGCCGGGCACACTTCGCCCTCCTGCCGCGGAAAAGAGCCCTCGGCGGCGTCGATGGCAAAGCCTTTCCCAATGCACACGGGCACTTTCGGCAGGCAAACCTTGTGCACCTTCAGGCGGCGGCCCTTTGCGTCCGTCATGGCGCACAGGGCCTCATAGCTCTCGTGCGCCACCCGGTAGAAGGGGTGCGCCTTGTCGTCTGTCCAGATACAGGCCACCTCGCCCGGGCGCACAAAGCAGGCCACGTCGTCCACATGGCCGTTTGTCTCATCCGGGTCGATGCCGTCCTTCAGCCAAAGCACCTTTTCCGCGCCCAGATATTCGCACAGCATGTGCTCGATCTCGGCTTTGTTCATGTGCGGGTTGCGGCCGGGGCTTAAAAGGCACATCTCTGTTGTCAGCACAGTGCCCTCGCCGTCCACATGGAACGAGCCGCCCTCCATCACAAAGCCCTTGGAGCGGTAGCGGTCTACACGCTCAATCTCACAAATTTTGCGCGCCACGGCGGCGTCTTTATCCCAGGGGAAATAGGCGCCGTCGTACAGGCCGCCCCATGCGTTGAATTCCCAATCTACCGCGCGCGTCTCACCGGCGGCGTTTTTCAAAAAAGTGGGCCCGCAATCCCGCACCCAGGCGTCATTGCTGGAGATTTCCACCACACGCACGCAGGGCGGCAGTTTGGCGCGGCAGTTCTCATACTGCGCGCAGGATACACCTACCGTCACCTCTGCAAAGCGGGCCACAGCCGCGGCCACCCGCGCATAGGCGGCCTGGGCAGGCTTTGCGCCGTCGCGCCAGTTATCCGGCCGTTCGGGCCACAGCATCCACACCTGGCGGATGGGCGAAAATTCGGCCGGCATGAAAAAACCGTCCTGTTTCGGCGTGCGGTTTGAAATAGAACAAGGCATAAAGTGCTCCTTTCCGGGAACAGAGCCCCGCGTATTTGCCCCATCATACCGAATCGATATCAGAAAGTCAAGCAGGCAGAAGGGCCGTTTGCATGTGCGTGCGGCCCAGGGCAAACGCTTACAAAAACCTTGCGGCTTTTTTTGTTTTTTTTGCACGTTTCGCGCAAAAGTACAAAAACGGAAAAATTGCGCTTGCAAGTTTGGGGCACAGCCTGTATGATATTACACGATAACAAAATGCGGGGGCGCCCCGCGCAGAAGAATAGAAGGAGGCCAAACCAGTGAAGAAGTTGATCAGCCCGCTCGACCTCTCTACCGGCGAGATTGATGAAATTATCGCTTTGGCAGACAGGATCATGGAAAACCCCACTGCTTTTGCCCACAAATGTGACGGCAAAATCCTGGCGACATTGTTTTTTGAACCCAGCACCAGAACCCGTTTAAGCTTTGAGGCAGCAATGCTTAGTTTAGGCGGCAAGGTGCTGGGTTTTTCTTCGGCCAATTCCTCCAGCGCGGCAAAAGGTGAAAGCGTGGCAGACACCGTGCGCACGGTAGAGTGCTATGCCGACATCATTGCCATGCGCCACCCGAAAGAGGGCGCCGCCACCGTGGCTGCGGCAAAGGTGGCCTGCCCGCTTATCAATGCGGGCGATGGCGGCCACCAGCACCCCACCCAGACCCTGACCGACCTGCTTACCATTCACCGCGAGAAGGGCCGCCTGGATAACCTGACCGTGGGCCTGTGCGGCGATTTGAAATTCGGCCGCACGGTGCACTCGCTCATCCGCGCCATGATGCGCTATCAGAACATCAAATTCATCCTGGTAAGCCCGAAAGAGCTGCAGGTGCCCGATTACATCCGCGATGACCTTGAGAACGGCGGCTTTGACTTCCAGGAGGTAGAACGCCTGGAAGACGCCATTGGCGCAATGGATATTTTGTATATGACGCGCGTGCAGCGCGAGCGCTTCTTCAACGAGGAAGACTACATCCGCCTGCGCGACAGCTATATTCTGGACGCCGAGAAAATGAAGCTGGCCAAAGAGGACATGATTGTCATGCACCCGCTGCCCCGTGTGAACGAAATTTCCACCGAGGTGGATTCCGACCCGCGCGCAGCCTATTTCCGTCAGGCCCTGTGCGGCAAGTTCGTGCGCATGGCCCTCATTCTGAAAATGCTGGAGGTGGAGTGAGATGCTGAATATCGACAGTTTGGAAAAAGGCCTTGTCATCGACCATATCGAGGCCGGCAGAAGCATGGAGATTTACCGCGTGCTGGAGTTGGACAAGCTGGACTGCAGCGTGGCCATCATCAAAAACGCCCGCTCGAACAAAACCGGCCGCAAAGACATTATTAAAATTGAAGACCGCATCGACATCGACCTGGACGTGCTGGGCTTTATTGACCCGCACATCACGGTGAATACCATTGATGGTGGAAAAATCATCGAGAAAAAACAGATGAAGCTGCCCGAGCGTGTGACCAACGTGGTGAAATGCAAAAACCCGCGCTGCATCACCAGCGTGGAACAGGAACTGGACCATGTGTTCTGCCTGACAAACCCCGATAAGGCGCAGTACCGCTGCCTGTATTGCGAGCAGGAGTATGCCCGCAAGTAAGGGAAAAACAAAAACAAAACAAGGCACGGCCAGCCCCCAAACGGGGCGGCCGTGCCTTGCTTTTTGCCGCCGGATGCAAGGGCGGTTTTCCGCCGGAAAGGGAAGGGAACGCTCTTGATTGAGGGCTTTTCGCAAAGTGCCAAAAAAGGCCCGCAAGTTTTATAACAAACACTGAAAAATTGCCGTTGGGGTTGACGAAAACGGGCACAAGCCTTATTCTATATATGACGTTATAATACGACCCAAAACGTCGCATTATGGCCCCTTCGGGGGAAAACCTTTTTAAGGAGGGTATCTCATGCTGAAAAAGAAGAAAAAATTTGAGCTGCCCCATGTCTATACCATCGCATTTTTGCTTATCATCCTGTTTGCGATTTTGACATGGATCGTTCCTTCCGGCCAGTTCGAGAGGACGATGATGGACACGGCGGCCGGCGAGCGCGAAGTTGCCGTGGCAGGCACCTATCAGGAAGTTCCGAAGGTGGACGAGGAAGGCAATGACATGCGCCAGGGCTTGGGCGCTATTCTGATGGCCCCTACCCGCGGCATTCAGGCGGCCAGTGACGTAGTTGCGTTCGTTCTGCTGATTGGCGGCTCTTTCGCCATTCTTACCAAAACGAATGCCATCAATGCGGGCATGAGCCGTGTTATCAAAAAGCTGAAGGGCAAAGACATCCTGCTCATCCCGGTGGTGATGTTTCTGTTCAGCATTGGCGGCACCTCGTTCGGCATGTCGGAAGAAGCGCTTCCCTTCTATGCCATTTTCATGCCCATCATCATGAGCCTTGGCTATGATTCCATGACGGCGTTCATGGTGTGCTTCCTTGGGCCTCAAATGGGCTATATCGGCTCTACGGTGAACCCGTTCAACGTGCTGATTGCACAGGGTGTTGCCGGCATTCAGGGCAACCCCCAGCTGTGGTTCCGCTTTATTCAGTATGCAACCTTCACCATCATTGGCATCGTGTGGGTTATGATGTATGCGCGCAAGGTGAAAAAGAACCCCACGGGCTCTATTACTTACCAGGACGACCTTGCAAAACGTGAAGAGTTTGCGGTAGACAGTGTAGATTCCGACATGCCCTTTACGCTGCGCCAGAAACTGGTGCTGATTGTGTTCGGCGTGGGCATGGGCGTCATTGTGTGGGGCCTTGTCACCAAGGGCTGGTATATGGACGAAATCAGCATGGTGTTCCTTGCCATCGGCCTGCTGTCCGGTATTGTGGGCGGCCTGGGTGAAAAGGAAATGGCCAACGAATTTGTAAAGGGCATGGCAGATTTCGCCTATGCGGCTGTCATCATCGGTATTGCCCGCGGCATCCTGGTGGTGGCCGAAGGCGGTATGATCATCGACACCATCCTGAATGCCCTGGCCAACATGCTGGCTGGCGTGCCCACCGCTGTGTTCACCACGCTGATGTACTTTGTGCAGGCGCTGCTTAGCATTCTGGTGCCGTCCTCTTCTGGCCTGGCCGCACTGACCATGCCGGTAATGGCGCCCCTGACGGACCTGATGGGCGTGAACCCCGAGGCTTCTGTAACGGCGCTTTGCATTGCCAACCAGACCATGAACACCATCAGCCCCACCGCAGGCATGACGGTTGCCGGCCTTGCCGTGTGCAAGATCAGCTTCCCCCAGTGGTGGAAGACCTGCTGGAAGTTCATGATTGTGGTTGTGGTTGTGGGCCTTGTGTTTACCGCTATCTCCGGTATGCTGCCGGCCTGATAGAATTCCTTCTCCTCACTCATAAGGAAGAAAAACCCCGGGTGCTGCCCTGAACCGGTCCAGTAAAAACGGACAGTGACAAAAGGCCCCCTGATGTAGGAAAATAGACTACATCAGGGGGTCTTGTTATGGAGAAACGGAACTACACACACGTTCAAGTGCTGCTGCCAGAAATCAAGGGCATGCTGGCAGGGGGAAAAACGCAGCGGGAAGTGGCAGAGCACTACGGCTTCAAGAATAAGCAGGTAGTGAAAAAACTGCTTGAGCGTGAGCGGAGAAAAGAACGGAAGTTGGCAGCCGGAATCATTCCGCGGCCCAAAGGACGACCGAGGAAAGATACTGCCCCCAGAAACATTGTGGCAGAGCAGGCGTATGAGATTCAGCGCTTGCAGATGGAGAACAAATTGCTGCGGGATTTTCTGCACTTCACAGGAAGGAAGTGAGAGCAAGGGTAAAATACCACATCATATATCGTCACAGAGAGGAATATCCAATATCCGTCATGTGCGCGTTTTTTGCAGTATCCAGAAGCGGCTACTATGCCTTTGTCCACCGCCTGGACAGGCCGGAGAAGGATGCCGCCCTTGCAGAAACTATCGCACAGCAGCGGGAACGCAGCTTCCGTACCTATGGCTATCGGCGGATGTGGCTATGGCTGAGAAGCCAGAATATTTTCCGCAATCCTAAAACTGTGCTGCGAATCATGAAAAAATATGCTCTGCTGTCAGAAATCCGCCGCCGCAGGAAATGGCAGCAGATGGGGCAGCAGGTCCACAGGTATGAGAATCTGCTGAACAGAGAATTTCACGCAGATAGGCCTAACAGAAAATGGGTAACGGACATCTCTTACATCCACACAAAGCAAGGCGTACTGTATCTGTCCATGATCCGGGATCTCTATGACAACAGCATCGTGGCTTATAAGACCGGAACTCAGCAGACAGTGAATCTGGTTCTGGACACAATCCGTTTGGCGATGAAGCAGCAGAAAAAGGCAGTCGCTGCGGAGTTGCACCTCCACAGCGACCAGGGATTTCAGTACACCTCTCGAGCATACTTTAACCTGACTCAAGCATACGGCATTACGCCTTCCATGTCAAGGAAAGGAAACCCATATGACAACGCCATGGCCGAAAATTTCTTCTCCATCCTCAAAACGGAGTGTATCTACCGCCACAAACCGGATACCTTCTCGCAAGCCAACGAGATGATTGACCGATATATCCTCTTTTACAACCATGAGCGCATCCAGTTAAAGACTGGAGAGGCACCGCTGGCGCGACGCCTCTCCTTCTAAAACTCAATATTTCCTACCAGGGCTCTTTTTTGTGCTGTCCGCACATAATGGGGCAGTTCACCCAGCAGCCCCGGGGTTTTTTGCGTGCGCAGGCGGCGCGGCCGTTTTCAGGTGGCCCTGCCCATTGCCTGCAATGCTTGAACCCGCGCCTTTCCACCGCGGGGCACGTTTTTATAATGCCTTGTGGCTTGGTTTTGTGCGGGCATTTCATGGTGCCCGAAAGGGGCCAAAACTCATTGTTTCAGCAGCCATTTCATTCCGTCCGCCACCCGTTCGGCCCCTTGAATAAAGTGGTTGCCCCGGTTCATCTGGAACATGGTGACAATGCCTTTCTTTCGGTAAAACGCTTGAACGGCCTTTGTGTTTTCCTGAACGGTTTGCAGGGCAGGGTTCCGGGTTTTGGCCTCCTTATCTCCCAAAGAGAAGTATAAACAGCCCGGGCGGCGCTTCGGCTCGTGGGTAAAGACGTATTCCAGAAACCCTGGAAACCAAAGAGAGCCGGAGATGCACCCCACCCGGGTGAATACATCGGTTTGATAAATGGCATACAAGGCAAACAGGCCTGCCAAAGAATACCCGGCAATTCCCCGCCATTCCGGGGCCTGGGGCAGCTCTTTTTCTGCTTTGGGCATAATCTCCTCCACCAACAGGTGCAGGGTTTCGCCGGCCCCGCCGGTGAAGGGTTCCCCGTTCTTGAAAGCTGCCGGGCTGTCCCAAGGGGCCATGTCACGGTTCCAGTTCAAGCCGCTGATAGCAACCAGGGTGAATGGCGGGCAGCCGGCTGCCCGCGCCGCGTCCAATACCTGCTGCCCCTCGCCGGCGTATGTATTCAGATAGAAGATGGGGGCACCCGGAGCGATGGAGGGGAAAATGGAGATCGTTTTACCGGCAATGGAGAAGGTGTGCATCTGGGGTTACCCGCTTTCTGCTTTTCGGCCGTTGGCCTTGCTATGCTTCACAAAATTTTAAAATCCATCTGACAAAGGCCTCTCGCACCAGCGGGAAGCCTTGCTGCAATCACCTTACACCCAGCAAGTGCATCACCACTACGCCGGCCGCAATCGGGAACAGAAGAAGAAAAATTTGAGAAAGCGTACTTCGTTTTTCGTTGCTGCAGAATGCTCTGCCTGGGCTGCCAAGATAATAGAGCTTGATTTGCACAGGAGGAAAAGCGCGCGCCAGATATTTATACTGATATTGCTTTTCCGCAACCTCGTAGGCATAGGTGGCATGGTACCATGAGGTGGTTTTCTCATCGGGTGTGACGCCGTCGTCCCAATACGAAACCCTTCTGGCCGTCACAACATGGCCCAGTGCAACTGCCCGCTCTTTGCGCCTGCTGCGCGGTGGATGGGAATGCGTCCATCGCACTTCCAGAATAAAGAGGATAATCATAACCGCAATGCCAATTACTGCATTCAGCTGAAGAACATCCGTGCAAAATTCTTTTATCAGCGCCGCAAGCTCCGACATGCTATTCTGCATAGGGCCTTCTCCTTCCTCACGCTGCCAAGCTTATGGAAAAATCATATCATAGCACGCGCCGGGCAGGCAAGGCCCGGTAGTTCTTTCTCTTCTCAAAGAAAACGCTCTGGAATCAACATTTTTAACAGGATTTACGAAACGAAAAGCAAAAAACAAAAAGCCCGGAAAAGCGCATAACAACCGGCTTTTCGAGGCTTTTTGCCTGGTGCGCCCGACTGGATTCGAACCAGCGGCCTTCCGGGTCGGAGCCGAAGGGAAAAATAGGAAGAAAGCGGCCTATCAGGCCATTTTGTTCGTGTCGCTGACTTGCATTTGACTTGCATCTGTGGAGCCAGAAAGAAAATCATCCAGTTTATGCATTTTTCGGGCCTTAAAGAATTTATCGAGGTGAGTATAAATGCCAAGTGTAACGCTGATGTCGCTATGCCCCATCTGGTCACGCGCAGTGAGGACATCTACACCGGCAAGATAAAGGAGTGTGCAGAAAGTATGCCGCAGCTCCTGCGGGGTAAAAGTGTTTATCAATATAGGCAGACGGCCACGGGGCTTTCCATCTGCTTCTTTTTTGTTCGTGGCGTATTTATTCATGGCGTTGTGGTATCCATATTTGATATTAAGGTCTGCCATATAGCTTGCCCACAGACGCCTCCATGCGCTTTCTGTCATGCGGGCACCTCTGGCAGTATGGATAACATATAGGGTATCGGGGTCTGCCGCGCGCTCGGCCCGGAGAAAATCGGCCAGTATAACGGGGATATGCACCACGCGCTTGCCTGCTGCTGTTTTTGGGGGTTTGAGTTTATCTGCGACGAAATCCCAGCTTTTAGAGACCAGAATAGTCCTTGCGTCCAGATTTATATCCGGCCAAGTTACCGCGGTGGCTTCGCCTCGCCGCAGCCCTGCAAACATCATCAGCATGGCCGCACGCCGCGCCCGGTGCGGCGTGTCTATTATCCACTGGCGGCGCTCAACATCCAACCAACCACGCTTTTGCGATGGCCGTCCAGCGGGGACTACGACGCGCAAACACGGATTATATTGCACGATTTCAGGAATTGCCATAGCAAAGGCAGACTTGATGGTACACAATATTTCGGTGAGCGTTTTATGTGACAGCCCATTCTCGGCCAAAGCGTTCATCTGGCGCTGAATATCTGCCGTCCGTACTTTCGCAGCAGGCACAGGCCAAAGCGGGGAAAGATGCCGCGCATAAATCTCAAGTGTGCGCTGCCAGCTTGCGCCAACGCCCTGCGCCCGCTTGGCGTTCAGCAGAGCATCCAACAGGTCTTTGACGGTACGGGCTGACGCAAAGGGGTCTAACCCCCTTCCGAGAGCCGAACGATACTCGGCGGCCATCCTGTCCGCCTCTTTTGCAGTAGCGGCATAAATTGTTTTATATTTCCGTTTTCCCTGTGCATCGATGCCCAAGTAAATTTGCCGCGCATACCGGCCATCTGCACGCTTTTTGGATTTTGCCATATAAAACCACCTCCAAAAAATACACTCAATAACCTGAGAAAACAAACATTTTAAAAAAGGTATGGAATATTTCACTGTGAAAATTCCAATGAAATCTATTTACTTTTAATCCGGCTTGTGCATATAATATAGATGTGATGGATGATTATAGATGCTTTAGGCGGGCTTAGCATGCTTTTAGGCAGGCAAGCCCTTTAACCTTAATTTTTCGTAAAAAGTGGAGTTTTAGAAAAATTTGTCCATTTTTATATTGTGGTTAAAGGAATTGTTCGCCAAGTAGAGAGGAGGCTTTTCATTATGGCTACGAAGAGCATTCAGAAAATGGTTCAGTTTAAGTCCAAAAGTGACGCAAATCGGTTTGTTGATGCCATCGAAAAATCCGCCTTAATTACTTCACGTAAAATCGAATTGTCAAAACCTTGCGAAGAAGTGAGGGGCACAGACATTAAAAAGTATTTGGACAGATTCTAATTTTTAAGGGATGTGTGTAAAAATTCGATGGGAGTTTACAGAAGGTTTTCGTTAAAAGAGTTGATTGAACAAATTGGAGAGGAAAAGGTCAATGACATCCTCTCCAATTTTTCTTGTCCGCTTAATAGGGACGTTGAATATTTTCTTCATCATAGAGCTGTGCAATTTTCTAAATCTGCATTAGCGCCTACACATTTGGTGTTCTGCGATGTTGGAGAAACCGATTCTTTGATATTAGTAGGGTATTTTACTCTCACTACGAAAGCTTTTTCAATTCCTCGTGATATCTTTTCAAATACTCAATATAGAAAAGTCAAATCCTTCTCAATTGGAGATTCTATAGATGGGAATCTTACTGTTCCAGCGCCTTTGATTGCTCAACTTGGGAAAAATTATACGGACGGGGCGGATTGCCTGATTAGCGGAAATGACTTGATTGGCATAGCCTTAATGGAGATTGAAAAGATTCAATTGATTGCGGGTGGAAGAATTTGCTATGTTGAGTGCGAAGACAAGAAACCATTGCTTGAATTTTACACTAGGCAGGGATTTCAAGAATTTCAGCGGAGGCTTCTTGATAAAGACGAAAAAAAGAATCTCAGTGGAAAAGAACTGATTCAATTACTTAGATACAAAAAATAGCAGTATTAAGCATACTGTAAGTACGCCGGACGAGTGGAGCGGCCTTCGATGGGCCGCTTTTTTGCTATATAAAAAACACCTCCTGGGTGCACTTGTCAAAGCCTGCCCGAAGGTGGTATAATCCATTTGCGAGGATGGATTGCCCACTACGGGTAAGCTATTCTATCAAAACGCTTCGGTGTTGGTAGCACCGGGGCGTTTTTTATTTTATTGCTCTGAGATTTGGACGGGATTAGTTTGATTTTTCAACAGGATTTATTTTTTCGATGCACGCAGCTTTTAGCCTGCCCACAACTTTTCCGCGGCATTGTACAGCGTCATTGAAAGGAACGGGGAGAATATTTGAGTTAAGAGACGTGAGAAACTTTTCTTCTCGGATTTTGATGTGGGGTTTCCCGTTAATAACAAAGAGACCAAGCTCACCCTCGAAAATATCTGGCTGTGCATGGATAAGCAGATAATCTCCATGATGATAGGGTGGAACAAGGGTATCGTCGATTGGAACAACAAAATCCGCCTGGACGTTGATTCCGCTTTTCGCAAAAAGGATGCCCTGCATTTCTTTATAAAGCCAGTCTTTTTTTGCCATGGGTTTCACCTTAGTATTTGAATAAATTTATTTCCAAGCTCAATAGCACTTTTTACATGGCTCTCTGCCCATGGCCTGCGCTTCACTTAGTGAAACTTGCCATGGGTTTTTCATGCCGCTGCAATTAGGATTGCTATGATACTTTTTCCCACTACCACTTATCCAAACCATATTCCCTTGGGATGGCTGTTGAGGGGCAGGCTTTGGTGTAGGAGTGGGTTGTGCTGGAACAGGCGTAGGATGAACAGTTGATTCCTGCTGTTGGGAAGTGGCTTTTTGACCGCTTCCATCTGTTTGCGTTGGGTTGGTATCAGCATCAGCATTTCTAGTTGGAGTGACTACAAGAGAATCGCCATCAGATTCTATTGTAATATCGCCTTGCATATCGGTGCGGAAAACTTTGACATCTGCATCACGCAATCTACTCAACACGGCATCGTCTGGATGTCCATAGCTGTTATCCGTACCTACAGAAATAACAGCATATTTCGGCATAACTTCACGCAAGAACTGATATGAAGTACTAGTTTCGCTGCCATGATGTCCGACCTTTAATACATCTGCGGACAAATCAGCTCCAATTACAGCTTGTTCCCCAGCATATTCGGCATCGCCAGTAAACAAAAACGAAGTGTTACCATATGTAATTTTCAAAATAATAGAAGTATCGTTCGTATCATCACTGGCATTTAACCCAAGGATATGCACAGAAGCAGAACCCAAAGAAAACTCTGTGCCAGCAGAAGGGATAATAATTCCACCGTTGATATCAGCACGGTTCTTAAAATTTTGGAATGCGTCACTATCATAATCTGTTACGGGGCAAAATATAGTACCCGCCGATGCGTATTCAAGGGCACCGGCTAGGCCACCAATATGGTCTTCATGTGCATGAGTGCCAATAACATAATCTAAGTGGCTGGCATTATGATTTTTAAGAACTGTATATATTTTAGAGGAATCTGCAACATTTCCCCCATCAATCAGCATAAAATGACCATCACATTCTATAAGTGCGCTGTCAGCCTGTCCAACATCAATAAATGTGACATTGAAATATGAATTTTCAATTTGGGGCGGAGAAGGGGAGGGAGTTGCGGAAATCGACGAAGAATCAGAGGAACTTGAAACCGCTATGGAAGGGGTAGACAATGGCGAAGAAGTAGGCAAGTCATGGGAAGAATTAGGGGTAAGGCCACTCGCTAAAATGAAAGCTGCTGCTAGAATGGCTATCCTAGATTTTGGTGCGCCGGGGATTTTTTCAAATAACCCACGAAAAATAGGAATGGGAAGTGAAATAATACCAACCACCAAGAAAAGAAAAGAAGAAACCGTTCCCAAATACACAAAGAAAGCTAGTATACAAAATACAGAAAAAAACCAGTTAAAAATAGTTGAACCGCTTTTCTTTTTCATGATAAACCCCTTTAATATCAGTCTTTATATTCTGTCGATAAAGAACACTGTGAATCTCTCTGAAAAAGATATACAGGATGATGACAAGAGACAATCTTTTTCAAATACACTCTGGGCATGGTTCAAATCCGCGCGCCTCTGCATCGTCTTTTGGGGCAGAAACGTCTAATATTACAATACGTTGTGGGTCTTCTTGGTAAATTTCTTCGATTTTGTGAAAATCTCCGCACATAAAGTAATGATATAGGCCGGTTTCTGCATCCGCTACATAATCACCGAATACATGCGACGCACTGAATGTTTCCAACAATTCATCTATAACATGATAGTTTTCATCCTCCAAAAGCTGGTCTGTTGCATAACATAGTGCCATATATTCAGTGGCACAAAATTCAATTCCATCTGAAAACCCGGCCTCATAGGAGATTTCTTCCTGGTAAGCTTGTTCTTCTTTTGACACATAGTCATAATTTGAACAGGAAGTCAAAACGAAAATACAAACGGCCAAAAGAGCGAACGCCTTTGAAATGCGCATGTTATCCCCTTCTTTTTTGTTTAACTGAATATAAGCCGACTATATTCTTTATAGTACAACTTTGCAACATATTCAGATACGCCCATGCGATGGGCAAGGTCTGTATAGGTTTCACCCTCAAATATGTATTCGGATGGTTCCGGGCATAGCAGGCAGGCGGCAAACAATTCGGCTTCCCGCTCGTAGCAATCGGTTTTCATATGTGTGCACCTATCCAAAAATACACGGTTCAAACCACGATGGAACATGTGATGGGCCAATTCATGCGCCATTACAAACCGCTGCTCGTGTTCATCCAAATTCGAATCTATAAAAACCATTGGGATGCAGTGAATCGCTTTGTATATCCCTCTTATTCCCACCATGGGAAGAAAAAAGATTTTTACACCTTGTGAGGAAAGAATTTCCTCTGGATTGTTCGTCACGTTCTCGCCAATGATGGCGCGGACGGTTTCGAACATGTTCATGCCCGCACCTCTTTTCGAATCCGTTTATTTTCCCTTATTTATTTTTTTTGCATAGGTTAAACCAAGCTCCATAGCCTGCCGCAAGCTCTCCATAGCTTCCGGCGTGGCAGGCTCACCGTCAAACATCAAATCTCCACTATTCTGCATCTCTTGCATAAGCTGTTCCAGCTCAACCGCAATATCTTTTTTATCTTGCTCTGTAAGCCCGTCACTACTTGTGACGGGCCTTTTTGTTAAGCCTAAAAGCCGTTCAGCTTCCTTCATAACAGCAGGGCATATCCCAAAAGCTGAGAGCATCCGACGCTTTTCATCGTCATTTTTGGCATTTTGCCAATCTTCAATGCAGTCGGGTTCCCATTCAGTGGGGAAGGTATAGTTAGACATTGTGAGAAGATAATCGCTTGTCACATTTAAGGCTTCTGCGATTTTGTTGAGTGCAGCACCACGGGGCATATACCCATTATTTTTCCAATTACTTACATTCGATTTATTGATTCCAAGAGATTGCGCAAGCGCAGTAGGGCTAGTCCCGTTACGGGCAGCTAACAATGAGAAAATGTCATAAAACACAAAACACACTCCTTATTTTTGTACAATGCGCCAAAGTTCAAGAACATGTCCAAAACCTATTGAAAAGTTCATGTACATGGAGTATGATTTATGCATGGGTTGCAGAACATGAACTTTGGCTAAACGATTGAAGTGGACAATACACAAGGCAAGTACCAGTTGCCGAGTAGTATGACACAGCTATTATATTCTGTTCTTCATCTTCTTGAACTTAGAATATCACAAAAGTTCATGTTTTGCAACATAACTAAGAATTAGGGGGTGAATTTTGTATGCCTGCACAATGGACTGGAGACGTTGTTGGGAAAATGCACATATATGGAGTGTCCATTAGAGACATGGCCTCCTTTATGGGCATTACACCGGAATACACGGGCCGTGTTTTGAACGGGAAGGATGAGCCTAAAGGGGCGGAAGAAAAATTTAGACTGGCTTTGGATGAGCTTATCCGGCAAAAGGGGATTTGAAATCGGAAATATTTTCCTGTGGCTATAGGGTATCGCAAATGAAGTCCAATAAATTGGACAGCAAAAGAAACGAGGTGAGCAAGAAAATTAAAAGTACAATAAACAGGACTTGAAGAACAAAAGAAAGGAGACGGGTATGAGGCTGACTACAAACACACTGGACGTTGCACGGCTGCCTGTGGTGCTGACAGTATCGCAGTATGCGGCAATTTTGCAAATGAAACCGGATACCGTGCGTAAGCTGCTGAGAGACGGCGAGATAACCGGCAGCAAGGTGGGGCCGCGCCTTTGGCGCATCCCGCGGGAGGAAGTGAGCAAATACATTGCAAAGCAACAGGCCGCCCCGGTGCTGTAACACCGAAGCGGCAAGGGAGAGACATGGAACATGAAGCAGTTTTGGAAGGATTTTTGCCTTGTGGCGGCGATTGTACTTATGATTGCGGCGCTGGGCGGCGTGATAGACGGATGCCCTGCCGGATGGGTAGCGGCGCTGATGGTGTTTGTTGGTTTGGGAGGCGTTGTTTGGCTGATATGGCAAAGCGAAATGAAGTGATAGAGTGCCGGGGTTGTGAATACTGGCGGACGATGGGAAACAGCAGCAAGTGCATGCACGCCTGCCACTACTGCATTGAAACAGGGAACCTGCGGGGCATGCCTGCGGCAGAGTGTTACAAGCACGAGGGCACGCCCTACAAGCCAAAGAAAAGAGGTGTAAGACGTGACAAAAGAGCATGAGCAGATGATGGATATGGTGCGCAGCGCAATGGAGATAGCAGAGAGCCGCGGGAACTATGCTGCAAGTGTGCGCCTGCTGTTTGACGCCACAGTGGACGTGATGCAGCTGGAGGTAAATGGCAAGGTATACACGCTGCGGGCTGGGGAAGAAAAGGCACTGCGCGCGGCACAGCGTGAGATTGGACGTGCACGCGAGGACGTGGAGGAAGAAGCGGCAGAAATGGAGGCGAGGCAAAATGAAACAGAAAGATAGGGTGCGCATTGTGCGCGAAGCCGGGTACAAAGGATATGACAAAAGCCTGGACAGCAAGTGCGAAAACCCGCAGAAATACGGAGTGCGCAGACTGGACGAGGCACAAGCGGCCATAGAGGCGGTTGCAACCGCGCCAGAGGGCGTTTTGACGGGCAGGCAGGGGAAACGGACGGGCGACAGGCACAAGCCCGGCGCACGCATTTCTCACCGGCTTCCGGTGGAGCGCCGGGAACAGATACGGGCGGCAGTTATCACATGTGGATATGGCACGGTGCAGCACTGGCTTGAAACGTGCGTATACCGCCTGCTGACAGAGGCGGAGAAAAGAAAAAGCCCTGCTGGAGCCGGAACCTCCAACAAGGGCAGCATGAAAAATCACACTATCTAGAGGATAGCATCAAATAAGGAGAATGTCAAATGTGTATGTTTAAAAGCATGTTGCTGTTAAAGGATAAAGTGTTCTGCCCGAATTACGACAGTCACGAGGACATGATAAATGAAACCGGCATGGAGCACGGCCCCATGCGCGAAAATTTTGTGCGGGTAGAAATTACGCCGCCGCATGATGATTTGACAGTCCCCATTGATAAGTGGGAATACAAGGTAGACCAGGACTATTTGCCGGAATGGTATGTGGAAGAGGTAGACAAGCCGCGCTGCTTTGATGCCTTAAAGGCGTGGGCGGTAAAGCACATTCTGGTTGGGCAAGATGTGCCGGAAGTAAAACAGGGCGAATTTGTTGTGCTGGTGAATTGTAATACGGGAATCGTAAAAGGCACAGTGCAGAAAGTCTGGGGCGGCACAGTGCAGAAAGTCCGGGGCGGCGGCACAGTGCAGAAAGTCTGGGACGGCGGCACAGTGCAGGAAGTCTTGGACGGCACAGTGCAGAAAGTCCGGGGCGGCGGCACAGTGCAGAAAGTCTGGGGCGGCACAGTGCAGGAAGTCTGGGACGGCGGCACAGTGCAGAAACAAATTGGCGGTATTGTAATTTATGCAGATGGACGTATCAGTGTATGTAACAAGAACTTTTATCTCTTGGTTACACCGGAGGCGACGAAATGACACTGCATGAAATCGTAGCCCGAAACATGCGCAGCCATTGGGATTATGCGCCGGAGCCGGAAGCGGTGATGCGCTGCCCGGAATGCGGGCAATATCAAGGCGAGGGCGACGTGCTCTATTTTTACACGGGCACAGGTGAGTGCGTAGGGTGCTGGCGAGACGTAGAAAAGCACAGTGCAGAGGGCTTTGACTATAAGTGCGGCATGTGCGAGGAGGAAACAGATGGCCCGATTTACACCGTGCGAGGAACAGATATTGTGCTGGGATGCGAAAACTGCATTACAGAGCGCACAGTGGAAGAATGCCTGCTTTATGGGATTTTGCAGACAGAATGACAAAACAGGAGGATAGCTTAATGGAATATATGTTTCGAGATTTGCGTGCAGATGAAGTGAATGTGCGCGTTGCTCAGGTAGGAACAGAGAAAGATGGTGATATTCCATGGTTTACCTGCTTGCTTTATAAAGATGCCCGTTGTGACATGGACATCTTGGACGAAACTGTAGGGCCAATGAATTGGCAGCGTCACCATATCCGGGAAAATGCAAACTGCATCATTGCTATATGGGACGAAAACAAAAAGCAGTGGGTAGAAAAGGAAGATACCGGGACAGAATCATACACAGAAGCGCAAAAAGGGATTGCCTCAGACAGCTTCAAGCGCGCTGGCACGAACTGGGGAATTGGCCGGGAACTCTATACTGCGCCATTGATTTTTGTGCCGAAGCTAGGCAAAGATGGCAGCGAAAATTACAAAACAAAAACGGTGAAGGGAAAGGTTCAGCCGGATGTAAACCTTGTGTGTACTTACATGAAGGTGAAAGATAAAAAGATTGTTGGACTGAACATTGAAAACACGAAAAAGCGCCGCACGGTGTTTGCATGGGGCGAATTATTATGAGGTGAAAGATGGAACTGTTGCAGGAAATAGAATCGAAAACCCGGCAGCTTGAAATGAGTATTAAAACCCTGAGAAAATCCGGCACGGATTATGCCGAGGCCGAAAAAAATTACAAGATATTACTTCGGCAGGAATGCATGAAACTGCGAGATGAAGGAAATGCCATTGGCATGATAGACAAGATATGTTACGGCATACCAAGCGTAGCCGAAGCGCGATTCCGTCGGGATGTGTGCGAGGCAGTATATAAAGCGAATTTGGAAGCGATAAACAGCGTGAAGCTGCAACTGCGCCTGCTGGACAATCAGGTGGGGCGGGAATGGGGCGCCGCAGGGAAGGGTGACTTATGAGGCTTGACCGAAACGGATATGCGCCCAGCATTGTGCAGGATGACGCGGACGAGTGCTGTGCCATCTGCTATGCCAACGGGAGCAAAGACCCGCTGAACCGGCACGAGATATTTGGCGGGGCTTACCGCCAAAAATCGAAACGCCTGGGGCTTTGGGTGAGCCTGTGCCATGACCGGTGCCACCAGAACGGGCCGAACAGCGTACACCAAAACGCAGAGGCAAACCGGGCCCTGAAAGTGCGGGGGCAGAGGGCGGCCATGGAAAAATACGGGTGGAGCAAAGAGGATTTCATCCGGGAATTTGGGAGGAACTACATTGACAATTGAGGAAATTGCAAATGGCGTTATAGAAAAGCTGCGTGGAAAGGTTATCATCCATCGGTACGATGCCCACTCTACAAACAGCATCTATTTGAAATTTGACTATGGCGTTGCAAATAGCCTGAGAATCAGTGACCACCCTGGAAAAAGATACCTGAAATATCGGTACAACATCATTACCACACAAAGATGCAAGCAAAGTAAGCGCGATTGTGGATATGAGCGCATTTTTTATAGCCCGGAAATGATAAACGCTGTATGCCGTGACATTCTGGTGGCAAAAGAGGAAAAAGAAAAACGATACCGAGATTATAACGGGCTTGTAAGGCAAAAATCTGCCGAGATATTCCATGAAAAAGGATTTTGGCAACAGGCAAAGGAGGTTAAATAATGCTTAACATAATCGCCCTCATGGGCAGATTGACCGCAGAGCCAGAGCTGCGCCACACACCAAACGGGGTTGTAACCTGTACCTTCCGCATTGCGGTGGAACGCAGCTTTGCACGCGCCGGAGAAGAGCGCAAGGCTGATTTTATCGACATTGTAACATGGCGCAAGACGGCAGAGTTTGTTTGCAAATATTTTGGCAAGGGCAGCCTGATTGCCGTGAATGGCAGCTTGCAGACGCGCAGCTATGAGGACAAGAACGGCAACAGGCGCACGGCCTATGAAGTGGTGGCAGACAATGTGCACAAGGTGAATTGGAACGAAGTTCCAAGAGAAGGCACCGTGGGGGGCTTTGCAGGGGAAAAGACTTCCGGCGGCGAGGGAAAAGCGTCATTTACGCCGGCAGCGGGAAATGTAGACATTAAAGACGGGCCGGATGATTTCGCGGTGATTGACAGCGATGAAGATTTGCCGTTCTGAAAGCGGGGTGTGACAGATGGAAGGGTTTATCCTTCTGCATCGCAGGCTTTTAGGATGGGAGTGGTACGGGGACGGAAACACCATGCGGGTGTTTATCCATTTGCTTTTGAAAGCAAATTTTGAACCGAAAAAGTGGCGTGGAGTAACAGTTGGCCGCGGACAGTGTGCAACAAGCCTTGCAGAAATTGCCGGTGAATTGGGATTGAGTGAGCGAAATGTGCGCACTGCAATAAAACACTTAAAATCGACAGGCGAAGTGACACACGAGCGACACCCCGATTTTGGCCTGTACACAATAAAAAACTATGATGCATACCAGGCAAATGACACCCGAAGTGACAGGCGGGTGACACCCGACCGACACACAAAAGAACAATTAGAACAAGTTAAAAACTTAAAGAAAGAAACTCCCCCTAAAGGGGGAGTAAAGAAAGAAAGCGCGGCAAAGGCGAAATACGGCGAATTTGAGAACGTGCTGCTCGACGGGCAAGAGCATGGGAAGCTGGTGGACAGCTTGGGCGACATTGGCGCGGCAGAATACATAGAGCGCCTTTCAGCCTATCTTGCACAAACCGGGCACCGGTATAAAAGCCACTATGCCACCCTGCTGAACTGGTGGCGGAAGGATGGAAAGCCTGTGAAGCGGACGCCAGCGCCGCACAGGATGAAGCCGGACGCCGGGCGAGAGATAACGCCTGATATGACGGCAAGGGAGATATTCTGATGCAGAGCACGGAGATGAGCGTGATAGGCAGCATCCTGATGGAACCTGCGTTTCTGGGGATTGCCCGCGGGATGCTGTCACCCCGGATGTTTGAGGACGAAAAGCTGGCAAGAGTTTTTTCCTGCGCGCTGAAGCTTGCAAAGGCAAATTTGCCCATAGACACCGTGACCGTAACGGACAAGCTTGGCGCTGAATACAGGCCGCTGATTGTGGAATGCGCACAGATGGTTCCGACAGTGAGCGAAGGGAATTTTGCCGTATATGCAGGGGCAGTGCTGGACGCATGGCGCGAACGGGAAATACGATCCGCGGCGCTGGAGATAGCCACGGGAGGCCAGACAGCGGACGAAATGACGGCCAGGCTGGCAGAGCTTTTGAAGCGGCAATATGACATCACCAGCAAGGTGCGGCGCACAACGGAACGCACGTTTTTAGAGGCTGTGGGGGAAACATACAAAAGCCTGTTCGCGCCGGACACGAGCCTGAAAATAGAGCGCGGGGCGTTTGGCATATTGTGCGACGTGCTGGGAGGCTTGCAGCGCGGCGGCGTGTATGTGATAGCGGCACGGCCCGGGGATGGAAAAACAGACATTGCCTTGCAGCTGGCGGTGACGCTGGCGAAGGATTACCGCGTGGATTACCGCAGCCTGGAAATGAGCACAGAGCAGTTGACGCACCGCATTTTATCCAGGGCGTGCATCATCAACAGCACAAAGTTCAGAGACCACCAGATAAGCGAGAACGAGCAAAAACGCATTGGCATGGTGGTGGATGCCATGAAGGGCCTGCACCTGGTGATGGACGACACGGCAAGCATTTCAGCGGACGATGTGGAAGCGAAGCTGGCGGCTTCGAAACCGGATGTGATGTTTATTGACTACCTGGGGCTGATGAAGGGCGACACGAGCGGAAAGAAGCCCTTGTGGCAGGTGACGGGCGAGACGATGCACGCGCTGAAAGCCTCGGCAAAGCGGCACAATGCAGTGATTGTGGCGCTGGTGCAGATGAACCGGAGCGTGGACAAGCAGAAGGAACCGACGCTATCAGACCTGCGGGGCAGCGGAGACATTGAGGCGGATGCAGACGCGGTGCTGTTTATGAGGCCGAAAAAAGGCGATGATTTTTTGAGCGGAGACGATTACTGGCCTGTGCAGATGATTTTGGCAAAGAGCCGGCATGGCGGTGTGGGGCGTGTAGAATACCACTGGCAGCCGCAGTATCACCGGTATTTACCGCTGGTAAAAGGAGAGGAAGTATGAAAATCGTACTGAAGGGCGTGCCGCCGAGCCTGAATCAATTTGCAGGAAGAAAAAACACATGGGAATACCGGGCCGCAAAAAAGCAGTGGAGCGATGCCGTGTACATAGCCTGTATGGCACAGCGGCCATATGAAACGCTGGAAAAGGCCATGGTGCGCATAGACTACTATTTCCCTGACAGGCGCAGGCATGATGCAGACAACTACTCGGGAAAGTTTCTGCATGACGGGCTGACGCGCGCGAAGGTGATACAGGATGATGACTTTGCGCACTTGTGTACTGCGGCGCATGGGCATGTGGACAGGGAGAACCCACGCACAGAAATTACGGTTGTGAGGATGGTGCCGGAATGAACAGGCGGGAGATGGCAGCGCGTGAATATCTGGCGGGAAAGGCGCTTGGAGCGGTAGCGCAAAAATACGCTGTGAGCATGAGGGATGTGCTGGAAGCGGCAGCCAAAATTCCACGGCAGAAGGTGCGTGCCAAAATGCCACGGAAAGGCGGCGCAAACGTAATAACGCAGACCAATATTTGCATGGAATGCGCCAAAGCCTGCGGGAAATGCAGCTGGACGGCGGTGGCGGCAGATGGGGAAACGCTGTTGTGGCAGCCTGTGGAAGGATGGACGGCAGAACCTGTGAAAATAAGCGTGCGCAACGAGAACGGAGTGTACAGGGAAATTGAGACGTATCATATCACCGCGTGCCCGGAGTTTGAGAGGGGATGATAGGATGACACACTTATCGCTTTTCAGCGGGATTGGCGGTCTTGATATTGCAGCTGAAATGGCCGGATTTCAGACGGTAGGGCAGTGTGAGTGGGCCGACTATCCAACAAAAGTTCTGGAAAAGCACTGGCCCAATGTACCACGCTGGCGGGATATACGAACACTGACGGGAGAAAGTTTTTATGAAAAGACAGGAATACGAACAGTTGACGTTATTTCAGGAGGGTTCCCATGCCAGCCATTCAGTGTTGCCGGGAAGCGAAAAGGCAGGGAAGATGACCGTTACCTCTGGCCTGAAATGCTTAGAGTTATATCAGAACTCCGGCCCGCTTGGGTCGTTGGTGAGAACGTTGCTGGAATCGTCAATATGGCGCTCGACCAGGTGTACGCTGACCTGGAAAACGAAGGTTACACCGTCCAAGCGCTTATTATTCCGGCTTGTGCCGTCGATGCCCCGCACAGGCGCGACAGATGCGCGATTATCGGGTGTAGAGCGCTGGAAGAAAAACATAACGGGAGAGGATGGGGAACCCATTCTTTGGAAAACTCCGATTGCGTCAGATTCGGCAAACCGGGAGTTTTATCACAACAGCCGAAGCGAACCGAACTTGAGCGGGATGGTAAAAATGTGGCCAACTCCGACCTCGCGGGATTACAAGGACGGAACGAAAAAGAGCTGCCAAAACGTCCCGGTAAACGGACTTTTAGGAAGAGCTGTGCATATGTATCCGACACCGAAAGCTCAGAATTGCAGGGGCAACGGAGAACGGCACGGGGACGGAGGCCCGAGTTTGGATGTAGTAGTTGGTGGCCAGCTGAACCCAACGTGGGTAGAGTGGCTCATGGGGTTCCCTCTCGGGTGGACAGACTTAAATGCCTCGGAAACGCAGTAGTCCCACAGCAGTTTTATCCGATCTTCCAGGCCATAGCGGACATAGAGAGGGGAATTATACATGGATGACATTAAGCTGGCGATGCTTGGCTCGAAAGAGGCAGCCAAGCGGCTAACGGATGCGGGAGTGCTGCTGATGCAGGGCGACTGCCTGGAACTGCTGAAAGACATACCAGACGGCAGTGTAGACATGGTGCTGACTGACCCGCCGTATTCCAGCGGCGGAATGTATCGTTCTGACAGAGCAAGCGGGTCAAGCAAAAAATATCAAAGTACAGACACAAAAGACATCAAGCCTGATTTTGCGGGAGACAATCGAGACCAGCGTAGTTTTACGCTTTGGGAAACGTTTTGGGTTTCTGCCGCAAAAAGAAAAATGCGACCTGGCGGCATCGCAGTCATATTTACCGATTGGCGGCAGTTGGCAGCGACTATTGACGCCGTGCAGTGCGGTGGACTTGTGTACCGAGGTGTTGTTCCGTGGATTAAAACTGCTGCAAGGCCACAAAAAGGGCGGTTTACACAAAACGCAGAATATTGCGTTTGGGCATCAAATGGGCATATCCCAAATGAGGGCGGAAACTACAAGGGATATTTTGTCGGGAACCCGCCAGCAATATCTAAACGGGTACACGCAACTGAAAAGCCTATCGAGTTGCTGGAGCATTTAATGTCTATTTCTCCTGACGGAGGAACTGTTATGGATATGTTTATGGGCAGCGGCTCCACAGGCGTTGCCTGTGTCAATACGGGTCGCAAGTTTATCGGCATGGAGTTAGACCCCGGATATTTTGAGGTGGCGAAGCAGCGTATTGAGGAGGCACAGGCGCAAGCCCGCCTAGCCTGGAACACCCGCGCGCCGATTCTGAGAGAAAGCGAACGGACGAGGCCGTGCAGATGGTGATGGAGAGATTGGAGGCGCTACATGAAACCATATAGATGCCCTATTTGCAATGGAACAGGAATTGTGCCGGGCGGGTTCTATCTCTCGGTTAATGGGTATTGCTCAAGCACCAACACAACAGAAATGTGTCGCCAATGCAAAGGGAGCGGCATTATATGGGGCGTGGAGGATTACGACCATGAGGGTTTGGTAAGCAATAATACTTTTTGGGAGGCGCTGAAAGATGCGGAATATTGAAAAAGGGCAACATATCTTTATTGCGTTTCAGGATGGAAAAGCGGTTCTTGACAGCCAACTGCGGCCCCGCATATATACCAGCCTTGAAAATGCTGACAGGTGGACACCAACAGTCAACAAGGGGAAAATCGAGTATGTGGAGTATGCACCCACCCTCACCCCGCCGAACGAGCCGTTGACGCAGGACAGCAGACTAACTCCTAAAATGGTGACCTGCCCGAAAGGATGGCAAGGAGTACGAGATACACGCTTTTATTGCCCCGGCTGCAAGAAAGCTGTGAAAAAAGGCGAGGCGTATTGCCATAAATGCGGGCAAGCTCTTATATTCCCTGTCCAGCGATACGACAAGGAGAACAACGAGATTTGGTTGGATTTTTCTGACCGCCGCCCGCCGGAGGGAGAAACCAATGCTTGAAGTGTGCCCCATAACGCTCAAGGAAGCCAACGCCTTTGTAGAGCAGCACCACCGGCACCATAAGCCAGTTGTCGGACACAAATTTTCCATCGGGGCAACGGATGGCGAGAGGATCGTGGGCGTCGCCATTGTGGGGCGTCCGGTGAGCCGATATTTGGACGACGGCTGGACGCTGGAGGTCAACCGCCTCTGCACCGATGGCACGCGCAACGCCTGCAGCATGCTATACGCTGCGGCTTGGCGGGCAGCAAGGGCGATGGGCTACCATAAACTCATCACCTACATACTGGACAACGAGAGCGGGACAAGTCTAAAAGCCGCCGGGTGGAAATGCGTGGGACAGGCTGGTGGGCTGCGCTGGACAGGGAAACGGAGGCCAGAGGTCGATTTGTACCCCGCCCAAATGAAACTAAGGTTTGAAGTCACGGATGGAAAGGAGGCGGTGGACGGTGAGGCCGATTGATGCTGATGTGCTGCAAGAACTGTGCGACAAGAGAATTCATGACACATGGAATAGCGGAACTGCCCCTGTATCATGGGCACACGCTTATGCGGACTTCAAGGATGATATTGATTCCATTCCTACCCTCACCCAGCAGAACGAGCCGCTGACGCTGGAGCAGCTGCGAAAGATGAAAGATGAACCTGCATACCTCAAAGTCTTTGACCCGCGACTTGAAAGCGGATGGCATATTATCGAGGCCGTTACAGAGAACAAAATCATTTTCAGAGGTTGGCAAACAGTTTATGTGCCCATTGATGGCATGGGTGTAGACTACAACCTGTACCGCCGTCCGCCGGAGGGAGAGGAGAAAATCTGATGGACATTGAAATGAAAGTGCAAATCCTGCGGGCGTGTAGCAGCAAGAAGGGAAATCGGTGTAGTTCCTGTCCGGCCTTTGGGCATGGAAACCGAAACTGCATAAGAAAACTCTAACAAACTAAAAGAGACTCTAATAAACGGTAATAAAGAGGAGGTCAACATGGACAAGCAGGCGAGACCCCGAATTTGCGAGGTGCTGGGGGTTGAGGTGGGTGAACGCTTCCGCATAGATTACCCAAAAGGCATGACAGTGTGGCTGCATATCAACAAAGAAGGTTTTGTAGTGCGAGAGGGCGGCCCAAAAAACTTGAAAATTGGAAATTCCGTCGCGTGGGCTATCAACCACCCAGACCGCATCATCCGCAAGCCCCGCTGGACACAGCAGGAGGTGGATTTGGCGAAATTACTTTACGACTTCCGAAGAAGTAAAAGCGTTGTAATCGGACGAAACAAAAGCGACATTCTTTGGTGGAGAGATGGCGACAGTGCGGAAGGAATATTGCCCTACAAATTGTTTCCCTCGCTTAATTGCGGCGATTCCGTCAAGCTGTCTGATATTATCGGAGGCGGACAATGAGCAAAACCGAACTATACCGCCTTGCACTTTCCACCTATGGTGCACAGGCGCAGACCATGATGGTCATGGAGGAAATGGCCGAGCTGCAAAAGGAATTGTGCAAGCATGCAAGGGGCAAGGAAAACCGCGCACAGATTGCCGAAGAGATAGCAGATGTGCAGATTATGCTGGAGCAGATGGAACTGCTGCATGATTGCGAGGGACTTGTTGCAGGTTTTAAGGCGCAAAAGCTGGATAGGCTGGAAAAGAGACTGCGGGAGGGATAGGGCTTGACAAAGAAGGAATTTCGGGCGTTGTGGGCTGTGCCGATAGATATAGACGCGAGGCGCAGAAGGATTAAGCGGATGCAGGCCATGCTTGACGATGCGCCGGTGGTAGTGGACACAGTGCAGGCCAGCAGCGATGCGCCAGCATACGGAATGCACACTGTTAAAATTACGGGCATAGATACGGCCGGGAGGGCTGAGAAACGCACGGTGCTGGCAAAGCTGCAAGCTGACATGCAGCAGCGAAACAAACAGTACAGGGCAGACTATGCACAGGCGGTGGAGCTTATAGAGGGGATAGAGGACACAGACCTGCGGGCGGCTGTACATATGGCATGCCTGGAGGGTGAAGGATGGGAATACATTGCGGCAAGGCTGGGCAAAACAGGCGATGCATGGCGTATGCGGGTGGAACGCTGGCTGGATGCAAACCTTCAATAAAAAGTCCCCAGCCTTTTACGGGCTGGGGATGTCTTTCATGTATTTGTTTTTCTTTTGTGATATATTTTGTCATGGTGCTAAAAAATATTTTTCAAGATGTTCGGAATGTTCGAAATGTTCGTTTTTGGTATGCTATAATTATACTGGAGAAAGTGGAGGCTGGACGCTTTCTCACCGTCAGAAAAAGCCGCCCCGTAATTGGGGCGGCCTTTCCTTTTGAGGTTATGCCATGGATTCGAGCACGCGGCGGGCGGCGGCCTTGCCGTTTTCAGTAAGCTGGCGCTGCCATGCGCCTTGTGACGGAGACCAATGGAAGCCATTGGCTTTCAGCAGCGCGCGGGTGTTTTCACTGGGCTTGCTGTCGAAAACAAGCTGCACGCGCATAATGGCGGAGTTTTCCAGATAGGTGCATCCGTTGTGCTGTTCTTCCTGCGTGGGGGAGGCTTTGACGGCCTGTAAAGAGGCGATACGCTGGCGGATGCGCTTGATATTGGCATTGCTGTTTTGCAGGTCATAGGCGGGATATGGGCAGCCGTAGAGCGCCAGCGGAGAGCCGTCGCCTTTGGCAAACACGCCGGGGCGGGTGAGCCATTCGAGTGTTGCCTGAGAGATACCGGGGCAGCCGTCCAGCGTCTTGTGCTTGCGGTAGTAGGCATTGGCCTGCTTCATTTCAGCGTGGGAAGCTTCCAACCTTGCAAGCTTTGCCTGCAGGTATTCCAGCGCTTCCGGGTCGTTTGACTTGACGCCTTGAATGTGCGCGGTTTTGAGCAGGTGGAGATAGTGGTCTGCTTTCTCGAAGTTGGCGCGGTTTGCTTCCCAGGCGGCAACCTGCTTTTCCTTTTTGCGAACTGGGAAATTGGAGGCGCCAGAGATGAGCACAGACGGGCAGCGGGTGCCGATGGCGTTTTCCTGGTTGATGGCCTGTGCCAGCTTCTTGGCGTAGCGGTCAAAATAATACTCGGCGCGCTCGCGCTGGGCCTGCGTTTTGCACTTTGCCTTGACCTCTTCCAGCACGGCGGCGGCACGGTCTACCGCAGCGCGGTATTCACTGGTGGCGCTGTTTGGGATGTAGTCGCGCATGCTCATGTTATCATGGGCAAGGCGGGCGGCGGCTTCGTTGATTTCGTAGTACATGGATTAAGCCTCCTTTGCTTCATTCACGTATGCTTGGGCCTGTTCAAGGGTAGGGAACCAGTCTGTATAAATATCGGCCAGACGTCCGTGGTGCCGTTCATCCTGGGGCTGTTTTTCCGCTTGGACAGTGGAGGTAATGGCGGCAATGACGCGACCGTCATCGTAAAAACTGGACGTAACACAATAGTAGGTATTCATGTTTTTTCCTTTCTGCCCTCGTGACCTCCGGGGCGGGTGATAAATTCAGTCGAAGCACATTTCCCGGCAAATGCGGTAATGCTCTTTGAGTTTGTCATAGGCGCGGAGGGTGACAGTATAGGTATTGCTCTGCTCATCATAGGTGATGCCGCGGCCATGGAGAGGCGGGAGGTCGTCGTGAAGCGGGCGGAGGAAGTAGTGCTTTCCGTAATAGGCTAAGTCTGCGGAGTAATCGCAGCCGTTTGGCGCGTGCTGTGTCTCGTAATAATAGGCATATTCCCCGGGCGCTTTGGCTTGGACGGCAGGCAACTTTTCCGCCTCTAGTGCATCATAATCGGGGGAATAGCCGTAGAGTTCTCCAGTTTCGGGGATGAAGCTGGAGGCGCACATGTCTGGGACGAAAAACGTTGTGCGCCCATTGATAGTTTGGGCGTAACCGCCTGGGACTTTGGAAAAGGTGCCGGGAATGGGGCGTTTGACTGCTGACATTGTGAAAACCTCCTGTTTTGCGTTGTGTGTGGGCTTGCGACCCATGAGCGCCCGCCCTTTCGGGCGGCTGGACTTGCACCAGCGGCGCGTTATGCGTCGGCCTTGCGGGCGGTATGTCAGGAATTAAGAGGCCGCACGGGCCTTGCGCTGCTGGGCAAGCATGCGGTTATAGGCCATGAGCTCTTCGCGTGTTTTGACCTTGACGGGGACGGTTTTCTCGACCTGCGAAGCGGTGAAAAGGTGGGATTTCGCAAGATAAGCATGCTCGCTGGCGGTTTCTTCCTGCTCGTCCTTGGAGGGCTTGCCGGAAGTAAAGCACCAGAGGTTGAGCACCAGCGCGGCATGCTCGTTCTGTTTGACCTGATAGCCGAGGCGGCGCCACTCCTGATAGGTGTGGAGGGGAAGACGGCGGCCAGATTCGAGGATAGCGATGGCTTCCTCTTTTGTGAATATGCCGGAAGAGATTGCGGCGTTGAAGATGATTTGCTCGTTTGTCATGATGGGTTCCTCCTTGCGTTTGTCGTTGTCCTTGCTGTGATTACATAATATCACGCCGACGTGATTTAATCAATAGACAGATTGCACGAATAATTTCACGTCGGCTTGTGTAATTTGCACGTTGCCGTGAAAAAACCTTTGCGCTATAATGGTGTAGAGGTGATTTTATGGCAAGGCCGAAGAAATACAGCACGCCGGAAGAAGCGTACCGGGCGAAGCTGGCAAGTAATGCAAGGAGAGAGGCGCAAAGAATTATGCGCATAGAAATAAAGCCAGAAAAGGCAGAAGGGGAAGCAATAAAGGCGGCCGCAAAAGAGGCGGGAGAAAGCACGCAAGTATACATATTGCAGGCGGTGAGAAATCGCATGGAAGCCGAAAAGGCGGGTGCGACGGTGTGCAAGATACGCAATGATGCGGTAGGGCCAGCGGCAGAGGCTGCGGGGCAAAGCATCAAAGAGTATGTAACGCAGGCGATACAAGAGCGCATGGAGCGCGAGCGGTAAAAAAATAAAGCCTTTCGGGTAAACCGGAGGGCTTTTTCTTATAAGGTGGTGAAAATATGGCAGAAAAGTACGATAGACGCAAAAACCTTGTAAGCTTAAAGGACAGGACGCCAGAAGAGCGGGCGGAAATTGCGCGCAAAGGACAGGCGGCGTCAGTAGAGGCGAGGAGACGCAAGAAGACGCTTAGAGAAATTATGGAGGCTGTTTTGTCGCTGGAAGCACCGCAAGATATGCTTGAAGCTGGTAACGAGATAGCACGGAAAATGCAACGGCTTGCAAAATCGCGGGGGGAGGTTGTGGATGTATACGAGGCAATCGCTATGGCACAGGCGCATAGAGCCGCCCAGGGCGACACAGCGGCAGCAACATGGGTGCGCGATTCCGCGGGCGATAAGCCGACCGACAAGCTGGCGCAGACTGGCGGGCCGGAATTGACAGAGGCGGATATTGCGCTGCTTCGCAAGCTGGATAAGGCGGGTACGCTGGACGCTTTGACAGACGCAAAAAGCGGAAAAGATGGTTGATATGTCCATAATATACAGCCAATAAATGCACATAGGACAAAAAATGACGATATATCGTCATTTACAATTTCGCCAAATTGGTATTTAGCGAAATTGCAGGCGAAAAGAGGAAAAAGGAAAGAGGCAATAAACTGGGAGGCCGGAAGGTCAGAAAGCCGGAAAGGCTACCCCCCCCCTAGGGGGTAAGACATAAGGCAAGGGCTGTATTTTTTTATTTTTTTCTGCGCGCATATATATAGGGGCCCCCGTGTGGGGGCATACCCCTCCCAAAGGCGACCCCGGCGTTCCGAGGATGGGGAGAGGGTACTATATATATTTTCCCCGCCGAAAATTATAAAAAATATACCCCCTGCAAAGGTTGCCTATACCCCATTTTTCTTAGGGGAGGTAATTCAAAAATTGGGATTAGATTTATTTGGCCCGCTTCGTGAAGAAAAAATCCTTGTGACTTTTGATGTGCCCGAATTGTTTGTGTGTGTCGATGAGAAGAGTGAGCGTTATTTATTCCTCAAACTCAACGGCTACGAAAGATATTTGTGCGTGAAAACACCTGTGCTTATGTTGCTCTTGATGTTGAAGGGACATATTCCTATGAAAGAAGCCTTCCATAAGGCCGTTGACGGAGTTGCGTATTATGCCCAGTTCGATTTTGATTCTTTGAATTATCATTTCGAGCGAAAGAATATTCAAGAGATTCCGGCAAAAGACCTGCCAGCAGATGGCGCGTTATTTACACTTCGAAACAAGAGCATTGAAAAATACATTGCAAAATTGGAAAATAAACAGACCTACGAATGATAGGGGGGTGATGCCTATGATTCCGAACGAAACCTCGTTCTCTCCGATGTAGTTAAGCCCTGCCGATTGTGGCAGGGCTTTATATGCGGAATGCAAGAAGCAGCCATTTATGGTAGGAAGGTAGCACCTTCCGTTTCGCACTACAAGCTTCCGTGGAGGAATAGCAGATGCTAGCAAGCGCGGGTAATTCCGTGGAACAGATAAACGGCAGAAACGGCCAGCTGCAAAACAGAGCGAGGGATGTTAGTCTGGCATCCTATCCATAGTGCAAATCCTTACCCGCAAACTTGTGTCAAATTGGAAAATGAGGCCCTATAAAGCTGGGTTCCTGAATAGGATTAAGCCATGCGCTTAGAACCCTTTGCCTATGGGTTTTATTTACGGCCCGGGCGTGCCGTGAACGCTTAAAAGGCTCCAACGCGGGGCCTTTTTGTTTTGCAACCATAAAGGAGAAACCATGAAAATAGACATTCTTGGAACACCATATGAGCTTCTATATTCTTCGCAAGAAAAGGACGAAAGACTTGTACAATGTGACGGGTATTGTGACGATACCACAAAACGATTGGTAGTTGACGATATGCGCAAGGGCACTACAGAAGTTATGAGCAAAGGAAATCTGGATGAATACAGAAACTGCTGCGCGCGCCATGAAATTATCCACGCGTTTTTTTTCGAAAGCGGCCTTGCACATAACAGCGATTTTGCAGCCAATGAAGAAAACGTGGATTGGATAGCAAGGCAATTCCCGAAAATGCTTAGGGCATTTAGAGAAGCCAAAGTGATTTGACACACGGTTTGATATGAATGGGGTGGTAATGTGACGGCGCAGGAACTGAGAGAAAAGACGGTGGCGCTGTGCCGGAAAGACCCCGTGTTTTTTACCAGAACCTTCGTGCATATTGAGGACAAAGACGCGGAAGAACTGATACAGCCATTTCAACTTTGGCCAGCACAGGAAGAGGCCCTGCGCAGCATGCATGCGCACAGGCTGAATGTGATATTGAAAGCGCGCCAGCTGGGCATTACCTGGCTGGCGCTTTCGGTTGCAGCATGGCTTTTGGTTTTGTTTACCGGGCGCACAGTGGTGTGCTTTTCCCGCGCAGAGGAAGAGGCCAAAGAGCTTGTGCGCCGCATGGTGGTGATATTGCGTCACATGCCGGAATTGATTGCAGAGGAAAAGCATGCGCCAGCAGGATGGAGTGGGCCGGTGTTCAGTTATACCAGCCTGGAAGTAAAAATACAGTTCCCCAATGGGCCGGAAAGTGTTCTGAAAGCTTTTCTTTCTAGCCCGGGCGCGGCGCGCGGCTTTACGGCAGACCTTGTTATTCTAGATGAATGGGCCTTTCAGCAATTTGCAGAAGAAATATGGGCGTCTATTTTTCCTGTAGTAAACCGTCCAAATGGCGGCATGGTGATAGGGCTTTCGACCATAAAATTAGGCACACTGTTTGAAGAGATTTTTACTAACCCAGACAACGGGTTTAACAAAATTTTTCTTCCATGGAATGCAGACCCTGCGCGCGACAAAGCGTGGTATAACCGCACACTTGGTGCGCTGGGCGAAGATAAGACATTGCAGGAATACCCCGCCAGCGTAGAAGAGGCGCTGAGCGTGCCGGGCGGTGTGATGTTCCCAGAAGTAAAGAAAGAAACGCATGAAACAGAAGAAGAGGTGCCGGCAGGCGCGCGGCGGTATGTTGCAATAGACTATGGCCTTGATATGTTATCGGCCCACTGGGTAGCGATTGGTACAGACGGACGCGCGCTGGTATATCGGGAATTTGACGAGCCGAACAAAACGATTGGCGAAGCGGCAGAAATTATCTTGAACCTTTCGGAAAATGAGGAAATAGATGCTTTTTTGGCTCCGCCGGATTTGTGGAGCCGCGAGCAGATGACAGGCAAAAGCCGAGCCATTGTTTTTTCGGAAAACGGACTGAATTTGACGAAGGTTTCAAATGATGTGGCGGCTGGATGCGCCAGCATGAAGGAATGGCTATACCCCGGGCCGGATGGCCCAATGCTGCGAATAAAGCGACGGGCAGCACCGAACTTGTGGCGTTGTTTGCAGAAGATACAAAAGGACGAAAAAAAGCCTGACACTTATGCAAAAGAGCCCCATTCACTGACGCATGACGTGGACAGCCTGCGCTATTTCTGCGTATGGTGGACAAGCCCTGCTGCCAGGGTGGAAAAAAGGGTGCGTGCACATTGGGAAGATGACCTGTTTGAAGATTATGAAAATGCAGATGAGCAGGGAAAGGCTTACCTGATTTCCAAATATGGAAACCCGTTTTAAGGAGGACGCATGTTTAAGAAAAATAAAAAACTTGCGGAATGGCAGGACAAGCTTCAGAGGGCCAAAAGCGAATACCAGACAGAGCTGGATAAAATGGACAGGCGCACAGCCTACTATGAGGGCACTTCTGACATTTTGAAAAAAGACGGCTCTCTTGCAGCGCGCAAAGCGTCTAATGTGCGCAACATTGTGTATGAGCTTTTGGAGAGTGAAGTGGATTCCACGATACCGATGCCGCGCGTAGATGCCATTCATGAAGAGGACAAGGAACTGGCCCGAGGTATTGAGGCGATTTTACGCAGTGAAGTGCAGATGCTTCGGCTCGTTGAGATGAACGATATTCAGGAGAGAACAACGACTACGCAGGGTGGGGCGTTGTGGCAAGTAGACTGGGACGAGAACAAAGGATTCCACTGCACAATGGGCGATGTGGCCGTGACAGACCGCCACCCCCGGCAGGTAATACCGCAGCCGGGAATTTATGAAATAGAGCAGATGGATTACATATTTGTGCAGGTGACACAGACAAAACAGGCCATTAAGCGAAAATATGGCGTGGATGTTTCGCAGGAAGGCGAGGAGGCGCCGGAAATTCGCGGAGAAGGGGCTGACACCTGGGATGAACTTGTGACGCAAAACATTGCCTATTTCCGAAACAAGGATGGCGGAATTGGACGGTTCAGCTGGGTAGAAGATACTGTGTTGGAAGACATGGAAGATTACCAGGCGCTGCACATAAAAGTTTGTGCTGAGTGCGGGCGCCCCAAAAGTGGAAATGAAAAAACTTGCCCGGTTTGCGGCTCGAAAAAGTGGAAGGATGAAGTGCAGACCGAAGAAGAGCTGATAGAGGATGTCAGGCTGTTCGACGGAACGATAATTCCACAATTTCAGGCGGAAGAGGAACGCGAGATTTTGGCGCCGGATGGCACACCCATGCTGGATGAAATAACAGGTGCGCCCTTGATACAGACAGTGGCAGTTGCAACGAGAATACCGAGGTATAAGCCAGACCGTTATCCGCTGGTGCTGCGCCGGAATATCAGCAAGTATGCTTCCTTTATGGGCGGCAGTGATGTGGATGTGATATGCGACCAGCAAGAGGCAATTAAAAAGTGCGGTTCCAAAATAGAGGAAAAGGTTTTAAAAGGCGGCAGCTTTGTGACGCTGCCCGAAGGGCTGGACGTAGAAACCACAGACAAAGAGTTTAAAATTGTGCGCATTAAAAACCCAGCGCAGAAAGAACTTATCAGCGTGATGAATGTACAACCCGATATTACAAAAGACCGGGTTGTGCTTGTGGACAATTACGACTATGCCAAAAGCACGCTGGGCATTACGGATGCGTTTCAGGGCAAGTATGATTCTTCGGCTACATCAGGAAGCGCTAAGCAGTTTTCGGCAAATCAAAGCGCCGGACGCTTGCAATCGAAACGAGAGCAAAAGAACAGCGCCTTTGCACGGCTGTACGAGCTGATGTTTCGTTTTCTGCTGGCGTATGCGGACGAGCCGATTCCTTATACCACCAAGGGAAGTGATGGGCAGCCGACATTTGCGCATTTTAACAGGATGGATTTTTTACGGCAGGATGCAGCGGGAGAATTTTATTGGGATGATGAGTTTATCTTTACGATAGACCCCAGTGCAACGCTTTCTTCGAACCGCAGCGTGTTGTGGGAACAAATGGATTTGAAGCTGCAAAGCGGCGCTTTTGGACAGCTGGGGATGAATGAAACGATGCTTTTATACTGGACGCTGATGGAAGAGCTGGATTACCCCTATGCTGGTGAAATTAAGGCCATGATACAAAAGCGCATAGAGGATGAAAAGGCGCAACAGATGCAAATGCAGCAAATGCAGCAGATGGCAATGCAGCAGACGGGAGGAATGGGAAATGCTATGCCCCAGATGCAAGGTTGAGATGAGGACCACGACATCTTACCACATTGAAGGGAAAAGGCTGTTTTTGTGGCAGCAATTTTTTTGCCGAAACAGGCAGTGCGAAAATTACGGACAGCCTGTTAAAACCATAAAGCACGAAATTCCAGTGGAAAAGGAGGAATAGGGTATGGCGAAGCTGAATATTCCCAACACGGGCAGCATGACGGTGAAAGCGCCGAAATCTTCCGGCAGCACCAAAAAGCCTACCGTGAAAACGGGCGGCGACCTTCGCGCAACGAAGTAAAAAATAAGCCAGGCCGGGGCGTGATACCGGCCAGCCCTTTTACCGGGTGAGGAAAGGAAAATATGGAACTGGAAAATGGCGTAATGGATGTTCAGGAAACCAGCGAAAATGCCGGTGGACAGGAACTTGAACAGGGAGTAGCCAGCCCTGATGTGCAGAATGTGGAAGCGGAAGAAAATTCCGCAGGCGAAGAGCCTGCCGAAGCCGGGCAGGCACAAGAAGCACAGATTCCGAATGACGTGTGGAAAACGGCCCGTTTGCGCGCGGAGCGCGAAGCGGCAACCCGTTATGCGCGCCAGCAGGCGCAGCAGGATGCCATGGTGGCGGCAAGGTTTGGGCATTTGAAGGTGCCGGGAACAGACCGAAATATCCGAACGGTAAAGGATTATTTTGACGCACTGGATGCGCAGAATAAGGCCCAAACGGAGAGCCGTCTGAAAGCCGCCAATATAGACCCCAAAATTATTGACCGTGCAGTTGCGGAAAACCCCATTGTACAGAAAGCAGCGCAGGTTGTGGAACAGGCGCAGCGGGACGCAGGCGATAGAATACTGAAGCGACAGTTGGAAGAGATAACGAAGATAGACCCGGCTGTAAAAACGCTGGAAGATATTCGAAAAATGGACACGTTTCCGCAATTTGACGCACTGGTGCGCAGCGGCGTGCCGCTGGATGTAGCCTATAAGGCAACAAATTTTGAAAGATTATCCAGCGGGAAAGCGACGGCGGCAAAACAGGCGGCAATCAATGCGGCAAAGGGGAAAAGCCACCTTGGGCCAACCACGGGGACAGGTAAGGAAAAACCGAGCCTGACAGAAGAAGAGTACGAATCTTGGGCGAATTTGGGATTTTCCCGAAAAGAGGCCGAGCAGTACCACAAACAGTTTAACAGTTGACAGGAGGAAAAATATGTTCAAAGTAGCAAAACGCGAAGTGGGCGATGTAGAACCTTTGGAGTATTACCCCAGCGACGCAGCACTGACGATTGGCAGCGCTGCCACCCTGGGCAGCGGCGGCAAGCTGAGCAAGGCATCTTCTACCGTGCGTCCCTCGCATATTGTGATGGGCGAAAAAAATGAGGATGGGATGTTCCCGGCAATGAAGGTGATGCCGTCCACGACGTTCGAAGTGCAGAGCACGGCAACGGTTGCCGACACACTGATTGGCAACAAGGTGACACTGGGCGCCGACGCCGAGACCGTTACCGCAACCACTACGAGCGGTGTATTTACCGTAGACTGGACAGACGGCGCTACAACCAACAGCACGGTGCGCGGCCATTTCGCATAAAGAGGAGGAGAAAGGAATATGGCAGGTATCATTTTTTCGGAAGGTTCTGGGCTGAATAACAGTGTATACGGGAAAAGCCAAGAGCCTATCCGCGCCATGATTGAAAAGAATGTAGAAGCGTTCGAACAGCAGAGCCAAATCAAAAACGTGTATTTCATGGACAAAACCAAAAACTTTGCCGAGAAGTACACGCAGGAGACAAGCCTTGGCAACTTTGAGGATGTGGGTGAGAACGGCGCCTACCCCAAAACCAGCATGCAGGAAGGCTATGCCAAAGTGGTAGAGCCTACCACCTGGAAAAGCTCGTTTGAAGTGACGCAGGAGATGATTGAAGATGCGAAGTTTGGCAAAATCAAAAGCCGCGCCAACATCTTTGCCACCAGTTTCAACCGCACACGCGAAGAGTTTGCTGCAAACCTTCTGGCAGGCGGTGTATCTGCGAAAACGAAAATTGGGACGCGAGAATATGCGACCACCTCCGCGGATGGCGTGGCACTGTTCTCTGCTTCGCACCCGTCGATTACGAAGGGCACCAAAGCACAGAGCAATATTTTTTCTGCGGCATTCAGCGCCTATGCAATGGATAAGGTGCAGGAATATATGCAGGGCTTCAAGGACGATGACGGTCACCTGTTGAACGTAGCGCCGGATACCATTCTCATCCCCAATGTAGGCGAGCTGAAACGCGCTGTGCTGGCGGCCGTGGGCAGTGACCTTGACCCGGAAAGCAGCAAGAATGCCATGAACTTCCAGGCTGGGCTGTGGAACGTGCTGGTGTGGAACTATCTGCCTAAAACCATTGGCGACAAGCCCTATTTCATCATGCTGGATTCGAAATTCAAGGATGACTACATGTGTTTGCCGTTCTTGGACCGCGTGCCGCTGACGGTAAAAAGCGACATTGACCCGAACACCGACGCCAACGTGTTCAAGGGCCGTGCGCGCTTTATGGCGGGCTTCAACAACTGGCGCTGCATTTCCATCTGCGGCGAGG
>ERZ894251.172-NODE-172-length-49421-cov-9.034558_pt1 | contig 49421 bp, 61 predicted proteins | sample MGYA00380301_ERZ894251 | MGnify/ENA primary metagenome ERZ894251 (study PRJEB32331, sample SAMN06328418) | human gut metagenome | biome: human gut microbiome; feature: stool | host: Homo sapiens | collected 2014-02-13 ... | reverse complement strand
CTCTTTGTCATGGAGAATTTCACGACACGGTCATCTCCGAGCATATATTCTTCCTTGTAAATCTTCGGAAGCCAAGAAAACGCACCGCCATCGTAGCTTGTGTTCGCCACATCGGAGGCTGTTCCATCCTCTTTCTTTGTATAGTCGTTTTCATTCAGTCTGTAGTCTGGCGTTCCATCAGAGCGCACCATCCATGGCTTGTTGCCAATCAGTACCGGGAAGTTTGCCCATGATCCATAGTTCGCTGCTCCCGTGGCTTTATCCACCGTGAGCGGTGTGTAATTTTTATTCGCTCCAATGTACTCGATTCTTTCTGTTGGACTTAAAATATTCATGTGCTCAACAAATCCATAGATTTCCTCGACTGCCAGAATGTTATACACCTTGTCCAGAGTTTCCTTGTCTGCAATGAATGTCTTTCCCATTATCCTTCTACCTCCTCGAAATAAAGTAATCCGTTTTCCACTCCCAGTGTGTATTTTCCTCCGGTCACTTGGTCGTACAGAAAATACTGGTTCGGTGCTTCGATGGTTACCTCGCTTGCATTCGATACTTCTGTAAGGAAGTTGACCGTGATCGTAGATGGGAGCAAGTTGTTGTATGCGGGCATATAATCCCACTGATCCGTGATTGCTACTGCGATTGCATAGAGAATTTCCCCTTCGTCCGGATCGTTAGCGAAAATGCCGACCTCCTTCACATAGTAGCCATGTTCCAGATTCCCTGTGTCCTGCTTATTGCTCATCACAATTTTCACATAGACATTCGTGTTGTTCTGTCTGGTGACTGCACTGAGTTTGAATTCCTGCTTCTGTGCTTTCAGTGCGGTTCTTCCCATCAGTGCTTCGCCTTCGGAATACGATCCGTTTCCTGCTGCGGCTTTTGTGAGATTGATGGTGCATTCCCCTGCCTGTGCTTTGGCGAGCAGGGCGATTCCTTTGGTGGTCAGCACCGCTTCTCTGAATACTCCTGCCATTGTTTTGTTCCTCCTTCTTTAGATTGTGATTGTAGAATTGCCTGCGGCTCCGGCCGCTGTCCTCTGCGTTCCTCTGATTTCCACAACTCCTACATATCTTCCGTTGTAGATGGTGGTTTCTGTTGCTGCCTGCATAATTGCTGCAGCGTGAATGGAATGTGTCACTTTGGCTGTTGCCGGATCTGCTGTATTCCCGATATATTCTGTGGGGTTTCCATGTGCCCCCACAGCCGCCCTCTCTGCCATTTCTACGGCTTGTTTTCTCCCCTGTGGAGAATTTGTCGCATAGCCTTCCGAAGTGGCTACAAGGGCTGCTCCCACGGTTTCTGCCATGGTCATTTTCATTGTTCCGGTGTGATGGTTTGTTACAGTGCCTTCCGGTGTGGTATACACTCCGGCTGCGACTCTCTCGTCCATCTCCATGGCTCTGTTGATGAGTATCCTTCGGATGTGTGATCTCGTATTTTTTACCCGCCGGATGATCGTCAGAAAATACTCAGCGATTTCTTCTGTCATCTGTGCATTGGTCACGATGTCAAATGTTCCGGGCGTGTATGGCGGCTCATCGTAATCGAACCACTCCACGACACCGCCTTCTCCGAATACTATCTCTATCAGTTCGGATACTGCACTTGGTGTTCCTGCCTTGGTGTGCCATAGCAGTGTCCGCTTGATGATGTTCCTTTTGGTTTTCAGACCCATGCTTTCTTGGTAGTATGGTGTCCTCAGTTCCGTTGCCAGTATGTCGAGGATACTCTCCGGCAACTGATCAATCATGGCGACTGTTCTTGTCTGGTCTGCCAGTGCCATGATTTTCTGTACCTGTTTCTGCAGTGCATAGCTGACGCACTGCATTTCCACATTTTTTGCCATGCTCGGTGGGAGGAGGTCTGTGATCTGTCCGTCTTTGAATTTAATCATCTTCCAGTCCTCCGTATGTCACTGTTTTTTTCGACAGCCTTGCTACCGTTGTGACTGGTACGGTAGTAAATACAGGGGACGTCACTTCCACCCTCTTTGCACCTGCCTCCACCACTCTCTTGGTTAGTTCCGATGGGTTGATGTCACGCCCGATGGAATAGGTCTGCCATCGTACATAATCGTCAATGGCAGCGTTGACCGCACTCTGTATGGAGTTTGCTTTTGCCGAGTCGCTCCGGTTAATGTAATAACTGATGGAGATGCTGAACTGCTCCTGCTCCGGTGCAAGAACCTTGACCTTATCGGTAAGCGGCCGGATATTGTTGTCCTGCAGATATTCCTCCAGTCCTTTGATCACAGTGCCTGTCGGTATCTCGCCTTCCCCGATTAGGAATCGGATTTCCACCTCAGTCGGTGCAGGACTTGAAACCTTGACATCGATGATGTCTTGGTTGTATGCCATGGTGTGGTACTCATAGGCATCGTCCGGGCCGGCTACGCTGTATCCGCTCGGTGCAAGGTAGATCCGCTCTGCGAGGTTCTCATCGCTCTCAATGTCTGCCCCGCCCGAAGTGATTTCTGTATTGCTGACACTTTTGATGTAAGGCAGCATATCGACCAGGATACCAATTCCCCCTTGCGGAATATCGTTCCCAATGATTCCCTTGGTCTGACAGGTCGAATGCACATCCACATAGGTCTGTCCTTTGGGTATCTCCGCATACTCATCTGTCTGGAAGTAAATCTCCCCATTTGTCGTCCGTGTTCCCTTCGGAATTGCGATGACCTCGGTCATTTCCTGCGAAAGCGTAAAGCGTACCGTTGTGACCGCTGCCTTAGCTTCCAGTCTTGTAATTCCCCGGATTGCCGCAAGGTTGTCCATGTAACCGCCATAACTGTATTTCAGCAGGTCTTGCTTCCCTGCCCTGTCTACATAGAGCAGTGTCTGGAACAACAGCACGGAGCAGGCATATAGGGTCAGTGCAATCGGGTCTGCTTTTCGTAACACGCAGGGTTTTCCGGTCAGCGTTTCATACCGCTGTTCATAATCCGATACGAGTTGTTTCTGTATGTCATCCAGTGTGATGTTGTCTATGAAACTCACTTCTGGCAGGTTTTCCAGTTCTGGTATCATATTCCGTTCCTCCTTTCCACGTGGATCGTGACGCTAAGTCCTCCGATGGGACTCTCCGAAGTATCTTCCACATTTGCAATGGAGATTTCCGGTATAAAGGTTTCCACCTTTTCTTCCAGTTCCATGCCAAGGAGATTCACTGCCTCCGCTCTCTGTCTGGATAAAAACTCCCCGGTCAGACCGAATGACCTGCATCCGGGGATCGTTCCCTCGGCTGTAAGGAGGAGTGCTTTTAATTCTGCGTCTACACGCTCTATGTCGATACCTTCGCCCACGTGTGCGAAGCTGATTGTGTCAATCTGATTCATGTCCTCCCTCCTTTAGCTGTATTCCGAGAATGTCAACGATGTACTTGCTTTCACAAGTTCTCCGTTGTTCCATATCTCATCCCATGTTTCGCTTATGCTTTCCAATGCCAACTTTCCGCTGCCTACTTTCTTGCCACCGATATAGAGGTACTCTACCTGCCCACGCTCCGATGCTGCCTCCATTTGTTTCAGCATTCCTCTTGGGTTGATTCCCCGGTCTGCTGTCAGGGTGACTTCCATGCTGATGCCGGATGTGTCCGGTCCTACGAATTCTCCCTTCGGCTTTTTCCCGACAATGGGGTGGCTTTTCCATCTCCCTCCGACTGTGCGTTTGAAATTGTGGAATGTGAGGACTTTTCTGGATGTAACCTCGAATCTGATAACGCTTCCCCAGTTTCCGATTGCCATCTCTACCGCCTCCTATATCTTTGCTTCTAATTCTTTTACCTTTTTATTTAACCCTGCTAATTGATTCAGTATATTTCCAAGCGTTGTTGTGCCTGCCTGATCGTGCAGCGTAATGTTTCCGTTGTTGTACTGGATGTAAGCCTCCCCGAACGCCTGTCCGAGTTCTTTCCGGAATACATTGCCACTCACTGGCGGTGTGTTTCCTTTGTTCCAATATCGCCCCATGACCACGCCTGCGGACTGTCCGTTGGATAGATGAAGCACAAGTACTTCCTGCCCAATTCCCGGCATTTTATATTCATCCGTCAGAGAGAATACCGGGAAGTTGTCGGTTGTTGCTCCATCCATATCCGGGTATGTCACGCTGATCATACCGTTTGCGTAGTCAATGGAGGACACTTTCCCGATTCTTATCAGCCTTTCTGCCATTCCCTGCCTCCTTTAATCAAATGTACCTTCATCCACCCATCCGTAAACATTCGACTGGCTGTCCGTATGGATAAGATGCCATGGATGTGCTTTTCCGTTTCCGGCACAGTCTGGCCCCAGTGTAATTTTTGCTTTTCCTGCCCTTGCCGAATATCCTTTTGAGCCGGGCCACGAGGACACATAATGTGTGCCGCCATGGAAGTTTACGATGTCGCCCACCTTGTACGACTTCTTTGCAGGTTGTTTCGGCGGTGCAGGTTTCGGTGTATAGGTCAGACGCTTCTGGCATTTGTGCAGTTCCAGACTCTGAGTTGTTCCCGAATCGGACACCTCTGTGGTTGATTTATCCACAAAGTATTTTCCGTCAGCTTTCCCCATGCCGGATATGGTCACGCAGATTCCTGCACATATCTTCGGGTTTGCCCAGATCTTCCCGGTTAATGTGGTAGCCTGTTCATTGGATTTATTTACCTTTGCTGCAGCCATATAATAAGCAGTATTCTGATCCTCTGCGGTTTCCGTGATATTCAGCACCCGGCTGCCACTTGCGTTTTCTGCTTTCAGACCAAGGTAAACGCTGACCTCCTCATTATCCTTTCCGGATTTGTAGGAGATCCTTGCCCCGGTGTATGTTCCCTCCAGTGCATCTACATACTGCCAGTCATCATCTACGAATGATTCTCTGCGTAGCGTTGCCTTTGCACTTTTTTTCTCCTGTGCTGTCTGGTCGTATATGATGATTTTGTCGCCATAAACTTTCATGGAAAGTCCGTATTTCTGACAAACCTCATATAAAAAAGCACAGTCAGCCTTGTCGGTCTGCTCTATGCTTGCGATGATAATGCCAGGACCGCTGTAGGATAGTCCAAGGTGATACCTTCCTGCGATCTCCTGCCCGATTTTCTGAATTGTGACATTCTTCCATGTCTTTGTGCGTTCCCTTGTCTTGAATGATTCGCTTGCCGGGATTGCCAGTCCTCCGATGCTGATTTCCAATGGACCGCCGGAGAATTTGATTTCATCCAGTACAAATGTTCCACAGTTTACCTGCTTATCTTCCCCGGCTTTATCCCAGTCTTTGAAAGTGATACTGCCTGCAATCTTATCTCCTTTGGTGGGATACCACTGGTTCATCCACTTTTGGTCGATATTCTGAAGCGTGATACTTATGGCATCGCTGTTCCCAGATGCTACATCTTCATAGCTGACGCTTTTCAGATAATCTGCAAGACTGGTGTTTACATTCTTTCCATTAAAGGAAAGGCTCGGCACTGCTTTCCTTGCATTACTCATCGTCCTCGCCCTCCTCTACGGAAGAATAAGTTTCCCCATTATCCGGCTGCCTCCAGAACACGGTGTCCTCGGTGTCGTAGCCTTCCGGTATGTCCGGGGTGTTGATTACTGTGCCGGATGGGAAAACTAAAAAATCAAGCAGGGAGGGGTTGGCATCGGCAAGGAGTGCCATGTACTTTTCACTTCCGTAAACCTTGAAAGCGACCAGATCCCAACAATCCCCCTGCACGGTTGTATAAGTTTTCATCCTGCCCCTCCTCTCTATGCAAATGCTACCCGCTTATGTTTCCTTAAGTATTCCTTCATCATCTTCTCAAATTCTGCCTGACTCATGCGGTTTGCTTCCACAATATCGTCTTTGCTCGGTGCTTCCCCGTAGAATTGGTAAGTCGGACTGAATACAAAGGTTGGCGGTGCATCGTCTGTATTGTTCTGGTTTTTGTATCCCGGTTTTCCTTCCGAGAGATTATTCACAGTTTCCCCGATGACTGCACTTCTGGCAGTCGTGGTCTGCGGTGCTTCTATGCTCCGAATGTTCTGGTTAGTGTCTATGACTGGGGCGGCCAAGGATGCAACTGCAACACTCTTTACCTTGTCTGCATTGTTTTCCATACCACGAATAAGACCGTTATCCACATTCTCTCCGGAATCTTCCATCAGCCTTGATGGGGAGTGGATTTGCAATGCTGAGTTTACTGCTGCGGCTGCCTGCTGTGCGATACTTCTTGCTGTTGCAATAACAGACGCTCCCCTTGCGGAGATACCTGCCTGCAGTCCTGCCATCATATTGACTCCGGCAGAATATAGGCTCACGCTTGCAAATGCGGAAGTGATTCCGCTTGCTGTTGACCTGCATATCGCTATGATCTGCACGCTGCCACTCCGGAATACCGCTACCATGGTCGTCATTCCAGACCTGCTTACTGCCACAATCTGAAGCATTCCTGTGGTCGTTGCCACCTGTGACTGCAACATTCCGTTTCGGACATTGGTAGTAACCTGCATCATTCCGGTCGCCATACTTGCTGCCGCGGTAGCCATTCCTGTGCTGACCGCTGCACTCATCATAGCCACGCCTGCGGAGATTGCCTGTGCCCCTGCGAACGCTGTTACCAGTGCTGTAAAGGCTGCCGCTGTCGTCACGATTGCCATCCGCATGACCGTGAAAGTCTGAACGGACATGACCAGTGCCTGCGACAGTATCATCATGCCCTGTGCGGTCTGCATGGTCGGTCCCGAAAGAGATGCCATGGCAGACGCTGTCGGTGCGATTCCTGCACTCATCCTTGTGAATGCTGTCGCTATGATAGACGCCGATGATGTCATGGATGTGGCATTGGTTCTGAACATTACCATGGTCATATTCAGCATGGTCAGCGACATGGTCGCCGCCATGACCATGGCTGTCAGCATTGTTATGGTTGCCACGATGAGCGTCAGTGCCGCTGCCAGTGCTGCCGCCGGAACGGATGCTGCCACCGCTGCCGCTGCGAACGGTACAAGTGCTGCGGTAGGTGCTACGAGCGAAGCCGCCAGTTTCGCCATGCTTGTGACCATTCCCTTGGAGGATGATTTCAAAGATTTCATGCTGTCTGCGGCAGTTTTTCCCATGGTTGCCATGATAGCGATGGCTGCTCCGATCGCTGCCATTTCAACTGCGAGGGGAGCAAATGCCACGCTTGCCGCCAATGCCGCCAATGCCAATGCCGTAAACCCGATGGCTGCTGCTGCAGCTCCCGCCCCTGCGAGCAGTGCCCCGGCTGCGAACAATGTCATAGATGCCCCCAGTGCCATGATGGCTGCTGCTCCGGTCATTCCGTGTGTTGCCAGTTGTGGAAGTACCGCTGCTATAAGTGTCAGTGCTGCGGCTCCCATAATCGCTGCCATATTTACCACCATCATCGCCGCCCCGACAACTGCCAAGGCTGCTCCGAATGCTGCCAACGCCGCCGCTCCTGCAAGGAGTAACGGTGCGAGAAGTCCTGCGACCGCTCCGAATGCAAGAATGCCCGCTGCCAGTAATGCCATTGCACTCTGTGCTGTCGGGCCTGCCGCCGCCAGTTGTATGGCTGCCTGTGTCATGAGGAGCATTCCTGTCGCTGCCAGAAGCACTCCTGCCCCGAATGCCACCAGTCCTATAGCCGCTGATGTGAGCATGGGTCCGAGGAGTGCCGCCACTGCCATGAATGCCATTAAGCCGACACCCATCCCGGTAAGGGTTAGGATTGCTCCTGTTCCTGCGGAGGACAGTTGCATGGCTGCGATGGTCAGTAATCCCATGCCGACTGCCGCCATAAGGATCGCCCCGCCAAATGCGAGCAGACCCGGTGTCGCTGTTGCAAGGGTTGTTCCCATTGTCCCTGCGACTGCAAGCAGACCGATAATGCCTGCCTCCATAAGTGCCAGACCAACCAGTGCCATCGGGCCGGCTGCCGCCAGTTGCGTGGCGGAAAATGCCATCAGTGACATTCCAGCTGCTGCCATGAGGATTGCTCCTCCGAATGCAAGAAGTCCTTTCTGCGATGCTTCCAGTTGCGGTCCGAATTTTGTGATCAGTACCATTGCTCCTGCGATACCTGCTGCCATTACCGCCATCCCGATAGATGCCAGTGGTCCTGCTTCCCCGAGTCGGATTGCTGCATCGGCAAGAAGCCAGAAACCTGCGGCCGCCATGCCCAATCCTACGCCTGCACCAAGGATATTTTTCGCTGTTGCAGACATGACGCTGTTGACGCCACCGATACCCTTTTTCGCTACAGGAGTGGCTTTTCCTACACCTTTTATGGCATTGGTAAAAGCTGTTACATCTTTCGCTATGGTCGATATTACCTTAAACGCTCCGAACCCTGCCGCCACTGCAGGAATAAGAGCGAGAATTTTCTCAAATGGCTTCACTTGGTCATCGCCGAGGAAGTCCACATATTCTCTGAATGCATCTTTTGCTGCGTTCATGAGGTAAGAGACTGCCTCCCTGCCCGCCTGTGCCAGTTGTGGTGCGTTTTCCACCAGACCTTGTGCCAGTGCCACAATAAATTCTGCACCGACTACCACCAGTTGCGGAGTAATGCGAATTAGTCCGGATGCCGCTGCTACCGCTGTTCGCTCCAGACCGCTTGTGATCTTGTCTTGGTTCTGTTCGATTCCTGCGAGGAATGACTCCATCAGATCCACCGCCGCATCGATCATGTCCGGGGCTGCGTCTGCGATTCCAGTTACTGCGTTTGCGATTTCTGTTCCAAGCTGATTAACTAAGCCGGACATTCCACCGCTCTCAAATGCTGCGTTCAGATTTTCAAGCATATCTCCGGCAGCAGTGACCACATCGCCCATCGGCGTATTCACGCTCTCATAGAAAGCGATTCCGAGGTCTATTGCTTTATTTTTCAGTATGGCGAGCCTGCTCCCCATGGTCTTATATCTCTGGTTCGCTTCATTGGTCAGAGCCACATTTTCTTCCCATGCCGCACTTCCCAGTTCCAGTGCCTCCGTGAATGTGTCTGACGCTCCGGCTGCTCTTAAGAGCATATCTCGCATTCGGACTTCCGTGATTCCCATTTCGTCCAGTACTGCGATGGCACTTTTCCCTTTGGCTTCACTCTCTGAAAGTCCTTTGATGAAACTTGCCATTGCTCCGGCTGCATCTGTCTGGAATGCCTGCTTAAACTGCGAAGCACTCATGCCTGCCACATTTGCGAATTGCTGAAGGGATTCCCCGCCTTTTTCTGTTGCAAGCTGCATATCAACGAGAACCTTGGAAAAGGCAGAGCCTCCGGCTTCCGCTTCGATTCCCACAGAACTCAATGCCGCCGAGAACGACATGATCTGTGCTTCCGTCATTCCTACCTGCGAGCCTGCTCCGGCAATTCTAAGACCCATTGCTGTGATTTCACTCTCTGTGGTAGCGAAGTTATTTCCCAGTGCTACGATGGTCGAACCTAATCGGTCAAAGCTGCTTTGTGGCATTCCTGTGATGTTCGCCAGCCTTGCCAGTGATGTGGCTGCTTCGTCTGCACTCATGTTCGTGGCATCGCCGAGCATGACCATGGTCTTGGTAAATCCGAGGATATTCTCCGTCTGGATACCAAGCTGTCCGGCCGCTTCTGCTACCCCTGCAATCTCCGATGCGGAGGTTGGCATTTCCTTCGCCATATCACGGATGCCTTGGCTTAGTGCCTGCAGTTCCGCTTCCGTTGCGTCCACGGTCTTTCTGACACCCGCAAATGCCTGTTCGTACTCGACTCCTGCTTTGATTCCGGCGGCTGCAAGCGTTCCCATGGCTGTAGCACTGGCTGCCATTGCTGTCGCTCCGATTTTTCCGATCTTTGCCAGACCGCCAATCCCGGACTGTGCCATTTTCAGTGTCCGGTTGAATGAGCCTTCCAGTTGTCCGGCTATCTTAATTGCTACTTTATAATCGCCCATGGTTCTGCTTGTCCACCTCCTTCTGTATTTCTTTCAAGTCCTCGCACAGCTCTATAAGTTCAAAAATAGACAGGCCCCGAATGTAATCAAGACCTGTCGTCAGATTCTGTGCCAGTATGATGCACGCTTTCCGCAGTTCTGCGGTGTCGCTCAGCCTTATTCCTCTCCGTAGAAAAAACTTGCCACGGTATTCTTTACACGGATTGCATCCTTTGGCTTTAATGCCTTGAAGAATTCAATCGGAAGACCTGTCGCACTTGCTGCAATGATCAGCGTGTAGTGCAGGTCGTTCTCCGGGAGAATGGACACCGTTCCCGATGTGGAGAGCACTTTGTTTGCACGGATCATGTCATCCGCAGTGATGTTCTCCAGTCCGGAGAAATCAATCTGTGATACCTTTTCCCCTTCAAAGTCATAGGTCTTTGACAGTTTTACGATGTTCTCTGCCTCCTTGACCGCCTGTGCCTGTTCTGTACTTTTGATTTCTTTAACCTCTGCCATGATTGTTCCTCCTTATACCTGTGAACGAATTTTAGCAAGCATATCTTTTCCGTTTAATACAAACTTGAAGTTCAGCTTGTCCAATTCGAGCGTTGTTTTGTTGTTGATCATAATCTTGATGTACAAGATTTCCAGTTCGATTTCCGGCTCGCCTTTTTTGCCTTTGACGATCTTTCCAAGGGATGTGGTGGAGGCTTTTCCTCTTACCGCGATTTTAACCGGGTAATATCCGGTTTCTCCGGTTGTCGGGTCCATACACTGCATGGATGCACGGAGGGTAAGCTGCGGCGGTGTCGTGGTGTCCATGAGACTGAATAAATCTTCATAGAGAACAGCGAACGGGATCTTAATTTTCATGGATGAAAACTGTCCTGTTACCGGATCTTCGATCTCTCCAAGCACGCCCGCTCCCTCGATGGTATCTGTCAGTGCCTCCAGTTCCGGGAGTTCGATTTCTCCGGAAATGCCAATCAGTTTCTTTGCTCTGTCATTGTAGACATTGTAATGGTTTAATACCTCAGGAATTACTAAACTCATTATGATTCACCTCCTGTTAATGCGTTGGAAAGCATTGCGATGTCATAGGACAGGATGTTGTTGATTTCCTGTGCCGGGGTGTACGGTGCAATGCTCTGGCGGAATGTCATCTTTCCTGCGAGGACGTCCGTGTCCGGATTATCGCTCTTTAAGTACTGAATGGTTGCTCCTGCCCATTTATCCGGTGCATAGGCTGCACATCTGATATTCTCCGAATCAACCACGGACTCAATCAGAATAGAATTCATCGGATCGTCCACCTTATCAAAGTAGGACTGGATAAACGTGTTACCCTGCCAGTTGAACATCCTGCGGACCGGCAGCCAGATGTCTTTTGCGTCCGTGCTGCTCGGGTATGCCCCGGTATAGTTGCCCCAGAGTTTCCATCCGTTCATATTCATGGCAGTTGCCACACCATAGCTGTTTACGGTGTTTGCCTGGTCCTGATCCAGATTAACCTCCGTTCCGTCTGCAAGGCAAGTTCCGGTCACTCCCAGAAGTTTGTTGGACGGGGACATACTTGGCACATCATCGTTGTTTGCGTCTGTGTATGCAATCAGAGCGGCGTTTACTGCTGATCCTGCGAGAATGTAATCGCCCACCTTGTAACTGAGCCATGACGGATAGCAGAATTCCGATGTGTATCCGCTGTTTTCTTTTACCTCTTTACAGTCGGTGTATTTGGTCGCTTCCGCTGTATCAAGGTCTACCAGTGCCATGGCTTTGAACACACCATTGATATTGGCTGCCTTTGCCGTCAGTGCGATTCCGACTTCCGGCATCTGTGACCATCCCGGTGCGAGCAGCAATCCCGGAACGATTCCCAGTTTCGGGTATACCTGCCGGATCAGTTCCATTCCGGTTTCTGCTCCGGTAGCCACGTTGTAAGAACCGATGATGTCGGTCTTTGTGATAACGCTCGGATCTACGACCTTTCCGGAAAGCGTCAGTGTCTGAGCGTTCTCTCCCTTGCCGCCTTTGATTAAGTTAATAATCAGCGTTCCGTCTGTGTCGAATTCCGTTGTGTAATCTTTTCCTACCTCCAGTGCAGTTTCATTATTGGTCACAGTAAGCATGGACGGGATGATACCCTTTTCCGGTACTCTCGCCTGCAGGAGTTCTGTATTGACGCTGTTTGTTTCCATTTCCTTATTGTGCTTTTTCGGATCAAGTACATTGATGTAAACCACCGGGGATACTTGGAAGATGTTGCTTGTCGCATACATCGTCTGGCACAATGTGAAGTTCTGGAAGTCATCTGTGTATCCGAGTGCTGCCATCGCTTCTGCTGCAGAATTTGCAAGCACCGGGACGTTTACCACTGCATCCGGATCTTCTGCCATATGAACAGGTGCTGTTCCGATGACGACCTGCACGGATGCTTTGCCCACAATCGGGGCGGTCAGGGCAGTGCCCTGCTCTTGAATATAAACTCCATGTTTCATCCTTATTTTCCTCCATTCTTGATATTCAGTGCTTTCATGAAGGCACTGTGAATATAACCTTTCCTTTCACGGAGCATTCTGCACGCTCCCGGGTAGTCTCTGACCGGGATGAACAGATTTCGCAGTTCTGGTGTTTCTTCCAGTACCGCTTCCGCTGCTTTCGGTATCTCCGTATATACCCTGTTCTGTATGCCCAGTCCGTTGACTGTCGGTCCGACATACATCAGCGGTTCTTTTTCCGTGCGTTTTTTTACTTCTGCCGCTTTGGGCGGTTTCGCTTCACTCACTGGTTCGCTTTTCTTAGTCGTCATAGTCTGGTATCCTCCTTCCTACCTTTGGTACTCTGAATTTGATTTCCACCCCTCCGAAATAAAACGGATAGGTGTCCTCATCCTGTACTGCCCATTCCATCTTCTGTTCTGCCCTGTATTTTTTGTTCAGAAGCGGCTCTGCTGCAAATTTGTCCACGATCCTCTGGATCATCACGAGGATGTGTTTCTGCCCGAGGACGTCCTTGTCGTTTTCACAGATTCCGAGGATGATGTCCGCAGTCACAAGCCACGGATCGTCATCATCCTCCGTCTTGCCCTCTAATGGTTTAACGATGAAATAGGGAAAAAACTGGGATTCATCCTCCTCATCCGATACGATGATCGGCAGGCGGTACTCATATCCCTTTACCCCTGTGACTGATTCTCCGGCAGTGTTTTTTGTGACGATATCTTTTAGGAGGACTTCGATTTCCTCCCTCAAGTCGCCGAGTAGTGTTAATGCTGTCATGACTGCCTCCTATAAAACTTTTTCCACCTGCTCCATCACTTTTTCATGCAGGGTTTTCTCAATGAATGGCTGCATATCGCCTTGGCCGCCACGCTCGCCTTCATAAATTTTTTCCACCATCTTTGGAACGGAATTGGAAACGATTACCCTTAATGGGTAGCGTTTCTTTGTTTCTCTTTGAACAATTCTTCCGTCTGCATCTCCTCCAGAAGCTACAAATAATTTCGCACCTACTGAGTTGATAATGTTTTTCATTCCAGATTTTGTGATGTCGGCGGCCGATGAAGGCACATCATGCTTGAACCTCTGGAGCGTTCTTGGTCTGCCCTGCGACTTGATAGTGGCATCCAAATGTGACAAATTTGCACGCTGCACGTTTATTTGAGACTTGAACGCCCCTCGGTCTATCGTATATCCTGCAGCACCGCCCTTTCTGATTTTCTTCATCGCTGCAGTGGCGGTTTGGTTGATAGCACTTCGGAGTACCCTTTTTGCATTTTTCGGTGCTTCTCTAAATTTTCTTTGGATATATCTCAAGTCGTTTTTATCAACTTCGATATAAATATTACTCATGCCCGATTCGCCTCCAGTGTAATGGAGTAGATGCCATCTTCATCAATGGCATCTGCGACACGGTATGTCCTTTTGTCTAAGGTCAGCAGGCTACCCTGCTTTGGCAATGGCCCGAAGTCGGAGGCGGCCACAAAAATCAGTTTCTGATTCTTGTAGATGCCATCCATGTTTTGGTTATACCGTTTCTCACGCTCGATCTGCTCATTGGAATCAATCTGCACTGCCATCTCAGTTCCATTGATCATGTGCATATCCGAGAATTCTTCGATGTTCAGAAAAACCTTGTGTGCATCTGCCCTTATGACATCTTTAAACCCCATTATTCTTTCTTCCTCCTGCCTGTGCTCCGTGCCGGAGTTTTGGGTATTCTCCCGACTAAGTTCTCATCGGCTTCCCCATTCGGCGACTGCCCTGCCAATCCCGCCTGTGCGGTAATCGATTTTGCTTTTGCCTTGGGGGTGCTATCCTGCCATACTGCAGTCTTGGCATCAAGCCAAGCCTGCACCATTTCCGAATCATCTGCCGGGAGTTCCTCTCCAATTTCATACTGGTGGGAGCGGTAAAGGATAGGGTATATTGCTATCAGCTTCATACTCCCACCCCTTATCCGATTTTTACCAGAATAGTCTTACCCGCCGCTTCTGCGGTCGCTGCTGCAAATCCCGCCGGGGTATCATCTCCTGCAGTTTCTGTGATGCCCTCTCCGTCAAAATATACGGTAGTACCCATATCAATCTTGTTTTGACTGGTTTTTGCGAATTCAAAGACACCGCTTACATGAATATCTCCCTTTTCTCCTGGATTGATATTCGTACCTGCGATTCCAATTCGCTCTGCAAGTTTAATAACAGTATTCGCTTCAATAATCGATCCTGTATTATTCACATAATCGAGAGTTTCGCCCCTCTGCCAATATGCTGCTTTGCTCATATCTGCACTCTCCTTCCTGTTATGCTAAGTTGATCGGGTTCTTTACTTCGATACCCGGGTTCTTGATTGCTCCACGGTAGTCCATGACGCTGATGCCCCAGTCGAGATAAATATCCCATACGAATCCGAGTGTTCCCGGTGTTTCCATTCTTCGGATGGTCGGAATCTCCTGACCGTTCAGATAATCTACTTCGATGAAGTCTGTGTCGTCTTTTGCTCCAAGCAGCCACCAAGGCATCACATTCCCGAAACCGCCGCAAAGTGCATTGATAGTCGGGTCCTCTACTACCGTGATGCTGTCTTTATATCTGTACAACGGGTTAACCGCCTGCGTGTTGCCCTCTGTGTTGATAGTCGGACTGTAGAACAGCGTGTACATATCGAACATATATCCGCTTGGCACGATGATGATCGCCGGACGGATGATGATGGCTTCTCCAAACTGGTCATGCTGATTCTGAAGTGCCAGGATCATGCCCTGCACCGCTTCCTTTGTGATTCCAGTTCCTTTGGCGAGAAGATTCATGTGATTGCTACTGAATAATGCAGTACCATCATAAATTGCCGGGTTATTTACCAGAATCTGATAGCACTGTTTGTTGATGGTCTTTCTTGCACTCGCTGCGTACTTGGCAGGAATTCTAGTCACAAGATCGATGTCGTCATTGATGAATGCCTGTCTGGTCAGCGTAAACTGGCGGCCATATGTTTTCAGCTTTCTGGTCGGCAGTTTCTCATCTCCAAACACATCGTGCTTCAGTTCCCCGCCTTCCGGTACTTCGAGGAATTCTCCAACCGGGCCGGCTAAGTAATTGTTGTCATGTGTCTTGAAGTCCTTAAGGCTTCCCTTCTTTGTCCACTGGTCGAATGTTACCGCTACTGTCTTATGCCCTTCCACATATGCCTTGTTGATGGCATTGTCGAGGATCGCCGGGAACGCTGCGGTCGGGTTATAAAACTGTCGCTGCAACATTCCATACAACTCATCAGAATTTCTGCGGTTTAATCCGCTGTGTCCTTCGTTTGACAGACATTCGATGGCAAGGTCACGGAGTGTCATGCCCATCATCTGTCTTGCACCCTCTGCCGGGTTCTGGAGCGGCATTCCGCTTCGCATTACCAGTGCGTCTGCAGCGGCGGCTCTGAATTTATCCTCTGCACTGTCCACTACGGTTGCCCTGCCCTGTGCCGGAATTGGTGCACCGTGCTGTCTGATGTGTTCCAGTGCTGCATCTCTTACCGCATCTACAGTACTTCCGTTCTGGATGTAGGTGTCTGCCTCCAACCCGAAGTCACGGCAGATGGAAGTGATGCTTCTGATTCTCTCCCTTTCCTCTGCGATGGCTCTCTGGGTATCCACCGGATCTTCCTGCCCTGCTGCAGGTGTCTGTGCAGGCTGCGGCACCTGTCTTTCCTCTGCTTCGATTTCAGCGGTCAGCGTATCGATTTCCCTCTGAAGGGAGTCGAATTCCGTCTGTTCCTCTGCAGTCAGGTCACGACCTGCGTTCTTTGCCGCATCGACGATTTCCTGCTGACGAAGCATCTTCTGCTGTCTTTTCTGCTTCTTGTTCATGATTCGTTACCTCCTTGGTTGATGATGTTTTTATTTATTTGAAGCTGCCTTTCGTACCAGTCGAGTGTGCGGGTCTGCGTTCCCTGCCCGGTTTCTTCTTCCAGTTCCCTTCCGACACCGACCGTTGGGTCCGCAGGCACGCTCACGATTGATACTTCGTAAGGTGTCCACTTTCTTGCGATGTCTGCCGGTCCTGTGAACCTGCCATCAGCCGACTGCTTGTTTGGCATTACTTCCTCCCATGAGTCTATCTGGTAGCCTACGGATACCCCTTTCAGCGTACCACCTGCTACTTTCTGATAGATGAGTTCGGATTCGTCATCGGCATCGAATTCCACCTCTGCCATGCCACGCATTTCTTCAATCCATGCACGGTTGATTTTTCCGATGACTTTATCCCTGTTGTGGTTATAGAGCAGTACCCCGATTTCATTTAATCGTGTAAGGTCGACTGCTCCCTCTGAATGGTCGAGGATTTCAATTCCCCACCATCGTTCGTATGGTTCTTCCGAGGAGAAGGAAAGGATGAATTTCCGTTCATTCCCCTCGCCTTCCATGGCTCTGATAGAATTAACTGTCAGTTCCCTCGTCATCTGTTTGGCTTTCGCCCTCTGTTTCCCCTGTGCCGGAGTCGTCATTTTCTTCTCCGGTCTGGTTTCCTGTGCCCTCGTCAGCGAGGTTGGCTTTCTTGTCTTCCTCGTCCTCATAAAGTTCTGATGCTGTCTGGTCAAAAATCACACCTCCTAAGTCAATACCTTTGTCCTTTGCGTACTCCAGAACCTCTGCCATCTCGTCAATCTGTTCTTTCCAGTCACGACCCTGTTCAGCGGCGATCTGCTTGAATGTTTTCTGCCCTGTGTTCAGTGCAATCTTATTTGCATTGGCTTCCTTCTGTGGATCAATCCATTTCTTCGGTGCTGCCACCCATGCGTGATCCATGTATTCATCCTTTTTATCCCAGAAGTCCTTTGCATCAATCAGTCCGGCGAGCCACATTGATATGACAAAGGTTTCATATACTTCATCCATGACTTCCATCAGCAGTTCCTTTTCCGCTGCGTAGGTCATCTCATCTTCGATGATGCCCTGTCTGGTGGATGAGTAGTTGCTCTCCGACATATCCCGGCTTGTTGCTTCATAGCTGATGCCCTGCCCTGCTCCGACAAGCCTTTGCTGCAGCTTAATGTAACTTGCTGCATCAGTCGCCTGCCCGGTCGGATTTACCACTTGGATTTCATCCCCGGCATTCAACTCTTTGATCATGCCGGGTGTGATGGTCTTTCCTTGGTAGGATTCATGCTGCACTGGCGGTGCTCCTGTTCTTCCGATTCCGGTTGTGGGCAGCACTTTCTTGATGAACACCGAAAGACAGGCGGCAATCCTTTCTTTGACCGATACTGCTACCATGAATTCGTTTGCGTCACGGATTCTGGTAATGGTCGGACTCATGTCGGACATTTCTCGCACCTGTGATGGTCTGCGTTTTGTGTATAAAAAAATGACATCTTTCGCATCCACCCATATCGGCTGCGAGAGTGCCATTCCATCGATACTGTATTGTCTGATCCAGTACCCCATCGGTTTATTGTATTCGTTCATTTCAATGCCGCCTACGACTTTATTGCCTTTCTTCTTTGGCAGCATCTGGGAGTCATCCAGTTCATCCACTTCGAATGTCTGAAGTTTGAACGGAATAAATCCGTCTTTTGTGTATCTTTTTACGATGAGAATTCCTCCATCGATCTTTTTTCTCTGAATGCACATCCTCATCATCTGCGTGAAGGACTGCGTGCCTGTTACATCGCAATTCTGCTTTTTGCACCATTTCTTCCACGCTGTCAGCAAAGTGTCGTTCAGCTTATCGCTTTTGGTTTTCGGCTGCAGGATATACCCGCCTCCGATGACATTCCTTGTGTATGCCCCGATGACTGAATTCATCATGTCGGAATTCCGTTCCAGATCCCTTGCCCTTGCCCGGACATTATCCCGGCTGTATCGATCTGTAAATTCTGCTGACTGGTTCATAACCCGCCAGTTTGCATTGCCCCGGTCATAATTCCCGGCATCGTAGTTCCTCATCTCCTGCAGGCTCTGCCGCCATGCTTCCCTGCGTGCCCCACGCTCCGGGGAGAAGAACCCGATGATTCCATCTAACCAGTTCATGGTTGCTACCTCCCTTCAAATACCGCAACGAATGTGTCGTCCAGAAGACTGGACTCCCCTTGAGATGCGATCTGTGCTGTGAGGTCATTCTTCATGTCATATAGCAGTTTCAAATCTGCTCGGCTCAGTTGCCTTGAGCCTATCTTGTAGGACTGGCCGCCCACAAGCACCGCATAAATTGCTTTATTGACTTCATCAAGCATTCCTGCGGTTGTGAGGTTATTCTCTGCTGCCATGTTCTGCCTCCTTTATACCCAGTTTCCTTCGTGTTGGCTGATCCACGATTCCTCTGGTGCATATTGTTTTTCCTGTTTTACCTGTGGTTCTTCCTTAACATCATTCAAGTACAAGCTTCTGACTCCAAGTGCATCAGCCGCCGCCAGTGCATATACCTCACAATCAAGGTAGTGGTTGTCCGCATGTGAAGTTTTAAGCTGCCATTCTTGCTTTACTTTTCCATTTCCCATTTTTACATTGACCTTATGTTCTGCAGTAACCTGCTCTGCGTATTCCCGGTCGCATCCTGCATAAACCATCCATGATCCGCTGCCATTCTTTTTTTTCATACGACCTGCAATCATGTCTTTGTACTTTCCTGTATCTACGAGCACTAGGTTCATTCCGAATGCCCGGCTGTCTGTCTTGTTCACGGTACTCATTTTATAGTGCGAAAGCATTGGATTTGATGACCCCTTGCTTGGCAATGCCCAGTCGGAATTGCTTACGCAGAAATCATATACAAGATCCGCATTATATCCAGAGTCTATCAGTGCAAGTGCGACTACCATTGGCGTTCCATCCGGCATCTGATATTCGAGATTCATCACTCTCTCAACCTCTTGGAATGAGAATGCCTGTCCATGTGCGATGTTTTGGCTTGTGAGGTAGCTTCCCCATGCCCTAATTGTCCAGTACAGACAATTTTCCTGTACATCGACACCACCCGTGAGCATCTTTGCCCAATCCGGCACTACCAGTTCTTCATATTCGGTCTGTCTTTCCATCACAAGATCGGCATTGGTCTTTAATTTTGTATCCTCCCATGGTTCTGCGAGCCATGAGTTGACGAAGTTCTGAAGCTGCTCCGGATCATCCTTGCTTTTAAGGAATTCCTTGACCACCTCAGAAAATCGGACAAATGGGGAATACAGCGTGTTCATCCAAAATGCGACCTTGCGGACAAATTTGGTATTCTGTTTTACCGTTCTCCATTCCCCGAGCCGGAGCATATCCGGCTTATCTTGGTCTGTGATCACGCAGCCGCATTCTTGGCAGACATACGATGCGAATTCCGCACGGTCTGCAAGGCTCATACCTTCTTCTTTCGGGAAGTGCACCTGCTTCCACTTGAATTCTATATACTCCCCGCAGTGCGGACATGGCACAAAGAAATGCTTTTCGATGTCCGCATCTTCTTTGGCTTTCCAGATGTGCCCGGTTTTTAAGGTCGGGGTACTTGTTATAAATATCTTCCGGTTATGGAATGTCTTGGTTCTCTCTCTTGCAAGGCTGATCGGGTCCGCTTCCTTTTTGGATGCCCCCGGATACTTATCCACCTCATCAAGAAATAAGAAACGGATCGCCTTACTCGCAAGGCTTGATGGGGAGTTTGAGCCTGCCAGTGTCAGATACATTCCATCGAACTGTAATTCCAGTTTTGACGATTCGTTTTCAAGAAACCGCTTTTTCAGTGTCGGTGCCGCCTTTATCATCGGCTGCAGACGGTTCTCTGATATGGATTCCGCAAGTTTGTCTGTTGGATATACAATCATGGTAGGAGCGGGGTCCTGCTGAATGATGTACCCTGCCATGTTCTGGAGGCACTCTGTTCCACCGACCTGCGTTGGCTTAATATAGACGATTTCCTCTGTTTCGTAGTTGTTGAATTCGTCCATAATGCCTTTTAGGTATGGAGTCTGCTCTGTTCTCCACGGTCCAGGCATTGCCGATGTCTTTGCGTCCAGTATGCGGTACTTGTCTGCCCATTCCGATACCGTGATGTCCTCTGGTGGTTTGAGGAATTTTAAGGCTTCCTTCTGATACTCGGTTACCTCGTACCTACGAAACGGATTTCTTGCCACGCTTTTTCTTCTCCATTTCTTCCGGTGTGCAGCCTGCCACCACGAAGCTGTCCATCAACCGAATAATCTCTGCATTCAAATCCTTTTCTATGGAGCGGACTTCCATCGGATCACAGTATCCGCTGATTCTTCCAGAGAGCCTGCTCGGCAGGGAAAGAGCGAACTTCTTGAACGAAACAAAAAATCGGCTATAGTCCATCTTCACTTCTTCAATGTCGATGTACTTACCCGATGCGATTTCCGTCTTTAATCGGTGCATCTCTCCCTGCGATTCCTTCAGTGCGATTTCTGCCTGCAGTTTCTGTTCCCGGAGTTCTGCTTCTTTTTCAGATTTGCTCTTTCCGTATGCCTTGTCCGAAAGGTATTTCACATACCGCTGAATGGTCGGTACTAACTCATAACGATTGCCCTCCTTTGTCCGTGTGGTTGCTATGATGCCTTCCTGCGTCAACTGCTGCACCCTCCGCACGCTGACTCCGAACAAAGAAGCGATAACCTCTACCCGGTAAAAGCTGCCGCCCTGTTCTTCCGCCACTCTACAATCCTACCTCGGATGCCGGGATTCTGACAGCCTGCTGCCCGGTGTATTCTTCCCACCGCTTTACAATCACATCACAGAACCGTTCATCCAGTTCCATGATGAAGGCTGTCCTTCCCAGTTGCTCTGCGGCCATGAGGGTGCTGCCGCTTCCTCCGAATAAATCCAGAACATTCCACCCGGACTTACTGGAATTGGTTACAAGTTTTCCAATCAGTGCTACTGGCTTCATGGTCGGGTGGATGTCATTCCTTGTCGGCTTGTTCTCATAAATGACGGACGTCTGGTTCTGATACTTTCTGCGGAGTTCTTCCAGATATGCCACAAGGTCGTTTTTCTTCATGGCACTGAAATCTATATCATCTTCCAGAATGACCGTATCCTGCGTCCGGTCATTGATGAAGTAATGGGCGGCTCCTTCTTTCCATCCGTACAGACATGGTTCGTGTCGCCACTGGTAGTCCTGTCTGCCGAGCACAAAAGAATTCTTTTCCCATATCAGACACTGGGCGAGTTTCAATCCGGCATCAAGGAATGCCTGTCTGAAAATATGCCCGGTGCTCTCTGCATGGAATACATAGATTGCCGCTCCGGCTCTCATAAATTCATAGGCACTTTGGTAGGTTGCCAGTAAAAACGCATAGAAACTCTGGTTATCCATGTTGTCGTTTTTAATATGATTGATATTCCGGTGTCCTTTCCCCGGCAGGTACTCATCGAGCATTTCTGCTTTATCGCCATAGTTGACATTGTATGGCGGATCTGTGACCACAAGGTCTGCAATCTCCCCATTCATCAGAACCGCCATATCTTCCTGCGAAGTGCTGTCGCCGCACATAAGTCTGTGCCGGCCCAGTATCCAAATATCTCCCGGCTTTGTAGTAGGTTCTGTTGCCTGCTTCAGTGCTTCCTCTGCATCGAAGTCATCGTCCACTGCTTCCGGCTCTACTGCGAGTTTGTCCACCAGTTCCGTGAGGTCATCCTGTTCAAAACCTGTCAGCGATATGTCAAAATCTCCGAGGTCGAGATCGAGCAGCAGGTCTTTCAACTTCAACTCATCCCATTCGCCAGTGATTTTGTTCAGTGCGATGTTCAGAGCCTTCTCCCTCTGCTTGTCCAGATCCACCACAACGACATCGACTTCCTCATACCCCAAGTCCATGAGTACCGTGGTTCTCTGGTGTCCTCCGATGATTGTGCCATCTTCGTTTACGATGATGGGATCAACATATCCGAATTCCTCAATGCTCCGTTTTATTTTCTGGTATTCCGCATCGTCCGGGGTTAGTGCCTTTCGTGGATTGTATTCGGCTGCCTTTAAATCAGCCAGTTTTCTGCGTTCAGTTTTTAGTTTCTGATCCATTCAGATTCCCCCTTTCTGTGCTTTCTGTTATAATCTCCCTTGTCAGCAGTACCACCTGTTGAAAATCTGACGAAGGGAGGTGTGTGTTTCATGGATTCTAACGCTATTCGTGCCGCAATTCAGAAGTTCACATTTGAAGCAGCACCATCAAGTGGCGATTCATCTGCCCCTGCCACGGTTGGGGATATCAAAAAATTGATCGCCAAGATTGCTGAACTTGCCGAAGTCATCGCCGACAGTGCTGATTGAGGTTCTGGCCGCCATCACTCTTTTGGGGTGGCGGTTTCTCTTAGTGTTAAAACTCCAAGATTCTCTAACTCTGTATAACACTTATAGATTTCTTTCTGTGCTTTGCTTAGTCTGTCAAGAATCTCCTCTACTTTTCCATCTTCTACTTCAATTCTGATAGAATAATTGTTCATCTCCTGCCTCCTTGCGTAACGAAATGCTAAAAATTTTTTTGATATTATCGGGGTAAAAGCTGGACCTTCCTCGCCCCTCACCGAAAAAAATGCACAAGTAGTACCTACGATTTTTGTGCAACAACGACAACAAAAAAGGACACCGCCTTGACTGATGTCTTGGTGTGTCCTCTCTGTTGGGAGCAAGCGAAGTGGTGTGGTGCGGCCTGCTGTTCCGCTCCCTTTTACTCCACGCTACTATCATAGCATGGTTGGATGTACGGTTGTGTACGGACTTTCATTTTCTTTGTTGTCATCAGAATAACAATGATACCTGTCCTCTCTCCCTGTTGCCATCTCTCACGCTCTCTGCCTTGTTTCTTTTGTGAGTCTGCTTGACTGCTTGCTCTTTTTCTTTGTATGCATCTTTGTCGCTGTGCTTATTCTGTCCTGTGTTCTGATTGCGACCTCTCTCTTGGTTACTGGTATAGCACATGTGAACTACGCCTTGTTATGGATGGAGCAGTTCTCGTTGTACCCATACTTGCCTGCATCCATGCCCCTTTATCTCATACCCTACTTTTTAGCCTTAGAAAGGGCTGTGCAAACTTTCACGTAGGCATCTGCAGAAATTCCACCCTGTAAATACAATTCCTTGAATTTTTCAATTTCCTTTTCTGCGTCAAAATCTACGCTTCCTTTTTTGTAAACTGGGAGACCGTCCATTTCTCCAAGTTCAAAGGCGAGTCGATAGATGTGCTTGCACGGAAGTTTTCTGTGCAAAAAATCCATGCAATCGCAGTCGTCCAAAGTGCTTTCGTATGGTTCTGCACCAGATCCTTGAATTACGATCCGCTTTGCTTCCTTGTCAATTTCCACAATGTCCTTTGTGAGTTTCCTCGCTGACTCGATTCTCTTGACCTGCTCGAAATCATCGTGAATGTCTGATTCCCATTTTCCGAATGAAATGCTCATATACATCACTCCTCCATTTTTCTCCCCATGTAGATGGGGTATTTTGCAACAATAAAATTGTTAATACAATTCTACCCCCCCCCACTCCGAAGTCAAGCAAATTCAAGGCTTCAGCGGGGTTAGGAGGCATTTATTTCACAGTATTCTTCTAACATTTTCTGCACCTTCTTAAACGTCAGCAGTTTCTCGATTCCTACGTTGTAATAATCGTTTGCAGACGTCCTTGACAGATGCACTTCTTTGCATACCTGCTTCCAACTCAAACAATCAATATGTCGGTACTCCAGTATAATCCTCTCTGTCGATTCTGCCGGGAGAAAATCCATCATCTTCATCACATTCAGCATGGCATTTGCCATCTGTTCTTTCTGCGATTCGATCTGTTCTTCTATCTCCATCGCCCGGATGACCATGCTTGCCGGTCCATCGCCGACACTGTTTGTCTGGCTGTGCGGCACTGGGGAGTATTGCATCCCCTTTGTGCCGATCATCTCCTGTCTGAATGTCTGCAGCCTTCGTTCCAGTTGTCTTTTCTTATTTCTCGCCCAATAATATTGTCCGAGGTAGCTTTTGATCCATATCTTCTGCAATGCTTTTTTGTCCACGACCTCTTTCTTCTCTGCCATGCTGTTTCCTCTTTTCTAATCCTTTTTGGCTTCTGGTTCTGTTGCCGCAAGGAAATATACTTTTCCACCGATAATGCGTACCTGTGTCAGCACCCGGTCTTTGTTATCCCAATCCCGGATTTTAATACCTCTTTGGGATAGCAATTCTATGTTCTGCTCAATGTTCCGAAGCACCAGTGGCAGTGGCATATCGTATATGAGTTTCATCAGATTGCTTATCCCAAGTTTCCCATCATTTTTGTTTTTGGGATTTTTGTTATTTCTCATTCTTACCACCTGCCCTTTCCGTATCTCGGATCAACGAACAGTTCGTCTGGCGAATGTACCTCTTTCAGATTCGTGCTGTCTATTGGAACTTCGCATCCATACCCGCCGCTCCATGATCCGATTCCGAATACATACAATCGCCCATCCATGCCGATTCCCTTAATGGTATAAGCTGGTTTATCACAACACTGCCAATAGGAAATTGTAAAACAATGGTCTTTTGTTACATTCTTTAAATGATCCGGGACACTGTACCATATCCCATATCTTTGATTGATTTCTTCCAAGGTCGCCCCGCTTCTCAGCATTTCATTTGCTCCCTCGACATTCCTGTGTCGCTGTTCATGTTTCGCACATTCTTCCGGGGCGTCGATGAGTTTTCCGCAATAATCGCATTTATACACTGTGATCTTCTCCATCGCTCTTAATTCCCTCCCAGTCAATCTTCTGTCCGCAGTTCGGGCAGAACTTGTGTTCTTCGTAGTCCATCTCGTAGCTGCTTTCGCAATTGGGACATATCCATGTATCGTACACGAGGTGTCCGTCCGAATAGCCATCTCCCTCCAGACTCGCTACTCTTGGTGTCTGCAGTGCCAGCGCTGCAATTCCAACGCTTATCGCTTCTTTTTGTTCTCCACGATTGCCCTGTTCATAGTTAAGATGGCATTCGTCACATTTCTTATCGCATCCTTTTCCAATTGCACTCAAATCTTCCTGCTTCATACATTCCAATTTTGCCTGTAGCATCTGTTTCGCTTCTTTGTTTGTCATTCCGACACCTCCTGCTCCAGTTTTTCTATCTTGTCAAACAAATCCATGGCAGCGTGATTTTTCTTTGGGTACTGCTGATAGATTGCTTTGCATCTTCTTCCATTCACATATTCCCTGTGGTACTTGGTTGCCAACCGAAGTGAGATGTCTTTCTGCTTTCCAGTCAGCGTGATACTGCTCTTATCATCGTATTCTATAAAAATTTTCCACATTTTTGTTTACACCTACCTTTTACTCTCAAAGTCCGGGCATTCTTCCCCGTCCTCGTATTCCGTGCTACACCCATACGCATCTGCCATGAAATTATCGCAGTGCCACCCGGTCAGATGTCCAGTTCCCCATGATGGTTTGTGGTGCAGACAGTTTCCGCAAATCCGGTCGTTCTCATCGTATTCTCTCTTTGCCATTACTGCTCTCTCCCTTCCAGGACCGGCAGCAGGATTTCCGCCACCTCTTTCACATAGGTCACGATGTAAACCTTGCCGCCGATTGCTTCGATTTCCCTTTTTACTTTCTTCTGGTTTGACGACACTACTCCGAAGAATGGCCGCTTCACTTCCAGTCCATAAAACCTGCCGCCGACGATCACGCAGATGTCTGGGATGCCGCTCCGGCTGTATGCCCCCTGCGTTGCTTTCCAGTAGAACGCTCTGCCCTTGGCGTTCCTATCGAGCCATTCTATGATTTTCCTCTGATAGTAGGATTCCAGTGGGACTTTCTCCGACAGGTACTGGTGTGCCTGCCGATCCGTCATTCCTTTTTCTTTCATGACATAGTCCTTGGCTTCCCTTAAATCCTTAAATCTGAAATAGTCCTGATACTTTATCAACCCTACCACCGCCTTCCACGCTCATCTATGATGGTGACTTTGCCCAGTATCCGGACATGGCATATTTCACAGATTACCTTGATTGCCCGCCTTGCGTTTTTGACATTCTCCGGCGGCCTGTCTGCATTTCTGATTGCCTTTGTGGCTGTCGGATCCGGATACCCTTCCCCATTCTTATTTTTCATACCGCTACCGCCCTTCCATCTTTCCATCCTGTATGTTTCGTTCTTCGCTCTCGTCAATGATTTTAACGATCCGCTCTTTGTATATATCGCATTCCGTACATGGTTCTTCCGGCATGATGCAGAGTTCCTCGGTAATCATGCAATGGAAAGGCAGCTTTTCCGGTTCTCTCTCTTTTCTGACTTTCCATATCGCCCACGGTATTACCACAATAGCAAGTACACATCCGAGGAGGAACAATGCCAGGACACTGATTGCAATCCACTGTAATATTTCCGCTATCATACTGGTGTCGCCTCCTCGAATACCGCCTCCGCAGTTTCCTGCATGGTTGGTTGGTCTGCGTATGCTCCGGCACACTGATCTATGTACGCAAGTTTGTTATCTGTGTCATCTTCCATGAAGTGGCTCGCCTGCGTATCCGCTGAGTGCAGTGCCCAGACCATCGGGTACTTGTTGATGGCGTTGCCGATGGAGAGCGTGTCTGGATCTGAATATCCCATGTGCCATCTGATGGCATATCGCTCCACTGGCTGCAGCTTCATGTATTCTTCAATCATCATGACGGATTTCTCTCCATGACCGTATGGGATTTTGTCATCCACCGTGAATGCTTCATACTGCTCCCACTTCCCATTGACCTTGCGGTTTCTGATTTCCGTGGTATAGAAGTAGGTCTTGCAGATGTCATGTAAAAGTGCCATGATGATCACATTTTCCTCAGTCACTCTTGCAACCGGGCAGCCTGCCACCTCATAGGAGTATGTGCCATCGTCATTTTTAGTGAGGTTGGTTCTTAATGCATCCAGTACATTCAGCGAGTGCTGCAGCAGTCCTCCTGTTACCGAAAGGTGAAAGCGTGTGCTTGCAGGTGCCGCATACATATCACTCTTTCGTATAAATGCCATGAGCCGATCTGCTCCCTCCCTTGTTACTTTTTTCATTTCAGCTTCAAATCTGTTTATGTTCGCCTGTCTGTCCATGCGTTGTTTCTCCTTTCTTTGCTCCCACCAGTAAGCTGCACGCTCCGGCGGTTATGATTGTCCGTTGCTCCGATTTCCATTCCGGGTGCTTTTCCCAGATGTTCTTTTCCTCATCCACTAAGAATTCATCGGTCAGTTCGTTATAAATTCTCGGCGGAGGGTAGGGTTCTTCCCAGTTCTCCGGGAGAACGTAAAGGCAGCAGTATCCTTGCCAGTAAGTTATCCACAAATTCCACATTTCCGTGTGCATCTGCTTTACTGCCTGCAAAAACTTCCCAGTGTCGTATTCCTTGCAGAGTATTCTGCCGAGTTCTTTGTTGTAGCCTGCTTCCTCTTTTTCTTTGATCAGTGCCTGCATTTTCTTTAGGAGTTCCTGCCCTGCTTCATCATTCCGAATGACGATTCCCTCTGTCATCCTGCTATTCAGTATCCGGTTCGCCACTTCCTTGATCTTATCTTTTAGTTCCCGGTATGGTTTCTGATATTTGGTCTTTAAGAGTTCCTTTGGCACTTTCTCATCGTTCATCCTCAGCCTGTCCACCCATATTTTTAATTTTTCCTCATCCGGCAGGCTGTCCTCATTCACTTTTTCATCTGCCATTTTGCTACTCCTTTCCGACTGAACACCTAATTCCCGATTTTTCCACCGCACACCTAGGTGTTCACTTAGGTGTGCGGTAAGAAACCCAGTGTTTATGGGGGGTTGAGGGGTCTACTAAACACCTAACACCTAAATTTTGATATACACCATGTTTTTTTAGCAAATCTTGTGACTAGCTTAGTCACAAGTCACAAGATTTCCCGTATAACAATATATTTTGTAAAATAGGTGTTTTAGGTGTTTAGTAACCTATATAAGCCTTGATTTTACTGGGTTTTTTACTAAACACCTAACCGAACACCTAACTAAACACCTAATTTTAGGTGTGCGGTTTTTTAAGGTTTTTTATAACTTTTTCGCAATTTTGGTCACAAGATTTTTGGTCACAGGATTTTTTGCACCCACCCAATCTTGTGACTAAATTGCAAATCCTGTGACTAATTGAATGGGAGTTCGTCTGCCATTTCTTCGGATACTGGCATGAAGCCATCCGTGCCCGGCAGGCTCATTTGCTCTGCGATTTCTTCCTCCTCCAGTAGCGGGTCCTTTTCCTCGGCGAGATCGCCCAGATGGAATTCCACAAATCTGCAGTTTCTGTTGTTGAACCACTTTGTCACGGAATTCTTGGTGCTGCCATCTTTCAGAATGGATACCCCAATCAAACCCTTGTCTGCAAGGTATTTTAGTGTCTTTCTGGATGAGTAACCTGCTTTCGTCAGTGCCTGCGTCAGCATGGATGGGAAAATATAGGCATTTTTGTTCTGGATCATACCGAGGCACGTTCCGAACGCTTTCTCTCCGAAGCTGTCCTTATTTGAAAGTATCCAGTCCACTATAAACTGGGTAGCATTCTCATTGACATCTCCGGTGTCTGCGTTCATCTGCTCCTGCATGATGTTCCTTGCCATCTCTTTGGCTCTTTCCCACGAAACCGTATCAATTTGCAGATTTTCCGTATTGTTTTTAGCGAATTCGTTATCAAATTCCCCATTTTCGTATCGTTTCAGCCATTCTCCGTTATGAAATATCCAAGTATCGATGATGGCATCTGCCAGAGCCACCGCCGCAATTCCTGCGATGTGCGACCCACTTTTCCCTTTGCTGATACTGTAGACATACTGCATCATTTCCTCATATTTTTCCGTGATGCTGCGTTCATCGGTGTGCAGGAGCATTCCGATGTAAGCCGGTCCTGCCCACCCGCAGTTCATTCCCGACTGCTGATGCATGACGGATGCATCCCTCTCATCGTCAAAGGGTCCGCCATATATCTCAAGCACACGGGTGCTGACTCCGGTCTGGCTTGTTTCCGTGGAAAGGGGTTCTTCTCCGGTCGCCAGTGCCACGGTTCGCCATGTCTGCAGTGCCTGTATGCCTCCGCTTTTTGCTCCTCGTATCTTTCCTGTTCCGCTTGAAATCATGTAGACGATCTTCTCCAGTGAGTTCTGGTTATTCCCTGCAAGCTGACGCTCATCGATTCCCAGTGGCAGGTCACAATAAAAAGATGCTGTCCGTTCCAGTCCGACCTGCGTGGCATTGAAATTGACCATCAACCGTTCTGGATCGCCCCATACGGAAAGTGCAGCCTTTAATGCTGCGGTCTTACCGCCTTTTGAGCCGCCCCAGTTGTACACGAAGAAGATTCGCTGCTTGATAATCCGCAGAAGCGGTGCTGTGAAACTAGCCGCCAGTATGAAACGGAACTTGTCACGCTCCCGGTGCGGTTTCATGGTTTCCATCCAGTCTTTCATTGTTCCGTTCTGGCAGTACGCTGCCGCCATGCCCCTCTGGGATGGATCAATATCAAGGACGATGTCCTTGTCGTGCCCAGGTATGAACCGTTTCCCGGATTGCCACCCGAATGTGCTTGTGGAATCTGCTTTCTTTATGATGTCGATGTTCTCTGCCTCCAGTGCGGCCAAGAACTTGACCACGTGCTTTGCATTTTCGCTTGTGACGGTGCATCCTAAGTCTGCCAGTGCGGTGATTCCCCTTGCGGTGAAGATGGTGCTTCTGGGGTAGATTGCCCTACTCCACTGCCCATCCCTTTTAAATGCGACCTCGATCTTTTCCTCTCCGGTTTCCATGCTCCGAAGCCTTTGCGTGATGATGATCGGTGTCCGGCATACCATGACTGGGGCATACTTCTTTTCATCGATCACGCTGATTCCCTTGTCCGAATAAATCCATCCTTCCGGCTGTCTTAGGTTCACGGGTGCTCCCTCGACTGCCTCCGGTATGGCATCGTCATCTATATCAATCTGCTCTGCGTTACTGATCGCTTTCAGTATCTTCGCTGCGGCATCCTCTTTTCCGTATTTCAGATAGACCTCTGACGGGTCCTTGCACCCGAGCGTCCGGCAGCTCCATTTGTAAACTTCCCCAATGAAGCCGCCCTCCCGGAGTGCCCTTGTGACTTTGGCAAGGAATGTTTCCCCGCCTTTGTCCGGCTCTACATGGATGTAGATTTTCAGATCCTGCAGTTGCCCTGCCCACGCAGACCGCATCATGGACGCTCCCGGTACTCCGAGGGTGCTGATTCCCATGTACCACATGGACTGGCTGTCGCTTTCGCCCTCGACCAGTGCTGCGTAGCCGATCTTCCGGACGGACTCCATTTTCCATGCACCGTATAAGCAGATGTCTTTTCCTGCCCCATACTTCCACCGGAACTGCTTGTCTGCATATCTCTTTCGGAATGTGGCTTCGCTGCCATCTTCCCGGTAGTACGGTATGTGTATGTACTGGATTCCGTCACGGTCTTTTTTTGTCTGAAGGCAGCACTGGTCTTTCAGCCATTCTTCCGGCAGACGCTTTTCAAAGGAATACTGTGCCAGTGTGTAATGTGACAGACCGCTTTTTGCCTTTGGTTTCGGCTTTTCCTGCGGCTCATGCAATGCACCGTATTTCTCCAGTATCTGCTTGTAGGCTTCATGGTTGTCCAGTCCATTCAGTTCTGCATAGAATGTGATAAAATTGCCGCCCCTGTCCTCTGCGTGGCATTTCCACATTCCAGTACGCAGATCCACCGAGAACGAATTGTTGTTGTCATTGTGAAACGGACACAGCCCTGTGAGGTTGTCGCCTGTGATTTTATGCTTTTTGATAACGGAGCAGTATTCAGTTTTATAATCTACCAAACGGTCTAAATCGACCTCCGCTGCCTGCATATCATCGCTCCATTCTATTCAGTATCAATTTCTCCAACCCAAGCTGTGAAAAGTTTGTTTTTCGTCCGGTCAGTAGCAGTGTGTCCGTCATATAATCAATTTCCGCTGCCATGCCCTCACTGATCACATTATCCACAGTAACGATGTGGAAAGTGCTGCACTGCTCCATGAGCCTTTGCCCTGCCTGCATTCCGAAGTACCGTTCTTCCGGTATGGAATCATCCATAAACCTTGGGAAGTACAGATGCGGTGCAATTGGTATCATGCCATTTGCCACCGCTTCGCAGGCTGCCCATTTTGCCACTTTGATATTGATTTCCAACTGTTCCCTTGTGTCTGCCCTGTATCTGGAGCAGATATATACCATCGGCATCAATGCCGGATTCTTATTTATTCTTCCCCCTGCATAGCACTGCCCCGCATAGATCCATGGCGTGCATTCGTTTTCCTTATAAATCGTGTCGTATATTGGCTTTCCCCCTATGATGTCCGCAACTTCTTCCATCTGGATAATTCCTGCGAATTTATCTTCGGAATTTGCGTTGTTTTTGAAATGGAAAAGCATTTCCTTGTCTATCAGTTCTCCCGGGTGCAGGCAGTCTTTCGGCAGTGTCGTTTTCCAATCTCCGTATAAAGCTTTCATGCTGTGTGCCTCCTTTTCTAATGGGGGGGATTGCTCCCCGCCCCTGCCACCTTTAGTTGAAAGGCAGATTCTCCTGTGTTCCCTCTACGCTTACAAAATCAGCAGAGTCCACGGGTGCCGCAGTGTTGTAGTCCGCTTCATCCACTTCCGGGATATTGCCTGCCATCGCCTTTACGTTTTCTGCCATGGCTTTTGCTTCTGCCCTCTGCTCATCGGTCAGCTTGCTGACAAAGGCGAACGCTGCTCTGGAGTATGTGATTCCGTCTGCGGACTTTTCCTTTTTCAGCGTGATCTTGGTTACCGCATCGAAACACCGGAGACCTTTCAAGAGGATTCTTTTCCCGATGTAATCCCGGATATATTTCAGCGATGTCGGAGGCAGTGCGAGAATGATCGGCACGGGATTTCCCTCCTGCAGGATGTAACATCTGTGGATATTCTTGCAGGCTTTTCCTGTTCCCTTGCTTCCGAACTGGTTATGCGGGCACTTGCTGCAGTCATGGATCTCTCCGGTTTCTCTCTCCACGCCCTGCTTTCCATCGTAACTGGAGCAGTCCGGCTGTTCGTTGCCTCCGCTGTACTGTTCATCCCAGTATGCGTTTACCGGGTGGTGATGGAGAATGACTCCGGTGAGATCTGTGCTCATGACAGGCTCATCTTCTGTTTCTCCCGGCAGTTCAAAGGCAAGACCACCGCCGCTTGGGATTTTGGCTCTTTCAAACGGGATTGTTCCCAGTCCGTCCATCTCCTCTGCGATTGCTTCCTTTAACTCTCCGGTCAGCGTTACCAAGTTGAATTTCTGATCTGCTACTGCTACTTCATTCTTTGCCATGATTATTCCTCGCTTTCTGCTTCTTCAAAGCCATCATTCTCATCTTCCTGCTCATCTTCTTCTGCGTCCATCAGTTCTTCCAGTGGTGTCGGTCTGCTCTCTCCATAGTAGAGGTCATCCATGATCCTCTGGCTCTGTGCTGCCAGTTTAATGGCTTCCACCGCTACCTCTACCGCTGAATTGTAAAGGCTGCCGATCACATTGAGGACATCGCCATCTCCATTCGGGAGAAGTTTCAGCAGGTCGTCCATGTCGGTCTTAACTGATTTCATTTTCCCCTGCAGTGCGGAATACCCTTCCGCTGCAATACCGTATCCCTCATGGCGGTTCTTTACCTCAGTCGGGTGCGTGTACTCCATAATCTGCCCTAGGGCAAACTTGGCAGCCGCCTGCATATTTTCTTTTAAGTCACGGTCACTCTCTAATGTGACATCAATCTCCATCTGTGTGTAATCTTTCATGGTTTATTCCTCCTTCGCTGCCTTGGCACGGTTCAGTGCCTTTGTGTTTGCTTTTCTTTTGGATACCTTCAGTTCTGAATAAACGGACAGCACCTCTGCCAGTTCTTCCGGCAGCTCTCCATCATTCTCTGCAGTCAGATTGTTCATCGCAGAGTCAAGGGTGCGTGGATCAACACGCTCTGTGATGAGGTGTCCGAATCCCTGCTCTCTCAAAACATCGAAGAATACCAAGCCTTTTTCCATCAGCTTTTCTTCTGAAATCTTGGAGTACCTTGTTTTCTCCTGCAGGCTGTATTTGAAGCCATCGACCGTGGTATCCGGTTTTTCCTCATCTACCATCTGTCTGGCGATCTCCTGCTCCATGTTTTTCAGTTCTTCATTGTTTGCCTTGGTCTGCTCTGCCAGTTCATCCTTTTTATCAAGCAGTTCCTTATAGGCTCTGACTTTGTCATCCAGTGTCATTACTGTTTCCATTGTTGCTCCTCCTTTGGTTTTATAATTCGTTCCCCCACTGGTCCCAACCGTCACGCTCCGTCCTTGCGAAGAGTTCCAGTTTCTTTGTCTGTGGGAAGAATGTTTCCAACATCCGATAGGCACATTCCGGCTTTTTACTGTGGCATCTGCGGCTGTTCTCCCGAAGCACCGTGGAGAACGCTCCACGCTTGTCCTTGTCCGGGAGGATGATGTTTCCCTTCTTGTAGAACCAGAGCAGGTACTCATGTGCGAAGCGCACCGTGTAGGCGGGTGCCGGTCCGTTGCCCTTATCCCATATCAGCCTTGCGTGGAGTTTATATCCAAGCAGGCTCATGATTTCCTCTGTCTGCGGCAGGTACTTGTCTATCGTCCACATGAACACATTGTGCTTTTCATTCATCAGTTTTCCTGTCACGAAGTTATGTATCTCCATGATTCCGGGGACGTCCATGGTGTCGTATGGAACGGTCGTTCCGGTGGAGTTTGGTCTTGCTGCCTTCTTACCGCCCCTGCCCTGTTTCCATGGTGGATCGGTATAGAGGATGTCGTATTTTTCTTCTGTGGTAAAAATATCAATTACCGCCATCGCATCCGCCTCCTCATTGGAAGTCCGTGCAGTTTTCTCCAGTTATTGCTTCTGCAATTGCAACTATTCATCCCTGCATAGATCCCGGCAGAAAACGCAGCACCTATTGCTTCCCTGAAATGGGCGAATGCAACAGCCATGCTTTCTCCTGCTTTTCCCAGTTCTTCAATTGCTTTTGCATATTCCTCTGTTCCATACATCAGAAATAATCCCTCCATGTATCCACGACTGTTTTTGCCAAGTCCTCTTTCTTCGCCAATGCCTTCAGTACCACTTCATCAATTGTTCCCTCTGTAATGAGATGGATATATGTGCAGGTGTTCTTCTGCCCAATCCTGTGAATTCGTGCAAGGCTCTGGCTGTATGCTGCATAGTTGAAATTGACCGAGTAATACACACAGGTATCTGCTGCAGTCAGCGTGATTCCCAGTCCTGCGGTATCGATCTGTGCGAGGAATACCTTTGTTTCCGGGTTGGTCTGAAAATCCTTGACAATGTCGCCGCGATCTTCCAGTTTCACATCTCCATATATTGCACCATACCGCAGTTTCTTCTTTGCAAGCATTTTCCCGATGATGTCTATCTCTGGTCTGAACCGGGCGAAGATTACCAGTTTCTTATCTGCCCCAATCACATAATCATCTATGATTTCTTCCAGTGCATTCAGCTTTCCTTTGCTGACCAGTTCCGGCTTTTCTTCTCCGTCTGCCACTAAGAAACCGCCAGTGAATTGCTGCAGCCGCAGGAGTTTTGTCAGTACAGTTGTGGCAGTAATCTGACCGCCATTCTCCAGTTCTGCGAAACTCTCACGCTTGATGCGGTCATAGATTCCTTTTTCCTTGGACGACATGGTGATGTATCGTTGCAGGAATGTCTGCTCCGGCAGGTCCAGAGCCTCCTCCTTGGTTACCCGGTATGCGATGGAATGTTCTTTTTGGATTAACTGATCCATGTCCTTGTATCCCACAATCTGGTGTCTGTTAAAACCGCCCATGATTGCATACCTGTTTCGGAACTGATAGAAGTTCGTTCCGAAGATAGTCGGGTCAAGGAAGCGGTACTGACTGTATAAATCTATGGCATTGTTCTGTACTGGGGTCCCGGAAAGTATCAGCTTGTACCTTGCCCGATCTCCCAATTTGTGCATTGCCTTGGACTGCTCTGCATCGTGCGTCTTGATTCTCTGGCTTTCATCGCAGATGATCATATCCGCATCCCAATCGTAGAGTGCTTCAAAGACACCCTCCCGCCATGTGGATTCGTAGTTGATCACAGCCACCTTTAGTGCCTTGAACGGAAAATTGTCGAGGTCGTTTAACATCTTGATCCTGCGGTTCTTATCTCCGAGCAGCACTTTTATGTTAGCTTTAAAGTCTGCGAATTCTGCAAAATCCTTGGGCCATACGGAGCAGACGGAGGTTGGTGCTACGACCAGTACCTTTTCCACTTTCCCCATCTGGTAAGCTGTTCCTGCTATCATGATTGCAGTCAGTGTCTTTCCGCATCCCATTTCGAAGAGCAGTCCGAAGCCTTTATGTACTGTGTTTTTTCTGCTTTGCATTTCGCTCCTCCTGTTCTTTTTCCAATTGATAGTTTTTAATCCACTTGATATTAGAAAACCCATCATCAATCCATGCTATTAAAACCGTGGGATAGTTCTCCCTATACCACTGGACTCTCTCTATCGCTTTTTGAATTGACTGATCTGCTTCATTGCAAGAACACTTCCACGTATTATCTGCTTCGTCTTTGATGATAAAACTTGCATAATAATTCATCTCTTTCTCCACACTCCCCTCTATTCTCTAATTCACGCACCATCCTATCCCATTCGGCTTTCTGTTCCTTTGTTGCCTGTGGGTTCTGGCAGGCTATGTAACCTCTGTTATTCTGATTCATTGGAATTCTCCTCCTTCAGTACTTCTGCGATACCTTCCATCACAAACATGGCACATGGGAGTGCGATTCCATTTCCCCACATCTTATAAAGTCCTGAGTCGCTTGCCGGATCAGCGAGCCATCGTTCCACCTGCTTTGCATCCTTCGGCAGTTGGATGCCCTCATCTTTCCCAATGAGCCGCCACCATTCTGCCCAGGCAATCATCCATTCTCTGATGACCGATGCTTTTGGCTCTGAGATGGCGATGTCCTCAGTCCAGTCATCTGGGAAACCTTGCAGGCGGCAGCACTCCAACGGTGTCAGCCTGCGAATGATATATTCCATCTCTACTACGAGGTCTGTGCTGTCCTTAAAATCACGAGCCTTTATCGCACTGGCTATTTCTGATTCTTTATACTGTCCGAATGCCTGCATTGCATAGCAGCGTGCGTCCATTTTATCCTGTGGGTGTGCCACTCCACCGGGTCCTTTGGCTACCAATGTCTGGGCGATTTCCTCTTGGATGCTGATATTGTACTGAGCGTTCATTCCTTGATTGAATGCTGCCCTGTCGATTGCGTATGCGACTGCATGGCGGTCGGCTGCTGTGAGTGTATTGGCAGGTGCTCCCGGTTCTCCAACTCCCAGTCCATTGGCTGAACCATCATTATTTCTGGTATCGCCACCGCCCTTGTATCTTGTGGCTTTGTCTGCGATTGGAATCGCCACCCCAATAGTTGCCTGTCCAGTCTTTGGATTGCCCTGTGTAAGGCATGGAGATTTTCCTTCGAACGCTGTCGGGTCCTGCGTAATATGAAACGCTGTCGGCTCTATGACAGTTGCCACGGAACTGCCATGTCCGCACCCATGCAGGGTTTCTGCTTTGTCATCTCCCAGTCGCTGATTTCTTAGGTCTACTGACCTTGCTTCATTCATGATCATCGGTACATTGCCCCCCCCCTGTGCCCATTTTCCCAGTTAGGGTTGGTATAACTCCATCTTCCGAAATCGTTACCCGGCAGTCCTGTGGATGATTTTCCAACACAATCGGAACATTGTTTCCTCCAGTTCCCATCTTTGTGGTCAGCGTAGGCGATACCTCGCTTTTATCAGCTACTCTGCGTCTGTCGCTGATGTCGTAACATTCGACATTCTCTGTGCCTGCTTTATGAGTGCCTTCTTTAATATCTCCGGCAGTTCTTTGCCACGCTTCTCGGCTCTCCGCAAAATCCCGAGACAAGCCTTCTCGCTCAAATAATATTTTTGGTGCGGTGCCGCCTCCAAAATCTGCGACAAGGTAGATTCTTTTTCTTCTTTGGGGCACTCCCCAGTATTGGGCATCAAGCGTTCGCCAAGCGATGGAGTAAGTGTCGCCCATGATACATCCGGCACTCTGCCATTTTCCTTTCGGAGGGAGAGGAACTGTGGCTGTATCGTCCGTGACGCTGACGATTGCCTGCAGGACTGCTTGGAAGTCCTTTCCTTTGTTACTTGAGAATGCTCCGGGGACATTTTCCCAGACCATGAACCTTGGTCTGATATACTTGCCTGTCCTTCCTGCTTTTCTGTCATGTTCTCTCATCTCCTTTATGATTCTGATTTGTTCATGGAATAGATTACTCCGGCTACCATCCAGTCCGGCTCTCTGCCCTGCCACACTCATATCTTGGCACGGAGATCCTCCTGCGATTACAGTAACCGCTTCCACCTTGCCACCGTTCATGTATCGTATATCCCCATGATGTGGCATATCCGGGAAGTTCTTCTTTGTGATCAGCATCGGGAGTGGTTCGATTTCACTTGCCCATCTCGGCTCTATTCCGAAGATTGCCGATGCCAGTTCAAAGCCACCGCTTCCGGAGAAAAGCGATCCCATTGTTAGTTCCTGCTGCATCGTTTCTTTCCTCCCCTGCTGCTCAAATGCGGATAGTCACGGCTTGCGTAGCTTTCCCTATCCCATGAGACTCTCTTTCCGCACCAATGGCAGTAACTATGCCCGACCTGCACACGCTTTCCGCAGTTTGGGCAGACATATACCCCAGCAGCAATCTTCCGTGTTATCTCCGGTCGCTCATACTGCTCTATCATCCGATTAAGGCTTGCAACGACCTTTTCATAGTCACTGATGATGTCCATTGCCTCCTGCAAGGCTTCGCTGTCCTGCTTCCAGATTTCCTCTCCGTCACGCTCCATGCTTCTGGTGTGTTCCTGCAGGTTATCCAACTGTGCGATAATTTTTTTATAATCCTTTGTTTTACCCATGCTGCTCCACCTCCTCTTTCGGCGGTTCGACCAGTCCGAATGTCATAAGTGCCATATTGTATCCTCGCACTTGGTGCGTGAAAGGCGACACCTTGACTGGCGGCTCTATGAATGGTTTTGGGTTTGGGTTCATGCGTTCCCGATCCACCGCTGCCATGACTTCATTCAACTTCTTTCGTTCCGTTTCTATGCTCGGTGGCAAGTTTACCAATCCTGCCAGTCGGTTCAGAAGTTCAATGTCTGCCGGTCCGCTGAGTGTCTGAGAGGCTCTGTTCCATTTCATCTTTCCCCAACTCTTTATGATCGTGAATTGGACATTGTCGGCTTCTCTGATTAAGATCTGACCGTCCTTCATTGCCATCTTCATTGCGATTCTTCCTTTCCATGACCTGCTTATATAGGTCATATAATATTCCCATGTTCTTTTCCTACTTTTCTGTATAGAATGTGTGATTTCCGTGCGTGAAGAGTTCCTTCAGATTGCTGTTGTGCCATGTTTCCTCGGAGGTTGTTCTCTCGAAGTATGTTGCCCCTTGGCTCTCATCCCAGTGCTCCACCTGCACCATTTCCAGTGCCCGGTAGCAGTCCTCATTCGGCTCTATCCTGTCATAGCGTCCATTGATGTATGATGTGAATGCGTTTCCATCTGTGATGACTTCTGCGATGGTGTCCGGAAACTGATCACTCCATACCCGGTTCAGCACTGTCAGAATGACCAAGGCTTTTCCTTTGGTATCTTCGCCCTCTGCTTCAGCCATGGCGATTTTGGCTAACATATAGGATTCTTCCGCATCCCAGTCCATGCTGCCTATCAAAGACTGACGCTCTGCATTCCGGTACCCGAGGATTTCCTGCTGCTGTGATTCTTCGTACCGCTTTTGTGCCTGCTTTATGGATTCCGCAAACTCAGCAGTTTCCTTCTGCTCTGCGGCGAGGTATTCTTCACGCTCTGCCATCATTGCTTCATAGTCCTCCTGCTCCCACCAGATTCCACCATACTCAACCTGTCCGAAATGCTCCGGCGGTTCTGGCGGTGTGTAGCTGTCTGTTGCAAATCCAAAGATCAGCAGTCCCCCCAGTGCGACTCCTATCGCTGCGGCACTTACCGTTTCCCCGATGATCCGTTTCAGTTTTCGCTTTTGTCTGCGTGTCAGCCTTCTCAATTTCTCATGTACCTCCTACTTCTCTACTGCTTCCAGACGCTTTTCCTTTTTGTTATAGAGGATCAGTTCCTTCTCATCTTCTGAATGCAGCATATAATCTTCCGGGTTCTTCCCTGCTTTACTTACAATCTGCTTCTGTTTCCATGTCAGTCTGCTTGGCTGTTTCATGCTTAATCTCCTCGTATAATAAGTTTGTAAGCAAGAAAAACAGCTTACAGACTTATTCTTTTTTGGTATAAATGGTAAGGATTTCTACGAGGCACTCCCCTCATCCCGATTCCCATCTATACAGTTGACAGTTACATTTCTATATAGGTAGATCCTGTGGTATGATATCAGGCAGAGTCTGATGTCCGAAGGCACTGCTCAACCTCCTTTCAGCCGGCTTTGTCCGCGACTGCTCCGAAAGCATTCAGCCTGGCTCATACGGCACATTCCGCTGACACAGAAGTTTCATCCCCAGCCGTTAGCCCCAGCAAAAATGGCTGACTGGGTGCATGCTCATTACGCGAGGGTTCGGTCACCGTATGCCGCACAGGATAAACCTTTTGCTTCAGGCTTCACAAATCCTTATCGGAATGGAGGTGATATCATGTTAAAGATCAACTATATGTCCACCTTGTTTGTTGGTATTGATGTAAGCTCAAAATCCAATTCTGTCTATGCCATGGACTTTGAGGAAAACAAATATCTCTCAACATCCTTTGGCAATAACCAGCCGGGCGCTGATGAGCTTGTAAATAGGATCGCCGCATGTATGCAGAAGCATAAAAATCTGGATACGCTTCTTATCGTCCTGGAATCTACTTCTGTGTACAGTGTCCATATTTCAAACTTCCTGGCTTCCAGCGAGGTCCTCATGCCCTACAAGCCCTACGTCTTCTGTGTAAACCCAAAGGCCACTGCAAACTACCGCAAGTCCTATATCGGAATGGAAAAAACCGATCCCACAGATGCCTATCTCATTGCGGACTTTGCAAGGGTAGGCCGTACCAAAAAGCTGGAACCATGGCGCGGCGGGCAGTTCATTGCACTGAAACGTCTGACAAGGCACCGTATGCACCTTTCTGAATGCATCACCAGAGAGAAGACCTATATGGTCTCGAATCTCTATCTGAAGTTCAGTGAACTTCAGCTCCTGGAAGGGGATGACAAGCCCTTTGGCAATCTCTATGGGGCCACGTCCTCAGCCATTCTGACGGAATTCCTGTCTCCGCAGGAGATCATCGATATGCCGGAAGAGGATCTGCTTGCCTTCCTTGCACAAAGGAGCAGAAACCGCATCTGTGACCTATCCAAAACTTCCGAGCTTTTGCGGAAGGCGGCCAGAGATTCCTACCGCTTGGACAAGTGCATGTACGAACCACTGAACATCTCACTGGCAAGCTCGTTTAACTGCATCCAGGCCTATCAGAAAGAAATCAGGCTGATCGAGCAGGCGATTGAGAAATGCATTAAAGGAATGAACCCTAACGCCCTGATCATCCTTCAATCCATACCTGGGATCGGTCCGGTATGGGCATCCGGGATCCTGTCAGAAATCGGCGATATCTCAGCGTTTCATTCGTCTGATGCTCTTGCAAAATATGCTGGCCTTTACTGGCCTAAAGGGGATTCCGGAGATTTCATTTCTGAGGATAACCAAATGTCGAAAGCTGGGAATCCCTATCTTCGCCACTATTTTGGCGAAGCGGCAAACAGCATCAGGAAGCACATCCCTGAATATGCTGATTTCTATGCCAGAAAATATGCTGAGGTATCCAAACATCAGCACAAAAGAGCACTTGCGCTTACATCTCGTAAATTTGTACGACTCGTTTTTGGATTGCTGGCCAAAAACCAACTGTACACCGGCGAAAAGCTGGACACCGAACACAATACCGAATCGAACTGACATTCGGTTTTTTTAAATACATACCGAAGGTCTATTAAAGTTACCCTTTTTTCTGAAAAACACATCAAAATCTTCTTTAAAAAGTTCTTGACATATCACCAGAATGCTTTATATGTACTTGACTTCTGCCAGTACCTCAGTATGCTCTCTTAGGCTTCTTGGGTCTGGCATGGAACAGGTTCTCCAAGGCTTTGAAGAGTAACTGTTCCGTATGCTCCCTTGAGTATTCTTTGGGGTAGCTGTACTTGTTGCCTGCAGTGCGGTTTCTTCCTTGCCGCCATCGGTATTGTTTCGCACCCACACGTCCATGCTCCCGATGTTCTCTCATCGTGTGTTCTCATCTGCCTCCGAACCGTTGTTATTTTACTTGGGCCTGCGTTCCCTATCCCAATTACGACAGCCATTCATGCAGGCTCATGTCCTGCTGCCGGAGTGATTTATTGCATCGGCTCGCTCCTACCTATCAGTTTTTATACTGGTTGATGCCTGCCAGTTGGTTCATTATTCAGTTGTCGTGATGCATACGCACCGTTCTGTTTTCTTAGTTTCGCTGTCCTGCACCGGGCAGGTGTAATTGATTTTGCCGCCATCTGTGCTGCTCCGAAGCCTTCCGCTCTCATAGAGGTGCTTCCTTGCGTATCTGGCACTCACTCCCTTGGCATTGCAGAACTGATTAAACTCCGGCACTTTGATCCGGTACTCTCCGTCTGTCAGTTCCCTGCCCTTTGTAAGTTCCCTCACAAATGTGTCTGTGTCGATGAGGGCGGTCTGTTTATTGAGTGCCCTCCACTCTGCCAGTTCATCCAGTCCGTTAATATCCACGGACGCTTTGCTGAACACATCCAGTATCATGGGGATTCTTTCATCTGGTGCAGCTGCCAGTATCTTCGCTATCTGTATGGCTGTTTTAATATCCAGTTCTTCCACTTCGCCTGCTCCTCCTTATGCTTAGATGGAACGCTGTGCGACCTCTGCCCGGTATGGTTCTCCACCTCTGGCGAGTTCCCGGTACATCGTTGCCGAGTGTACTCCGATTGCCAGTGCCATCTCATCTACTGTTTTCCCCTGTGCGTTCAGCATTTCAATTTTCTTTCTGTCCTCGAAGCCGATTCGCTTGTATGCCTTCCTCGGTCGCTTGGTTGCCATTGTTTCCACCTCCTTGTCTTTTAGGCAATAAAAAAATGCGTCAGAGTGGTTAAACTCCAACGCATATCTTTCTTTTTGGGTATATAGTTATAAAAAAGAAAAATGCGAAGCGAGTTATATCACTCATTTCGCATTTATCTTAATATTCTTCGTTTTTTACAGAATCTGTACTGTCTTCCTCTGTAAGAGAGAAAGCAATGTTGGTTGCATGGTCTGCCACACGCTCCAGTCCGGAAAGAAGATCTGAGAACATCATGCCTGCTTCTGCCGTACATTCATTTCTCGTAAGACGCTGAATATGAGATTCCTGAAGCTCTCTTTCCATACGGTCCACCTTGTTTTCCAGATCAAGGATCTCCTGCATATGTTCCTGATTATTATGAGAGAACATATCCAGAGCATAGGTTGTGATGGTGACGACCGCATCCAGCATTTCACTGAGTTCCCGCTTTGCCTGGGGACTGAATTCCACCTGATCTTCCATACGTTTTCTGGCAGCGTCTGCCACGTTTTCCGCATGATCGCCGATTCGTTCAATATCATTGACTACATGGAACAGACCGCCGATGCTCTTTTTATCTTCAGTAGGAATGGTAGTCTGGTTTACCTTTACAAGATAATCTGTAATCGCATGGTTCAGGAAGTTGATCTGATCTTCTGTCTCATAGACCTCCTGGATTTCTCTGTCATTCATGGTAAATAAAGCGTCCATGGAATGTCTCAGGTTCTCAATAGCGATTTTTCCCATGCGTTCCATTTCTCTGGTTGCCTCAAACACTGCAGTTGCAGGTGAAAATACGGATTTTGCTCCAATGTACTGAAGCTGGAATTCCTGCGGTGATACCTTTTCTTCATCCCGTACAAAGAATCCTGTAAGCTTGACGATCTGTTTGATAAACGGAAACAGAAGAAGCACTTCCACCAGCTTGATCAGAGTATGGGCATTTGCCACCTCTCTTGCAATATTGCCGTGAGAGATCATGCTGATAAAGCCTGTGATCGGTTCCAGCGCAAAGCTGAATACCACATACATGATTCCGGTACCGATAATGTTGAAGAAAAGATGAATCAGTGCTGCACGTTTTGCAATCTTCTTTCCATTGATCGCTGCAAGCAGCGCAGATACACAGGAACCAATGTTGCATCCAAAAATAATGAAGTAGCAGATGCGGATATCCAGAAGTCCCTGCTGTGCCAGCAGAAGGACAATACCTACTGTAGCAGAAGAACTCTGAAGCACAGTTGTTACAACAAGTCCTACCATAACTGCCAGGAAATGACTGGTCAGAGAGCTCATGATCTCCACTACCTGTGGCGATTCACGAAGAACTGACATGGAATCGGACATTCCTGAAAGTCCCATAAACAAAATACCGAAGCCCAGAAGAACCTCTCCAGCTCTCTGTATCTTTGTTTTTTTGCAGAACATTACCATAACCACACCGGCCATGACGATTGCCGGCGCAAGCGCAGACAGATTCAAAGAAATCAGCTGCGAAGTTACTGTAGTACCAATATTGGCACCCATGATCACTCCCGCCGCCTGATAAAGATTCATCAGACCGGAGTTTACAAAGCTGACTACCATAACAGTAGACGCGCTTGAGGACTGGATTACCGCCGTAAAAAATGTTCCGACGAGAATACCCCTCAAAGGAGTTTTAGTAAAAAACTCCAGAATACTTCTCATTTTGGCCCCTGCTGCTTTTTCCAGAGCATCGCTCATAAGCTTCATGCCGTACAAAAACATGCCAAGGCCGCCCATCAAACCTAGAATAATCCCTGCCATTCTCTGTTCTCCCTTGTATATTCTCCTTTTATCATTGTTCCCCTCTTACAGAAGATCCATCCGGCTGCTTACAACAGCTCAGCCTCTGCGAAAATATTCCTCTCCTGTCCGGATATCCTTCTGTATCTGTTCCTTCAGAGCTTCATAGGAAGAAAAACGCTGTTCTCTCCTCAAAAACTTTTTGAATTCAACCGTACAGTTTTTTCCGTAGAGATTTTTCTCGCAGTCAAAAAGATAGGATTCCACTCCGATAAAGCTTTCTCCTACCGTTGGTTTATATCCCACATTGGTAATACCCGGATAAATCTCCTGTCCAAAGCTGGACAAAGTAATATAGACACCATTTGGAGGCAGAAGCTTTTCCGGCATGGGGATCAGATTGGCAGTGGGAAAAAATTCCCGGCGTCCCATTCCTCTTCCATGCTCTACGATTCCGGAAACAAAATAATCAAATCCCAGCAGGGAAGATACTTTTTCCATATTTCCTTTTGCAAGTTCCTCTCTGATATAGGTACTGCTGATCTTCCTGGAACCATCCATCTCCTTTGGAAGGATCTCCACCTCAAATCCATATTTCACGCCGGATTTTTTCAGAAATTCCGGAGTCCCCTTTCGCTCAAAACCAAAGCGAAAATCTTCTCCGATCGCCACGTAGGATGCTTTCAGAGAGCCTGCCAGCACCTGACGGACAAACGTATCCGCCTTCATATGCCTGATGTCACTGGTCAGCGGACATTCCAGCAGGATATCTGCTCCCATGTGTTCCAGAAAATCTCTGCGCTCTGAATTTGTAAGAACTGTTTTTCTGTCAGAAACAAAGGCCAGCACAACTGCCTGGACTCCGGTTTCTTTTTTCCGCTCCAGAATTTTGTCCATCAGTTTCCTGTGTCCCCGGTGGATGCCGTCAAACTTCCCCAGAGTTACTGCACAGTTGTTCAGTCTGGGAAACTGATCTTCGATTCTCATGTATTCCATGTCTTACTCCTGATGTCTGTATTATAAAAACATCTTGACCGGACGGTAGGTTTCACTTGCCTGATGCCACTGGTAAATTCCGATAAACTCACCTTCGCTTGTATACATCCGCACCCATCCGTCTCTGTAGCTGCCTTCTGTCAGCGCCTCTGTTACAGGATTTCCGTTTTTCAGAAGCCTGTCTGCCATTTTCCGACCAAAAAGGACAGGATGCTCTCCCAGGATTTCCTCAATCCCGATCAGATGCTTTTCTATTTCTCCCTGATCCGTAAGCGTCTGGATCTGATCAAGAGTCAGGCTGTCTGCCAGAGCAAACTGACCGGATCTTGTGCGGAGCAGTTCTTCCATACACCCTCCGCAGCCCAGCTTCTGCCCGATATCGTGACAAAGCGTACGGATATAAGTACCCTTACTGCAGGTAACAGAAATCCTTACAAGAGGAAGCTTCATTTCCAGTATGCTGATTTCCCGAAAATATACGGTTCTTGGCTTACGTTCTACAGTTTTCCCTTCTCTGGCCAGTTCATACAGTTTTTTTCCGTCCACTTTCAGTGCAGAATACATGGGCGGGATCTGCTGCTGTTCTCCCAGAAAGCTTTCTGCTGCTTTTTTTACATCCTCTTCCGTAACTGTGACAGGAAGCTCTTTTAATACCGTTCCCGTCATATCCTGGGTATCTGTTTCAATTCCCAGATGCAGAAGCGCCTCATAAGTTTTTTCTTTTTCTGTCAGCATATCCACAAGTCGGGTGGCTTTTCCAAGAACAACAGGAAGAACCCCCTCTGCTTCCGGATCCAGAGTTCCTGTGTGACCGATTTTTTTCATGTGCAGGATTCCGCGGAGCTTTGCCACCACATCATGGGAAGTAAATCCTTTTTCTTTCCTGACGTTCAAAACTCCATCCATCATCTGACTTTCTCCGTGCAGATCTGGCGCTCGATCTCTCTTGTCACATTGTTGATCACATCATACATGGAACCCTGAAGATCGCAGCCGGCAGCTCTTGTGTGTCCGCCTCCGCCAAAATAAACTGCAATTCTGCTGACATCCACATGACCGTTGGATCTTAAGGAAACCTTAAAGGTCTGAGTGTCTGTCTCATAAAGGAACATGGCAACTTCCACGCCTTTAGTAAGACGCAGCTGACTGACGATGCCGTCCAGATCCTTGCCGTCCACACCATAAAACTCCATGTCTTTTTTGCGCAGATAACCGATAATGCACGCGCCGTTCATAAGCAGGATGCTTTCTGCCAGCACTCTTCCCATAACCTGATTCTGAATATAGGTTTTCTCATAAAATGACTGATCAATGATCCGGTTAAACTCAAATCCCGTTTTCATCAGTTCTCCGGCAATTCTCATAGTTTCCGGAGATGTGGAAGAATACTGGAATACTCCGGTATCGTGGATCATGCCCGTATAAATGGCAGCCGCAACCGGACGGTCTACTTTGTCTGCATCCAGAAGTCCGTAAAGGACCTCGCAGCAGGAGCTGACATCCCCTCTTACATGATTGATGTCCGCAAATCCCGGATTGCTGATATGATGATCAATGCACACCGTCTTTTTTGCCCTGTCAAAATATTCGTCTGCCACAGCCAGACGGTCCCGCGCGCTTACGTCGCAGGTTACAAAAAGATCAAACTCTCTGTCTCCGTCTGTCTCTGTACGGATATCGCCGATTCTGTCAATATGAGAAAAGACAGGCTTGGGATGATCCAGATATATCCTGACATCAATTTCCGGGAAATGCTCTGTCACATAAAGATACAGCGCCATACAGGAGCCTACACAGTCCCCGTCCGGTCTGATGTGTCCGGCGATTCCCATTGTTTTTACACCAGTCAGTACCTCTGAAATATTCTTCATATCCATCCCTCTTATTCTTCCTCAGGCTTCTCAGAAGAAGCATCTTTTCTGGTCACTTCGTCGATCATTTTCGACATGTTTACTCCATACTCAATGGATTCGTCCAGGATAAAACGGATTTCCGGCGTGTTTCTGAGATTCAGGTTCTTTGCAAGCTGGCGTCTGATATAGCCCTCTGCGCTTTTTAAACCTGTGATCGTGGCTTTTTTTGCCTCGTCATTTCCCAGAACACTGATATATGCCTTACATGTTTTTAAATCAGGAGCCACTTCTACAGCCATGACAGATGTCATGGGATGAATACGGGGGTCTTTGATCTCACCCCGGATAATGGAGCTTAATTCTTTCAGAACTTCTCCGTTGATCCTTGTATTCTTAATGCTGTTTTTTCTCATTTATGCTCACTCCTATCTTGGTACCTCTACCATGATATAGGCCTCTACGCGGTCTTCTTCTTTAATATCATTAAAGCCGTCAAATACAAGACCACACTCGTAGCCTGCCTTTACTTCTTTTACATCATCTTTAAATCTCTTCAGAGATGCAAGCTCGCCCTCAAAGATCTGCTCGCCTTCTCTTGTGATACGAACCTTGCAGTTTCTCTGGAAAATACCGTCAAGCACATAGCTTCCCGCAATAGTTCCCACTCCGGAAGCCTTGAACAGCTGACGAACCTCCGCATGACCGATCACCTTTTCCTCGAATACCGGATCCAGCATACCCTTCATGGCAGCTTCCACGTCTTCGATCGCCTGGTAGATGACTCTGTACAGACGAAGATCTACGCCTTCCTGATCTGCAAGCTGTTTTGCCATAGCATCCGGACGTACGTTAAATCCGATGATGATGGCATTGGAAGTAGCTGCAAGAGAAACGTCAGATTCATTTACTGCGCCGACGCCTCCGTGGATCACACGGACAACAACCTCTTCGTTGGACAGCTTGGTAAGACTCTGTTTCACAGCCTCCACAGATCCCTGTACGTCAGCCTTGACAATAAGCGGAAGCTCTTTGAGATCGCTTGCCTGGATCTGATCAAAGAGATTATCCAGAGAAAGCTTGCCTTTTGTTTCCTCAAGAAGACGGTTCTTGTTCTCAGATACAAAGGCTCCTGCAAAGTTTTTGGCCTCCTTGTCACTTGGGAAGGACATCAGGATCTCTCCTGCATTTGGAACGTCTCCCAGACCCAGGATCTCAACCGGAGTGGAAGGACCTGCCTCTTTTACTCTGCGTCCCTTATCATCCATCATTGCACGTACCTTGCCGCTGCATGCTCCTGCCGCAATAAAGTCGCCTACATGAAGGGTTCCCTTCTGTACCAGAATTGTGGCAACCGGACCCTTGCCCTTGTCAAGCTGAGCCTCGATCACAAGGCCTCTTGCCGCACGGTTGGGGTTTGCTTTCAGCTCGCATACTTCCGCAGAAAGAAGGATCATTTCCAGAAGAGTGTCAATGCCCTCTCCTGTGTGTGCGGAAACCGGCACAAAGATAGTGCTTCCGCCCCAGTCCTCAGGGATCAGTTCATACTCGGAAAGCTCCTGTTTTACTCTTTCTACGTTAGCGCTTGGCTTGTCGATCTTGTTAATGGCAACAATGATCTCTACGCCTGCCGCTTTTGCATGGCTGATGGCCTCTACTGTCTGAGGCATTACACCGTCGTCTGCCGCTACAACAAGAACTGCGATATCTGTTGCATTGGCGCCACGCATACGCATTGCTGTAAATGCCTCATGTCCCGGTGTATCCAGGAAAGTGATCTTCTGACCGCTGTTTTCTACCACGTAAGCACCAATGTGCTGTGTGATTCCGCCGGCCTCTCCTCTTGTTACATTTGTGTTACGGATAGCGTCAAGAAGAGAAGTTTTACCATGGTCAACGTGACCCATAACGCAGACTACCGGAGGTCTGGAAACCATATCGGCCTCATCCTCTTCCTCTTCTTTCAGAAGCTCCCCGATCACGTCTACCTTTTCTTCAGGCTCTGCGATAATGTCATAGCCCAGAGCAATTTCCTGTGCCTTTTCAAAGTCGATCTCATGGTTTACTGTTACCATGGTTCCTTCCATAAAGAGCTTTTTCACAATTACAGAGGGCTGCATTTTCATAGCCTCTGCAAGCTCACGGATGGTCATTTTCTCCGGAAGAGTGATCTCCTTGATCTCCGGCTTCTTCTCTTCCTGCTTCGGCTGCTCCTGAGCCGTCGTCGGCTGATCGGATCCACCCTCCGGCTTCTCAGGCGACCCGCATCCAGCAAGGGTCAATGC